>Ga0082335_1001117_pt1 | contig 60899 bp, 69 predicted proteins | sample Subgrocontami58m_FD_72375 | JGI IMG/M metagenome (GOLD analysis project Ga0082335, IMG submission 72375) | Subsurface groundwater microbial communities from S. Glens Falls, New York, USA - GMW37 contaminated, 5.8 m (SPADES assembly) (version 2) ... | reverse complement strand
TCGGGACCGGCAAGATGCCCCCGGCAAGACGGGGAATGGCCGTCCCGGGAGCCCCCGTGGGAGGTTGCGAGACCCTCTCGCCTGACCGCCTCAGCCCAAAACAGGCCCAAGGTCCAGCCGCGAGGCTTCACCCGACGATTGTCCACGGATTAAGGTGTATCGCGTATCTGGAATGAGAGAAGGCCAGATCTGATCCTCGCCACATTCGGTATGCTCTCTCTCAAAGCAGATGGGCCTTGGTGGGCGTCAGGGGCTGGTGTTGTCGCTGAGGCTGGGGGGCTGGTACAATTGAGTCGTGCAGTTTGGTACTTCGTGGACAATTGGTACAAGAACAGTTTGGGCGTACTCAGAGGTAGAATACGCGAAGCCGTAGAGCGAGTGGCTTTTCAAGGGCGCAGGACAGACGCACCACAACCCCATGAGCGACCTAAAATTCTTTGAGGAAGGTTACCACACATACTGCTACATAGGGTCTACGAAATGCCGATTAATCAAGGTGGGTAGCATTGGCTTTCTAATGCCGATGAGCATTGTAGCCAACGAGCAACTCCTGCAAAAAGCTATCTCGTTGTTGGAGAAGCAGGTGGCTCTTTTCGACAGCATGGTGCGCAGTGGTATTCCCGTAGAAGATGCTGTCAAAGTGCTTGCCCTCGGCAGCTTGGTTACATTCGAATTCTCAACCGATAGTGCAGGCAATATGCTTGGTCTGCCTAGGGAGTCCAGAGATTGCTAGAGAAACAGCGTGCTACTGTGAAAGACCAAACGGGACACTGTGGTCTCGTGTCCGGAGAGTGGCCGGTTTGCTACCAAACGCAACTCACGATTGGCAGCCTGGAAAGTAATGTCGGCATTTGCACGCTTTGGACTGACCAGAGCGTGATCGCTCGGGATCTTAGCAGGGAATCGTACGCGGCGTGCGGAAACCTTTATTCAGTCTGGGGCATTAGCTACCTTGTCCGAAACGTACTAGCCAATCCCAAGATCAGGTATATCGTCTTGTGTGGCGCGGACCAGTCTGACAGTGGGCAGGCGCTCGTCAATTTCTTTCTCCGCGGGGTGGACGAAAACCACTCGATTGTTGGGGCGGCAGGACGAGTACACAAAGAAATTCCTCTTCAGGCTATTAGTCTGTTGAGGGAATCGGTCGAGTTCATTGATTTGCGTGGTGTGGCACAGGCAAAATACTTGACACAAAAAATCGCGCGCTTGAAGCGACTGCCGCCTTTTGGGAGCCCACAGGTATTCCCAGAGAGCACTCCTTCAACGACCGTCATGCCGTCTGAACACGTTGGCTTCAAGGTCGTTGGTAACACGGTTGCAGAGACATGGCTCAAGGTATTGCATCTGGTTATGCAATTCGGTGAGGTGAAACCGTCAGAGTACACGCTAGATCAAAAGGAGTTGCTAAACGTAATGGCGGTGATATCCGCGGAAGATCCGGATAAGTCTTTCTTGCCGCTCTGGCTACCATTTGACCACAACGATCTTGAAGCCTATTACCCACAGGTACTCTCCGCTGATATTGTCCCTGCATCAGTACAGGGTCGCCAACTCGCCTTCTGGCATGAGGGGTTGCAGGGAAAGGCCAACGAGTTGGTTACTCTCAAGTACACATATGGGGGAAGATTCCGAAACTACAGAGGCGTCGGGCATGATCAGGTCGAATCACTCATCCAGCTTCTCTCGACATGCGCGTATACCCGCCGTGCGGTGGCCGTCACGTGGGATCCGCTTGTTGACGTAGAGTCCGAACACCCGCCCTGCCTAATGTCGTTACTGTTCAGCATACAAGCTGGCAAATTATACTCGACTGCACACTTTCGCAGTCATGACATCTATGGGGCGTGGTGTCACAACGCATTCGCTCTTCGAAAACTACAGCACGAGGTGGCCAAACGCCTTGGGGTCGCGCTTGGCGCTCTCACCATGCTTTCCCACTCCGCACACGTGTATTCCGACAAGTGGGAAAGCACGGAAGAGTTGTTGAAGGCAAACTATCCAAGGCTACCAAAGTGGACGGACGACCCAAGGGGCAACTTCCACATATGCGTTCAGAACGGCAGTATTGTTCTGGAACATGCGACAACCATTGAAGGAACGACAGGAGTTAGTTTCGAAGGAACGACTGCCAGGGAGTTGTACCTGTCCGTTGCCAACAGCAATCTGGTCTCGCTTCCAGAGCACATGGCGTACTTGGGTTATGAGCTGTGTAGAGCCGAGTTATGCCTTAGGCTCGGTTGCCAATACCGACAGGACGGAGAAGACCCCGAACGGTTTGCTGAACGTCTACGTCTAGTTTCTGCGGGATCGCACCAGCCGGGCAACGAGGCAGTTAGATCAGTACAAGAATAGCGCGGTTGAGCTATCCGCGTGGTAGCAGATTGGATGGGCTTGTCCGATTACGCCCCCCGCTGCCAGAGGGCGCGGTAGTGCTCGCCGCGGATGGCGCGGACCAGCTCCTGGCGCTCTAGTGTCTCCAGCTCGTTGAAGACGACCTCGAGGGCTTTGACTGCCTCGGGCTGGGCCGCGTCTATGAACCGCTGGACCAGCCTGTCCCAGATACCCACACGGCACAGTCCCTGGACGTAGCCCGGCCAGGGGAAAATGGTAACCTTCTTAGGCTCAGGAAAGTGGGGGCGCACCTGACGGAGCACCTTGACCCTTTCCTCCAGCGAGCCCGCGGGCGTCATCACCTGGACGAAAGGGCCTTCCCTCTGGTCGTAGCGGGTATCCACTACCAGGCTGCGGGCCAGCAAAGGGAAGAGGATACACACGACCTCGGCGGTCTTGATACCTTTGAGGGCCTCGGCGATGTCAACCCCGAAGTCGTTGTCCATATCTCTCCAGGACGCCAGCCCTTGGGCGGGCGCCTCGTTGTGGCTGGCTGCGGGTTGTGGCGCGGGCTACTTCTGGAGCTCTTTCACCTTCTGAATGAGGGCGGGCACTACCTGCTTGTAGTCCCCCACGACTCCGAAGCGCGCCTCTTTGAAGATGTTGGCCTCGGGGTCTTTGTTGATGGCCACAATGGTCTTAGAGCCAGAGCAGCCCGCCATGTGCTGGCTGGAGCCGGAAAGGGCGACGGCGATGTAGAGGTTGGGGGATACCACCTTACCGGTCAGCCCTACTTGGATGGTGGAGGGCACCCAGCCCGCATCGCAGGCGGCGCGGGTGGCGCCCACAGCGCCTTTGAGGGTCTTGGCCAGCTCCTCGAGCTGCTTGAACCCGTCCGGGCCGCCGAGACCTCTGCCTCCGGAGACCACCACCTCGGCATCCTCTAGCTTGACGCCGCTGGCCTCCTGCTTGACCCGCTGCACCACTTTGGCCTTGACCACCGAGGCATCCAGCTTCACCGCGATGGGGGTGACCTGCCCTTTGCGGTTGTTGTCCTGGGGGACGGCGCTCACGGCCTTGGGTCGCACGGTGGCCATCTGGGGGCGGGCCTTGGGGCAGTTGTAGGTGGCTCGGGCGTTGCCGCCGTAGACGGGCCTGGTGGCCAGCATGGTGCGCGAGGCCTTGTCTATGCCGAGCTCCACGCAGTCCATGGCCAGGCCTGTCCCGAGCCGGAAGGCCAGGCGGGGGGCCAGGGTGCGGCCCACATTGGTCTGGCCCATCAGCAGGATGCTGGGCTGGACCTGCTTGCAGACCTGGTCCATGGCCGCCACAAAGGGGTCCGCCTGGAACGCCTCCAGCAAGGGGTTGTCCACCACGTAGACCTTGTCGGCGCCCCAGGAGACGGCCTGCGCCGGGCCGTTGCCCAGGTCCTTGCCCAGGAAAACGGCGGCAAGCTCCTCACCCAGGTCGTTGGCCAGGCAACGTCCTGCCCCCAGCAGCTCCGCAGTGACCGAAGTGAGTTGACCACCGGCCAGCTCACCGAATACCAGCACCCCTTTGTCGGCCATTCCTATTGACCTCCTCTAGTCTCCCTGTCCTCTGAGTGGAAATCCTCAGGCGTCATCCTCACGAAAATGCCGCCCGCCCTTCGGGTACGTCGTAGGGGAGGAACTCCGTGTCCTCCCCGCACCCCAGGGCGGGCACGGAGTCCCGCCCCTACGTGAGATGCCGCAGAGCGGCTTTTCATTTCCTGTGGTGCTTGTTTCAAGCACGGGCTATTCCTATAGCAGCTTGGCGTCGCGCAGGCGAGTGGCCAGCTTGGCGGCGGCCTCTTGGGGCGTGTCTGCCGAGACCATCTCGCACTTGGATTCCTTGGTGGGGATGAACAGCTTGATGACCTCGGCGCGGGCCACAGCCTTGCCTGCCTTGGACCCGTCGAGGCCAATGTCGCTCCCCTTCCATACGGTGGGCTGCTTGCGAGCGGCGCCCATGATTCCCCGGAGTGTGGGGTAGCGGGGCTCGCCCAGCTCGTTGCTCACGGTGACCACAGCGGGCATTGGCGCCTCGACCACCTCGTAGCCATCGGTGACCACGCTCTCCACCTTGACCTTGCCGTCGGCGGCCTCGACCTTGCGGGCGAGGGTGATGCATGGCAGCCCCAGCAGCTCGGCCAGGCCGGAGCCGACCTGACCGGCATCCCAGTCGGCAGCCTGCCGCCCGCACAGGACCAGGTCGAACTGGCCGATCTTCTTGATGGCGGCGGCCAGAGCGACGGCTGTGGAGTAGGCGTCGCCGCCTTCGAGGGCCGGGTCCTGGAGCAGGACCAGCTCGTCGGCGCCCATGGCCAGGGGCTTCTTCACCACGTCGGCCACCAGGTCGGTGCCCTTGCACAAGATGGTGACTTTGGCGCCACCCTTGTCCTTCAGACGGAGAGCCGCTTCGACGGCTTGCTCGTCGAAGGGGCTGATAACGGGGGCCACGCCCTGGGCCGGCACCGACTTCTTGGCCTCGGGGTCAATGCGGAAACCGGCGGGTGGGGCCTCTGGGTCTGGGACCTGCTTGACGCACACGATGATATTCATCAACACCCCCTGCGAACTTGCGACCGTACCGCCCACATTCTATTGAGCTTTGCCGTAGGCTGTCAAGCTGACTCAGGCTTCAGGCTTCGGACTACGGGCTACAGTCCCCTCTCCCTTTGGGAGAGGGTTAGGGTGAGGGTTCTCGGCTGCGGGTTCAGCTTGCAAACCTGAACCCGCGTGGATGTATAATGGCAGCTATTCGACGGGGGGCCAATGTACAAAGTAGGCAGCGACATCGGCGGCACCTTCACGGACACCGTGTTCCTGGACGAGCGGACCGGCGAGCTTGTGCTGGGCAAGGTGCTTACCACTCCCCAGGACCCCTCCATCGGCGCAGTCAACGGTGTCACCGAGGTGCTACGCTCGCTCGGAGCCGGTGCCAGGGACATCAGCCAGCTTATCCACGGCACCACCCTGGTGGCCAATGCCCTTATCGAGCGCAAGGGCGCCAGGACCGGCCTCATAACCACCAAGGGCTTCCGCGACGTGCTGGAGGCCCGCACCGGCAAGCGCTACGACCTCTATGACCCGGCCTTTGAGATGCCGGAACCTCTGGTCCCGCGCTACCTGAGAAAAGAGGTAGTGGAGAGACTGGCCTACGACGGCAGCGTGGTCGAGCCCCTGGACGAGGCCCAGGCCCGGGACGTGGTGCGGGAGCTTATGGCCGAGGGCGTAGAGGCCATCGCCGTCTGCTTCCTACACTCCTTCCGCAATCCGGCCCACGAGCTGGCGATGAAGGCCATCATACAGGGGGAGGCGCCGGACGTTTCGGTCTCCCTATCCGTGGAGGTAGTGCCGGAGATCCGGGAGTATCCTCGCACCTCCACCACGGTGGCCAACGCCTACGCCGAGCCTCTCATGCGACGGTACATGCTTGCCCTGGACCAGAAACTGAGGGGAGAGGGCTTCCGAGGCAACCTCTATGTCATGCTCTCCAGCGGTGGCATAACCAGCGGCGAGGTGGCCGGTCGCTTTCCCGTGCGGGTGCTGGAATCGGGCCCCGCTGCCGGGGCCATTGCCGCCGCCTTCTACGGGCAGCTTGCGGGGTTGGGCAAGGTGCTGTCTTTCGACATGGGTGGCACCACGGCCAAGGTGTGCTTCGTCGAGGACGGCGCTCCTACCACCACCAGCGATTTCGAGGTGGCCCGCGTCCACCGGTTCAAGGCGGGCAGCGGCCTGGCCATCAAGCTGCCGGTAATCCAGATGCTTGAGATCGGGGCTGGTGGGGGCAGCATTGCCTACGTGGACCGCCTGGGCTTGCTCAAAGTAGGCCCGCGCAGCGCTGAGGCTGCCCCCGGGCCAGCCTGCTACGGACTCGGTGGCGCCGAGCCTACGGTGACGGACGCCGACCTCATTCTTGGTTACCTGGACCCTGCCTACTTTCTGGGGGGCAGGATGCCCCTAGACAAGGCGCAGGCCGAGGCTGTCCTAGGGGAGAGAATAGCCCGGCCTCTGGGCATGGACTTGTCTCAGGCGGCCTGGGGTATCCACCAGGTGGTAAATGAGAACATGGTCAATGCTGCCCGCGTCCACGCCGCCGAGAGCGGCAAGGATGTGAAGTCGTACGCCCTGGTGGCGTTTGGTGGGGCGGGGCCAATCCATGCCTGTGCCGTGGCCCAGAAGCTGGGGATGTCCCGGGTAGTAGTCCCCCTGGGCGCCGGTGTGACCTCAGCCATTGGCTTTCTGGCCGCGCCGCTGGTGTTCGACTTCGTGCGCAGCCATATGGCCCACCTGGGCGAGCTGGACTGGGCGAAGGTCAACGCCCTCTTGGCCGAGATGGAGGCCGAAGGGACACGCCTGCTGCGCCAGGCGGGTGTGCCTGCGCCAGACATCTCGCTGGTGCGCACCTGCGACATGCGCTACGTGGGCCAGGGCCACGAGATCAAGGTGACCATCCCGTCGGGCACGCTCGACGGTGCGCGTTCAGCGGCCATTCAAGGGGCGTTCGACAAGGAGTACCTCAGGCTGTATCACCTCACCAATCCCCAGTACAAGGTGGAATGCCTCAACTGGCGGGTGGTCGCCTCGGGGCCGCGCCCGGCGGTCAACCTGCGCCGCTACCCCGCTGCCGGGGCCAGCCGGGATGCCGCCCGCAAGGGCACTCGCCCCGTCTATTTCCCCGATTACCGTACCTATCGGGACTGTCCAGTCTATGACCGGTACAAGCTGTTCGAGGGCGCGGGCATATTGGGTCCAGCCATTGTCGAGGAGAGGGAGTCCACGGTCGTAGTCCCTCCAGGCGCTCGGGCTGCCGCCGACCAGTACCTGAACCTGGCCATAGAGCTTGGTGCGGCCTGATCTGTGGGCACGGACTCTATTTTGTCGTTGCGAGCCCTTCCGCAGAAGGGCGAAGTCCCGACCTGTCGGGATCTCTCCACGCATAACCAGGGTATCCCGACGTGTCGGGACTTCGCCGCTAGCGCGTCTCGCAACTGTGCATGGCCGCTGGTCCGGCCACCACGCCGGATGAAAAACGGGGGCTTTTTCATAGGAACGACAGGGTGGGACCCTCGCTATGACGGCCAACGCAGGTGCTTAGCTCGCAGTGGAGACAGTAGGCATGCAGCGCACGTTTGACGCCATCGAGCTGGAGGTGCTGTGGAACCGGGTGGTGTCCATAGCCCAGGAGCAGGCCAAGACCCTCATCCGCTGCTCATTCACCACCTTGATCGGCGAGATGGAGGACATGGCCTGTGGCCTGTTCGACGCCGAGGGCAACCTGTTTGCCCAGGGCGTGGCCGGCACCCAGGGCATCATCGTGGGCATGGGCAAGGGCGTCCAGGCCATGCTCCGGAAGTACCCGGCGGCCGTGTTGGCGCCGGGCGACGTCCTGGTGGGCAATGACCCCTGGCTCTTCGCCGGGCACAAGTATGACATCACCGTGGCCTCGCCCATCTTCGCGGGCGACAGACTGGTGGCGGTGGCCGCTTCCATCCTGCACGCCACGGACATAGGGGGCATCACCTCCGCCGCCGACTCCAACAACGTCTACGAGGAGGGGCTGAACATCCCGGTCATGAAGCTAATGGACCGGGGAAAGGTCAACCAGGACCTGCTGGACATCATCGAGTCCAACGTCCGCGTGCCGCGACAGGTCACCGGCGACCTCATGGCCCAGGTCTCGGCCAACGAGGTTGCTGGGCACAAGCTGGTTGAGCTAATGCAGGAGTACTGCCTGCCCGACCTCCAGGCGCTGTCCCACGCCATCATCGCCACCAGTGAGCAGGTGGTGCGCAAGGCCATCGCTGCTATTCCCGACGGCGTCTATCACCACGAGATCATGATTGACGGCGTAGACGAGCCGCTGAAGATTGCTGTCACCATGACCATCCGGGGCGATGACCTGCTGATGGACTTCACGGGCACCTCGCCCCAGACCGAGCGCGGCGGCATCAACAGCGTGCTCAACCACACCATGGCCTGGGTGCACGGGGCTATCAAAAGCTCCCTGGTCCCCGAGATACCCAACAACGAGGGCTTCTTCCGCGCCTACCGGGTCGTGGCCCCCGAGGGCTGCCTGGCCAACGCCGTGTCTCCGGCGCCGGTCATGGCCAAGTACTCCCTGGTGGTGCCGCTATCGGCGGTGTGCTTCGGCGTGCTCTCCAAGGCCATTCCCCAGAGCGTCATTGCCGACGGCTCGTACAGCACCATGGTGCTGGTCACGGGCAAGGACGAGCAGGGCGAGCGTTTCCTCCAGTGGCTGGTGAGCGCGGGGGGCACCGGCGCCCGCCCCGACAAGGACGGCTACGCCGCCACCATCTGGCCGGCCAACATCGCCAACGTGCCCGTGGAGATCGTGGAGAACGTGTCGCCCTTGTTCCTGGTGGCCAAGGAGTTCGTCCCCGACTCGGGAGGAGCGGGCAAGTTCCGGGGCGGCAACGACCTGCGCCACACTTTCAAGGTGCGCAGCCCCTACCCCGCTGTGGTCAACCTGTTCTTCGACCGGACGAAGTTCCCCGCCCTGGGATACCAGGGTGGGCACAACGGCCGCCCAGCCGAGCTCGTGGTCAACGGCCACGAGCGCCTCAAGCCCAAGCAGAAGTACGTTCTCAAGCCCGGCGACGAGCTCTCCTTCTGCTTTGGGGGTGGCGGTGGCTACTACCCCCCGGAGCAACGTGACCCGGAGCTGGTGCTGCGCGACGTGGTCAACGGCCAGGTCTCCGTGGACAGCGCCCGCCAGGACTACCGCGTGGCCATTGACCTGCCCCACCGTGCCATAGACTGGGAGGGGACACGAAGGCTGCGCTCCGCTCCATAGGCCATACCCTCTCCTTCTGGGAAAAGGCGAGGGTGAGGGTCCCCCAGTGTGGCAGGGGAAGTCCATTCAAGACAAGGGGGCGATGCCGTGCCAGCGATCATCGAGAACCTTAAGATGTTCAACCGCAAAGAACGCTTCTTCCTGGTGGGGATGGCTCTGGGGAAACCAAAGTTCAAACTCGGCGACAAGTTCTGGGACGAGCTGGGCAAAGCGTTTCACCTAACCGTCCACAAAGACGCCTTCACGGCCATGGACTACCACCTTGATTGGGTCTACGCGAGTCTATACATGGCCTCCAATGGCGGGGCCAAAGGGCCGTACTCAAGAAACGACCTGGACATCAGTGGCAGCCAGGAGGACATGGATTTGCTCGTGGCATACGAGGAGGGTGTCGTGTGCCATGTCATCATGCTTGAAGCCAAGGGCGTCTTGCCATTCGCAAATGGCCCCCTGCATTCCAAAGCGGAGCGACTTTCAGCCATTTTCGGCGCCAAGGGTGACAGGTGGCAGGGCGTCATTCCACATTTTGCTATCGTCTCCCCGAAGGAACCTCAGCAGCTTCATCACAATGATTGGCCAGTTTGGATGAAACCAACCGGGGCCCCTTTGCACATAAAACTTGAAATACCGCCGGGGTACGCCCAGAGGAAAGTTGTCAGGTGTGACCAGAATGGGCGGGCGAAGAAGAATGGCGACTTCTGGAAGGTGATCCATGAGGCGATAGAGAGCAGCGCCAAAGCTCACTAACGGTAGGTGCGGGACTCCGTGCCCGCCCGCGCTGGCTTTTGGGCTAGTCCGGAATGTCCAGGGCAACCCGTAAGGCTTGGTCCAGCGCATTCACCTTATCCGGTGGAAGGGTGCCAACGAAGTTGGTCAACGCAGACTTAGGCAGGCTGACCAGTCCGTCACAATGGATGCTGCTGTCGTGCTTCAAGCCTTCATCCGGTCCGACGGGCACCTGGGTGGCCAGACCATCGTAGACGGTATATATGGGAGCACAGATGACGGTCGAGAACCGCGAGCTGATGATGACCTGGCGGCTGACGACCGCAAACACCCGAGACCGCTTGGGGTCAAGCGCTGAGGGGTGGGCAACGAGATAAAGCTCTCCCCGGTTCATGGGAGTGCCTGATAGGCGAGCACGTCGCTGGCCTCCTCGTTTAGATGCTCGGCCCGCCGGTTGATGATGCCCAGGTCCCGGGCATCTTGCTCGTTGCGCATCAGGTGCTTGATGAACTCTCTGACAGCGGCTTCAATGAAATCGGAGCGGTTCTTCTTGGACTGCCTGGCCCGCTCGTCCACCAGTTGGAGCAGTTCTTCGGAGATGGTGATGGATGTCTTGACTTTCATACCACCAACATACTCCATATGGTGGTATTTGTCGAACGGCCCATGACCGGCCTTGTTCAGGCGATAGCGCGTGGAGTGGCCTGTGAGGCCCTACTCTTTCCCGTTCTCAACTTTTAGCAATGGCAGAAGAATCTCGCGCCAGTCTGCGATTGAACCGTTAACACCATTTACTAAGAAGACCGTAAGTAGCCGGACTCTTCCGACGGGCTTTGTTCGTAGGGGAGAACCGCCGGTGTCCACTTACTAACGCACCCTTTAGTATCTCTAGCCCTTCGTCGTCGTAGTAGATCTCCAGTTTCTCATCGCAGCAACCGCATTTCAGAAGGAGTCGGGGTGATTTCTTCCCCGAACCCTTTCTGTGGTAAACCCTGATTTGAGGGTATCCCTCTGGCCTGGTGTAGTAGAAACGGTTGGTCCTTCGAAGTATGTCCACGTATCATCTCCATTTGGGCAAGAAAACGCTTCCAGTTAGCCCAACCCTCGTTTCATGCAGGCATCGTCTACAGCATGCTATCACCTGCCGTAGTTCGCATCAGGGGCAATATAGGGTGAGGAGGCAAAGTGGGTTTGAGGGTCCAGCGCGATGGCGTGAGGGCAGGCGTGGAAACCTGACCTGCATTCCGGTATCGCACCCCTATGCTAGAATAGTGCGAAAGGGCACTGCTCAAGCCTGCACTGACCTGGGCGTGACTGGAAGGGATAGGACATGCGGGTGAATTGGCGAGAGCATATCGTAAGCACCCCGGATGTGCTCCGGGGGAAGCCTCGTGTCAAAGGAACACGGGTCCCGGTTAGCCTTGTGCTGGGATATCTCGCGGCCGGCAAGACCGCGGACGAGATCACGACGGAGTTCCCAGACCTCACACCGGAGCAGATTGCAGCTTGCCTGGACTATGCCCGCGATCTGGCGGAGTTTGAGGTCGCCACCGCGTGAGCCTGAGGTTCTTTGCGGACCACTGCGTTTCCAATGCCATAGTCCAGGTGCTTCGGGACGAAGGGCACGAGGTCCTTCGGTTGAGGGACTACATTGCTGCGGATTCACCTGACGGAGTCGTAATCTCCAAAGCCCAAGAGCTCGGTGCCATTCTGCTCTCTCTGAATGGCGATTTCTCCGACATCGTGACGTATCCTCCAGCGAGCTACAAGGGCATTGTGGCGCTTCAGGTCAGAAACCATCCGGAGATTGTTCCCCAGCTTCTGAACGGGCTGACAGGCTATTTGTCGGCGCACGACGACATGGAGCACTACGCCGGTAAGCTGCTCGTGGTAGAGGCGCATAGGATTCGGAGTCGGCAATAACAGAACCGGCACCAAGCTTGACCGAGCTGCGGTAGAACAGCTTGATCACAACCCCGAAGAAGCGGCTGATCTCAGGCATGGGCTGGTTCATGGCGCAACGAGGGGAAGAGGTCTTCTGGTTTCAGGCCAGTTGTCCTGAGATATAGCGAGTCGGGGCATAGGTCTATCCTGTCGCCCCAGACAAGCTCGCCGGATGGACCAATCTGGACCTGCTCGAAGGCATGACGGTCGCGCCACGCCTCGAAAACGCCGTGGCCTGCCAAGTCGGAGAGGTTCACAGTCCCGCGCACGCCGTCGTCAAAGGCTAGCTCCAAGCGGAAACCTTCCAGAACATTGACCTTCGTGACTTTTCGCATAGCCCTATTCCTCTAGCTTCGTTCATTGTATCGTACCGGTGCCTGTGCCAGGAAGCCTCTATCTCAAAGGTGGTGGGCCACCTCCATGCCTGAGTGCTGCCCCAACCTTCGGAGGCTGGCGCCCTCGTGTCTGCCCGCGCTGGTATGGGGAGACGCTCCTTCGGCTCCAGGCTCAAAGCGAGCGTATGGTCTTGAACCTGATCCCCGCCATGAGCATGAGGCTGGTAGTGAGGGCGCCCGCAACGAGGACGGCTACGGGAGCACCCCACACGTCAGCCAGGATGCCCGCCAGGAGACCGCCCAGCGGCACCAGGCCGTGGTCCATCATGTAGATGCTCATGACGCGCCCCCGCAGCGCATCGGGGGTGATCTCCTGAAGGGCATTGTTGTTGATGGCGCTGAAACACATCTCCGCGGCCCCGACGACGACGATGGGCGCCATGGCAACAGCCATGTTCGTCGCCCCAGCGAGGCCAATCAACCCCAGGCCGGCCAAGGCGCCTGCCCCGAGCTGTAGCAGCCCGCGCCAGCGGAACTGCCCCAGGGTTGCCACAGCCAGAGCTCCCAAGAGCCCCCCAACTCCCATCATGGAGAGCAGAAGGCCCAGGCCCTCGGGCCCGGTGTGGAGCACATCCTTGGCGAAGACCGGCATAAGGCCATTTGCAAAGGGCATCACCAACAGCGACGGGATCATGGCTATCAGGATGAGGGCGAGGGTGGCCTCGTGTTTCATCACATGGTTGATGCCTTCTTTGAGATTGGACAGGGGGGACTCACGGCGCGCGGCGGTAACGTCTCGCGGTCGAATGTGCATCGGTAGGACCATGGTGGCTACACCCAGGTAGCAAGCCGCTTGGATGAAGAAATTGGTGCCTGGGCCGAAGAAGGCAATGAGCAGCCCCCCTGCCGCAGGCCCGGCCATTCGGTTGAAGTTGAAAGCCACCGAGTTCATGGCTATGGCATTCATGAGGGTGTGCCGGGGCACGATGTCTGCTACCACCGCCTGACGGACGGGGTTGTTTATTGCCCACCCAGCGCCGCTCAACGTGGCGAAGGCCAAGAGGTGCCACACTTGAGCGCGGCCGGTGCTCACCAGGATGGCAAAGCCGAGGGCCGTGACCCCGAGAAACACCTGGTTGGCCAGCAGCAGCTTGCGTCGGTCGAAGCGGTCGCTCAGTACCCCACCAACCGGCCCAGCCAACAGGAACGGGAATGCCCGTGCGCCCTGCAACGCGCCCACCAGAAGGGCCGAGCCGGTCATCTCGTACATTAGCCAGCCCAGCGTCACCTGCTGGACCCAGTTCCCTGCCGTGGCGAAGAGGTTGCTGTACCAGAGGAAACGGAAGTCCCGGTACTGAAAGGCGGAGAGCATGGAGAGCTTGGCAAGCGGCGGACTGCCCTCGGCTGCGCGCGTGCTGTTGGTCATACCCGGCCATTCTACATCGCCCGGGCAGGGCACGCCGGAGCCGACGGCTTGGTCGCTCGCCGCGGCAAGGTGGTCCGACCTAACCTCCTTCGGCAGGCTCAGGCCGGCGCCTGACCCCTTCGCTACGCTCGAGGGCAGGCCCGAAGCGGGAAGGGGAATCCCTCCTCCCTGGCCTCTCCCAGGGGGAGAAGAGACTGGCTAGGCTTTTTCATCCTTCATGGTGCCGATGGCAACCGCGCAGGGGGATTGCCCCCGAAGTGGCGCGCTGCGGCTAGGCGTCTCCCACTAGCCCACGGAGAGCGGATCGCAGCAACGCCATGGCGCGGGTGCGCACCCCAGGGGTGTTCGGACAGGGGCTAGCCTATGGCGCCCATGGGCTCGAGCACTGGCACCACAAAGCCCAGCCCGAGCCGTTCCAGACCTTCTCTTGGGGGCAGGCCCTTCTCGGTCAGGTTGAGGTAGTGCTGGTAGTAGATCCTCTTCTGCTCCTCAAAATCGGTCCGGTCCCATACCCACGTCTTGCCGTACTTGTCGGTAATGGGTTCGTCAAAGGCGCGCGGCGGCAGGGTGTCATCTACCGAGGGGCGATAGCCCTCCCTCAGGCTGATGCACCGGTTGAAGTAGTAGTCCCTGAGCGCGATGTCTTTGATGTCGTCCTCGGTCAGGTTCCAGCCGCAGGCGGCATTGAGGAACACTCTGATGGCTTCCTCGCCGGAGCCCCAGATTTGCTCGAAGGGTGGAATAGCAAAGCTACAGGTAGTTGCCGCCTCCCGCAGAGCTGACTCTACTCCCGCACCGATGCGTGCCCCGTTATGGCTGGTGGCGAAGGGAAGGCCATTGCCCACTTGCTTATTCCGGACATCGTATGTCGGCGCGGCACAGCCGTGGACCTCGAAAGCATACCACTTGGACTTTTCGCCGAAGACCTGGTAGGCACGCCGGTATCCTTCGGCGAGAGCCGCCGGGGCACGCCCTTGCTTGTAGGCTATCTTCTTCAGGAGCGCATAAGTCGCCTCAAGGCTGCCCCATTTCAGGTCAACTCCCCCAAGGTCTTCCTGGCTGATGATGCCATGCTCGTAGAGGTCCATGGCCCACGCCACCAGCCCACCCAACTCCTCACCGTCCATTCCCAGCTCATTCTCCAGTGACGAGAGCTCGACCATCTTCTCGAAGTCCATCATGGTGTTGGCATTGAAGCCCCCGCAGTTGTCGTGCCTGATCTCGCCGCCGAAGGCCCCCCTCTCGCTGTTCTTGAAGAAGGGCACGAAGCAAGAGGCGGCACAGCCCGGGCAGCCGTCTGTCCAGGCGAAATACTTCAGGTTGTGTTGGAGGTGGTTGCTCCCCTCGACGACTTGGTGATACCCCAGGTGGTTGTTCTTGATGCCTTCTCCGGCGTAGCGGAGCAACGAAGGCATGGACGTTGTATGGCCCCAGCGGCTTTCGTCGAGCTTGCGCAGCCCGGTCAAAGGGCTGGTAGCGTAGGTCCGGAACAGCTCCCAGACCTTGCGGTGGTCCGCATACAGGGGGCCCTTGGTCCCTTTGACGGCCACGGCCTTCAGGTTCTTGGAGCCCATGACCGCGCCGCAACCCCACTTGGAGGCGCTGTGGACAAACTCCACGCTGGCGTTGGCGAACCTGACCAGGTTCTCGCCCGCGGGGCCGATGCAGAGCACGCCGAAGATCTCCCCGGTCTCCTTGTTCAACCGGTCTCGCAGGGTGACCTCGGTCTCCTGCTTCCACTTGCCCCACAGGTCAGCGGCAGGCCGAATCTCGACCTTGTCATCATACACGTAGAGGTAGACCGGCCTCTTGGCCTTGCCCTTGACCAGGATGCCGGCGGCGTATTGTGCCCTGACCAGCTCTTCCCCGATGTAGCCCGAACAGGCGCTTCTGCCCGCCCACCCGGTCAGGGGGGACTTGAAGCTCAGGATGGTCTTTGTCCCGATGAGGCCGGTGATTGGCCCCACGCCAACGTGCAGGATGTTGTCCGGCCCCAGAGGGTCTGCCCCCTGGGGTACCAGGTCCCATATCAGCTTGTTGGCCAGCCCTCTGGCGCCCAGGTACTTCTTGACGTCTTCGGTGACATCCACCACCCGGCTCGTCTCTTTGGTCAGGTCCACTTCCAGCAGGCGGATTCTGATCTCAGCCATCTGCTTACCTCCAGCCTGGGTTGCCCATACTTGTCTTGGTCAGGGGGTACAGCCTTTGGGCAATCAGGTCAGCTTTCTCATCGGCGTGCTTGCGCAGCAGGTCCTGTATCGAGTACCCAAAGCGGGCCGAGATGCTCTTGTACGACAGGGCGCCATACGGACACACGTTGACGCACTGGGGGTCCCGCTGCCCGTTGTTCTGTGTGTCGCACAGGTCACAGACGAAGGGCGTGTCGGAAGCTGCGGGGTAGGCTCGGATGGCCTTGGCCGGGCAGGCATCCCGACACAGCAGGCATGACAGCCCCAGACATCGCTCCACGTCCACCACCATGTGCAGCGTGTCCTTGTCGAAATACACTGCCGGGGGCGATTGAGGGCAGGCCTTTTGACACTCCCTCTCCGCTTCGGGGCACTGTACGCAAGTCACCTGGACTGCCTTGGGCAGGGGCAGGAGGTACTTGCGGACCTGTATTCTGGCCAGGTCCTTGTTGATAACTCCATAGTGCTGCATAGAGCATGCCATCTGGCAGACCCCACAGCCCACGCACTTCATCTCGTCACATTCGATGGCGGCAGGCCCCTTGGGGTTGGGATAGTGCTCCTTGCCCCAGCCTTGTGGCTTGGCGGTCTCCCCGTGCACTGCCGAGGTGTCTCTAGTCTTCCCCTCTTCTGCCATTGTTCAAGCAACCTCCTTTGCCAGGTTGGATCTCCCGTGTCCGCTTGCACGGACTTACCACAGCTCACAAAAGGGCATCTGGTAACCCCTTACGTGCTTGGCGCTGATGATATGCCTATGCAGTGCGCCTGTCAAACTCCATGGGGTGGCCTGGGTTGGCGGACTTGCCGGAACTGGCACAATCCCCAGCCAGGGGGGGCGCTTCGGCGAACGTTCCCTATGCTAGAATAGCCCGATAGGTATGACACTCGCTCGCACGGACCTGGGCATCACCCGCATCGGTGGGAGGGAGTTCCGCTGGGGGGAGCGAACGTATGTGATGGGCATTGTCAACGTCACCCCGGACTCCTTCTCCGGCGATGGTCTGGGCGGCAACGTAGAGGCGGTGCTGTCCCAGGCCCGTCGCTTCGTGGCCGACGGTGTGGACATAATAGACGTGGGCGGCGAGTCCACCCGTCCCGGCCATACCGCCGTGGCCGAGGACGAGGAGCTACGCCGCGTCATCCCCGTGGTAGAGCGCTTGGCCAGGGACGTACATGTCCCCATCAGCATTGACACCTACAAGTCGGGGGTGGCCCGACGGGCGGTCGAGGCTGGCGCCTTCCTGATCAACGACGTCTGGGGTCTGAAACGTGACCCGGCTATTGCACGGGTGGCCGCCGAGGCCCACGTGCCGCTGGTGTTGATGCACAACCATGACGGCACGTCCTACGCTGACCTGGTGCCCGACGTGATAGCCAGCCTGCGCCACAGCCTGGAGCAGGCCCAGGCCGCCGGTGTACCCTGGGAGGACCTGATTGTGGACCCAGGCATCGGCTTCGGTAAGACGGTGGAGCACAACCTTGAGGTCATGCGCCGCCTTGGCGAGATGCGCTGCCTGGGTCGGCCCATGCTGCTGGGCACGTCGCGCAAGTCTATCATCGGCCTGGTGTTGGGCCTGCCTGTGGACCAGCGGGTCGAGGGCACCGCAGCCACCGTGGCCTTGGGCATCGCCCAGGGCGTAGACATCGTGCGCGTCCATGACGTGCGGGAGATGGTGCGCGTGTGCCGCATGAGCGATGCTATCGTGCGGGGCTGGCAGCGCCTGCCGACTACCACCTAGGACGAACAGATGGCCACGGTCTATATGGGCCTGGGTTCTAATCTGGGCGACCGTGTGGCCAACCTGAAGGAAGGGGTGAGCTGTCTGGCCCCGGATGTCTGCGTGGAGGTGGTCTCATCCCTCTACGAGACCGAGCCTGTGGGCTACACAGACCAGCCCTGGTTTCTCAATGCTGTGGTGCGGGCCACAACTGTCCTCAGCCCGCAAGAGCTGTTGGTCCACTGCCAGGACGTGGAACGCGGTTTGGGCAGGCAGCCCAGCTTCCGCAACGCCCCCCGGCCGCTGGATATAGACATCCTCCTCTACAACGACTTGGTGCTGGACGCGCCAGACCTGGTTATCCCCCACCCCCGCCTGCATGAGCGGGCCTTCGCGCTCATTCCCTTGAACGAGATTGCCCCGACTCTGCGGCATCCGAGGCTGGGTGTCACCGTGGCCGATCTGCTCGCCAGGCTGCCTCCCGCCGCGGAGCAGGTGCGCCTGTATCCCGATTCTCGGGAGAGGTGTCTCATGGAGGCGCCAGGCGTGAGTAGGCACTCGCTGCCGCTGAGGAGTGGGAGTCCCCAGGTGAAGGCCCGTTACGACCGCGTTGCCGGCCGCTACGACTGGGGTGAGGCGCCCATGGAGTGGCTGGCCTTCGGGCGCTGGCGCCGCCGCCTCTGGGACCTGGTGGGCGCTAGCCCCGGTCAGCGGGTGCTGGAGGTGGGTGTGGGGACTGGCAAAAACATGGCCTTCTATCCGCCCGGCTGCCAGGTGACTGCTATTGACCTCAGCCCCAGGATGCTGGCCAAGGCCCGAGAGCGGACCAGCCGGGGAAGGGCGGCCGGCCGGCCGCCCCTACAGGTGGAGCTTGCCCTTATGGACGCGGAGCGCCTCGCGCTGGCCGATGCCGCCTTCGACACGGTCGTGGCCACCTTCGTGTTCTGCTCCGTGGCGGACCCGGTGGCCGGACTGCGGGAGTTGGGTAGGGTGTGCCGCGCTGGAGGGCGCATCCTGCTGCTGGAGCACATGCGCAGCCGCGGTCGCGTGCTGGGCTGGCTTATGGACCGGGCTGACCCGCTGGTCTACCGTTGGGGTACGGGCGCGCACATCAACCGGCGCACCCTGGACAACGTTCGAAAGGCGGGCCTCCACATTGACCAGGTGACGAGCTTGGCCCCTACGGGGCTGGTGCGCCTCATCGTGGCTCGCCAGGGCTAGCCGACCGCAACAGCGCTAGTCCCACCCTATGCGGGGCAGGCGTTATGCCGGTTGGAGGCTTTGGCTGAAGGGGGCTACGCCCCGGGGGCCTTCTGGCTCGCTGGCGGGGCGCCGTTGGCGGGTTTGTCCTTCGCGGGCTCCAGCGGGGCCTCGGTAGCCATAGTCCAGCCAATCCAGAACACCAGGGCCATCACGGCCAGGAAGCCGATGGCTACGGGGACGGCCACTGCCCAATAGCTCTGGGCGGCTATGCCCCAAATGAACAGGGCTGATGCGGCCAGGACGACAAGGCAAAGAAGAAAACCAATCAGCTTAGAGCGGCTCATGTTGTTTAGTAGGCCTCCAGTATTACCGAATGGCTAGCCCCTGAGATCGGGGGGCAGCAGGTTTGGTATCGTGTCAGCAATGGGATAAGTCTCAGGACAGCGAGCACAGTGGAGCTCGCCGGTGACTATCTCCTCGGCGTTCTCCTCCTTTACAGTCAGGGTGAGCGGCCCCTTGCACACGGGGCAAGCCAGTATGTCCAGTAGGTCTCTTTTCATATCCGCCCCATTTGGCACAATGCCTGACGGGTATTGTAGGCGGGCGGGGGCACAGCGTCAACTGGCGCCGGATGCCCTTGACACCGCCCAGGGCGGTGCATACTATGACCTATATCTGTGACAGAGAAGATCGTGAAAGACGATAGCCTGGGGCCGCTGGCCCCATACCGCGTACTGGACCTCACCGGAGAGTTGGCCCTGTACTGCGGCAAGCTGCTGGGCGACCTGGGCGCCGACGTGGTCATCGTCGAGCCGCCGGGCGGGCACCCGGCGCGGGCCATCGGCCCCTTCTACCAGGACCGGCCGCACCCCGAGTGCTCCCTCTTCTGGCTCACCTTCAACACCTCCAAGCGCTCCATCACCCTCGACATCGAGACCCCGGACGGTCAGGACCTGCTGCGCCGCTTGGTGGCCTCGGCCCACTTCCTGGTGGAGTCTTTCCCCGTGGGCTACCTCGATAGCCTGGGCCTGGGCTACCGGCAGCTTTCGGTGGTCAACCCCTCGCTCATCATGGCCTCGGTCACCCCCTTCGGCCAGACGGGGCCGTATTCCCACTGGCAGACCTCAGAGCTGGTGGGCCAGGCCATGGGCGGCATCCAGTACATCGTCGGCGATGCGGAAAGGGCGCCCGTCCAGTTGGGCGGACTCCAGGTGCACCTCTACGGCGGTATCGAGGCTGCCGAGGCCTGCCTCATCGCTCACCACTACCGATTGAACACGGGAGAGGGCCAGTACATAGACCTGGGGCTACAGCACGGGGTAGCCGCGGGCATGGGCATCACTGGCCCCCACGAAAGCTGGGACCTGAACCGCGTAATTTTCCCCCGTGCGGGCATACCCTACGACCAGGGGCCCATATTCGGGGTGGCCCCGCGCCACAATGTGGTGGTGCCCTGCAAGGATGGCTACTTTGCCATGTCCCACTACCGGTGTCCGGTGGCCCCACTGGTTGACTGGATGGCGCCCGACGGCTACCAGCACCTGAAAGAGCGCAAGTGGTCGTCCGATACCGTGGACTACCTCACCCGCGAGGAGCGGGAGGTGCTCGACCCGGCGGTGCTGGACTTCCTCACCACCAAGTCCAAGACGGAGATATACCGGGAATCGTTGCGTCGCCGCCTGCCTTGGGCGCCTATCCAGACGCCATCGGACTTGCTGTCCCACCCCCACCTGAAGGCCCGCGGTTTCTTGGTCAACGTGGAGCACCCGGAGCTGGGCGCGTCCTTCGCCTACGCCGGGGCGCCAGCCGCGCTGAGCGAGACGCCCTGGCGCATCCAGCGCCGGGCGCCCCTGATCGGGGAGCACAACAGCGAGGTTTACGTAGAGGAGCTGGGCCTATCTCTGCGGGACCTGACCCGGCTCAAGGCCGGCGGGATAATCTGAGCGCGCGTCTTGGAAGCGGACTGCCTCACCCCCATCCTGACCTTCCCCCGTCAAGGGGGAAGGGAGTCCTCTCTCCCTTGGAGGGAGAGAGTTAGAGTGAGGGGGAGGTTAGCCAGCATGATTGGGCATCACCGCGGCTTTGAGGGGAGAAGGGCATGGCTCGGGCGCTAGAGCACATCCGTGTGCTGGACTGGACCTGGCTGGGGACTGGCCCGCTGACCAGCCTGTGCCTGGCCCAGCACGGCGCGGAAGTCATCCACGTCGAATCGGACACGGCCCACGACCAACTGCGCCACATTGGCCCCTACCGCAACAACGTGGTTGACATAAACGCCAGCGGTATGTTCGAAGACAACCATACCAACAAGTACGGCATCACCCTCAACATGGCGACACCCCAGGGCCGGGTGCTGGCCTACCGTCTGGTAAGCATCTGCGATGTGCTGGTGGAGAACTTCACGCCACGCACCATGCCCAAGTGGGAGATGGACTACACGCACGTGCGCCGCATACGGCCGGACATAATCATGCTGAGCGCCCCGATCTACGGGGTGACTGGTCCCTTCGCCATGCAGCTCGGCCACGGCATCACCACCCCTGCCCTCAGCGGGTTGCACCACCTCACTGGCTATCCCGATCGGCCCCCCGCCGAGATAGGTAACGCCTACACCGACTGGATCTCGCCCCATTTCGCGGTGACGCTGATCATGGCGGCGCTGGACTACCGGCGGCGCACCGGCAAGGGCCAGTACATTGACCTGGCCCAGTTCCAGGCCAGCGCCCACAGCACCGGCACGGCCATCCTGGAGTGCAGCGCCAATGGCCACGAGCAGGTCCGCCTGGGCAACCGCCACCGCTACTACGCGCCCCAGGGCGTCTACCGCTGCAAGGGGGACGAGCGCTGGCTGGCCATTACCGTAGCCACCGATGCCCAGTGGTCCGCCGTCGTCGGCGCCATGGGTGCACCGCCGTGGGCGCAGGAGCTGCGGTTTGCCACCTTCCGCGCGCGTCGCCGGCACCACGACGAGCTGGACAGACTTATCGAGGCCTGGACGTCGGAGTACACTGTGGAGCACCTCATGGCTGCCCTACAGACGGCGGGAGTGCCCGCCGGCGTGGTGGCCAGCGTCCAGGACCTCCACGAGGACCCGCAGTTGCAGCACCGGCGCCTCTACTGGCGCCTGGAGCACCCAGTCATGGGTGTGGTAGCCCACAGCAGTTTCCCTTTCATCATGTCCCGCACGCCGCTGGAGGTCAGCACGCCCTCGCCGCTGCTGGGCCAGCACAACGACCTGGTGTACAAGGACATCCTGGGCCTCTCCGAGGGCGAGTACGTGGAGCACCTGCTGGACCACGCCCTGGACTAAGGGGACTGGCTTTGCCCTGTCTGCTGGAATGTGGCCGTGCTTCACGAGCACGAATCTTCACCGTCATTGCGAGCGAAGCGAAGCAACCTCCGGCAGAGCCCTTGGACCTAACGAAGGTTGCTTCGTCCTTCTGCGGAAGGACTCGCAATGACAGAGTAAAGGGCGCATGTAGCGGTGCGAAACCAATCACCGTGTCAACGGGGAGCTAGAGATAGCTACCTTTGGGAGATTGAGCATGGCAACACGTAACGTTGATTACACCCTGGAACGGTACGTCGAGGAGTTAGCGAACGACCCTGAGTACATCGCAGAAGGACTCGCTATGGACGTGACCGATGGGATGCTCGAGCTGTTGGCAGAGAGAGGGCTGACACAGTCCTGGTTGGCCCAAGAGATGGGAGTGTCCAGGGCCCGCGTCTCGCGCATTCTCAATGCATCCCCCAACATGACCTTGCTTACGATAGCGCGGATTGCGGTCGCGTTGGGGGTCAAGCCAGATGTACTGCTGAATGCAGGGCGCAAACGCAGCGTTCGGTACAGTGATTACGGGCAAACGGCCCGAGTCACCGGCAGCGAAAAAGCTTCTCTGCCGGTCAAGCGAGTAGCCGAGAAAAGGGGTTGAACGCTTCGGACGAGTACGTGGAGAAGGTGCCGGCCAAAGCGCTGGACTAGGGTGAAAGGAGTCAGATGGTCGACGAAGCCAGCTTCAACCAGGAACAGCAAAGCATCCTAAGCTTAGTAGACCACATGAAGCCAAACAAGCCCGGGTGGACGAAGTACTACGGCGACGTTGTCTGTAGAATCGTTGCCTACCACCTACAAAGACACCTCCCCGGCAACCTGAAAGTCATTGGCCCAAATGCCTATGTAGAAGGCTTCCCCACGGAGTTCGACCTTGTCGTGGTGGATGGAGACGCTGCTCCCTTCCACCTTACGGCCGCCTACCCATCTGACAGAGTGTGCTGCGTGGTTGAAGTGAAGACCATAGGTGTGGTGGGAAACTTTGACGAATGCCGCGAGAAGTTGGCGCGCATCAAGAGGAACTTCGATGACGTTCAACAGGCAAATCCGAGAGTGAAGTGCGCTTATCTCACGGTTCAGGAGGGGCAACCGGCTCGCGAAAAATCGTTCGACTACGTGAAGGCAACACGCGAGAAATTCGGAACGGGTGCATTCATTCTCAGGAATAGTCGCGGCAAGATGCCTTTCAAGGGAGAGTGGGAGCGATTCGTTGGGTTTGCCACTGCTCGATGATTCCAGTCACCTGTTTGTCTGAAGCGGCCTCTACAATCCTTTCAGCGAGGGGTAAGCTCATGCCATTGACGCGCGTGGCCATCGTTGCTGCGATTACGAATAGGCCTCGCCCCATCGTCGGCACGTCCTTCAAGCCACACGTAGGGGAGGAACTCCCTATCCTCGCCAGGGGCGGGCAGAGAGTCCCGCCCCTACAACTATCCATCTACCCCTTCCCGTTTCGGGAAGGGGCAGGGGTTAGGGCCGTCCCCCGCTCGTTGCCAATTGCGCCTGCGTAGCCCTCAGACTATAATCTCGTAATTGAGAAAGGCGCTCCCGCATCGGGCAGGGGCGTATGTGAGTAGCGTGGCACAAGAGCAAAACGACACTTTAGACCGGCTCCGGCACTCGGCGGCGCACGTCATGGCCGAGGCCGTGGGCCAGCTTTTCTCCGGCGCTAAGTTCGGCATCGGCCCCACCATTGAGGACGGCTTCTACTACGACTTCGACCTGCCTCGCCCCCTAACTCCCGAGGACCTGCCCCAGATCGAGGCCCGCATGCGGGAGATCATCGCTCGCAATAAGCCCTTCGCCCGCCAGGAGGTGGGCGCCGAGTCCGCCCGAGGCATGTTCTCCGCTCAGCCCTACAAGCTGGAGCTGATCAACGAGCTGGAGCAGGAGGGCGGCCAGATCTCCGCATATACCCAGGACGGGTTCACTGACCTGTGCCGGGGGCCGCACGTCGAGTCTACGGGGCAGATCAAGGCGTTCAAGCTGCTGTCCATCGCTGGGGCCTACTGGCGTGGGGACGAGCGACGTCCCATGCTCCAGCGAATCTATGGCACTGCCTTCGCCACCGGCGAGGACCTGGAGGCGCACCTGGCCCGGCTGGCCGAGGCCGAGCGCCGCGACCACCGAAAGCTGGGCAAGGAGCTTGACCTCTACTCTATCCACGAGGAGTCGGGGCCAGGGCTGGTGCACTGGCACCCCAAGGGGGCAACTGTCCGCCGCCTCATCGAGGACTTCTGGAAGGCAGAGCACCTCAAGCGGGACTACGACATCGTCTATACCCCGCACATCGCCCGGGCGGACATCTGGAAGACCAGTGGCCACTGGGAGCTGTACCGGGACAACCTCTACTCCCCCATGGACGTGGACGGCCAGCCCTACCTGGTGAAGCCCATGAACTGCCCGTTCCACATCCAGATATACAAGTCTCGGCTGCGCTCCTACCGCGAGCTGCCTATCCGCTGGGCAGAGTTGGGCACCGTCTACCGCTACGAGCGCTCGGGGGTGCTGCACGGGCTGACCCGCGTCCGGGGCTTCACCCAGGACGACGCCCATATCTTCTGCCGCCCCGACCAGTTGGAGAACGAGGTGGCCGACGTGATCGAGTTCGCTCGCTTCATGCTGGGCACCTTCGGCTTCCACGAGTACGACATGTACCTCTCGACTCGGCCCGAGAAGTACGCGGGCACCATCGAGGTCTGGGACGAGGCCACGGAGACGCTGAAGCGCGCTCTCACCCGGCTCGGACTGCCCTATACCATAGACCCCGGCGAGGGGGTGTTCTACGGCCCCAAAATTGACATAAAGCTCAAGGACGCCCTGGGGCGCTCCTGGCAGGGGCCGACCATCCAGGTGGACTTCAACCTGCCCCAACGCTTCGAGGTGATGTACGCTGGGCAGGATGGCCAGGAGCACCAGGTGGTCATGGTGCACCGGGTAGTGCTGGGCAGCATGGAGCGGTTCTTCGGCTGCCTCATCGAGCACTACGGCGGCGCCTTCCCGGTGTGGCTGGCGCCGGTGCAGGCGGAGCTCATCCCTATCGCCGACCGCCACTCGGACTACGCCCAGCAGGTCCGCCGCCAGCTCAAGGCAGAGGGGTTGCGGGCGGATGTGGATGATCGCGGTCTGCGCATGAACGCCAAGATCCGCGACGCCCAGATGCAAAAGGTGCCCTACATGCTGGTGGTGGGCGACAAGGAAGCCGCCGCCGGCCAGGTCTCGGTGCGGCTGCGCAGTGGCGAGGACCAGGGTGCCCAACCGGTGGACGGCTTCATTGCCCACGTCAAGGACCTGGTTGCCAGCAGGTCCACCGACAAGCTGTGGTAGTGTGAGGACCTCTCCCCATGCCTGTGGTGGTGTCCCCCTCTCCGCTTCGGAGAGGGGGACCAAGGGAGTGAGGTCTGTTTGACTTCTGTCTGCTACTATGGTATCAATAAACAACAACTGGGTATTCACATGTACCGTGGGGGGTGCGTATAGCTAGGGAATTTCGGATAAACCATCAGATCCGGGCCAGGGAGGTCCGGGTCGTGGATGACCAGGGTGGCAACCTGGGGGTGATGCCCCTGGTCAAGGCTCTGAATCTTGCCGAGCAAAAGGGGTGCGACCTGGTAGAGGTGGCGCCCACAGCACAGCCACCGGTCTGCCGCCTTTTGGACTACGGCAAGTTCCGGTATGAGCAGAACAAGAAGGAGCGCAAGACACGCAAGAAGGTGTCGGAGCTCCACCAGATAAGGCTGCGACCCAAGATTGAAGAACACGATATGGCGTTCAAAGTGGAAGCCGTGAGGCGCTTTTTGGAAGAGGGCCACAAGGTGCGCATCTCGGTGCGTTTCCGCGGGCGGGAGCAGGCGCACCCGGAGCTGGGCCGAGCCGTCCTGGAGCGCGTCTTCAAGGCGCTGGGGGAATCGGCCCGGGCGGAGTCGCCGGCTGTCGTGGAGGGGAGGGACATGGTGGTGACTATAGTCCCGTACAAGGTTGTAGTCCGAGAGGCCAAGCCCGCGCCCACGGCCCACCCGCCAGCGGCGCCGCCGCCACCAGCGGCTACCCCAGCGGCGAAAGCGCCGTAGCTGTTTTTGAGAGCATGCGTCCTCAAAGGGAGTACCTATGCCTAAACTAAAGACTCACAAGGGGGCCGCCAGTCGCATCAAGCTGACTGCTACGGGCAAGATGTTGCGCACCAAGGGTGGCAAGAGCCACCTGCGGCGCAAGAAGCCGGCCAGGGTCCGGCGCCAGTATGACAACATGCAACCTCTGGCCCACGCGGACCAGAAGAGGATCAGCAAGATACTCCCGTACGGGGCGAAGTAGGAGTCTGCCGTGCCTAGGGTCAAACGAGGAACGATAAGCCACCGCCGCCACAAGAAGTTCCTGGCGCATACGAAGGGAATGTGGGGCACCAGCCACCGCTTGGCCAAACGGGCCAAGGAAGCCTTTGTCCATTCCCTGTCGTATGCCTATGCCCATCGCCGAGAGCGCAAGAGCGATTTCAGACGACTGTGGATCCAGCGGGTCAATGCCGCTGCCCGGCAGGAGGGCCTGACCTACAGTCAGCTTATCCACGGGTTGGGGCTTGCCGGCGTTGAGGTCAACCGCAAGGTCATGGCTGACATGGCGGTAAAGGACAGCGCAGGCTTCGCCCAGGTCGTCGCCGTAGCCAAGCAGGCCCTCGCCGCGCGCTAGCCGCATCGGGCCACCTTGAGCGAAGGTGCGACCTCGCCAGGTCTACCTAGACACTACCATCATCAGCCGTTTGGTCAACCTGGAGCGTGGCTTGCTCCCTCCGAGTCGCCGCCTCCAGGAGGACATGGCTGTCCTTCCGCGACTGCTTTGCCTGTGTCAACAGCAAGACGTGGCCCTGTGTGCGCCTCGGACGATGCCCGCTCCGAGATTGAACGGCTCGCCGCGGTGCGCCCCGACGTGCGTGATGCTCTCCTGTCGCAACTGGGGCGCTTCCGCCAGGTGCCCGTGCGCCACTCGCCGTCAGCGGGCGCCACTTCCCCTCTGGACGCTCTGGTCGCCGAGATCGAGGCGTTCTTGCGTGAGAAGACCCAGGCCACCAACCGGCGCAAGCTGGAGCGCGTAGCCTGGGACGCTCGCCACCTGGCGGTGGCCTGGGACAGCGGCTGCGACGCCTTCCTCACCACGGACTACGGCTCCCTGTGGGCCTTCCGCCGAGGCATCAAGGACCGCTTTGGACTGCGGGTGCTCCGCCCCGTGGAGCTGTGGCGTGAGCTGGGGGGGCTGGGCCACCAGTCCCCACGTAGGGGCGGGACTCCGTGCCCGCCCCTGGGGGGAGCGCCGTAGCGGCCCCGACGCATCGGGGCCGCTACAGATTCACAGCCGGAAGGCCAGCACCAGCAGCACGCCGAAGGCGATGGAGTGCCCTACCTGGGTGAACCCTAGCCGCTTGAGGTTGAGCTGTGGTGCGGGATGCAGGGCGCCGATGAAGACCTGCACGGTGGCGGGAACGAAGGCCACGAGGGCTGTCCAGGGGGCTACCTGTGCCGCCGCCAGCCCGGTGACAATGGCCAGCGTCATCACCTGGTAGAGTAAGACCTGCCGCCCCTGGAGGAGCCTAGTCCGGAGGCCCGTGCCGACGCTCTTGCGGGCTATCGGGTCCATCTTCAGCTTGACGTAGTAGATGGGGTAGCCGAAGTACAGGAAGCTCAGTCCCCAGATGGACGCCGCCGTCGTCCCCAGGGTGCCCGTGGCGGCGTAGTAGGTCGCCGGTCCCGCCAGGGTCAGCCCAGCCACCCCCACCCATTGCCCGGCCACAGAGCGCTCGCGGTGGACACGGGCCAGCGCCAGGTGGACTGCCAGCCAGGCGGTAGCCACTAGGGCCATTGGCGGCAGCAGCCACCTGTCATACCGCAGAACTACAAGTGTGCCCAGGGCAAGCCCCACAGCCAGGTATGCCCCCAGCCATCGCCTCTGGCGCGGCTCAGGCTTGGTGCCCCTCACCCACAGGGTGATGGGTGCTCTCGCCAGGAACAGGCCCAGGGCTGCGAAGAAGAGCAAGACGGCTGGTGTCGTCCCTTGCCCAGCTATTCCCAGGCCCGCCAACAGCGGCACCAGCCACATGGCCCATGAGCCATGCTCCCGGGGCAGGGGCGGTCGCCATCCGGACATGCTCGCCACAGGATACTCGCGGACTGAAGTGGGGGTCAAGGTGAAACGTCGTAGGGGCGCAGCATGCTGCGCCCCTACGACAGATTGCCCGAACGCGCCCGCAGTCCCTCAGCCCGGGCGTTGCACCATTCGATGTTGCGCTGGTGCGCAACCCTCATGTCCCGCAAGAAAGCGGCGCTCTCCGTGTCGAGCTCCAGAGCCATCACAGCGTCAATGCGCTTCAGTACCCAGGCCTGCCCGCGCGCCAGCAGGGAGAGCTGCTCTTCTTCCGACGGCAGCGCCAGCACCTTGGCGGCGAAGTCGTTGGTGGCTGGCGAGGGCGTCCCCTTCTGACGGTGGATGGCCTTGACCAGACCAGCGCAGGAGGCAGCTTCATCCTTACCTATCTTCTCCAGGTCGTTGCGGATGTACCCACGGGGCTGGCAGCGGGCCAGCTCCGATAGGAGGGGGACACCTGCCCGCTCCGCCTCCAGCAGCTCATTGAGCTTGGCCACAATCTCGTTGTTGGTCATGTTGTCTCCTTGGCCGGCACACGCCTTCAGCGGCGGGGCTAGCCTCACACCGTTCTACGCCCCCCAAGGTAAACCACGACCAAACGCAGGGACAAGGCCAAAAGTCACAGTGTGGAAGCAGGGCCCGTGGGTGGCGGGGAGGTATTGACACCCCAGAGGAAACTCGGTAATATGGCAATCAATAAGTTTAGATACTTCTAAACTAGTTGGAGGAGCTTATGGAACCGGAGCCGTTGCCTGACGACCAGCAGCTTTACGCCTATCATGCGGAGATGTGCCAGGTATTCTCGCATCCCAAGCGCCTGGAGCTGATCAACGTCCTGCGGGACAGGGAGATGAGCGCCGGAGAGCTGGGACAGGTCCTAGGCCTGGCGCCGGCCAACCTTTCCCAGCACCTGACCATGATGAAGGAGCGGCGCATCCTGATCTCCCGGAAGGAGGGGAACATGGTCTACTATCGGGTGAACGACCTGCGTTTTCTCCAGGCCTTTGACCTGCTGCGCACCATCCTGTTTGACCAGCTTCGCCGCAACGGCGCTCTGGTAGCCGAAAGGGGCCTCAAGTGAGGCTTCTGATTGTCCTCAACCGTAGGCCCTACAACGACGGCCATCTTGTGGACGTGACCTGGAACGCCCTTCGCTTGGCCCAGACCTCCCTGGCCAAAGGGCATGAGGTGAAGGTGTTCCTCATGAATGAGGGGGTCGAGATCGCCCGCCCAGGGCTGAAGGCGCCTGAAGGTGAGATTGACCTGGTGCAGATGCTTCGGGAGCAGGTGGCAAAAGGACTCGAGGTAAAGGCTTGTACCACCTGTCTCAAGTGGCACAAGATCGGTCTGGATATCCTACCAGAGGTCACGGCGGCGGGCATGATTGACCTGGTCAACTGGATGGAGAACGCGGACAAAGTCATCAGCTTTTAGGAGGTAGCACATGGACATCCTCATCCTGGGGGGTGGGTTTGGTGGCCTGACAGCGGCGCACCATCTGCGCAGGCTGCTGCCGCCCGAGCACCGCGTGGTCGTGGTGGAACGAGAAAGCACTTTCCACATCTGCTCTTTCAAAATGCGGCTCATTACTGGGGAGATGAAAGACCTCCACGGGGCAGAGCGAGAGCTTTCGGGATTGGGGCGCAAGGGTATTGAATGGGTCCATAGCGAGATCCAAGAGATAGACCTGAAGGCGCGCAAGGTGCGTACTTCCTCGGGGACCCTGGAGGGGGATTACATAATCATCGCCCTGGGCGCTGACAAAGATGGCAAGGGTGTGCCTGGCTTCGCTGAATCAGCCTACAATCTGTACGATACTGGAGGGGCACTTGGACTCCAGAAGGCCCTGGAGGGGTTTGACCGGGGGCGAGTCGTCGTGCTGATCACGCGTACCCCCTTTTCTTGCCCTGCGGCCCCCTATGAAGCCGCCTTTCTTATGGATTCGGTCTTCCGCACCAGGGGGAACAGACAGAGGGTGGAGATAGCTATTTATACCCCGGAGCCGCGCCCGATGCCGGCCGCTGGCCCCGATATGGGCAATGCGGTGATTGGCATGCTGAAGGAGAAAAACATCGAGTACCATCCCCAGCATAAGCTCCAGAAGATAGACAGCGGGACACGTCAGATTGTTTCTGACGGAGGGCAGGCCCCCTTCGATCTGCTGGTGGGTATACCGCCACATGCCGCGCCCAAGGTGGTGCGGGAAGCCGGCTTAACGGACGAGACGGGCTGGGTCCCTGTGGACATGCAGACCCTTGAGACTCGCTACCCCGGCGTCTTTGCCCTGGGCGACGTCACGTCCATCCGGCAGCCCAACCCAACGGGTCTTTTCCTGCCCAAGGCATGGGTTTTTGCTGAGGAACAGGGCCGCGTGGTCGCAGAGAACATAGCGGCCAGGATCAGTGGAAAAGACCAGTCCAACAAGTTCGATGGCAAGGGCTTCTGCTACGTTGAGGTAGGTGATGGGCTGTCCGCCTACGGCTCGGGTGATTTCTACGCCTACCCCACCGCCAAAGTTTGGCTGGAGCCTCCCACCCTGCGCCACCACGAGGAACGGAGGAAGCTGGAGCAGGAGCGGCTGGAAATGCTGGTGTGACCCAACTACTAAGGAGGAAGGATGAATCGAAGTGTTAAGACAGCCCTCGTTATCGGGGGTATTGCCCTTGCCCTATTGATAGGGGTGCCCTTGCTTGGGGGAGGCCTTGGGGGATGGCAAGGTGGGGGCTGGGGAATGATGGGGCCCGGGATGATGGGTGGCTTCGGCGGCGGATGGCTTATGCCCGTATACTTCGTCCTCTTCTTGGTGCTGGTCATCTGGGGCGTGGGGGCTCTAAGCGGAGGCGCAGGTCTTTCGGGCGGCGGCGAGTCTGGGTCCAGGGCGCCTGACTCGGCACTGGAGGTGCTGAAGAAGAGGTATGCTCGGGGCGAGATCGGCAAAGAAGAGTACGAGGAGAGGAAAAGAGACCTCACTTGAGCCGATGGCCAACGTGGAAGAAGTCCAAGAACCAGCGCAGACTAGCCATGAGCAGCTCCAGGCGGAGCTAGACCAGGTCCTGGCCGACCTGGAGGACCTAAAGGCGCTGAGGCACGGCTTCCTGGGCCAGACGGGCGTGCACATCGGGATGCGTCTGCTCCGGCAGGTCACCGCGCAGTTAGACAGCGAGGAGGCCAAGCTCCAGGAACAGCGGGAACAACTCCGGGCGCTGATGCAAAGCACGGAGGCTTAGGTAGGGCCGCACGGGTCTTGCGCCGGTTTTTGACGCCCTGAGAGCGTTTTGCTACAATAGGAGTTGCATTTCGTCGTAGGGGGAAGGAGCTTCATGCCTGACAAGAAGACCATAGACCCGGCAGCAGCCGAAGTACTCGAGAGGGCCCAGCAACTGGGCATTTCTACTGCTTTTAGCCGGGCCGACAGCACCAAGCCTTGTCCCATCGGCCAGGAGGGCAACTGCTGCTCCAACTGCTTTATGGGGCCTTGCCGCTTTGTGGGCAAGACCACTGCCGGCATCTGCGGGGCCAGCCGGGAGACTATCCAGGCGCGCAATCTGGCCCGCAAGATCGCCGCCGGCGCCTCGGCCCACTCCGACCATGGCCGGGATATGGCCTTTGCACTGTTGCTCACTGCCCGGGGCGAGGCCCAGGGCTTCGAGATCAAGGACGAGAAGAAGCTGTGGAAAGTCGCCCGTCTAATGGGCATTGACATGGCTGGCCGCTCCAAGGATAAGGTGGCCGAGGACGTGGCCATCCGGGCCATCCGGGACTTCGGCCAACAGGAAGGCGAGCTTACATACATCAAGCGCGCTCCCAAGAAGCGTCAGGAGATTTGGCGCAAGCTGGGCATCGTGCCTCGAGGTATAGACCGGGAGATTGCCGAGACCTTCCATCGCACGGGCATGGGCACTGACCAGGACGCTGAACACATCCTGGACCACGCCCTGCGGGCCTCCATGGCCGACGGGTGGGGCGGGTCCATGCTGGCCACCGACATTGGCGATATCCTCTTCGGCACGCCAGCCCCGGCAGTGACCTCCATGAACCTGGGCGTCCTCAAGGAGGACGAGGTGAACGTGGTGGTCCATGGCCACCATCCCACCCTCTCCGAGACCATGGTCCAGGCGGCCAAGGACCCCCAGATCGTCGCCTACGCCAAGTCCAAGGGCGCCAAGGGCATCAACTTGGCTGGCGTGTGCTGCACCGCCAACGAGGTCCTCATGCGGCAGGGCGTACCCCTGGCGGGGAACATGCTCCACCAGGAGCTTACTATCATGACCGGTGCTGTCGAGGCCATGGTGGTGGACGTGCAGTGCATCATGGAGTCCCTGGTGGAGGTAGCTTCTCACTTCCATACCAAGGTCATCACCACCTCCCCCAAGGCCAAGATCACCGGCGCCACGCACATCGAGTTCGACGAGAAGCGTGGCTTGGACATCGCCCGGCTCATCCTGCGGACGGCCATTGATAACTACCCGAACCGCAAGGAGACCCACATCCCCGATGTGGTCAACCCGGTGGTAGTTGGCTTTTCCCACGAGTACCTCAACTACATGCAGGGCGGGCGCTTCCGGGAGTCCTTCCGCCCCCTGAACGACGCTGTGATTGCCGGCCGCATCCGGGGCGCGGCGGCTGTGGTAGGCTGCAATAACCCGCGGGTGACCCAGGACGAGGGGATCGTCACCATTGTCAAGGAGCTCATCGCCAACGACGTGGTGGTGGTGGCCACAGGCTGTGGCGCCGCTGCCTGCGGCAAGCAAGGGTACCTGACGCCGGAGGTCATGGAGGCCGCCGGTCCGGGCCTCAAGGAGGTGTGCCAGGCCATCGGTATACCGCCGGTGCTGCACATGGGCTCCTGCGTAGACAACTCCCGTATCTTGACTGTGCTCACTCAGATGGCCAGTGAGGGCGGCCTGGGCGACGACATCAGCGACATCCCCGCCGTGGGCATCTGCCCCGAGTGGATGAACGAGAAGGCGCTGACCATCGCTACCTATGCGGTGGCCTCGGGTTGCTATGTCCTCTTCGGGGTTGGCTCGCCGGTGGGTGGCAGCCCCGAGGTGACCCGCCTTATCAGCGAGGGTTGGGAGAAGAAGGTGGGTGGCAAGCTCGAGTTCGAGCCGGACATCCACAAGATCGTGGAGAAGGCCCTGGCTCACATAGACAAGAAGCGGGCGGCCCTCAAGCTGGCCGAGTACGACCCCAAGAGGTTCGCCAAGAGTGAGAACTACCTGCCCGCCGACTACGCCAAGGACCCGAAGGTGTACGCCGAAGGGCGACGCACCAAGGTGGGGGCAGTCTAGCCAGATCGTCCTGGAGAGATAACGAGGGGCCCCGCGATAGCGGGGCCCCTCTGTTTGTGCGGGGATGTCGAGTCGGTAGGGTGGGTGCAGTGCAGCGAAACCCGCCTTTCCCAATTCCAGTACCATCGCGTTCGGACCCCTGCGTCAGGTTGCACGGACCACAGCGGTCTAGTCGGGCGGGGGTTTTCGGCGCGAGGTGGCCAGGGCGGTAATCACAGTTATCAGAGAAAAGGGCACCGTCACGAACAGGATGCTCTCCTGATATCCCGCCACCATCGCTTGTGGTGGGATGGTGGCGGGGTCTGCCCCTCCCGCGGTCAGTTGTGCAGTATGAGCGGCCTGCCGTGCCCCCAGCAGGCTCCCCGCAGCGGCCAGTCCCAGGGTCATACCTCCCTGGCGGGCGATGGCCACCATGGCGGAGGCGGTGCCCTGGCGCTCCTTGGGGGCGGAGCCCATGATGGCGCTCATGTTCGGCGCTTCCACCAGGGCCAGACCAATGCTGGTGATCACGAGGAAAGCGATGATCTCTTGCAGGGAAGACGCGCTATCCAGTCGGCTCAGCAGGAAGAAACCCACGGCGCACAGGGCCATGCCGGAGGTGGTCAATGGGCGGAAGCCTATGCGGTCGGAGAGCCATCCCGCCACAGGGGAAATGCCGACGCGCAGTATGGGGCTGAGGGTGAATACCATGCCGGCTTTTCCCGATGAGTAGCCCAGGCCATTCACCAAGTAGAACGGGAATAGCAGTGACAGGGCGGAGTAGGTAAGGAAGTACAACACATGAGTGGCGTTGGCGAGGGCGAAGGGGCGGATCCGGAAGAGCCGGAGGTCCATGACGGGGCCTTCGGCCCGGCGCTCGACGGCCACGAAGGCCACGCCTGAGACCACCGCAATGGCCGCAATGCCCCATAGTCCCGGCGACGACCAGCCAGTCCGGGCGGCCTGGTTGATCCACAGTAGCAGTCCACCCATGGCCAGGAAAGACGTGGCTGCCCCAGCTATGTCCAGCTTGGCGCGACGGCCGACGGGCAGCTCCTCCTTGAGCACATACCATGACAGTGGGATACCGATCAGGCTGATGGGGATGCGGGCGTAGAAGATGGCCCGCCAGCCCAGGAGGTCTATCAGCCACCCGCCGAGCAGTGGTCCGAAGCCCAGTCCAGCGCCCACCACGGCCCCCATCATGCCCATGGCCTTGCCCCGCTCTTTGGACGGGAACACGGAGGTCAGCACTGCGTTGCTGTTGGCTACGGTCATGGACTGGCCAGCGGCTTGAAGCAGCCGGCAGGCTATCAACTGATATATGTTTTGAGACAGGGAGCTCAGGGCCAAGCCCAGGGCAAACACTGCGAATCCCCCGACGTACATCATCCGGCGGCCACGCATGTCTCCGAGCCAGCCCATGGTCAGCATGAGGCCGTTGCTGACGAGTAAGTAGACTGCCTGCACCCACAGAACGGTGGCGGCATCGGCGTCAAGGGCCTTGCCCAAGGCGGGCAGGGAGATGTTTACCGTGCCTGCGTCTAGGGTGCCCATGAACACGCCCATGGCCACCGTGGCCAGGATGAGCCACTTGCGTGCCCGGCTGACTGGCGTCATCGCTTCTCGCCCTGCTGGTGGCCACCGCGCACCAGTGAAGTGGCGGCGCCCAACAAGGCTACGACCGTGGCCACGGACAGGGCATCTGCGTAGCTGTGTACCATAGCGAGAGCCTGGCCGCCCGTCGGGGGTAGGCGCTCCAGCCATACTCCCTGACGGTAAGCGAACACCGAGCCGGCAACAGCCATGCCCAGGGACTGTCCCACCTGTCTACCCGTAGCCACCATGCCGGAGGCCGTGCCGAGCCGGTCCGGAGGCACGGAACCCATGATGGCGCTGGTATTTGGGGAGCCAAAGGCCGCCGACCCAAGCGCCAGTGCTCCCATGGACAGCACCAGTCCCCAGGTGCTGGGGGATGCCCCGAGCCTTCCCACAGCGAATAGCCCTATGGCTACAACGACCATGCCCAGGGAGCAAAGGAGCCGGGAGCCTATCCGATCGGAGAGCCAGCCGCTGGGGGCGGCCAGGGCCGCCCGGGAAATAGGGAAGATGGCCAGGTAAAGCCCGGCCTTGGCGGAGGAGAACCCCGCTCCCTGGATCAGGTAGAAGGGCAGGAGAAGGGAGAAGAAGGGCAGGGCCACAAAGTAGAGCACCATGCTGGCAGTGGCGGCAGTGAAGAGCCGGTCGCGGAAGAGACCCAGGTCCAGCACCGGGCGGACTGCCCTTTTTTCAACTGCCAGGAATGCGGTCATGGACGCCAGACCCAATATGGCCAGCAGCAGCGACGGCGGGGACGTCCACCCCCAGCGTGGTCCCTGGTTTACCCAAACCAGGATGCTCCCCAAGCCCACAAACACGGTGGCTGCCCCGGCAAGATCGAATGTGGGGCGCCTTGTCTGTGCCCGCTCCTCGCGGAGCAGCCAACGGGCCATAATAGCGGCTCCCAAGACGAGGGGGAGGCGAAGGTAGAAGATGGCCCGCCAGTCCAGAACATCGAGCAGGATGCCGCCCACGATGGGACCTACGCCCAGCCCGGCAGCCACCACGGAGGAGATGATGCCGATGGCTTTGCCCCTCTCTTGGGATGGGAAGGCAGCCGTAATGATGGCTGTGCTGGTGGACACCTCCATGGCTTGTCCCACCGCCTGCACGACGCGGGCGAGGATGAGGAACTCCAGGTTGGGGGCCAGGGCAGATAGCCCCAGGCCCAGAGAGAACACCACCAGGCCCAGGACATACACCCGCTTTCGGCCTATCAGGTCGCCCAACCCACCCAGGGCCAACATCAGCCCTGTGCCCACCAGGAGATAGGCTATCTGTATCCAGATCACGACCCTGGGCTCGGCACCGAAAACCTCCGAGAGGCGGGGCAAGGCGATATTCACTGTGGTGAGGTCCATGCCCCCGATAAAGGTCCCCAGGCAGATGATGAACATCGCTGTCCACTTGTAGCTTGCCTTGGCGGAGGATACAGCAGTCATCAGACTACCGTCCCATGTTCCAGGTGGGGTGGGTGTATTTCTCTCGCAGGAGTTGCTGGGCCAGGGCGTTCTCCTCCGGCGTGGGCTCGCCGGGGGCGAAGTCGGCTTCCACGGCCTGGGCGAAGCCCCGGGCCAGAGCGGTGGCAACCTCTTCCCACGTAACGGGGCGCCCCAGGGCTGCGCTCAGGCTAACAACCCGAGCCTCGAACTGGCGGGCAGCCAAGTCGCGCGCCTCGTCTGAGGTTGCCCGCAGGAGACGGTACAGGTGCTCTGCGTCAATTTCCAGTGGCAACGTCCCCTGGCAAAGGGCGCTTTCCTGCCGGCGCGCCTGGGCGATTCCGGCGATCTTACGCCCAGCCACAAGTACCTCGTGGCCGAAGGCGGAGTCAAAGCAGGCGCCGCTCCGTTGCCCGTTGCCCGTCTTGCCCTTGGGGCCAGCCAGCTCGGCTTCAAGGCCCATGCCGGACAGTGCGCGGATGACTCCCCTGGCCACCTGCTCGTAGGGCTGGGCGATGCTGCCTTTGGGGGCGGGACCAACAAGGCTGAAGGTTGTTTCCCTGTCGTGGAGGATGGCGCGCCCCCCGGTTGGTCGCCGGACTACGGGCACCCCCTCGGCACGGCACCGGGCGAGGTCTACGTCCCGGGCGGTTGGCTGCGAGTAACCGACTGTGAGGCACGGTGAACTCCACCCATACAGCCGGAGGGTGGCTGGTGCCCCGCGCTCCAGGTAGAGCTGGAAGATGGCTTCATCCAGGGCCATGTTCCACGGGCCGGGGGCTAGCCCACTGCGGATCAACCGCCACTGGGGCAAGCGCTGGACCCGAGTTGGTGGGGGCGCTGTCTAGAACGCGAGGGCATCCTCCACCGTGATCTTGACCACGTGGTTGACCTTCGTGTTGCGGGCGGCATATTCCTTGGTGGCTTGGTCGAAAAGCTCACCGGAAACCAACACCTCAGCCGTGCCCCAGATACGACACCCTTTCCTGGTTGTGGGATTCAAGCAGATAATGGCGATCTGTGGGTTCTCCTTCAGGTTGGAGACGGTGCGGGGTGAGCGGACGTCGGCAAAGAAAAGGTGCTCTTCATCGAGGACTTTCAGCGACCCCTTGGCGGAGACGTTGGGTTTGCCTGCCCTGTTGGCAGTGGCCACCAACGATGGCTTGTACTCTGCTACGGCTTTCTTGATTTCCTCAGACATCTTCATTGTGGCTGCTCCTTGCCAATGATGTGTAACAAGCAAGAGAGAACAACACTCCTGCCTCCCAACACCCAGGGCTATGGACCAGAGATGTACTTCTCGAAGGCCTCTGCCGTCATCAGGCTCTGGAGCTCACCGGGGTTGCTCATCTGGACCTTGAGCAGCCAGCCCTTGCCATAGGGGTCCTTGTTGACGGACTCGGGGGCATCCAGGGTGTCCTGGTTCACGGCTGTGACCTTGCCGCTAACGGGGCTCTGGACCTCGGATGTGGCCTTGTCGGACTCTATGGTGCCGCACGGCTTGCCCTGGGCGACCGCATCGCCCACCTGGGCCACTTCCACGAATAGCACGGAGCCGAGCTGCTTCTGGGCATAGTCGCTGACGCCCACAGTGGCTTCCTGACCGGATACCCGGACCCAGGTGTGCCCCTTGGTGTACTTGCAGTCCTTGGGGTTCACTCACGCCTCCTGTCAGATAAGAATGATGATAGAATTGGACAACGCCGGAGTCATATTAGCATTGTTGGGGGGCGGTCACAAGGCGGCGTCTCGGCCCCAATAATAGCGATTGAGTGCTGGCCTATCCTCGCCGTAGTCCCGCCAACTGTCATTCTGAACGAGTCCCGGCGCATCGGGACGAGTGAAGAATCCGCACCCCGGGCCAGCCGAGGGCTACGGATTCTTCGTCCCGAGCCGCGGGGGCTCAGAATGACAGTGGACAGGCGGCGTTTCACCCTGCGGGTGAGGATGGCAAAGCTGAATCGCTATTCTCGGGTCGGCCCAAGTCGTAGGGTTGGATGGCCTTGCCCTGCACGCCGCTCGGTGCTACTCTGCTAGATGGACTTTGTACTTCCGTACATCTGGAGAAGGTCAACATGCCCGAACTGAAGAGCGCTTTCGAGAAGGCGATGGAGAAGGTCAAGGACCTGGAGAAAGCGTCGCCTGAAGAGCTGAGAAGGCTGGAGTGGGTCCCCAAGGGTGGGACCATTGCCGCCAAGTACCTGCGGGGCGATGTCAGCGACCTTCAGCCTGAGTTGGCGCGGCACGAAACAGGAGTGCGTGGCTTTCTGTTGGAAGGCGCCTTGGACACGCTGCTCAGCAACATCACCTTGCCCAGGGATGGCCGGGCCAAGAACACCAGCGCCAAGGCCATGCAGGGGGTGCTGGCACTCAAGAAGAACCCCAAACGGGTCAAGGAGTCCTTCGATCAGGTGGAGCACCTGTTCACTTACTATGAGGCAGCGGTAGAGCAGGCGTACACCAGGCTCAAACAGGACTTTGAGGCCAAGATGGCAGATGCCAAGAAGGCGATGGAGAAGCAGTACGGCGGCCCCGTCAAGATGGACGTGGAGCGCCATCCCCAGTTCCAGGACGAGTGGCTGCGAACGGTGACCGCCCTGGACAGCCAGTATGAGCGGGTGCTGGATGAGCACAAGCAGCGCATACGCAAGATGCCATAGGGCAGCCTGGGGCTGGCTCCAGCCGTCGGCGGTCTGCGTGACATAACGACGACTAACATGGTAGCCTCCTCACCCGTCAGCACCCCCCGTTCTACGTCGTTCAAGATAAGCACCCTCTGCTGGTCCTTCTGGTCCAATGAAACTGTCTCCTTCATAGGGTGACATTTTCTCTGAACCATTGAGGGGTGTCATAATCCCTGAACTACCACAAACGTATATTGACAACCGGGGGCTGAAAGGCTAGTCTATGCTATTAAGGTTCAATGCGTGCTCTATCTAGATGTGACTGTTGTGCTGGCTTTCCCCTGCACTACACGTTCCCGCCGGGTGCCTAAGCTAGTTTGCCCATTTCTGCCACGAAACAACAGGAGGGGGTGAGACCGCAAGTAGCTACCACAACTGAATGATGGGGACAGGCTAGGAGGTAACCGATGGGCATTGTTCGGATATGGGCCTCCGAGTTGGTGCTCAGCGCCAAGCGGAAAGCAGTTCAAACTGTTCTATTCCAGGCATTAGTCTTCTTTCTCACAGTCCTGATACCGGCTCCAAGCTGCAGGTCCGGGCGCTCTACAGGGTCGCCAAGAACGATCAGCAACACATGATGGCGGATTGGGTGGCCCCTTGGGTGGAGGATGGGCCTGGTCGGGCGTTTCTGCGGCGGCTATTGCAGGACTTGCACCCCAACGTTCGATACTACTTTGCTCCCCAAATGCTCACCAACGTTTTCTTCCGAGACCCCGATATCAGGGCCATGTGCATAGACGAGCACGGTTTTGCCCCGCCCTCGACCATGCTTGTCTCCCCTACCATTCGTTTTCCCCGAGAAGTGGGGGGTGAGGCACGGGCATCCAGGACGAATGGCAATGGACGATACAACTAGGAAGAGATGGTTATGACAAAGGTTGGTATCCCTCGGGCGCTGCTGTACTACCAGTACCTGCCCATGTGGCGAACGTTTTTCGAGACCCTGGGGGCGGAGGTTGTGATCTCTCCAGAGACCAACCGCTCTCTGGTGGCTTCGGGCGCGTCCCGGGTGGTATCTGACACGTGTCTCCCGGTGAAGGTCTTCTGTGGCCACGTGCTGGACCTGGCCGATAAGTGCGACTATGTATTCGTGCCGGCTATTGCCAGCCTACACATGCGCACTCACAACTGCTCCAAGTTTCTGGGCCTACCTGACATCGCCCGCGCCGTGGTGCCTGAAGCCAAGGTCCTGGATGTGGACATCAATACCCCACAAGGGCAGCGCGAGCTATACCGCTCTATTTACTCTTTGGGCCGTCACTTCACATGGAATCCGCTGAAGATCAAGGCCGCTTCAGAGGCGGCCTGGCAGGCCCACAAGTCGTATCTTTCCGGCATGGTCGAGGGGGGGCTGGCGCCGCCCAATGTGCTGGACGGCCAGCCCCATGCCGACGGTGCCGCGAGCTGGGCCACTATCGCCGTTATCGGCCACCCGTACGTGATATACGACGACTTCATCAACTTGCGCCTCATCGGCAGACTGCGAGAGGCCGGCGTTAAGGTGATGACTCCGGAGATGGTCCCACATTCCGACCTGGCTGCTGGTGTCGTCCGGCTGCTTGGCCACCCGTACTGGACCTACGAAGACGAGGTTACCGGCGCCGGCGCCCACTACCTGGAGACAGGGGTGGACGGCATTATCAGCGTTACGCCCTTCGGCTGTGGGCCGGATTCCCTGATGCAGGACGTCGTGCGGCGCAATGCTCGGGAACCGTACCACAAGCCCTATATGTCACTGGTCATAGACGAGCATACCGCGGAGGCTGGGCTGGTCACTCGCCTGGAGGCGTTCCTGGACATGATCCAACGGCGCAGGCAGCTCGCGGCAAGTCCAGGGAGCAGCGGTAGGGCCAGGCCATGAAAGTAGGGTTCCCCCACATGGGTGACGTCTGGCTCCCCATGGTTACCATACTGCGTGGGGTAGGCGTCGAGCCGGTGGTTCCGCCTCCCTACACCAAGAAGACGCTCTCTCTGGGAGTGCGCTACTCTCCCGAAGGGGTGTGCATACCCTTCAAGCTCACCCTGGGCAGTATGATCGAGTCCCTGGACCTCGGGGCAGAGGGCATCATCATGGCGGCGGGCCCTGGCCTTTGTCGCTTTGGCTACTATGCCAAGATCCAGGAGCGCATCCTCAACGAGCAGGGCTACCACTTCGACATGCTCACCACCGAGCTTTTTGAGGGCAAGTTCATCGGCGTTTCTCGGTTCATCAAGCGCGTCTCCGGGGGCGCCCCAACTACAAAGGTCTTCGGAGCCGTCCGCCTGGGGCTGAAGAAAATGGACGCCCTGGACAACATAGAACGTGTGGTCCACAAAGTGCGTCCCGTGGAGGCAGTGCAGGCCACTGCGACCAAGATATTCGATGAAGCCAAGCATGCCCTGGACGAAGCCCCTAACGCCAAGTCGGTGGACCTGGTCAGGGCGGACTTCGTCCGCCGTCTGGCTGCGGTGGAGCGCAATCCCCAGGCAGACCCATTGAAGGTGGGGGTGATTGGTGAGTTCTATGTGGTGCTGGAGCCCTTCAGCAACATGGATGTGGAGATCGAGCTAGGAAAGCTGGGCTGTGAAGTGCACCGGACCACATTCATCTCGGAGTGGACCAAGTTCAGCCTTTTTCTGTCTATCCTCGGCATGACTGAGAAAGGCAAGCTCCACCAGGCGGCTATGCCGTACCTGAAGCGCGACGTGGGCGGCGACGGCTGGGAGACGGTGGGCGAGGTGGCCTACCACGCCGGACACTTCGATGGCCTGGTACACCTGGCTCCCTTCACCTGTATGCCCGAGATTGTGGCCAAGAATATCATCCCTTCCATGAAGGAGCAGATCCCGCTGCTCACTATCATCTGTGACGAGCAGATGGGGCGTGCTGGCATGCTAACTCGCCTGGAGGCTTTCGTGGACCTATTGCGCCGCCGCCGCGACGCCCAGCGCAAGTCCGGGGGGCTGGTCCGCACCGCAGCGAGATGAATGTGGCCACCAACAGGGCTTCCCATGGCAGTTTCCCTGTCGTTGCGAGTCCCGACGGGTCGGGACGAGGCAATCCATATTCTCTGCGTATTGCCAGGGGGCACGGGTCGCTTCCTGTCGTTCCTATGAAAAAGCCCCCGTTTTTCATCCGGCGTGGTGGCCGGACCAGCGGCCATGCACAGTTGCGAGCAAGGAGAGGTCCCGACGTGTCGGGACTGCCCTGTAGAACCGGAATGACATCCGATGGATGCAATCAGGCTCCCCAAGGGGGTGCTATTCTGTCGTTCCTATGAAAAAGCCCCCGTTTTTCATCCGGCGTGGTGGCCGGACCAGCGGCCATGCACAGTTGCGAGGCCCCGTTAAGGGCCGAAGTCCCGACCTGTCGGGATGTCTCTGCGCATGACCAGGGGTGCGGATTGCTTCGTCGCTGCGCTCCTCGCAACGACAAGTTGGTCCGGCACGCCTACTGAGAGCACGCTGCAAGAACTAATAGGTAGTTTGGAGGTCATTTGTGGACGTTTTCCTGGGTATTGACGTTGGCTCGGTAACTACGAAATGCGCCGTCCTCGACGAACAGGATAACCTGCTCTTCAGCCTGTATACCCGCACCCGGGGCCAGCCCATAGTCATGGTCCAGCATGGGTTGAAGCAGGTGACTGACCATCTGCCTCCGGGGGCCAAGGTGGCCGGAGTCGGCACAACGGGCAGCGCCCGCTACCTGGCGGGAGTCATCGCCGGTGCCGATGTGGTGAAGAACGAGATCACCGCCCACGCCGTGGCCGCCCTGCACTACGTGTCCGACGTGCAGACCATCATGGAGATCGGGGGGCAGGACAGCAAGATCATCCTCATCCGAGATGGGGTGGTGGTGGACTTCGGCATGAACACGGTATGCGCCGCGGGCACGGGCAGCTTCCTGGACCAGCAGGCCTCCCGGCTGGGGATGGCCATCGAGGACTTCGGTCCCCGAGCACTCCAAAGCCAGATGCCCGTGCGCATCGCCGGGCGGTGCACCGTCTTCGCCGAATCGGACATGATCCACAAGCAGCAAATGGGCCATCGCACGGACGACATCCTGTACGGCCTGTGCGAGGCCCTGGTGCGCAACTACCTGAACAACATCGCCCTGGGCAAAGAGATACACCCGCCGGTGATCTTCCAGGGGGGCGTGGCATTCAACAAAGGCATTGTCCGAGCCTTCGAGGAGACGCTGAAGACCAAGGTCATTGTTCCTGAGCACCACGAGGTGATGGGGGCCATCGGCGCTGCGCTACTGGCCAAGGAGGACACGCAGCGGCGTTCGGTGCCCAGCCAGTTCAAGGGCTTTGAGGTGGCCGACGTCAACTACCGCACATCGTCTTTTGAGTGCAAGTCCTGCGCCAACGTGTGCGAGATCGCCCAGATTCTCGTGGAAAGCAAGGTAGTGGCCCGCTGGGGCGGCCGCTGCGACATGTGGGAGCGCACCTCAGCGGCGGCTAAGTAACCCAGGCTCGCTCGTGGTGTCCGAGCAAGCATTCCAACACGTCGGGGCACTTCGTTAGGAGAGCTTGTCAGACCTCAAGACAAGCAATCCCTGTTACTGCACCCAGCAGTAGCAGGGATTGGACAGGTCAAGGGTCGTTAAGGCGCGCAATGCCTGGGCGGTTCTGTCGTCAGTAGTAGAGCTCGACAGTAACCTCAATCGCGTGGGCTTTCTCTCTTTATGAAGCCTTTCAGATGCCAAAGGCGCAACCCGCATTGCTCTACCGCATGCGTCAGTGCAGCCAAGAGCGATGCGGATTGGAAGTCATCGAGTGCTCCCTGTTCCTTGCCGTCCCTGAGAAGCTGGGCGGCCTGTTCAAGGTCATTAATGGGGAGGTCTGTTGGCTCGAACAGGTCAAGGCGGGCATAGGCTCTTCCTAAGGCCCTTGCTACCATCAACAGCCCGATATCAAAATCAATGAGGTTATTTGTCAGCACCTTGCGGCGTGGCTCTGGTTCCTGACCGGCTGGTTGTGGGTGAATGGCATTGACGTGCTGAGTGTAAACCTCGTCTTTGAAACCTTCAGGACTTAGCTTTCCAGTTTCTATGAAGAAGTACCAAGCTTTATTCAATTCATGGCCCCTGAAGGTGAGCCCACCTTGTGGAGCAACCCCAGGTCCCCAGTAGACGCGGCTGATCGCTCCCACGGCGTCGTGCCCAATTGAGCGGAGAAGCCGACGCCTTGCTACGTCGTCTGCAACTCTTTGCCTGTGGCTTATCACCCCGTTGACCACGAAGATAGCCATCAAAGCTCCCAACGCAGAACCCAGAAATTGAAAGCCCAAGCTTCTCAAGAACGTATTGGGGTCTGAGTAGGCAATACTCAGAGTAATACCAAGCAACAGGACAGTAGTTAGAACGAAGACAATTATATGTAGGCGATTCATGTTCTCTTCGGGCATATCACAAATGAGCCGCCGGCGTTAGCGCGCCTGCAAGCATCCAATGCCCATGGTTCCGCAAGGACGCAAGTGGTGTGCTGACCTTGGGTAACCATTAGCAGGTCGCTCCCACTCGCGGTCTGAGAGGGATTGTAGCAACCCGACGGCGAAGGTCAGGATATGCTCTACCTGTGCAACACCTGCATCGCGCACTCCAGACCACCCTGCAACTCAGCGACAGGAGACTATGCACGCTATCCGTCCCGAATCAGAACGTACTTGAATGAGTCTATGGTCTGGCCGTCCTTGGTCACGCTTTTCCTCATGCGGCTTTCGAGGGTGAAGCCTGTCTTCTCCAGCACCCGCATGGACGCGGGGTTCCACTCGAAGACAACCGCCTCCAGGCGGACCAGGTCGAAGGTCTTGAAGGCATAGTCCACCAGGGCGCGCACTGCACTGGTGGCAATCCCCTTCCCCCAGTAGGGCTCGCCAAGCCAGTAGCCCACCATGGCGGACCGGCGGCCCACGTCTTTCCCAATGCGAAAGCCAACGGCCCCGATGGCTTCCTCGGCGGAGGCGATGGCGAACTCAGTGGGCGGGTCATCTTGTTGATGGTCGCCGATCCAGGCGAGGGCATCTGCCCTGGTGTATGGGTGGGGAAATGCGTCAAGCAGGTTGCGCCACACCTTGCGGTTATTGGCGTACTTGGCCAGGGACTCCGCATCGCTGGCCAACCATGGCCTCAGCTTCCATTCTCCGATGACGATCTCCAACGTTACAATCTGCTACCTATCTCGCGGGCGGGCACAGGGGCCCGCCCCTACTCTGCCCAACCTCCACCTCGAAGCCCAGGGTCCGCAGCTCCTCTATGATAGCCACCATAACAACCTAGGTTGAGTGAAAACGTATCCTTGGCTTTCACATTCAGAAACACGAGCCGCAGTTCTGACCTGAAAGACCGGTTTCATGGGGCGCTTGCTAGGGCGCGCGCTCCTGGTTATACTAATGGTATGAAAACTGCCATCTCTCTTCCGGACGACATTTTTCAGGCCGCCGAACTCCAGGCGAAGCGTACGCGCAAGTCCCGCAGCCAACTCTACTGTGACGCGCTCTCGGAGTACTTGTCCCGCCATGCTCCAGACGAGGTCACCGAGGCGATGAACCGTGCTCTTGAACAAATCCCGGAACCCAGGGACCCATTCGTCTCAGCCACCGCCCGGCGCACTCTGGAGCACACCGAGTGGTGAGTGTTGCCCAAGGCGAGATCTGGTGGGCAGAACTCCCTTCGCCCGCTGGTTCCGCACCGGGCTTCCGGCGACCAGTTATCGTGGTGCAGGGAGAACACCTAAACAGGAGTCGGATCGCCACGGTAGTGTGTGTGCCACTGACAAGCAACTTGAACTGGGCTGCTGCGCCTGGGAACACCCTGCTTCGTGCCACGGCAACTGGCCTTCCCAAGGACTCTGTCGCCAACACATCGCAAATCCTGACAATTGACCGCGCATTCCTGAACGAGCGCGTCGGGGAACTGCCCGCCAGGCTCTTCGCACAGGTCCTTCGGGGCATAGACATAATCCTCGGCAGATAAGTTGGCCAACAAGCCGCGAGTCTGAACGGGGTCACCAACTCAAGGCGCCTACCGTTGCCTGACCTCCACCTTGCACCCCATCTCCTGTAGCTCCTCCATGAGGGGCCCCACGTCCGCTGTGTCCAGGTGGACGATGGTGTCCTCCTCGCCGTGGCCGGGCGGGGTGACTCCGAACAGCGCCGTAATGCCGACATTGTGCCTCATGAGCACCTCGAGCACCCGGCTTACCGGCTCCCCCTTCTCGCAGTGGTGGATATGGATGCGGGCGCCAGGCTGACCGAAGCGCATTACCTGGGTGAGGACCTTGAACAGGTCGGTGGTGGTGATGATGCCCACCAGCTTGCCGTCCTGGACTACGGGCAGCGTGCCGATCTGCTTCTCCTGTCCCAGGCGCGCGGCTTCTTCCAGTGTGGCATCTGGGCCAATGGTGATGACGTTCTTCGTCATCACCTCCTTGACCTGCATCTTGGCGAGGAGGTAGTTAAGCTCCCACACGCTGAGCGACGTGGCGGGCGACGGCGCCACCTCGCGCAGCCGGTCCTGTGTCACCAGGCCCACCAGCTTGCCCTTGTCCACCACCGGCAGTCGCCGGATGCCATGGTCCTTCATGAGCCTCTGGGCATCGTGCACGAACGAATCGCTGGTTACGGTGACAACGTTGGGGTTCATATACTCGCGGACGTACATCGGGTCCCTCCTTCCCAGACTGGCCTACCCTGTCTCCGAGACCGGCGATTCAGTATAGCGCCGTTACGGGCCACCGCGTCAACTGGTCCCGGAATCACCCAGTCGGGAGGTCTGTGTGGAAGATGGCTGCCCCAGGTGTTCAGCCGGACCGTCAGGGGACCGAAATCAAGTCGTCCAGGGTGACCGTGTCGAGAACGGCGTGCTGTATCTTGACGTCCCTGACCTCTATCTTGCCGAAGACGCTGGTCCTCAACACGATGAGGTTCTCAACGAAGCCCGTCTTGCCCTCTGGCCCCAGAACACGGACCCTATCCACCCTCAAGCCGGAGTCCTTCTCCTTGCCCAAGAGACGGAAGAGGCTGGCGACAGTGAAGTTCTTGTCGTCAGCTTCGAAGCCGATGTCAAGGTCTCTCCTTTCGATGCCTGCGGTGAGGACGGTGGTGGCGCCCCGACCGCAGCGGACCACGTTGACCGGCTCAATCTCTACGTCCAGCTCGTCGTCCTTGGCCACAACGTTAAAGGAGTCAAGACGGACCACACATGGCCTAAACAGTTCCGTGGGTGGCACGTGGGCGGCGACGTTTGACACTGCCAGATAGCGATGCTATGATGGTGAAACCTTGGAGAGCGGAGGTGGTAGATAGGGGTCCCCTGATAACGTATGGATAGTAGTACTACCCTTGCAGTGCTGCTTCTGGTTCTCTTTGTGGTGCTTTCCGCTTCGTTCTCGGCCACCGAGGCTGCCTTCCTCAGCCACCAACGTTTGCGACTTCTCCACCTTCGGCGCCAGGGTGCGCCTGGCGTAGAGCGCGTAGCCCGTCTCTTGGAGCGACCGGACCGTCTCCTCATTGGGTTGCTCACCGGCAATAACATCGTGAACGTGGCGGCGGCATCTGTGGGCACCGCGTTGGCCGCTACCTACATTCAAGGTCAGAAGGCACTGTTGGTGTCCACCGTGGGCGTGACCCTCTTGCTGCTGGTGTTTGGCGAGATAGGTCCTAAGGTGCTGGGCGCGCGCCATTGGGAAAAGGTCACCGTATTCATGGCCCGGCCCATCGAGCGGCTGCTATGGGTGTTGGGCCCGGTGGTCTACCTGTTCAGCCACCTCACCCACTGGCTGACTCGTGGCAAGCCATGGGGTTCGTCCCATGCCGCTATAGAAGCAGAGGAGCTACGCAGTCTGATCTCCCTGGGCAAGGAGAAAGGCACTGTGGAAGGCGATCAGGCCCAACTGCTGGAGCGGGCATTCCAGTTGGGTGAGCGCCGTGTGCGTGAGGTAATGACACCACGTACCGAGATTGTTGGCCTAGAGCAGGGCGCGACGCTGGCTGACCTGTTTGCCGTCTACAAGGAGTTCTCCCACAGCCGGTTTCCGGTGTACCAGGACAACCTGGACCAGGTGGTTGGGGTACTGGGTATCAAGGACGTGCTGCTGGTCATGGCCCAGGGGAATCTGCCACAGGACGGTCCGGTAACCACTCTCGCCAGGCCGGCTTACTTCGTGCCCGAGACCAAGCCCATGGCCTCCCTGCTCAATGAGATGCGTATAAAGCGCATTCGCATGGCCATTGTCATTGACGAGTTTGGCGGTGTTTCTGGTGTAGTGACCCTCAAGCAGCTCCTGGAAGTGCTCACAGGCAGCCTGGGTGACGAGCTCGTCCGGGACGACCAGGAAGTAGAGTCCATTGATGATCGCACCATAGAGGTGGACGGCTCCCTTCGTGTGGCGGAGGCCAACGAGATGCTGGGGCTGGGTCTCCCCGAGGGCGACTACGAGACGGTGGCTGGCTTCCTGATGGCCCGCCTGGGCCACATTCCGGAGGTGGGGGAGCATTACCGGCATGATGGGTGGTATCTCTCTGTGACCGCCCGTCAGGGAAACCGTATCGAGAAGCTGCGGGTGACTAGAATATAGTATGCAGAGACTATGCCTTACCTTCGCCCGTGGCCCGGAGCTTCAGTACGTGGGCCATCTGGACTTGCTCCGCCTGTGGCAGCGCGTCCTCAGGCGGGCGGACTTGCCGCTGCTCTACTCCCAGGGGTATAGCCCGTGTCCCCGGCTGTCCCTGGCCTGTCCTTTGCCTGTCGGCGTCACCGGAGAGGGCGAGCTACTGGAGTTCTACTTGAGGGAGCCGGCACTGGTTGACCAAGTGGGGTGCGCCATCTCGGCGACTCTGCCGCGAGGCCTCGTGTTGGTGCGGCTGGAGGAGTTGGCAGCTTCGCTTCCCTCCCTGGCATCGCTCGTGCGCTGGACGATGTACGAGGTAGAGGTCCCCGCTGACCGTAGCGCCGACGAGTTGACCCATAGTGTGGCGACTCTGTTAGGCATGTCATCGCTTCCCTGGCGACACCAGCGCGACACGGGCATCAGGCACTACGATCTCAGGCCACTGGTCTTGGGTATCGAACCAGTCGGGCCCGCGGGCGGCGCCCACATGCTCCGCATGCGCCTGCGGTGGGACGCACGCGGAGCCGGCCGGCCGGAGCAGGTGGTAGCTGCCCTGGGCCTGCCCCCGCCCATCCGGGTCCATCGCGTCCAGGTAGGTCTGGCCCAAAGCACGCAGTGATGGCCCTCGATCCGCAACGACAGCGCCTAGCTCGCCAGTACGCCCGCCGCCAGCGGCTGGTCACCTTGGCGGACACGGTCCTGGGTGCCGCGACCCTGTTCGCTCTGATTGCGACAGGGACCTCGGCGGCGTTGGCGGATGCCCTGTCCTACCCTCTGCCGCTCAAGGTGGCGGCATATGCTCTTGTGGCCATGCTGGCCTTTGGCCTGGCCACAGCGCCCTTGAGCGTCTATTCGGGATATGTCCTGCCTCGGCGCTTCGGTCTATCCACTCAGACATGGCGGAGCTGGCTGTGGGATGTGCTCAAGTCCGACCTGATCGGCTTGGGTCTGGGCATTGCCCTACTGGTGGCCCTGTATCTCCTGTTGAGCGCCTTCCCCAACACCTGGTGGATTGCCGCCGCGGTGGGTGTGCTTCTTCTCTCGGTGGTCCTTACTCACTTGGCGCCGGTGTTGTTGCTGCCCCTGTTCTTCAAGCAAAGGTCGCTGGACGACCCAGTGATGGCCGATCGCCTGACCCGGTTGGCAGAGCGGGCCGGCGCCCGGGTCCGTGGGGTGTTCACCATTGACCTGGGAAGCAAGGGCACCTCGGCCAATGCTGCGCTGGCGGGAATGGGGTCAACGCAACGGATACTGCTTTCGGACACCCTCCTAAAGGACTACTCACCGGAGGAGATTGAAGCGGTCATGGCCCACGAGTTGGGCCATCATGTGGGAAAGCACCTGTGGAAGACGTTGGCCTTCCACTTTGGCACCGTGTTCGTGGAGTTCTACCTGGTGAACCTGGTCCTGCACTGGGCTGTTGACCACTGGGGTTTCCAGGGGGTGGCCGACGTGGCGGCCTTCCCGCTGCTGGCCCTGGCCATAGGCGCCGCCATGTTCCTGACTCGCCCATTGGCCCTGGCCTTCTCCCGACGCCTGGAAGCCGGGGCTGATGCCTTCGCCCTGGCGCTGACCAACGCCCCTGAGCACTTCGTCACTATGATGGCCAAACTCACCGACCAGAACTTGGGTGAGGGACAGCCCCCACGCTGGATAGAGCTGCTGTTCTACGACCACCCCCCTTACTACCGACGGGTGGCGCTGGCCCAGAGACGGGGCGGCTGATGCGGCTGATACTGGTGCGCCACGGAGAGACCGAGTGGAACCGGCAGCGCCGGATGATGGGCCGCACCAATCTGGAGCTTACATCCCTGGGCCTGGAGCAGGCCCAGGCGGTAGGGCGTGCATTGGCGAGCGTGCCCATACAGGCTGTCTACGCCAGTCCCCTGCGTCGGGCGCTGGAGACAGCTCACGCCATCGCGGAGAAGCACGCGCTCACTGTGGCGTCCATGGACGGCCTGCTGGAGCTTGATGCCGGCGCTCTGGATGGGCTCACGCCCGCTGAGGCCAGGATCGGCCACCGCCCTTTCTTGGAACAGTGGTCTCAGGGCGATCCGGACCTGGCCGCGCCGGGTGGTGAGTCCCTGGGCCAGGTGCAAGAGCGAGCGTGGGTTGTCCTGGAAGGCATCCTGGGCCGGCATTCCAACGACACCGTGGTGCTGGTGAGCCACCACTTTGTACTGTTGGCGCTGATTTGCCGGGCGCTGGGGCTGCCCCTTGGCCGTTTCCGTCGGCTGAGGCAGTCGGTGGCGTCCATCTCCATCCTGGACTTTGCAGGGGCTGAGGCTAGCTTGGCTCTGCTCAACGACACCTGCCACCTGTCCCGAGTCTCGGGATGAACAGCCCCATTGAACGCGTGCGCCGCTGCCTTGTGGCCCACGGCGCGTCTGGTCGCGTCGTGGTGGCCGTGTCCGGGGGGGCGGACTCGGTGTGCCTGCTCCACATCCTGGGGCAGATCAGGGGTGAGCTGGGACTCGACCTCCACGCCGCCCACCTGAACCACGGTTTGCAGCCCCAGGCGGAGGCCCACGCCCACTATGTCGCGCGGCTATGTCGCAGGCTTGGCGTACCGCTGGTCGTGGGCGCCAGAGACGTGGGGGGGTATAGGACGGAGCGGCGGCTATCGTTGGAAGAGGCGGCCCGCCAGGTCCGCTACGCCTTTCTGTCTGAGGTGGCCCAGGAGTGCGGCGCCCGTTGGGTGGTCACTGGACACACCGCCGATGACCAGGTTGAGACGGTGCTAATGCACCTGCTGCGGGGTGCCGGCCTGGGGGGGCTTCAGGGTATGGCCGAGGCGGGTCCCTTTCCCTATGCCTTGGGATCGCCCCTGCGGTTGCTTCGCCCCCTGCTTTCAACCACCAAGGGCGAGACGGAGGCGTACTGCCGCAGCCACCACTTGCGGCCGCGGCAAGACCCCACCAACCTCGATCTCTCCCTGCTGCGGAACAGGGTGAGGCACGAGCTCTTGCCCTTGTTGGCCCAGTACAACGCGGGTGTGAGTGGGTCCCTGCTACGCTTGTCTGAGGTGGTGCGTGAGCAAGTAGCCCTGCTGGACAGCCTAGTGGAACACATCTGGCCGGATGCAGTTGTGGAGGACGTAGGGGGGGTGCACATATCGTCTCCCGTGCTTCAGAGACAGCACCGGGCGGTGCGTCTCCATCTTCTGCGCCGTGCTGTAGAGCACGTGGTGGGCAGCTTCACCGACTTCGAGGCGCATCACCTGGAGCGACTGGAGCAGGCGCTGTCCCTGGGCGCTGGGCGTACTGTGCCCTTGCCTCATGGGCTACGCGCGGTTTCCCAACACCGTGGCCTGTACCTGGCACGCCGCCAGAGGGTGCCTCTGCCCCCCCTGGAAGGCGAATATCCCCTTGTCGTGCCTGGGGAAACGGTGTTTCCAGGCTGGAGGGTGAGGGCGACGCTATTGGAGAGGGCAGACGTGCGGTTGTGCCCAGGGCCCTGGCGGATCCAGATGGCCTACGAGCCAGGTGTTCCCCTGTGGGTGCGCCGTCGCCGACCTGGAGACAGGTTCCACCCGCTGGGACTGTCGGGCAGCAAGAAGCTACAAGACTTCATGGTGGATGCCCATATCCCCCGGGAGCTTAGGGACAACGTGCCCCTCGTCTGCTCGCCGCAGGGGATTATCTGGGTGGCAGGCTGGCGCTTGGCGGAGGCCGCGCGGGTATTGGGTCAGACTAAGCTGGTGCTTGAGGTGCTTTTTGAGGGGACGGGGTCGCAGTAGCGACCTCGGTCCTTCCGTACTTCCGGCGGAATCGCTCCACCCTACCGGCTGTATCCACAATCCTCTGCTGGCCGGTGAAGAACGGATGACAGGAGCTGCATATCTCCACCTTGAGCGCCTGCTTGGTGGAACCTACCGTAAACGAGTTGCCGCAGGCGCAGCGCACCTGGGCATTGGGGTAATAGGTGGGGTGAATCTTCTCTTTCATATTGTTGCTAGGCTACCGCCTGTACGCTCACCTTGCGACGGTCCTTTCCCTTGGGTTCGTACTTCACCTGGCCCTCCACGAGAGCGAACAGGGTGAAGTCCCGCCCCATGCCTACGTTCCTTCCGGGATGGATATGTGTGCCGCACTGGCGGACCAAGATGCTGCCGGCTGGGACGGACTGTCCGGAGAACACCTTAATGCCACGCCGCTGGGCGTTGCTGTCTCGACCGTTGCGGGAGCTACCTCCACCCTTCTTATGCGCCATACTCCGGCCCCTCCTCCGACTCAGACGGTGTCTGCGGGTTGACTGCCGGCTCGGTGGGTGCAGCCTGCGCCCGGGCGAGGTGACCCTGGCTCATCACAATCTCCTTGATGGCCAACTCAGAGTAAGCCTGGCGATGGCCCGTCTTGCGACGATAGCGAGTCTTCGAGTGGTACTTGAACACCACGATTTTGTCGCCCAAACCGTGGGACACTACCTCCGCCCGCACGCGGGCATCGGGCACTGTGGGCTGTCCTACTGAGACCTTGTCGCCCTGAGATACCAGGAGCACCTGATCGAAGTCAACGGTGGCCCCCGGCTCAGCCGGCAGCTTCTCCACCTTGATATGGTCTCCCGGCGACACCCTGTATTGCTTTCCGCCAGATTGGATTACAGCGTAAATAGCACAACCTCCGTTGATTATCGTGCCTATTGTATCCAGCCCCACGCCTGCCGTCAATGGGGCTTTGAAGGAGCATGGGCCATTGAGGGCTATCGCTGCGGCTCGATGATAACCTTGGCGGACTCGCGTGCCTCTGCCACTAGGCGGAAGCCGAGGCCCGCCTCGGCCAGGCCCAGGCGGTGGGTCACCATGTCGGTGACGGGCACCCGGTGGCTGCGGACAAGCTCGAGGGCAAGGGCGTAGTCTGCGGGGCTGCCCCCATAGGAGCTGGTGAGGGTCACCTCGTTGCGCCAGAAGACGTCATTGATGGGAAAGGGGAAGGTCTCCCCCGGGCCAGTGGGAGCGAAGAACAGAACGGTGCCACTGCGCTCCACCGAATGTAGGGCCTGCTGGATAGCGGGCAGCGCCCCCGTGCACAGGACCACCAGGTCGGCCAGACGCCCATCGTTGATTTGTCGCAGCAACTGCGGCACATCTCCCGAGGCATGGATAACGGCGTCTGCGCCAAGGCGCTTGGCCAGGTCGAGGCGATAGTCCACCACATCGGTGGCTACGATGCGCCCTGCCCCTGTGGCCCGGGCCAGCATAATGTGCAGCAGTCCCGTGATGCCGCTGCCCAGCACCAGCACGCTCTGCCCTGGCTGTAGGTGGGCCAGGCGCTGGCCCCGCGACACGCACGCCACGGCCTCGACGAAGGACCCCTCCTCGAAGGAGACGGTGGCAGGCAGCCGGAACACCCCGCGGTCTACGTTGATGGCGGGCACCCGAACGTACTCTGCGAACCCCCCGGGGTCCACGTTGGTGCGCCGCAGGGTATCGCACACGGTATGGTGCCCGCTGCGGCAGTAGTGGCAGGTGTTGCAGGGCACGTGGTGAGCAATGGCCACCCTGTCGCCAGGGAGGAAGCTCGTCACCCCAGCCCCCACCTCGGTAATGGCCCCGGCGAACTCATGCCCCAATACCAGCGGCACCCGGTCCCGCCGGTACCACTCCATGACGTCACTGCCGCAGATGCCGCTGGCCTCGACACGGACGAGTAGCTCGCCCGGTCCGACCTTGGGGACGGGCCTATCCTCGATACGGACGTCCCGGTTACTGTAGTAGACGGCGACACGCATCAGGCTGGCCAGCTAGCCTACTAGTGGAATCAGCCTCCCCCTCACTCCTTCGGCTTCGCTCAGGACAGGTCCAACTCTCCCCTCCAGGGGAGAGAGGACCTTACCCCTCTCCCTTGATGGGAGAGGGTCTGGGTGAGGGTGAGAGGGATGCCTGTCGCCCACAGTTGCCTAGCGGGAGCGGCTGAGGGCGAGCTTCTCGTTCCGGACGCTGGTGAAGATGTCGTAGGCTTCCTTGGCCGAGGCGTTCTCGTGGACGATGGCTCGGATGGCCTTGATCATGGCCACGGGATGGTCGTTCTGCCAGACGTTGCGCCCCAGGTTGACGCCGATGGCGCCCTTCTGCATTCCATCATGCACGAACTCCAGGACGGGCAACTCCGAGTCAAACTGAGGCCCTCCCGCCATGACCACCGGCACAGGGCAGCCCCGCACGACCTTCTCGAATCCTTCACACCAGTATGTCTTCACCACACGCGCCCCCAGCTCCGCTGCGATGCGGGAACACAGGCCCAGATAGCGGGCGTCACGCTTTTCTAGCTCCTTGCCGACAGCGGTGACGGCCATGACGGGGATGCCGTACCGCTCGCCCTCATCCACCAGTTTGGAGAGGTTCAGCAGCGACTCTCGCTCATAGTCCGTGCCCACGAAGATGGAGATACCGACGGCTGAGGCGTTGAGCCGCAGGGCCTCCTCGATAGAGGTGGTGATCCCCTCGTTGGCCAGGTCTTTGCCGACCATGCTGGTGCCGCCGGAGACCCGGAGGATGATGGGTTTGGTCTTGGCAGGGTCTATGGCGGAGCGGAGTACACCACGCGTGACGAACACCGCGTCGGAGTAGGGCAGGAGCGGTCCTAGCGTATTGCCCGGCTCCTCCAGCTTCCGGGTTGGTCCCTGGAAGTAGCCGTGGTCAATGGGCATGAAGAGGCAGTGCCCATCCGGCTGGATGAGCTGTGCCATGCGGTTTGCCATTCCCCAGTCCATATTGCGTTGACCTCCGAAGATTCCTCGTCGAGTAGTAGCAGAAGCCTAGGCACGCGCCTTGGCCGTGGCGGCCTTGACCTCGGCCGTCTTGGCCACGATCTCGGCGGCCCTGGCGAGGGGGATACGCCCCGTGTTGATGACGAGGTCGTACAGCAGCGGGTCTGTGAAGTCCACCTTCCAGAACTTGCGGTGGAAGCTAGTCAGGCCGGCATCCCGGTCTCGCATCCATCGCTCGGCGGTGGCTTTGTCCAAACCCTCGCGCCGGATGGCCCACTCTATGCGCTCGGGCACTGGGGCTACCACTAGAACGTGGCAGGCGCCGGCGATGTCCCGTAGGAGCATCTGGCCGCCCCGACCCAGAATGACAGCGTTGCCCGTCTGTGCCTCCCCTCGCATGATGGAGCCAATGATCTCGACGAAGCGGGTATCATTCAGCTCCTCGGCCTTAGTCTGCGGGTTGCGCGCGGCCTCCTCGTAGCTCCGGGAAAGCAGGACCTCTACCCCAGCGGGGTCGAAGAAGGGGTCGCTGGAGTAGGCCGACTTCTCCAGCAGGTTTTCCATGAGCCGGGCCAAGCGGTGGCCCAGGCTGTGGACGCGCTCGTCCCTGTGGGCGAGGGCTTCGGCCGTGGTGCCGATTCGCTGGGCAGCCTGCTGCATTATCTTCTGGTCCACGAAATCGGCTTGGAGGAGGCGGGTCACCTCAGGTGCCAGGTCGCGGGCGCCGGCGCCAGCCATTCCGGCTATGGTAACTACGGGCATGGTCTACCTCCTGGGAGCGAGTTGGTACTTGGCCTCAATCTCTGTGATCTTAGCGACGTTGGCCTCGTCCTCTCCAGGCCCGAAGGGCGTAGAGGACCAGGCATCCAGTATTTCCTCAGCGATGGCTGGGGAGGTGGTGCGGAGACTCATTACCAGCACGTTGGCGTGGTTCCAGCGTCGGGCACCACGGGCGGTCTCAGCGTCGCCACACAGGGCGGCGCGTACCCCCGGCACCTTGTTGGCGGCGATGCTGACGCCGGTCCCCGTCCAACAGAAGAGAATCCCCTCTTGGCAGTGGCCCTGCCTCACGCTTTCGGCAACTCGGTGGGCTACGTCCGGCCAGGCTAACGCCTCCCCGGCCAATGGCCCGTACAGCGTCACCTCCATCCCCCGCTGTTGCAGGCAGGACAGCACTACGTCGGTGAGGACGGTGCGCTCGTCGCTGCCCACGGCAACCCTCACTGCCTACTCCTTGGCCCCTTCGTCCCGAGGTCGGGACTCAGGGCGAGCTCTGGGATGGTGCTCGTCGTACTCATCTCGGAGGTGCTGTGGGGTCAGGTGGGTGTAGATCTGGGTGGTGGAGATGTTGGCATGTCCCAGCAGCTCCTGGACGTGACGGATTGGTGCACCCCCTGTGAGCGTATGGGTGGCGAAGCTGTGCCGCAGTATGTGAGGGGTAACAGCCGAGGTAATGCCGGCCTGCCGGGCGTACTGTTTGAGGATAAGCCAGAAACCCTGGCGGGTGAGCCTCTGGCCTCGCGCGTTGAGGAATACGGCGGTCTCACTGGGGGACGGTCCCAGCTTGGGGCGGCCGTTGTCGGTGTAGCCCTTTACGGCATCCACTGCGGCTGGGTGTATGGGTATGAGCCGCTGCCTGTTGCCCTTGCCGATGCAACGCACTGTGGCGGACTCCAGTGAGATGTCGGCCAGGTCAAGGGACATCAACTCGCTGACCCGCATGCCGGTGGCGTAGAGCAACTCCATCATGGCCATATCCCGTATGGCCTCTGGGCCGGTGGCCCGGGCTGGTTGCTCCAGCAGTTGGTCCACCTCCTGAGGTGAGAGCACCTTGGGCAGTGGTTTACCCACCCGTGGAGAGTCTATCTCCTCCCCTGGGTTGCGCCGGATGATGCCCTCGCTGTGAAGGAAGCTGAAAAAGGAGCGGGCTGCGGCCACCTTGCGGGCCACCGTCGTCGAGGAGTAGCCGCGGCGGTCCATCTGCTTGACATAATCTACCAGCGCAGAGCGCCCTACCGCCTCCCAGGGGTGGTCCATGAGCATCCTGGGCCCGAGGAACTCGCTAAGCTGGCGCAGGTCGTTGTTGTAAGCGGCGATGGTGTTAGCGGAGAAGCCCTTCTCCACCTCGAGGTGGTGCAGGAAGGCCTCTATTTCTCGCTGCAAGCCTCACCCCCTATCTCTAGTGGCTGTGATTTTAACATAACGACAAGCTGCTGACCAGACCTCTGCCGTGGCCATGCCTCACCACCGTACGTGACTCGCGGTGGACCATGTTCGCCTGGATGTTTCCCTACCCTCGCATTGGCCCGAATAGTGCTACCAAACACCAGGTACACGCCGATCAGGAGATAGTGGGACTGGCCAAGTCCCCCTTGTGAGGTGAACGACGGTAGGATAAACTGGTCTCCGGCCCAGAAATGGGTCAGGGAGGAATATGAACACAAAGGCTAGAGTGAGGCGAGGGCCCTGGCTCTGGATGGTCGGGGCCTTATTCTTGACTGCGCCTGCCATTGCGCTGCGGCTGGCCGGGGTGGAGATGTCTCCACTGACCGAGGCGGCCATCTTCGGGATTGGCATTGTGGCGGCGGCTTTCCTGCTGGCTTGGGCGACTGAGGTCGCCCAGATGGACGTGTCCCAGGCTCTGGCCTTGGCTGCTCTGGCCCTCATCGCCGTGCTGCCCGAGTACGCCGTGGATGGTTTCTTTGCCTGGCGAGCTGCCAACGATCCAACGTATGTCCACTACGCAACTGCCAACATGACTGGCGGCAACCGGCTGCTGATTGGTGTTGGCTGGTCCATGGTGGTGTTCCTGGTGTGGCTGAAGTTCCGCCAGAGGGTGGTCCACCTCCAGAAGCACCAGAGGGTGGAGCTTTCGTTCCTGGCGTTGGCTACGCTGTACTCCTTTGTTATCCCTATCAAGGGGACCATATCGTTGGTGGACAGCGCGGTGCTGGTCACCCTCTTTGGCCTGTACCTGTGGGCAAGCTCAAGGGCCGGGGTGGAGGAGCCGGAGCTGGTGGGGCCTGCGGCCGTCCTGGGGTCATTAAGGACCCGGTGGCGCCGCACACTGGTGCTCTTCTTCTTCGGTTTCAGTGCCGCCGTGATCCTGGCCTCGGCGGAGCCCTTTGCGGAAGGTCTGGTGCATACGGGCAAGCAGTTCAGCATTGACGAGTTCATACTCGTGCAGTGGATCGCCCCGCTGGCCTCCGAGGCTCCAGAGCTGGTGGTGGTGGCCATTTTTGCCCTGGCCAACAAGGGGCCTCAGGCCCTCGGGGCTGTGGTGTCCTCTAAGGTCAACCAGTGGACGCTGCTCATCGGCACTCTGCCCGTTATCTATAGCATCTCTCTGGGGAGTGTGGGTTCTCTGACGCTGGATGCACGGCAGGCTGAGGAAATCCTGCTCACCTCGGCCCAGTCGGCGTTTGGCTTGGCGGTGCTGGCCAGCATGAGTCTCTCGGTGAAGGAAGCGCTGGCGCTGTTCTTGCTGTTCTCAGTTCAGCTCGTGTTCCCGGACCCCACAGTCCGCTACGTCTTTGTGGGTATTTACCTGGTGCTGGCGGTGGGCTTGTTTATCAGACATGCGGAGACCCGTTCGGGCCTCCTGGCAATGCTGAAGGCCCCGTTCACGGGCTTGCGCCGGGGGTTCAACGGCGAGGGTTGACCAGTACCTGGTCGGACAGCACTACTAAAGTCCGTTTACAGCGCCCACGCTTGGGCCTACAATTAGTGTGACTTTATTGTGGGACTAAGGCGATGAGAACGCATCTTGTGCTGTCAGAGGAAATCGTTCGGGAGATTGATGCCCTGGTGGGCAAGCGGCGGCGTAGCCGCTTCGTGGAAGATGCGGTGCGTGACAAGCTCAAGAGGGAATCACTGCTGAAGACATTGAAGGAGACAGCGGGGATCCTGTCCGCGGAGGACTATCCGGAGTGGGCAACCACAGAAGATGTGGCTGCATGGGTACACCGCCTCCGGCGCGAGGAGCGGTCCACCGAACGTGGCTAGATACCTTCTGGACAGCACGGTCCTCATAGACTACCTCCGAGGCCGGGTAGCCGTTGCTGACCTGCTCATATCTCTGGCGAAAGACCGACACGAACTTGGAGTGTGTGGGGTGAACGTGGCCGAGCTCTACTCCCGGCTACAAGACAAGGACGTTGCCAAGGCCGAGGCCTTAGTCCAAGACTTGGCCTACTATCCGATCTCTTTGGCTGATGCCATGCAGGCCGGAAGATACCGCTACGAGTTCGCCCGTAAGGGCATAACTTTGACCGTCCCTGATACCTTGGTTGCTGCGGTGGCCAAGGCCCAGGACTGCATTATTGTGACAGCCAACCTGAGGGATTTCCCCATGACCGAGATCAAGCTTATGGGGCAACCCTAGGGCAGCTTCGCTGAGGCATTAGGCACACTCTGGAATCCACGGTGTTGAACGCAGTTACCGGCGCCTTCGGCTACACAGGCAAGTACATTACCGCCCGCCTCCTGTCCCAGGGCGAAGGTGTCCGCACCCTAACCGGCCACCCACACCGGCCCAATCCCTTTGGTGACAGGGTAGGTGTCCTTCCTTTGGACTTCGGCATGCCCGCCGACCTGGTGAACAGCCTTCAGGGCATAGACACCCTTTACAACACCTACTGGGTCCGTTTTCCCCGGGGCGACATCACTTTCCAGCGGGCGGTGCAGAACAGCATTGCCTTGGTCCGTGCGGCGGAGCAGGCGGGTGTGCGCCGGCTTGTCCATATCAGCATTACCAACCCCTCGGAGGAGTCACCACTACCCTACTTCCGGGGAAAGGCTCTGGTAGAGAAGGCCATCGAAAGCTCCAGGCTGTCCTACGCCATTATCAGGCCCACAGTGATCTTCGGCGCCGAGGATATCCTCATCAACAACATCGCCTGGCACCTGCGTCGGTTTCCCGTGTTCGCCGTCTTTGGGCGTGGCGATTACCGCGTTCAACCGGTGTATGCGGAGGACGTTGCCGAGATCGCTGTCAGCGCCGGCCATGGGACGAAGAACACGATCGTAGACGCCGTTGGCCCAGAGACCTACACCTTCGACCAGTTGGTCAGACTCATCGGACGCGCCGTGCGCAGCCGGGCATGGGTCTGGCACCTCCACCCCGAGCTAGCGCTGCTGCTCGCCAGGTTCGGCAGTCTCATGCTCAAGGACGTCATAATCACCAGGGAGGAAATAGAGGGGCTGAGAGCCAATCTGTTGGTGTCGTCGGGCCCGCCTACGGCGCACACCCGGCTCGGCGAATGGCTGACTCGCAACTCCGAGAGAGTAGGCGTCCGGTATGCCTCAGAGTTGAAGCGGCATTATGGCCCTTGAGGGGACCTGTGGGGGTGTTTCTGAAGTGGGGGGGGGGGCCGAGCGGCTAGTTGGGGGGGCGCTTGTGGGCAGCGGGTGCCCGGTACCCCAGGGGGGC
>Ga0082335_1001115_pt1 | contig 60963 bp, 55 predicted proteins | sample Subgrocontami58m_FD_72375 | JGI IMG/M metagenome (GOLD analysis project Ga0082335, IMG submission 72375) | Subsurface groundwater microbial communities from S. Glens Falls, New York, USA - GMW37 contaminated, 5.8 m (SPADES assembly) (version 2) ... | reverse complement strand
CGCGCGTCCACCCGGCGGTCGAAAATCACCCGCGACACGCGTTCGGCGAGCGCCGCCGCCTCACTCCCGTGCACGAGGGCCGTCACCTCGGTGGCGAGCCGGCGCTGCGCCGCGCGCTCGTGCGGCGCCGCGGCCAGTGCGGCGGCGTGCGCATCCACCTCGTCGCGCCCCACCAGCGTGAACATCTTGAGGAAGCGCACCGCATCGGCATCGTCGGCGTTCACCCAGAACTGGTAGAACTTGTACGGCGACGTGCGTTCCGCGTCGAGCCAGACCGCGCCGGCTTCCGTCTTGCCGAACTTCTGCCCGCCCGATGTGGTCACCAGCGGCAGCGTGACACCGTGCGCTTCCTGCTGCACCGTGCGGCGGATCAGCTCAGTGCCGGCGGTGATGTTCCCCCATTGGTCGCTGCCGCCAACCTGCGCGGTCACGCCGTAGCGCCGGTGCAGCTCGAGGAAGTCGTACGCCTGCAGCAGCATGTACGAGAACTCGGTGTACGAGATGCCGCCCTCGAGGCGCGCCTTCACCGACTCCTTCTGCATCATCAGGTTGATCGTGAAGTGCTTTCCGACGTCCCGCATGAAGGCAATCGCGTTGAGCGAGCGCAGCCACTCGCCGTTGTCGACGAGCTGGGCCCCCGTGGGGCCGGAAAAGTCGAGGAAGCGCCCCAGCTGTGCCCGAATGCCCGCGACGTTCGCGTCAATCTCGTCCACGGTGAGGAGCTGGCGTTCCGACGCCTTGCCGCTGGGATCTCCAATCATCCCCGTCCCGCCGCCGACCAGCGCCACCGGCCGGTGCCCCGCGCGCTGCAGGTGCACGAGGCCCATGATGGGGACGAGGTTGCCCACGTGCAGCGACGAGGCCGTGGGATCAAAGCCGCAGTACGCGGCCACGGGGCCCGACGCAAAATGCGCCGCCGCGCCCTCCGTCTGCTGGTAGAGCAGGTCGCGCCAGGTGAGTTCCGAGAGAAAGTCGGTCATTATCAGGGAATATAGGCGCGTGCCGCCTCGGCGAGGAACGCGTACAGCCGGTCCGTCACGCCCACCAGATCGTGGTCGCGGCGCACCGCATCCCAGGCGCGGCGCGCCATCGCCGGGCCCTCGGCACGCGTCGCCACGCACCGTCGGAGCACGGCATCAATGGCCTCCGCGGATGGATCCTCCGCAAAGTGCGCGCAGGCGTGGCGGCGCAGGAAGTCATTCGAGGCGGCGAGGTGCGGCCCGCAGGCGAGGATCGGGCGCCCCGCGGCCATGTAGTCCGTCACCTTGGTCTGGATCGACGACCGCGACATGTGCGACTGCGACGGCTCGAACGACGATGCGACGAGCAGCAGGTCGCACCCGCCGAGGACCTCGCCGAGCTCCGCGTACGGAATGAGCCCGCCGTCCACCACGCTCCAGCGCTGCCAGTCGTCCTCGTGCCGCCCCCAGAAGTACCGGTCGGTGAAGAGCACGAACTCGATGTCGGTCCCCGCGGCGCGCAGGCGCTGCACGCCCTGCGCCACGGCGGCCACGGCGTCCCAGTGCATGGGCCAGACCGAGCCGGCATAACCCACACGGAAGCGCCCGGTGCGCGGCGCCGACAGCGCGGCTGGCGGTGTCGCGGCGATCGGGACCGGGTTGTGCACGACGAGCGCCGGCCGTTCCACGCCGGCGAACACGCGCGTGGACGACAGGAGATACGGTGAGATGGTCAGCCACGCCGCCGACTCACGCAGCAGCGCCCGTCCACGGCGACGCGTATCGAAGGCCCACGCGATGTCCGGTTCGAACGCCAGCCAGTCGTCCATCAGATACGTCACCAGCGGCGCAAGCGTGCGGCACTGTTCCGTAAGCGCGATCCCCATCGGATGCGTCGGAACGGAAAGCACGAGCTGCGGGTCGAACCGCTCGATCTCGGCGCGGCCGGGGAGGGGGCGCGCGCCGACCCACGCCGCGTCCACATGGCCGATGAGCCCGCGCAGCGACTGCGCCACACGACCCGGCAGGGCGGGAGCGGCAGGCAGCACGCGCCGGTCGCCTTCCATCCTGAACGCCCGGTCCGCATTGGTGCTGACGGCGAGGAGTCCGTCCGCGGGATAGCGCGAGAACAGGTTGACGAGGGTGCGTCCCGCGCCGCGGCTGCCGGGCGCGAGGTCGGCGTCCGTGACCAGCAGGAGCCGCGGCGGCGATCCGGTCACGCCAGGCGCCGCTGCCACGCCTCGACGATCTCGTCGAAGATCGTCGCCAACGGCACGGTGATGGACCACCCGGGGTAGTGGGCCATCATCTTGCGCAAGTCGCTGTAATAGCAGATGTGGTCGCCAATGCGGTTGGTCGGGTCGTACTCGGAGACCATCGCCTTCCCGGTGCGCGCCTCGACGAGCGTGAACGCCTCCACGATCGAGCAGGCGTTTCCCTTGCCGCCGCCGAGATTGTACACCTCGCCCACGCGCGGCGCGGCGATGAACGCCTCGGCGAACGTCGCGACGTCACGCGCATGGATGTTGTCGCGCACCTGCTTCCCCTTGTAGCCGAAGATGCGGTACGTGCGCCCCTCGACATTGCACTTGACGAGGTAGCTGAGAAAGCCGTGCAGCTCGACGCCCGAGTGCGCCGGGCCGGTGAGGCAGCCGCCGCGCAGCGCGCAGGTGCGCATGCCGAAGTAGCGTCCGTATTCCTGCACGAGGACGTCGGCCGCCACCTTCGACGCGCCGAAGATCGAGTGCGTCGACTGGTCGATGCGAAAATCCTCGGCGATGCCGTGGGCGAAGGCCGCGTCGGCGTAATCCCAGCGGGTCTCGAGTTCCACGAGCGGCAGTTCATTCGGCGCGTCGCCGTACACCTTGTTGGTGCTGAAGTGCACGAATGGCGCATCAGGGCAATGCGTGCGCGCCGCCTGCAGCAGGTTGAGCGTGCCGACGGCGTTCGTGTCGAAGTCGTCGAACGGAATACTCGCGGCGCGGTCGTGGCTCGGCTGGGCCGCCGCGTGTACGATGGCATCGGGCTTCAACTCGCGCAGCAGGGCGTCAATCCCCGAGCGGTCGCGCACATCGAGCTCATGATGGCGGAAGTTCTTCCAGCTGCTCGTGAGCCGCTGCTGCATCCACCGCGTGTCGCCGCCGGGCCCGAAGAAGACCGCGCGCTGGTTGCTGTCTACGCCGTGGACATCCCAGCCGAGCGCGGCGAAGTGGGCGACCATTTCAGAACCGATAAGACCGGACGAGCCGGTGACGAGTAGTCGTGACATGCCTGAAGCTACCGATGTCGGTTGGCGGGCGGGAGAAGATCGCTGGCGAGAATGGGGAAGGGTCCAGGGTGTGGAAAGGGAAGCGGTGCCGGGTGTAGAAGGGGAGATGTGACTCCCCCTCCTGCTCCCCGTACCACACCCTGCACCCTTCCCCTTACCACACCCTGCACCCTTCCCCTTCACCCAGTGTGATAGATTTTCGGTCTCATGAAGAGGTTCGTTCGCTATTCGCTCATCGCCATCGCGTCCCTCGCCGGCATCTCGGTGGCGGGCGTCGCGCTGAGTTGGTGGCTGGTGTGCCGCGGCGATCGCTGCCCGTCCATCGCTGGGCTCGACCAGTACCGGCCGCGGCAGACGTCCAAGCTCTTCGCCGCCGATGGGCGCTTCGTGGCCGAGCTCGGCCTGGAACGTCGGACGCTGGTCCCCATCGAGCAGATCCCCAAGGTGGTCACGGCCGCGTTCGTGATCACCGAGGACCGCCGGTTCTACGAGCACAGCGGCATTGACCTCGTGCGCGTCTTCGGCGCCGGCGTGGCCAACGTGCTGCGCGGCGGCTACTCGCAGGGTTTCTCCACCATCACCATGCAGCTCGCGCGCAACGTCTTCCCGGAGAAACTGACCCGCGAGAAGACGCTCCTGCGCAAGCTGCGCGAAGCCAAGGTGGCGCGCGCCATCGAGTCGAGGTTCAGCAAGGACCACATCCTCGAGCTCTACCTCAACCAGATCAACCTCGGCAGCGGCGCGTACGGCGTCGAGACCGCCAGCCAGCGCTACTTCGGCAAGACGGTGCGCGACCTCAACCTCGCCGAGGCCGCGACGCTTGCCGCGCTGCCCAAGGCGCCCAGCCGCTACAATCCCCGCCGCTTTCCGGATCGCGCCATCCAGCGCCGGAACACGGTGCTCGAATTGATGCGCCGCGAGGGCGCCATCAGCGACGCCGACGCCTCGCTCGCCAAGGCGTATCCGATGCGCCTCGCCCACGGAGGCGGGCGCTCCTCCGATGTGGCCCCGTACTACGTGGAGTGGGTGCGCCAGCTGCTGGAGGCGAAGTTCGGCGAGCGCATCTACACCGAGGGGATGCGCGTCTACACCACGCTCGATCTCGAGCTGCAGGGTGCCGCCGAGCGCGCGCTGGAACGTCAGCTCAAGGCCGTCGAGGGCGGATCGGCGGGCCCCTTTCCGCATCGCACGTACGAAGCGCTGATGACCGCCACCGCCGTCGCCGAGGAGCCGCCGCCCGGCGGCGTGACGCCGTACCTGCAGGGCGCGTTCATCGTGCTGGACCCGCGCAACGGCGCCGTTCGCGCGCTGGTGGGCGGGCGCGACTACGAGGACTCCAAGTTCAATCGCGCCACGCAGGCCACGCGGCAGCCGGGCTCCACGTTCAAGCCCATCGTGTACGCGACCGCCATCCAGAGCGGCCGCCCGCCGTCGTACATCCTCGATGATGCGCCCGTCGAGCTGCCGCAGGTGGCCGGCGACACGTGGCAGCCGCGCAACTACGACCTGAAGTTCGAGGGCCCGATGGTGATGCGGCGCGCGCTGTACCAGTCGCGCAACATGCCGGCCATTCGGCTCGGAATGGAGCTGGGCGAGCAGAGTGTCGTCGAGATGGCGCGCCGCTTCGGGATCACGACGCCGATCCCTGAGTATCCCTCCATCCACATCGGCTCGGCCGAGGTCGTCCCGCTGCAGATGGTGGCCGCCTACTCCACGTTCGCGAATCTCGGATGGCGGGTCGCGCCGATCAGCATCCTGCGGGTCGAGGACGCGCAGGGGAAGGAACTGTGGAAGCCCGACATCGCACGTGAGCCGGTGCTCGCGCCCGAGGAAGCGTGGCTGATGGTGGACATGATGAAGGACGTCCTGCGCCGGGGCAGCGCCGCCGGTGCGATGGCCGCGTCGGGATTCCGGCTGCCGGCAGGCGGCAAGACGGGCACCACCAACGACTACACCGACGTCTGGTTCATCGGGTATACCGCCGATCTCGTCGCCGGCGTGTGGATGGGCTTCGACAAGCCGCAGAAGATCATGCCGAACGCGCAGGGCGGCCGGCTCGCCGCCCCCGCCTGGGCGCAATTCATGATCGAGGCGTACCAGCGCAAGCCATCGCCGCCCGACTGGCCGCGCCCGTCCTCGCTCGTCGCGAAGCAGGTGGACGAACTGACGGGGCTCCTCGCCAATCCGGGGTGCCCGGCGGAAGATGCGTACTTCGAGTGGTACATCGCCGGCACCGACCCGCTGGCGGAATGCGCGCCGCGCGCCCCGGGCGCACGCCCGCAGCCCGTCAAGGACACGCGCCCCGCGCGCAAGCAGCCCGCCGCGCCCGCCGCGCCCGCGGCGGCGCCAACGCGGCGGCCGTAGGCGTGGCGCGCACCCGCTATCACGCGCGCTGGGTACTCCCCATCGCCGCGCCGCCGATTGACGACGGCACGGTGGTCGTCGACGGCGATCGCATCGCGTGGGTGGGGCCTCGCGCGCAGGCACCAGCGGGCGGCACCGATGATGACCTCGGCCGCGCCGTGCTCCTCCCCGGGCTCGTCAACGCGCACACGCACCTCGAGCTCACCGTCATGCGCGGCTTCCTCGAGGACCTGCCGTTCTTCGACTGGGTGCGCACGCTCGCCCGCGCGCGGCGCCACGCGCTCGATGCCGCGGCCCTGCTCGACAGCGCGCGGCTCGGCGTCCGCGAGGGCCTGCGCGCCGGGGTGACGACATTCGCCGACACCGGCGATTCGCCCGCCGCCTTCGACGCCCTGCGCGAACTGGGCGCGCGCGGCATCGCCTATCGTGAGGTCTTCGGTCCCGATCCGGCGCAGCTGGAAGCGTCCATGGCCGGCCTGCGCGCCAGCGTGGACGCGATGCGGGCGCAGGAGACGCCACTCGTCCGCGTCGGCGTCTCGCCGCACGCGCCGTACAGCGTGAGCGACGCGCTGTTCGAGGCGGTGGCCGCGTATGCGGCCGCCGCGCGCCTGCCGATGGCCGTGCACATCGCGGAGAGCGAGGACGAGTCCATGCTGGTGGAGCGTGCGCAGGGGCCGTTCGCCGATTTCCTGCGGTCGCGCGGCATCGACGTGGAATCGCGGGCGCGCAGCCCCATCACGCTCCTCGAGCGTTGCGGCGTGCTCGCCACGCGCCCGCTGCTCATTCACGCCGTCCGGGCCGACGCGCCCGACATCGCCGCCATGGCGCGGCATCGGTGCGGCGTGGCGCACTGCCCGGCGAGCAACGCCAAGCTGGGCCATGGCGTCGCACCGCTGCTGGAGCTGCTCGACGCCGGGCTCGACGTCGGCCTCGGGTCCGACTCGATGGCGAGCAACAACTGCATGGACATCGTGGGCGAGGGACGGCTGGCGGTGTTCCAGCAGCGCGGGCGCACGCGGCGCGCCGACGCGCTGCCGGCGGCGCAGGTACTGGAACTCGCGACGCGCGGCGGAGCGCGCGCCCTCGGGATTGGCGATACCGTCGGCATCCTCGCCGAGGGCTTTCAGGCCGATCTCGCCGCCTTCGACCTGCAAGGACTGCGCGGTCCCGTGCATGATGTCGCTGCCGCCCTTGTGCATGCCGGGGGAACCCCGGCGCGCCGCACGGTCGTTGCCGGACGCGTGCTCGTGCGCGACGGTGTCCCGCTGCACGATGATCCCGCACTGGCCGCGCGTGTGCAGCAGCATGCCGACGCGCTGTCCCGCTGGCGCCGTACCGACACCAGCGTGTAGAATTCGACGGCGCCCCGAGCCTGACAGCCGTTCGCTGTCTCACTCTGTCCCACTCCGTCGTACTCTTCAGAGGCAGCCCCACTGTGTCCCATACTCCCCCTGCGAGCGGCGCAACCCAGAAGATCTGGCGTGATGGCGCCCTCGTGGACTTCCAGGATGCGACGATCCACGTGATGAGCCACGTGGTGCACTACGGCTCGTCGGTGTTTGAGGGTATTCGCTGCTACGAAACGCCGTCGGGCGGCGCCGTCTTCCGCCTGCGCGAGCACATGCGCCGCCTCGCCGACTCGGCCAAGATCTACCGCATGGAGATGACGTACTCCGTGGACGAGATGTGCCAGGCGGTGGTCGACACCATCGTGGCCAACGGGCTCACGGAGTGCTACATCCGCCCGCTGGTCCTGCGCTCCGGCCAGAACATGGGCGTGCACCCGGGCAATGCCCCCATCGAAACGTTCATCATCTGCTGGATCTGGGGACGATATCTCGGTGAGGAGGCGCTGGAACGCGGCGTGGACGTGCGCATCTCCAGTTGGCGTCGCGCGGCCGCCAGCACGGTGCCGACCATGGCCAAGGCCGGCGGCAACTACCTCAGCTCCCAGCTCACCAAGATGGAAGCCAAGGTGGACGATTACATCGAGGGCATCATGCTCGACGTCAACGGCCACGTGGCGGAGGGGAGCGGGGAGAACCTCTTCCTCGTACGCGACGGCGTCCTCTACACGTCGACCATCGGCTCCGGCATCCTGCACGGCATCACCCGCAATTCCGTGCTGCGCATCGCGCACGATCTCGGCGTCGAGGTGCACGAGTCGCCCCTCCCGCGCGAGATGCTGTATGTCGCCGACGAGGTCTTCTTCTGCGGCACCGCCGCCGAGTTGACGCCCGTCCGCTCGATCGACCGCATCACGATCGGCGAGGGGCACCGCGGCCCCGTGACGAGGGCCATTCAGGAGAAGTACCTCGGGATAGCGAGCGGCCGGATCCCCGATCCCTACGGCTGGCTGACGCCCGTCCCCAGTCCCGCGGTCGCGAGTAGATGACCATGCGGCCGCCGCGCATCGCCCGTACCTCGCTGGAGGATTAGGTGCTCGTCGGCTGCCTCGCCCTCAACTCGTCGTTCGAGCCGTTGACGCTCGTGCCGCTGCGCCGCGCGCTGCGGCTCGTCATCGACGGCAAGGCGGAGATTGTCGAGGCCGACGGCGAGCGTTCGGTGCGGTCCGCCAACCGGCACTTCCCGCACCCCATCGTCATCCGGCTGACCAAGTACGTGCACGTGCCGCGGCGCTTCCGGCGCCATGTCACCAACACGTTCCTTTTCGCGCGCGACCACTACCGCTGCCAGTACTGCGGGCGCGTGTCGGCGGTGCTGAAGCCGCGCGAGTCGCTCACGCGCGATCACGTCGTCCCGCTCTCGCGCGGCGGTGACAACGCCTGGACCAACGTCGTGACCGCCTGCAGCTCGTGCAACACGCGCAAGGCCAACCACCTGCCGGCGGAAATCGGCATGCGGCTGTTGCACGATCCCGTGGAGCCGCACTTCGTGCACCTCTCGTGGGCGGTGCGCAAGCTGACGCCGACGCAGACCAAGTACATCCGGATGTTCTACGGCGCCGCGATGCTGCACGAGGTGGAGCGGACAGTGGACTTCAGGCGGTAAGCGGCAGAGGGCGGACGGCAGAGGGCAGACGGCAGAGGGCAGAAGGTCGATGGTCGATGGTCGATATGGCACGGGCGGACTCATGGAGAGTCCGCCCTTCGCACGTGCCGTTCACCATCTGCCGTCCGCCGTCCGCCGTCCGCCGTCTGCCGTCCGCCGTCTGCCGTCCGCCATCTGCCGTCCGCCGTCTGCCGTCCGCCGTCCGCCGTCCGCCAGCTCCCCCGCTGCACTCCGCCCGACACAGCCTACCGCCCGCCCTCGGTCCTGAAAACTCCCGTCCGCGCCACGTACTCACGTCGCTCGCCGCCAAGCAGCCGCGACGCCAGCGTCTTCAGGCCGCGTCCGAGCACCGTTCCCGGGTTGCGCTCGCCGCGCACCGCCGGCCGCAGCTCGCCGCGCAGCCACCGCTCCACCTCGTCCAGGTCCGAGAGTGAAAGCGTCTCGACGGTCAGCGTCGCCTGGTAGTACATCCGCCTGCTCGCGGTCGACGCGACAATCTGTGCCCGCGTGGGGCGGGCCACCGCCGCTGCGGCATCGGACAGCAGCGCGAACCGGCCGAGCGAAAATGGCCGCGCGCCGACGAGCTGGATGACCTCATAGACGCGTTCCACGGCCAGCCAGCGCACGACGACGTCCCACTCCGTGTAGCGCTCGAGGTCGTTCACCCAGCCGCCGACGCTCCACAGCTCGACCGTGAAGTGAAGCCGCGCCGGAAATCCGCTCGCGAGCAGCTCCTGCAGCTTGCGCCCCGACAGCATGTGCGACGCCACCACCACCGGACCCGTCTGCATCACCTGGTCGGCCGCCGGCGCCGTGATGGTCAGCGCCGGGCGCGACTGGGCCGTCGCCGCGGCCGCCGTCGCGCCAAGGAGCGCGACGGCGGCAAGCAGGCAGCGGCGCAGGCGGTGCGTCATCAGAACGGGTGCTTGACCCGGACGATGACGTTGATCGGCTCGCGGGCCGTGGTGGTCGCCTTGGCGACGTACACGCCCACCGAACCAAAGTCGATCCCGACGCCGATGTCAGCCCGGAAGCTCGAGAGTGGCGGCACGTCGTCCTTGGCGTACGCCGTCGCGATGTCTGGCGCGCCGACGCTCCAGCCGCGGCCGGCGTCGGCAAACAGCACCCACGAGGCGTGCCGGTTGAAGCCCGGGCGCCACCAATCGTCGCGGTCATCATTGCGCACCCAGCGGACGCCAAAGTCGCTGCGGTACTCGGCCTGGAAGAGCATCACGCGATCACAGAGCGCGGGCGCGCCCGGCAGCACGGTGCCACCGCAGGTCAGCACGTCCGGGTGCACCCGCCACGCACGCCGGAAGTCGTACCCCGGCAGCGTGCCCGGCCCGCCCACCGAAAGCCGACGCTGCATCGGCAGCCGGTCACCCGACATCCACCCGCCGGCGACGAAGCGCAGGTTGAGTGCGGCGTCGGGCGAGAGGCGCGTATAGCGGCGCGCATCCACGAATCCCCGCGTGTACGCCACGTCCTCCGGCACGGGGATCATCGTCAGCAGCCCCGGATCGCGGGCCAGCCGTCCCGTACCGCGCTCGACCTCCGCGTCGAGATACCATCCCCCCCACAGCGCGCTCTCGCGGCGGCGCGTGTCCACGCGCAGTCGCGAGGTCGCGAGATGTATGGTCCCCTCGTCCATCGCCGGGTTCAGGCGCCAGGGATCGCTGCCGCGAAACAGGGAGAACGGATCGCGATCCCGCGCGCTTTCCCACCGCTCGTCGCCGAACGAGAACGTGAGGTCGGCGTCCGCGCCCGCATGCAGCTTCACGAAGCCGAGGCCGCCATGCCGGCGATAGTAATCGCGGAAGTCACGGCGCAGCACGACCGCGGCCAGCCCCACCTCACGGTCATTCAGCTGCCAGTCTTCCACGGCATCCACGATGTCGAACGACCGGCCGCCGACGCCAATCCCGAGCTTCTTGCCGAGCTGCAGCTCGCTCGTGACGTTGTGACCGAGCGTGCCGCGATCCCACCGCACAGGTCCCGCCGTGCGCACCACGCCGAACGCTTCGAGCGTGAAGCGCCCCCAGTCGGTCACCTGATGGATGCGCGGTCCGATATGGATGGGCAGTCCTTCCACGCGGTTGTACGTATGCGCGCTGGTGACGGTGAAGTCATGCCATGAGCGGTCGCCGGGCGGAGGCGGCCGGCGGCGCGTGTGACGCCGCCACCAGGCCTCGTCGTACGCCGGCTCCTCCTCGGGCACCAGGCGCTGGTCGTCGGCCAGGTGGTAGCGCAGCAGCTCCGGCCGTCGCATCACGTCGCCGCGCACCGTGGCGGCGTCGCGCCCGGTGATCGTGCCGCCCACCACCGTGAGCGCGCCCACGGACGCCCCCGGAAACAGCTGCACGTCGGCGTTGATGGTTGCGAGCGTGCCGGTGATCCGCCCCGCCACGCGCACGGGACCATTCAGTACCGCGACATCGCCCTCGATGGTCCGCTCCGCGGAGACCTCCAGCACCCCGGTCACGCGCAGGGTGCGCTCGGCGTTGTAGGTCGCCACGGCCGCGGCCGCAACGTCACGGATGGGGGTCTCGCGCTGCTGCGCGCCGGCCGCGACGGTGCCCAGCGCGAGTGCGGCGAGCGCCGCCGTACGGTGAATGCGAGTCATCGATCGTCCTCGGATGCTTGGGATGCCCGCAGGAGTGCAGGGGCCGTGCCGCAGGGGAACCGGCGACGCAATCGTCGCGCGGGCATGCGTTTGCCCCTCGACGCGTGCGTCGGGGCAGGGCCGGAGTCGCCAGGAGTGGTCATACGCGTGTCGTTTCGTCACTCGCCGTTGTCGGGCTGGAGGCCGAGGCGCCGCATTCGCCGGTACAGGTTCGGTCGGTCGGTGCGCAGCCGCCGCGCCGCCTCCGCCACCACGCCGTTGGCCGCCGACAGCGCCCGAGTGATGAGCAGCTTCTCGTATTCGTCGAGCGCATCGCTGAGCGTGAGCTCCGGCTGCACCAGGTCGGGCAGCGACGGCGCCGCCAGCGGCGCCAGCGGCAGCACGCCGCGCACCTCCTCCTCGCCGATCGGTCGCCCCGCGTGCAGGATGCTCAGCCGCTCCACGATGTTGGCCAGCTCGCGCACATTGCCCGGCCAGCGGTAGCGGGACAGCGCATTCACCGCCTCGGCGGTCCACACCGGCATCGCCTGCGCCGAGCGCCGGCGCTGCAGCGCCGCGAAATGACGCACGAGCGCCGGCACGTCGTCCGGCCGCTCGCGCAACGGCGGCACGGGGAGGGGAATCACGTTCAGGCGGAAGAACAGGTCCTCGCGGAACTGTCCCTCGCGCACCGCGCGCTCGAGGTCGCGATTGGTCGCGGCGAGGATGCGCACGTCCACCTTGATCGACCGTCCGCCGCCCACGCGCTCGATCTCCCGTGCCTCGATGGCGCGCAGCAGCTTGCTCTGCGCCTCGGGTCCGAGGTCGCCGACTTCGTCGAGGAACAGCGTCCCCGTGTGCGCCAGCTCGAATCGCCCGAGCCGCCGCTCGGTAGCCCCGGTGAACGAGCCCCGCTCGTGGCCGAACATCTCGCTCTCCACGAGGTCGCGCGGGATCGCCGCGCAGTTCACGCGCACGAACGGCTTCTCGCGCCGCGCGCTCTCCGCGTGGATCGCCGCCGCCACCAGCTCCTTGCCGGTCCCCGACTCGCCGGTGATCAGCACGCGCGCGTCCGTCGGGGCGACGCGCGCGATCATCTCGCGCACGCTGCGCAGCGCCATGCTCTCGCCCACCAGCTCGCCGTGCAGGCCGAGGTCCACGCGCAGCGCCGTGCGCTCGCGCCGCGCCATGCGCAGCTCCAGCGCTCCGGCCAGCGCCAGCAGGACGCCCTCGGGCGTGAGCGGCTTCTCGAGGAAATTCACCGCGCCCAGCCGCGTCGCCTTCACGGCGTCGGCCAGCCCCGCGCGCCCGCTCATCATCACCACGGGCAGCTCCGGGAACCGTTCACGCAGCTGTTCGAGCGTGGCCATGCCATCCAGCGTGCCCGGCATCATCAGGTCGAGCAGCACGAGATCCGGCTCCCACTCGAGCGCCCGCGCGAGCCCCGCCTGGCCGTCGGAGGCGTCGCGCACCTCGAAACCCTCGGCCTCGAGCAGCGCGCCCACCATCCGCCGGATGTTGGGTTCGTCGTCGATGATCAGGACGGACGGCATCTAGGCGCTCACGGGCGTTCGGGAGGGAGCTGCGACGGCGTCTTCTCGGCGAGGAGCTTCGTCACGAAGCGCTGGCCTTCGGACACGCGCTCCACCTCGAGCGCGATCGCCTCGACCCCGCGCTCGATGCGGTCGAGCCGGTCCTCGATCTGCGCCAGGGGAAGCGACGCCGACGTGCGCGCCTCCATCTTCCGCGCCGCCGCGCGCACGAGCGGATAGACCATGCTACCTATGCTCCCGAAGACGATCGCGACAATGGCCACCTCGCCGCCCGTCACCATCGCCGTGTGCATGAGGCTCCCCGTCGCCCCCGCCATCGGCACGACGTTGGCCAGCACCATCGCACCCGCGATCACGGCCCCTGCTCCGGCCGCGGCGGGAGCGCCCCCGCCGTCCGCTCCGACAGCAGCTTCGTCGTGAAGCGCTGCGCCTCGGAGATGCGCTCCACCTCGATGGCGATGGACTCCACCGCTGCCTCGATGCGCGCCAGCCGCTCGGCGGCCTGCGCATCCTGGAGCACGGGCGCGCCGCGCCGCTCGCGCTCGCGGATGCGCGCGCGCACCAGCGGCACGCCCAGCACGATCGTCACAACCATCGCGAAGAACGCAATGGGAACCAGCACTTCCGGACCGTTCATGATGTTATCCCCGCTCGATGTTCACTCATGGCCGGAAAGACCAGGCGGACTTCCGTCCCTTCGCCCGGCGTGCTGTCGGCCTCGACGCGCCCGCCATGCGCCATCACTGTCTGCTTCACGATTGCCAGCCCCAGCCCTGTCCCCGACGTCTTGTCCGTCACGTAAGGATCCCAGATGCGGGGCAGCTTGTCCGCCGAGATGCCGCATCCGTGGTCGCGCACGGCGACCACGACGTGGTGGTCGCGCCGAGCCACCCGCACCTCTAGGCGCGCCGTGACGCCGCCTGCCTCCACCGCGTTGATCAGCACGTTGGCAAAGGCGCGGTGCAACGCGTCCTGCTGTCCCTGTACGAGCGGAAGGCCGGGCTCGGTTTCGATCTTCACCGCTGCGGAGTCGGGCACGCTCGTGCGCGCCGCCTCGCGAGCCATGTCCCCGAGGTCGAGCGCGGCCATCGGCCCCTCGGGCAGGCGGCCGAACTGGCTGAAGCTGCGCGCCATGGCCTCGAGTCGCTCGCTCTCCGTCGAGAGCACGTCGAGCGTCTCGCGCAGTTCCGGCGCGGCGTCCCGGCGCAGGCGCGCGATCGCGAACCGGATCGGGGTCAGCGGGTTCTTGAGTTCGTGCGCCACCTGACGCGCCGACTCGCGGAACGCCTCGAGCCGCTCGGCGGCGATCGCCGTTTCTCTTCCGCGCTCGAGGTCGGCGGCCATCGCCCGCATCCGGTCGCGCAGGACGCCGAACTCCGGTGCGCCGCGCTGCGTGGCGCGCTCCGGGAGCGGCTCGCCCCTGGTGATCGCTTCGGTCCACCCCACGAGTTCGTCCAGCGGCCGGCTCAACTGCCGGCTGAGGTGGCCGGCAATCCGCGAGGCGAGATAGGTGAGGAAGGCGAGCAGGATGAGTCCGACCGCGAGGAGCGCCGGGCCCGTCTGCCGCGCCAGGTACTCAAACCGGCGCGCCTGCGTGACGGAGCTCGCGAGCTCCTGCTCGTGGCGCGTCAAGGCCGCTCGTGATTCCTCCGACGCCGGCGCCTCCAACGCGAGGCGCACCGCCCGCGATCCGGAGGCCGCGACGCTGTCCCACGCCGCCGCCCCGCTCATGCGCGGGAGCACCCGGCTCGTCGCGCCGCCCCACGCCACCGTCAGCACAAGCGAAGGCACGAGTGCGAAGAGCGCGAGGATCACGAAGAGTCGGGCGCGGAATCCGAGAGGCACGCTATCTGGGACGGGGAGGGGTGCGGGGGAGTTTCATTAAGACACGACCCTCCGAAACTTGCTACCGGTGCGAGGTTGCGGCCACCGCCATGCGCCGGACGGGTGCCGCCAGCCGCCCGGAAGCGTTACATTACTCAACCAGAGGTCCCGGACGTTGCCGATGATCAGCTGATCATCGGCTTCGCCCGTGACTTCGGGGCCACCCAGCGTCCGCGCCACCCGCGTCTCCCGGCACCGCCGGAAGCCAGTTGAGCGTGCTCGCGGCCCCTTCCGCACCCGCAGGTTTTCGCCGGCCAGCTGCCCCCATTGGCGCTCCGGTGGAGAACCCGTGGAGCACATCAACCACGGGCAGCTGCCGCATACGGTCATCAGGACCGCGCTGGCTAGCTCGCCCCCGGGCCGTTTGCGCCCGGCCAATCGCGAGAAGGCATGAACATTCGTCACCAGCGGAGCTCGTCGCTCCGCGTCCCCGTCGCTCCGCTGCACCGCGGGCCGCAAGCCGCCGCGCACGCCGCCGCCGGGATCGCCACGCCACACGCCGCCCCCAATGCGGCCCTGCTCATCGACTTCGACAACGTCACGATGGGCATTCGCTCCGACCTGCAGACGGAGCTGCGCAACCTGCTGTCGTCCGACATCATCAGCGGCAAGGTCGCCGTGCAGCGCGCGTACGCCGATTGGCGGCGCTACCCGCAGTACATCGTCCCGCTGTCGGAATCGTCCATCGACCTGATCTTCGCCCCGGCGTACGGCTCGTCCAAGAAGAACGCCACCGACATCCGCCTCGCGGTCGATGCGGTCGAACTCGTCTTCACCCGCCCGGAAATCGGCACGTACATCCTGCTCTCAGGCGATTCCGACTTCTCGTCGCTCGTGCTCAAGCTCAAGGAGTACGGCAAGTACGTCATCGGCGTCGGCATTCGCGAGTCGTCGAGCGACCTGCTCGTGCAGAACTGCGACGAGTACTACAGCTACAACGCCCTCGCCGGCCTCGTGAAGTCGAGCGACGAGACGGCCGCGCAGAAGTGGGATCCGTGGGAGCTGGTTACCGAGGCCATCACGCGCATGTCGAAGAACGGCGACGTGATGCGGTCCGACCGCCTCAAGCAGGTCATGCAGGAAATCGACCCGACGTTCGACGAGAAGAACCTCGGCATGTCGAAGTTCTCGCGCTTCTGCCAGGAGGCCTCGCACAAGGGGCTGATCCTCGTCACCAAGCTCGAGAACGGCCAGCTCGAAGTCGCGCTGCCGAGCGCGCCCCGCAAGGATGCGCCCAAGCCGGCCGAGGCGGCAGCCGCCGTCGCCGCGCCGCGTGATGACGAGGAAGGACGGGGTCGTCGCGGTCGCCGCGGCGGACGCGGCCGTGGTCGCGAGCGTGGCGCTGAAACGCGCCCCGAAGCCGCGGCTGCTCCTGTAGCAGCCGCTCCTGCCGCCGCTGCTCCGTCACCCGTCGCAGCGCCCGCCAAGGCGCACGCGGCGGTGCCCGCGCCAGCTGCGGCACCGGCGCCGCAGCATCCCCGCCACGAGCGCAAGCATGCCGCGCCGCAGGTGGACGCCACCATCGGCGTCGCCGGCGTGCGCCTCACGCGCGACGAGGCGTTCTCGCTCGTGCGCCGCGCCGTTGAGGCGCTCACCACCGGCGACTCCTCGGCCATGGCCGAGGCCGTGCGCGTCAAGGCGCGTGAACTGCTCGGCCGCGACAGCGAGTCGCTGAGCGACCGCAACTTCACGCGCATCCTGCGTGACACGCACGACGCCGGCGCGGTGGATGTGCGCCGCCGCGGCGATTCGTTCGAGGTCTCGCGCGTCGAGGGTGCGGTCAGCGTCGCTGACCAGCTCAGCGCCGCCGAGGCGCAGGCCAAGGCCGACGCACCGCCGCCGCCGGTTGCCGCTCCCGCGCCGCGTGGCGTCGGTGCGAGCCGCGGACTCCCGGCCAAGGGTGGCCGTGGCGCCAAGGTGCCGCCGTCGCTGCTCCTGCTCGGCGTCGTGGACGACACGCCGGCGGTGACCCCGCCGTCGGAAGCTGCCGCCGCGGAGCCGGCCAAGAAGGGTCGCCCCGGTCGCAAGCCGTCGGTGAAGGGCGACGCGCCGTCGAAGGTGATGGCACCCAAGGCCGAGCCCGCCGTAAAGGCCGAAGCCCCCGCGAAGGCGGCGGCCAAGGCCAAGCCGGCCGCACGGAAGCCGCGCGCCAAGAAGGGCTCGGCCGCGTAACGGTGAAGCGCATCCGCGCCGCTGTTCGTGAGAACGCCGCGTCCCCCTTGGGGACGCGGCGTCTCTCATGGCGCGTGCTCCCGCGCCGTTTCTACGATCGCGACACCGAGGTGGTGGCGCGCGACCTCATCGGCCGTGTGCTCGAGTGCACGCGCCACGGCGTGGCCTGTCGCGGCATCATCTCGGAGACGGAGGCGTATCTCGGCGAGCACGATCCCGCCTGCCACGCCGCGGTCGGCCGCACGGCGCGCACCGCCGGGCTCTACGGGCCGCCCGGCACGGCGTATGTGTACTTCATCTACGGCATGTACTGGTGCGTGAACGCCGTCACGCGTGCGGAAGGACTGCCGAGCGCGGTGCTCATTCGCGGTGTGCGGCCGCTGGAGGGCCTCGACGCCATGCGCCGCCGTCGCGGCCTCGGCCGGCGCCTCTCAGACCGCGCGCTCGCCGACGGCCCCGGCAAGCTCTGCCGCGCCTTTGGCATAGACGGCCCCACGCACCACGGTGCCGACCTCGTGCGCGGCGCCACGCTGCGCATCCTGCACGGCGCCGCGGTGAGCGATGAACTCGTCGCCGTGACGCCGCGCGTCGGGATCAGCAAGGCGGTGGAATGGCCGCTGCGGTTTGTGCTGAAAGACGTCCGATAGACGAAGCACGGTGCCTCTCGGCCCTACTCCTTGATCGCTCGCAGTGACGCCTGCCGCTTGTCGAACGCAGCTCGAGTGGCGTCGCTGCTGAGCGCAGCCCGCACGTCCGCGTCACGCTTGGCCAGGATGGCCCTCCGACCTGCGACGTCCTTGGGTGCTCTATCGTATAGATCGCGTTCGGCAATCAGCGACGCCGCAATCACCTTGAGACTCCTCTCAATCTCCGCTTGGGAGACCTGCAGCGAGTAGAAGTAGTTGATGGCGACGTTGCGGGCCACGCCTTCGACTGACAACAGCCTGTCGGGCATCGTCCTCGCGGCTCGCCCGTCGAAGCGGGCGCGATCACTCGGCGACGTGACAAGCTGTCTCAACGCTTCATTGCGCCGTGATACCAGTTCAATTCGCTGCGGCCAGATGGCGAGGTACGGTCCATCCAACGCCAACTGAGCGTTCTGGTCCTGCGCAATCAGCGCGCGCGCCTTGGCTTCGCTTGCGGGCGACAACGTGATGTCGCGGAAGAGGTTCGCGTACACGCGGCCCACCATGTCTGACACGGGGAGCGCTTCGTCTGCCCGTGGAATCGGCGCCCCACGTACGACGGAGTCCGGAAGTACGGCGCCGCCACGCACCATGTACGTCGCGGACCATAGCGCCAGAGCCCCGTGAGTACCGTCTTTGCCGTACAGCCGAACGGCATGCACGGAATCGACCGACTGCATGAGCGCCACACGCTCACCGCGCGCCTGCAATTCGCGCTGAAGATCGCGCACGGCGCGACCCGAATTCACGTCTTTGCGCTTGACGCCATCCACTAGAATGAGCGGCGGGGTCTCGAGCAATGACTCGGCCCCCTTGCCGCTAGCGACGGTCCCCGTGCCCTGCGCCAACTGTGGCGCGGGCACCAGGAGTACTGCACCCACAAAGACGGCAGTCACGAGCGATCCTGTCACCGCCTGCATAAGCCACCTCCGCGGCACCGGCCGCATCAGATGTTCTACCCGCCGCCCCAGTCCGGACGCGTGCTCGGCGAACGCCGGTGAGGGGACCCACGGCGCCTCAGCGTGCGCCCGTTGCCACGCGCCCAGCAGCACGTTCGCATAGTCCGCATCGCGTACGCCGCGGGCGAGCACGCGCTCATCGCAATCGAGTTCGATGGCGCGGCCGAGTCGTCGCCACATCACCCACAGGCCGATGTTCCACGGCATCAGGACGAGCAGGCCGAGCCCTGCCAGCAGCAGTCGCGGATCACCCGCGCGTCGGTGCTCTTCTTCGTGTGCCAGAATCGTCTGCTGGGCAGCCTCCTCGAGGCCCAGCACCCAGGGCGGAATCACGATCGTCGGGCGAAGCACGCCGACAATCGCAGGGCCAAACCCATCGGAGATGAGCACGGGTGCGTTGTGCAGTGCCGCCGAACGCCACGTGCGCCGGTCACGCCGCAGTCGCACGCTCGACCACGCGAGCGCGGCCAGCAGTCCGAGGGAAAGCAGGATCCACGCGGTCCGGACGTACCGCTCGACACGAGTCGGGATCGGCGGAATGCTCAGGTAAGCGCGAAGCCGGCTCTGGGTGGCATCGATTCCCCCAGGCCCCGTCGGGGCCTCCGGCAGACGTCGGCTCGTCGCTCCGGGGGCGACGGGAGCGCGCAGCACGGTACTGTCGGCCGTCGACGTCCACGGACGCGTGCGCGCCGAGACGGTTGTGGGCAGCAGCCAGACAACCGGAAATCCGGTCGCAACGAGCATGGCCGCCACCCACGCCCACCGCAGCGGCACGCCGCGTCTGAGCGCGACGACCCGTTCCCAGGCCATCGCTGCGATGGCGAGCAGCGATGATGTCAGCACCGAGGCGACCATCCACGAGGCGTTCATTTCTTCGCCTCCCTGAGCCGCTCGTCGACCAGCTTCTTGAGTCGCTTCAGCTCTTCCGGCGCGATGTCCTCGTCTTCCAGCAGTCCGGCCACGAGAAGTTCGCGCGAACCGCGGTACACCTTCTCCAGCAGCCGGGAGAGCGCGCTTGAGCCGGCCGCGTCGCTCTGCAGTCTGGCATAGTAGCGGAACGCCTTGCCTTCCTGCTTGTGGCGCACGTGCCCCTTCGCTTCGAGCGTGCGGAGCATCGTGAGCACGGTTGGGTAGGCGAGGTCGTCGGAGAGCCCCTTCTTGACGTCGGCCACGGTCGCCGAACCGAGCTTCCAGACCACGGACATCACGTCGAGTTCGCGACGGGTGAGTTGGACGCCCATGCCATTCTCCTATTAGCTTTGTAATAGATAATCGGTCGACAGACCCGGTTTGTCAATAGGGGGTGGCGGGTGCCTCCAAACGACAAGGGCGGATCCCCCATGGGAACCCGCCCCTGTCCGCCGTTCTCTGCCGTTCTCCGCCGTTCTCCGCCGTTCTCTGCCGTTCTCTGCCGTTCTCTGCCGTTCTCCGCCGTTCTCCGCCGTCCTCCGCCGTCCTCTGCGGCTATTTTAGCCGCTCAATCGCCGTCCCAAAGTTGTACCGGAGCCCGACCTCCCAGAAGCTGGTCGAGCCGTTCCCGTTGATCAGCCAGTCGCCCGTCCCCTTGGTCGGCATCATCGTGTACTGCGCATACGGCGCGAAGCGGTGCCACGTGATCATGAAGCCGCCGCTGAACGTCGCCTTCGCCAGGGCACGCGCCTCGTTCACGCGCGTCTGCGCCGAGTCGCGGGCCGCCGCGCTGTTGAAGAACGTCCCGATCGGCTCCGCCTGCTTGATGTAGTTGAAGGAGTAGCCGATGCCGGCGTACGGCCGGAACCAGGTCCAGTTGGGCAGGAAGACGATCCCCTGGAACCCGACGCGCCGCAGGTCGGTGATCGAGGCCTTGCGCAGCCCCGACGAGTTGGGGTCGGCCACCGTCGACGAGTCGGTGAAGTAGGCCTGTGCCCCATAGACCTGAAGGGCCCAGCGCTGGCGCGTGATCAGCCAGTCGGCCTGGATCACGGGCGCGTCCACGCGGTGGAAGTACGTCGGGAACGAAATCCGTCCGCCGCTCGCCCCCCAGAACCACGAGTTTTCAATCGGCACATCGGCCTGCTGCGCCGCGGCAGCAGCGGGGAGAAGCGCCGCCAGCGTGAACGCGCGGCCAAGGCGTGAGATCGTACGCATGCTAGAACCCTCGAAAAGGAGGATCGCCGGCCCACCCGCGCACCGACGCGACAAAACTTGCCGCTCGGTGACCGGTGCAGCCAGTGGTACCGGATGAAGACGATGCGTCCCGCCCCCGGGTCACGGACCCGGCAACGGCTACTTTCTGAGCCCCACCTTGCGCGCCACCGAGGTGATGGCGCGCACGGCACGGTCGAGGTCGTCCTTCGAGTGCGCCGCCGAGATCTGGCAGCGGAGCCGCGCCGTGCCGTGCGGCACCACCGGAAACCCGAACCCGGTGACGAAGATCCCCTCGTCCAGCAGCAGTTCGCTCATCCGGATGGCGTGCGCCGTCTCCCCGATGATGATCGGCACAATTGGCGTCTCGCCCGGCAGCGGACTGAACCCGGCCTCGATGATCGACTGCCGGAAGTAGGTCGCGTTGTCCCTGAGCTGTTGTACGCGCTCGGGATGGACCTCGAGGAACTGCACCGACGCCAGCGCGCTGGCGGCCACCGTAGGCGGCAGCGCGTTCGAAAAGAGCTGCGGGCGCGACCGCTGGGTCAGCATGTCGCACAGCGCGGCGTTCGCCGCCACAAACCCGCCCGCTGCACCGCCCAGCGCCTTGCCCAGCGTCGACGTGATCACGTCCACCTCGCCCAGCACCCCGAAGTGCTCCGCCGTCCCGCGCCCCGTCGCGCCAAGCACGCCCGTGGAGTGCGAGTCGTCCATGACGACGATCGCGTCGTGGTCGCGGGCGATCTGCAGGATTTCGGGGAGCTTCGCAATGCTCCCTTCCATCGAGAAGACGCCGTCGGTCCAGACGATGCGCCGGCGCGCCCCCCTGTTCGCCGCGAGCTTTTCGCGCAGGTCGTCCAGGTCGCCGTGCTTGTAGACGGCCGTGGTGCACTTCGTGATCGCCTTCGCGAGCCGGACCGAGTCAATAATCGAGGCGTGATTCAGCGCGTCGCTCACCACGAAGTCGCCCTCCTCGGCGATGGTCGCGGTGAGTCCCTCGTTGGCGTTCCAGCAGCTCACGTACGACAGCGCCGCGGGCGTGCCGACGAAGCGCGCCAGCGTCGCCTCCAGCTCGCGGTGCACCGCAAACGTGCCGCAGATGAAGCGCACGCTCCCCGTGCCGGCGCCATAGCGCTTCAGCCCGTCATGCCCGGCCTGCACCACCGACGGCTCGTCGCACAACCCGAGATAGTTGTTGGAGGAGAGGATCAGCACCTCGCCGCGCCCTTCCATGCGGACGTGCGCCGCCTGCGGCGACTCGAGGTAGTTCAGCCGCTTGTAAACGCCATCCGCCTTCAGCTGCGCGATGGCGCCTTCCATCGATGTCGAGAATGCGCTGTTCAAAGCCATTGATGTGCCAACCCGTCCCGCAAACGGAACTGTAGTAAGTCTGTTGTCTCTCTGTTGTATCTCTGTTTTCTCTCTGTTGTTTCTCTAAGAAATCTCGAAGACCACTTTTCCTGCTTCCCCGCTCTTAATCACGCGGATCGCTTCGGCATGTTGCTCCAGCGGAAACCGGTGCGTGATCACCGGCGTTGGGTCAAACTTGCCCGAGCGCAGGAACTGCGTCATCTGGATCCAGGTGTCGTACATCCGGCGGCCGACCACGCCGTACACCGTGACCCCCTTGAAGATGATCTCGGTGGCGAGGTTCATCTCCATCGGCTTTGCGGGGATGCCCAGCATCTGCACGCGCCCGCCGACGCGCACTTCCTTGAACGCCTGATGGACTGCGGCCGGCACGCCGGCCATCTCCAGCACCACGTCCACGCCCAGCCCGTCCGTCGCCTTCTTCACCGTCTCGGCGACCTGGTCAGGCGTCACGGCGAAGTGCGCACCCATCGCCCGCGCCAGTTCGAGCCGCCGCGGGTTCACGTCGCTGGCGATCACGCAGCTAGCCCCCGCCGCGACGCAAATCCCGACCGCGAAGATGCCGATTGGTCCGCAGCCGGTGATCAACACCGTGTTGCCCGGGATGTCGGCCGTCAGCGCCGTATGGAACGCGTTTCCCATCGGGTCGTGAATGCCGCCGATCTCGAACGGGATGTTGTCGTCGAGGTGCCAGACGTTGCCGGCCGGCATCGCGATGAACTCCGCGAAGCAGCCGTCGCGATCCACGCCGATGATGCGCGTGTTGGGGCAGACGTGCGAATTGCCCGTGCGGCACAGGTGGCACCGGCCGCAGACGATGTGCCCCTCGGCTGTCACGCGGTCGTCCACGTGCACGTCGGTCACAAGCTTGCCGACTTCCACCACGGTGCCGGCAAACTCGTGGCCCACGACGAAGGGGGGCTTGCACCGCCCCTTCGCCCAGTCGTCCCACTCGTGGATGTGGACATCCGTGCCGCAGACGCCGGCGCGGGACACCTTGATCAGGACTTCATCGTCGCGGATGGTCGGGACAGCGACGTCTCGCAGTTCGAATCCAGCGGCGGCGGCTGGTTTGACAAGCGCTTTCACGCGCGGAGGCTCCGGTATTTGGATGGATGTCGCCGGCGGATGCGACCGGCATGAACAGGGTCGGCCACGCTGCGCGGCCGACCCATAAAACGTCGCGGGTGACAGCGCCCGACGGAAGGGCGATTTCGCTGATGTTCGTGTAGTGGAACGACAACGTCGAAGGACGAAGGGCGCGAAGGGGCGCGAAGAGAGGCCACGAATGAATAACGGCGTGCCACGCATGACCTCGCGCTGCGCGCCGTCGTTGTTCCAGGTCGTCCTTCGCGCCCTTCGCGCTTGGTGGTCGCAGTTTCCAGTGCTATAGCAGGCCAGCTGTCTGACCGCCGTCCACTTGGATCGCTGTTCCGGTGACGAAGCTCGCCCGCTCCGACGCGAGGAACGCCACGACGGCCGCCATCTCGCGGGGCGATCCCACGCGTTGCACGGGCACGTGCGCGGCGCGCCGCGCCAGCAACTCCTCCACCGCCACGCCGTCGCGCGCGGCGCGCATGCGCGCCAGCTCGGCGGCACGCGCCGTGTCGAAATGCCCCGGGAGCACCGTGTTCACCAGCACGCCATCGGCGGCCACTTCGTTGGCCATCGTCTTGGCGAAGCCAAGCAGGCCGGCGCGCGCCGTGTTGGACAGCAGCAGGTCGGGCTGCGGCTGCTTGGCTGCGAACGACGTGAGGAAGATCACGCGCCCCCAGCGGCGCTCGCGCATGCCGGGCAGCGCGGCCTGGGCGAGCTCGATGGACGCCAGCAGGTTGAGTCGGAGCGCCTGCTCGAATTGCGCAGTCGTCGCGACGTCCACCTTTGTCGCTGGCGGACCACCGGCGTTGGCCACCACGATGTCCACGCGCCCCAGCGCGTCCTGCGCTGCGCGCACGCACGCCGCGGGCGCCCCGGGCTGCGCCAGATCCGTTGGCAGGGCGACCACGCGCACGCCGAACCGCCGCGACAGGTCGTCTGCCACGCCCTGCAACCGCTCTGCCCCGCGCGCCACGACCGCGACGTCGCATCCCTCCGTCGCGAGCTCCTCCGCGATAGCGCGTCCCAGCCCTGACGATGCGCCGCCGACCAGCGCCACCTTGCCACGAAGCCCGAGATCCATGGTCAGGCCCCCACCGCGGCGGCAACCGCCGCCGCCTCGACGCGCACCGCGCAGACCTTGAACTCCGGGATGTGCGCGTGCGGGTCGAGCGCCGGATTCGTCAGCAGGTTGGCCGCCGCCTCCCGGTAATGCATTGGCACGAAGACCTGGTGCCGCGCCACCCGCTCGCTGATGCGCACGGCGATGCGGATGTGGGCCCGCCGCGACGTCACCACCACTTCGTCGCCATCGCGGACGCCCACGGCCTCGGCGTCGGCCGGATTCAACTCGATGGTCGGCGTACTCTCGCGCGAATCGAGCGCCGTGGATCGGCGCGTCATCGTCCCCGTGTGCCAGTGGTAGATCTGGCGGCCCGTGTTCAGGAAGAACGGATACTCTGCGTCCGGCAGCTCCGCCGGCGGCAGGTACTCCACCGGCACGAGCGTGGCGCGCCCGTCCGGCGTCGGGAATTCGTCGGCGAACAGGAACGCCGTCCCCATGTGCGTCGCATCCGGCACCGGGTACTGCAGGCCGGCGCGATGCTCGCGCAGTCGCGCGTGCGTCACGCCGCGCAGCGTCGGCGTCACCCGCGCGATCTCGTGCTGCACGCTCTCGCTGTCGGCGTACGGTGTCGGCACGCCGAGCCGCCGCGAGAGGTCGAGCAGGATGTCGAGATCCGCGCGGGCGTCACCGGGCGGGTCCACCGCCTTGTCGAACAGCTGCACGCGACGCTCGGTATTGACGAACGTGCCCGTCTTTTCAGCGAACGACGCCCCCGGCAGCACCACGTCGGCGTAGCGCGCCGTCTCGGTCAGGAAGATGTCGTGCACCGCCAGGAACTCGAGTCCGCGGAACCACTCCTCCGCGTGCGAGACATCCGGGTCCGAGATGATCGGGTTCTCGCCCATGATGTACATGGCGCGCACCGGCGAGTCGGCGCCGACGATCTGCGTGACCTTGCGCCCGACCTTGAGCGACAGGCGCTCGGGGTCCATCCCCCACGCCGCCGCGTACATCGCACGCACCGCCGGGTCGTCCACGCGCTGGTAATCCGTGTACGCGAACGGCACCGCCCCCATGTCGCTCGCGCCCTGCACGTTGTTCTGCCCGCGGATCGGGATCATCGCCTTGCCCCACGAGCCGATCATCCCGCACGACAGCATCAGGTTCAGCAGCGACGTCACGATGTCGGTGCCGGTGTGGTGCTGCGTGAGCCCCATCGCCCACAGCGTAGCCGAACGCGGCCCCTTCGCGTACAGCTCGGCGGCGCGCCGGATGAGCGCCGCCGGCACGCCGCAAATGGCTTCTGCGGCCTCCGGCGAGTACGGCTGCACCGCGGCGCGCACTGCCTCAAAGCCGTGCGTGCGTGCGGCGATGAATGCCTTGTCCTCAAGCCCCTGCTCGAGAATGTGGTGCAGCATCGCGTTCAGCAGCGCGACGTCGGTGCCCGGCACCATCTGCAGGTGGATCTTGGCTCGCGCCGCGAGCTCGATGCGGCGTGGGTCGGCCACGATGAGCGTCACCCCGCGCCGTGCGGCGCGCTTGATGGCCGCGCCGAACACCGGGTGGCTCTCGGTGGTGTTGGCTCCGAGCACGAAGATCACGTCCGAGTCGTGCTCCACCTCGCGCATCGAGCCCGACGCGGCGCTCGTGCTCAGCGCGCGCTGCATCGCGCTCACCGACGACGAATGGCAGAGGCGCGTGCAGTGGTCCACGTTGTTCGTGCCGATGCCGGCCCGGAACAGCTTCTGCAGGACGTAGTTCTCCTCGTTGGAGCACTTGGCGCTCTGGAACGTCGCCAGCGCGTCGGGGCCGTGCGTGTCGCGCACGTGCGCCAGCTGCTGCGCCGTGAGTTCGAGTGCTTCTTCCCACGTGGCCTTGCGGAAGGGCTCATACCACGAGTCGGGCGTCGCCACGCGGTCGCGTGGGTCGCCCAGCGCGTTGGCCGGGCGGTGCTGCCTACGCAACGGATTCGTGTTCGGCCGGTGCGCGGCGTTGTCGCTCTCGTCGCGGACGCTCTCCCACGGGCCGCCCCGGTTGGGGAAGGCCGCGGCGCCGTCGCGTGTCGGGTCGAAGGTCCACGTGCCGCCGGCCTCGCGCCGCCAGCCGCGGCGTATCAGCGGTGTCGTCAGCCGGTCGCGATGCAGCACGAAGTCGGTGCCGAACCGTCCCTTCACGCACAGCGATCCTTCGTTGGGCGACTCCTCCTCGATCCACGGGCTCGACACCCGCACGACATCGATGCCGCGGACCTTCAGGTCCACCTGGCACCCCACGCCGCAGTACGGGCAGATCGAGCGCACGACGCGCTCCTCCTGCGCCATGGTGTCGCGCCGGAACTTCGCCTGCGGCAGCACGTCGTAGATCGCCCCCGTGGGGCAGACGCGCACGCACTCGCCGCACCAGGTGCAGCCGGCGAGTTCCGGGTCGCCATGGGCCCCGACGATGATGTGCGCGTCGGCGCCGCGTCCCGCCACGTCGAGCACGCCCACCACCTGGATGTCCTCGCAGGCACGGACGCAGCGCGTGCAGAGGATGCACGTGCTCATGTCGTGCAGGATCATCGGGTCGGCAACGCGCTGATCGCCCGCGCGCACCGGCATGGCGGCGTGGTGCGCCGTGGGCACGTCGTAGCGACGCACGAGCGACTCGAACTCGTTGCGCGCTCCATCCGCCGGGATGCGCTCCACCGGGTAGCGCTCGAGGAGCATCGACAGCACGCTCCGACGATTCGCCACGGCCGCGTCCGACTCCGTCGTCACGACCATTCCCTCGGCCGCCGCGCTCGCGCATGAGGGCAGCAGCTTGGCCGATCCCTCGACGGAGACGAGGCAGATGCGGCAGTTGCCGGCGGTCGGCAGCTTCGGATACCAGCAGAGCGTCGGGATGTCGATGGACGCGCCGCGCGCCGCGTCGAGGATCGTCTTTCCCTCGGCAACATGCACGGACTGGCCGTTGATCGTCAGCGTAGGCACTCGGTCACCCTCTGGGGAAACACCACCCGATAAAGTTTGGCCGTGTGCTCGCGAATCGCAATCGGCGTCCTGCCGGCAGGTGGGTCGACCGGTGCGCGCAGTGACATTCTCAGAGGAGAATCGTCGAAAGCGCAGTGCCGTGCGTGTCGTGCGAAGTCGCTGACGGCGTGCCGCGTATCAAATGCGAAGAGTCGCATCTGTTCCGAGTTGACATGCCGCCACGCGAATTGGCGCTGAAAGAAAATGTGCCGGTGGTACTTGCGCGATTTGAATCTTTAAACAATCGTGTAGGCAAGTTCGACGTGCGATGATTGTGTCAATGACTGGTTCGACAATCTCGCACGCGCTGTTTTTCAAGGACCGACGCAACGAGCTTCAACGTGCCCTTCGGGGCCGTGCACGAATTTCCGTCGTGGTGACACGGCGGAGAAACCCAGCGATTCACCGGGGAATCGCCAGGGAAAGACCCTCCTTGATAGGAGCTAGGACAATGGCTGCCAAGAAGAAGGCTGCAAAGAAGAAGGCTGCAAAGAAGCCCGCCAAGAAGGCCGCGAAGAAGAAGTAGTTCTTCCGCTCTTCGGAGCACACAGGGGAGCTGGCATCTGCCGGCTCCCCTGTGCGTTTGTGGTATGACGGAAAACGGCGGAGAACGGCGGAGAACGGCGGAATACGGCAGAGAACGGCGGAAGACTGTGCTCACCTAAATCAAAGCGGCCGGCAGGAATCAATCCCGCCGGCCTCTGCCGTTCTCTGCCGTTCTCTGCCGTTCTCTGCCGTTCTCTGCCGTTCTCTGCCGTTCTCCGCCGTTCTCCGCCGTTCTCCGCCGTTCTCCGCCGTTCTCTACCGCATCCAGTCGAACTCCTCCGCGGCAGCTACGCTGCCGCGGGCTTCGGCTGGTCCGCTGGTTCCGGTACCGGGACCGGTCCCCAGATATACGCCGAGAGGCGGGGCGTCTCTTCCGCGCGCGGGCCACGCGAAATGATGATGCCGAGGGGTTCCTGCTCGATGATCTCTGCCCGACGAAGCTGATCCATGACTGCATTCCGGCTATGGGGGGGGGGCCGCTACTGCGCGGCAGCACTCGTTCGTTCATATGGAAGTACAGTGATTTGACGTTGCACGAGCGATGCCAGTTTCTGCCATAGGTCAACTCCTGCAATCACAACGCCTTAGGTAAAGCAAAACCGCCCTTGAACAGGGCGGTTGTTTCGTTAGGACACGGCACAAAAACCCCACCTGTGTCACTTTGTCACGCCACGGCCTTCCTCGCGACGAACGTCTTCGACTCGCCGATGTCATGCACGATCGATATCGCCCAGCCGCTGTACTGCTGCCGCAGCTCCTCCTCGTCGATCATTGACGACCCGGCGACGATCGTCTCGACCAGGTGCACGCCACCGTCCATCGTGACGCTCTTCAGCACCTCGAAGACCCGTGCGCGTTCGTCGGCCGAGAGTCCCGCGAATGCAGCCGGCGTGCACACCACCGCCGTGAGCGGATCCGTGGGCAGGTGCGTGTGCAGTTCGCCCACCGTGCCGCGCACCATCAGCTCGAGGCCGGCATCGCGCGCCGCCTCCATCATGCGCTCCACCACGTCGCGCTCGGGTTCAACCGCCGTCACGGCACAGCCGTTGGCGGCGAGATACAGCGCCGATCCCTCCACGCGCGCTCCCGTGACCAGCACCGATCCGGAGCCCGCCAGCAACGGGATGGCCGCCTTGAGCGGCGTGTTGCCACGCAGGCCCCAGTGCTCGGGACGCTGCAGCTCGGAGGCGTTGCGCTGGCGGCGCTTGCGCCACGTATCGTACGACGGCAGCCGCAGACGGCCGGTGATCAACCGGTCCACTTCCGCGGCCAGCAGCAGCTCCGTCATGCCCATCTGGGTGCCCGTGCCCAGGCGGCGCATCGCCTCGTCTGCGAGCGACATGAGCGCCGACCGGCTGACCGAGTTCTTGTAGTCCTCGATCTCGCGTTCGACGTACATCTCGTATTCGTGGCGGAGCGAACGCGGGCGATGCGGTGCCATAGTTGGGCTGAAGGTCTGCTCACAAGGTAAAATTCGGCACGCACAAAGCAATTGCTTGCGAAATATTGATGCAGACGATTCTCGTACCACCGCCGTTCTCTGCCGTTCTCTGCCGTTCTCTGCCGTTCTCTGCCGTTCTCTGCCGTTCTCTGCCGTTCTCTGCCGTTCTCTGCCGTTCTCTGCCGTTCTCTGCCGTTCTCCGCCGTTCTCTGCCGTTCTCTGCCGTTCTCCGCCGTTCTCCGCCGTTCTCTGTTCCCCCGCTACCGCGCCGGTACCAGCTTCTGGAGCAACGCCTCCGCCATCGTGCGATGCCCGTCAAACGCGGGGCCGACCTGCACCAGCAGTGCGCTCAGGTCCGCGTGCTTCGCCGCCGGGATCCACTCCTTGTTGATGACGTCCACCACGTCCTTGTGGTACTCAACCTCGTGCCGCACGAAGAGGACATCGAACGCGATGTCCGGCCGTTCGCGCAGGGCCTTGAGCGTCCGCTCATGCACGGCGCGACGTGCGCCGTCCGGCGACGGCTTCAGCGTGACGTTCATCATCGCCGCGACGTCGCGCGCCAGCTGACGCGCGAGGCCGTGCTCACTCACCAGCGTCCGGGCGAAGGCCTTCACCTCGGCGGAATGCCCCTTCTCCGCAGCGAGCTGCGCGCACGCAATATCGACGCCGACCAGGTCATCGAAGCGATTCAGGATGCTCTCGTCATCCGGCACGGCGCCTGGATGCCACGGCGGTGCGCTGCCCAGGACGGACAGCGATAGTCCCACGACCGCCGCCAGTTGGAAGACCCGCTTCATGATGATGCTCCGTGCACGGAGGATCAGGGAATGTCTCTAATCCCCGTGCGGGCGCAAGGCGTCAGCGGCGAATTGGCGCGGATGCGCCCCGGCCGAGCTCGGCCTCCTGCCGTACGGCGCAGACGAAATTGCGCATCGTGTAGTCGCCGGCGGTGAAGACGCGGCTGAACCAGTCGTTGCCGAGCACGCGGCGGGCGATGGTGGCATCGTCGAGTCCGTCGGCGATCAGGACGTCTATGGACGCGATTGTCTGTTCCAGCCAGTCGGCCTTGGCCGAGAGCAGGCTGACGGGGTTTTCGACGAGCCCACGGTGCGCGTCGAAGAGGCGCTGCGGACCGAGCGCGATGACGCGGCGCAGGGACCGCACCAGCGTGCGCGGCTGCTCGCTCGCGTGCGACCCGCGCACCTTGACGCCGATGAACAGGTCGCCGCCGAACATCGTGCCGGTCTCACGATCCCAGACGGCGTGATGATCGTCGCTGTGGCCGGGCGTCGCGATGCACTCCAGTGCGTCGGGCGGGGCAAAGGGCGTGAAGGCGCCGACCGGCGCCGGAGAGCCCCACGTGTAGCGCCGGTAGAAGCCGATGCGGGCAGGGGACCGCACGCGATCCGCGGTGCGGGCGTCCATCCAGACCGGCACACCGGCACGGGCCACGGCCGCGACGCCGCCCGCGTGATCCTCGTGGAAGTGCGTCACCAGGCAGCCATCGGGACGCGCCGTCGCGATGTATCGCGCGAGTTCGCCGGCGCATTCAGGAAAGCCGGTGTCCACCAGCACGTCGCGCACGAGGAAGGCGCTGACCCGAAACCCCACGGATCGGCTGCGCCACGTCGTGCAGCGCAGTTCGGTGACATCGCCGTGATGAATGGTGTGCAGCATGGCGTGAACGCTCGAGCTTACCCGACTACGAGCCGGGAGGCGGCTGCTGCAACCGCCGCATCACGCGCTCGACCGCCTCGGCTTCTGCGCTCAGGTCGAGATCCTCGCGCGGCAACGACCGCGACACTCGCCCCAGCAAATCAATCTCGCGCGCAAAACGCCGGCAGTGTTTGCACATCAGCAGATGCAGGTGCACGGCGACTCGACGCGCGAAACCCGCCGAGCGAACCTCGTCGCTGGCGACCATCCGGCTGACCTCCCTACACCTGAGCATCTGCACTCCCGCGCACTCCGCTGGTCTCGAGGCACTCCCGCATCCGAACGCGTGCCCGAAAGAGAAGCACGCCGAGGTTATTGGGCGAGACCGCCAGAATATTACAGACCGCGTTCGTGTCGACCTCGTCCACGTCGCGCAGGATCAGCGCGCGTCGCTGGCGCTCCGGCACCTCCTCCAGGCAGGCGGCGATGAGGCGGCGCGCGTCTTCGCGCGTGAGACGTTCCAGGACTCCAACAGGCGGACGGGACCAGCTGCCGGTCGCGTCGAAGCGCGCTTCGAAGACCTGGTCGATGTCGTCGACACCCTGCGCGCGCATCTCCACGCGGCGCGCCTCCGCCACCTTGTTGGCGAGGATGCCGTAGAGCCAGGCGCCGACCCGCGCACGCCCGTCGAACGCCTCCGCCCGCTGCAGGAAGACCAGGACGGTGGCGTGCGCCGCGTCCTCCGCTGCCTCCGCGGTTAGGCCCGCGGCCCGTGCCGCCCGCAGCAGCCCCGGCAGTGCCTCGCGGACCACCTGATCAATCGTCGCGGGGTCCCGCCGACGGATGCCGGCCGTCCGCTCAGGCGATTCCACGGTACCGAGTCTGTCCGGGCGACGTCGTGTAATGAATCCGCATCGGCAAACAATAACACTTGCCGCCGGTACCGGGTTCACCTGCCGGCATCACGTCCTTTACTGGGAGAGGAATCATGCAAGTCAGCTATGGCAGGATTGCGACGGCAGGGGTCGCGGGGACGGCAGGGATGACGATGGTCGGGCTCTGGGGAGCGCCGATGATGGGGATGCCCGCCATGAACCCCGCGGACATGCTTGCGGGTGCGATGGGAGGTCAGCCCCTCCTGGGATGGATGGCGCACGTCATGATCGGCACTGTCCTCGCCGGCGGCTACGCGCTCGTGGCGGGCTGGTTGCCGGGCCCCTCGGCCGCCCGTGGCGCACTGTATAGCCTCGCGCCGTGGCTCATGGCGCAATTGGCGGTCATGCCGATGATGGGAATGCCGGTCTTCTCCGGCTCTCTCGCGATGGCGATGGGCAGCCTCGCGGGACATCTCGTCTACGGGGCCATCGTCGGCGCAATCGTGGGCATCCCGCGGCCCTCGCGATAACCGTACAGTTCGTGGACAGCGCGGAACGGCCGCCAAGGGTCACCCCCGATTGATTCGGGGGCGAAACCTCCGTATTCTTAAGCCAGTGCGAACACGTACGCAGAGTGCGCCCGGCCCGCAAAGGCCGGGCGCAATCCTTTTGTCTTTTCCAGGGTCTCCCGATGATCGAAGCCCTCAAAGCGAAGCTCGGCGCGGAAGCCGAGAAGCTTCGCCACGAGCTCAACGTGACGCTGCCAGCGGAAATTCGCCGCGCCGTCGAGATGGGCGACCTGCGCGAGAACAGCGAGTACAAGTCGGCGCTCGAACGGCAGCAGTTCGTGCAGGCTCGCCTTGGCCAGCTGTCGTCGCGACTGTCGAAGCTGTCCACCATTGATCCGGCCCAGATCCCGAACGACAGCGCCGGTCTCGGCTCCAAGGTGGTCGTGGTCTGCCAGGACACTAAGGAGAGGGAGACCTACCACCTCGTGTTCGGCGACTCCGAGGAATTCGAGGACGGTCACGTCACCATGATGTCGCCCATCGGCCGCTCGCTGCTGGGCAAGAAGGTGGGCGACCTCGTGCTGCTCAAGCTGCCCGCCCGCACGCGCAAGATGAAGGTCGTGGAGCTCACCACGATTCACGATACCTAGCGCCGGCCCGTTGTAGACGCGTTGCTTCGTTTCTTTCATCACAGAGACACGGAGGAGCACGGAGGGCCACGGAGAACTGCAACAACTGGGGTTAACAACATCACGCCACGCGGATTTCCGCGTGGCGTTCGCCGTTCCTCCAGGAAGTTGTAGTACTCCGTGGCCCTCCGTGCTCCTCCGTGTCTCTGTGATGAAGAAGAACGGATTGACAAATAGACAACTTTCTTCTTACACGACGAACGGCACGAGCAACAACTATCGCCCGTCCGGAACCCTGAGCCGTGTGAGACGCAGGCGCGCGGGAGTGGTCATCTCGCGCCAGGCCACATAGACGGCGGTATCGCTGGCCGCAGCGATGCGCGGGAATCCGGCGGAGCGTGCGTCACTGGTGGCGCTGACCACCGTCGCGCTGGAGAGCACGCCGTCGGACCGCACGCGCTTGGCGCGAATTTCCGCCGCGCCCTTCCGGGTCTGTTCCATCCAGGTGACCAGCGCGCCGCCGTCAGACAGGTACTCCACGTCCACGCGTCCCAGCGGCGCGCCGTCATCCACGCGAATCGGCGTGCTCCACGTGGCGCCGCGATCCGTGCTCAACGCGAGCTGCACCTTGGCGGTGTCGCGCGCGTTGGTGAACCAGGCCAGCGCCACTCCGTGGTCGCGCGACGACAGCGCCGGTCCATTCACCGGGCAGGCGCGGGTCACCCAGCCGTCCGCATGCACGACCGCCGGCGGCCACCAGCGTCCCTCGTCGTAGCGCACCACCGCGATGTCGCGGACTTCTGCCTCGGACCGGTCGCGATACGCGAACAGGGCACCACCGCCGCCCGTGCGCGTGCCGGCCACCTGGCAGCAATCGCAGACACGCGTGTCGAGCATCGTGTCGGGACGCACACGCAACGCGGAGTCCACGACGCCGAAACCGAGATGCATTGCGCCGGACTCACCGCCGGTGGCGTTCCCGTCGAGCCAGGCGGCAAAGGTGGACCCGTCGGGTTGCGGCACGAGGGCCGCGAAGCCGTGCTCCGCGGCGCTGGTATCGCTGTGCAGACGCTGCGGGGCGCTCCACGTGCTGCCGCTGTCCGCGCTTGTCGTCACCCAGACGTGATAGGAATACTTGCCGGGCGCCGAGCGACGCAGGAAGTGCGCGATCACGCGCCCCCTGGCATCGACGGCGAGTGACGGGAAGTCGGCCCAGTTGCCGAAGAGCAGGCTGTCGCGAACCACCATCACCGGCTCTGACCAGCGACCGCTCACCGGCCGATGCGCGGCGCGCAGCACCCACGCGGAATCCGCACCGCGTTCCATCCAACTCATCCAGACGGTGCCGTCGGTGGCAGCCGTGAGATAGGGCGTCGATGCCCCGGCGCTGGCGGCGGGGGCCTCGTCTTCGACGCGCACCGGCGCGTTCACGAGCGCATCCTCGCCTCGACAGGCGGCGACGGCGACGAGCGCGGCGAGCACGGCGACCGCGCAGAAGGGTCGGGCGGGCATAGAGAGCATCCGGAAGGGGGGCATGAAGGCGTGTGCCCTCAAGCGTCGATCGTGAAGAGACGTTCCATAGTAGTCCGATACTCCGCGACTGCCAACTCCACGCCACGGTCGGTCCAGCCGAGGAGGGGCGCCATCAGAGCCGCGACGCGGGGTGCCACCGCAAGGCCGTGGTCGCGGGTCTCGAAGGCGAGGTGGGTGCGACGCACGAGCACATCGGCGACGGTGCAGGCGAATTCCGCCTCGACCGCATGCACGACGTCGGCGCCCAGATAAGGCAGCGGCGTGACGAGGCGGGTGGCGAGTGCGGCGTCGCCGGCGGCGCGCGCCCAGACCTGGTGCCAGTCGCCGCCGTAGGCGTGCACGAGCCACGCGGCGATGTCGTCGGTGCCGGTGGCGGCGCGGGCGGCGGCGAGCTCGGCCTCGAGGTCCCGCACATCGCCACCGGCGAGCGGGATGCGATCCGTGCGGACCCGCGGCGACCGGCGCGCGAGCGCGCCGAAGACGGCGTTCACGACATCGCGCGCCACCACGCGGTAGCTCGTGAGCTTGCCACCCGTGACGGTGATCACGCCACCCGGCCCGGTCTGCACGAGATGCTCGCGCGAGGCGGAGTTGGCGTCGCCCGAATGCGCCGCCGCGGCAAGCGGGCGTATGCCAGCCCAGGCGGCAATCACGTCGTCGGGTCTCAGTGCGGCCTCGGGGAAGGCGCGATTGGCAGAATCCAACAAGACCGCGACATCGCCGCGCGTGGCGCGTACGTCGTCGGGAGACGCCGTGGTCTCGGTCTCGGTGGTGCCGATGAGGGTGCAGGGCCCGGCCGGCAGCACGAACATCACCCGGCCGTCTGGGGCGAGCAGGGTAATGGCGCCGCGATTCCCGACGCGCGATGCGGGAACCGCAATGTGCACGCCCTTGCTGCCAAGCACCGCCGGCACCGCGGCGGGGTTCTCCATGCGCCGCACGCCATCGGTCCAGGGGCCGGTGGCGTTGACCACGCAGGACGCGCCGATCTCGAGCGTATGTCCACCCAGCCGGTCCGCGACAGTGGCCCCGCGGACGTGACGGCCCTCCCACTGGAGCCCCGTCACCTCCGCGTGATTGAGCACGGTGGCGCCGGAGACCGCGGCGTCGAGCAGGGTGGCGAGGGTCAGCCGCGCGTCGTCGGTAGCGGCGTCGTAGTAGCGTGCACCGCCGAGGAGGTGCGTGCGCGCGAGCATCGGCTCCGCCTCCGCGATGTCCGCGACATTAAGCCCGCGGTGCGCTGCAACGTTGCGGAAGAGGGCGAGCAGGTCATAGAGCAGGAGTCCGGCGCGCAGCTTCCAGCGAGGGACCCGCGCACCCTCGTAGACAGGCCACGTGAATGCCAGCGGACGCACGAGATGGGGTGCGATTCGGAGGAGAACGCGCCGCTCGTGGCTGGACTCGAAGACGAGACGCAGGTGGCCATGCTCAAGGTAGCGCACGCCGCCGTGGACGAGCCGGGAGGACCGGCTGGACGTGCCGCTCGCGAAGTCGTCGCGCTCCACGAGCGCCACGTCGAGCCCGCGGCGTGCTGCATCGCGGGCGATCCCTGCCCCCGTAATTCCGCCGCCGACCACCAGCACGTCGAAGCGACGCTGGCGCAGGCGGGCGAGCTGCGCGGTGCGCGTGAGGGCGGGCGTGGAGGTGGTCGGCGGCATCAGTGCCCGAGAATACCGTGCGCGTTGAACGCCCGTAAGAGCGGTGAAGACGACTTTTCATCACCGAGGCACGGAGGAGCACGGAGGGCCACGGAGGACTGCGGGAACGGGGTTCTTCATCACAGAGGCACAGAGGAGCACGGAGGGCCACGGAGGACTGCCACGACAACTTCTTGGAGGAACTGCGAACGCGACGCAGCACTCTGCGTGGCGCGCTGTTGTTACCCCAGTTGTTGCAGTCCTCCGTGGCCCTCCGTGCTCCTCCGTGTCTCTGTGATGAAATCCCCCTCCCCCTCCCCCCTGAAATCCACGATAGCCCCCAAGGAAGCCGCCGTCTAACTTCAACAGTCTATGGCCAGCTTCGGAAACGGCCGCCGCGTGGCGATCATCGAGGGAGTCCGCACTCCATTCGCCCGCGCCGGTACGACACTCAGGCATCTCAGCGCCATCGACCTCGGCAAGATCGCGGTCGGCGAGCTGATCCAGCGGACAAGCCTCGACCCGGCGAGCGTGGACCTGCTCGTCTTCGGCACGGTCATCCCCTCGGTGCTGGCCCCGAACATCGCGCGCGAAGTGGCGCTGATGCCGGTGCTTCCCAAGTCGGTGCAGGCGTTCGGCGTCAGTCGTGCCTGCGCCTCGGCCAACCAGGCGATCACCGATGCGGCCGACCAGATCGCGCTCGGGCACGCCGACGTGGCGATCGCGGGCGGCGCCGAGTCGCTGAGCAACGTGCCGATCCTGCACTCGCGCGGTTTCAGCGACGCGCTGGTGGCGGCGAGCAAGGCGAAGACGCTGGGTGGGCGACTTCAGGCGCTGGCGAAGATTCGCCCGAAGGACCTCATCCCCATCACGCCGGCCATCGCCGAGCCGTCCACCGGCGAGACAATGGGACAGTCGGCCGAGAAGATGGCGAAGATCAACGGCGTGCCGCGCGAGGAACAGGATGCGCTGGCGCTGGCGTCGCACTTGAACGCCGCCAAGGGGACGGCGGACGGCCGGCTGACGGCCGAACTCGCGCCGGTCTACCTGCCGCCGCGCTACGAGCAGGTGATGACGGAGGACAACGGCATCCGCAGCGATACGTCGCTCGAGCAGCTGTCGGCGTTGCGGCCGGTCTTCGACAAGCGATACGGCACGGTGACGGCGGGCAATGCGTCGCCGCTCACCGACGGCGGCGGTGCGGTGCTGCTGATGAGCGAGGAGCGCGCCAAGGCGCTCGGTTACACACCACTCGCGTACATCAAGTCGTACGCCTACGCGGCGCTCGATCCCGGCGAACAGCTGCTGCAGGCCCCGGTGCTCGCAGCGCCGATCGCGCTCAAGCGCGCTGGCCTTACGCTGAGAGACATGGATCTCGTCGACATGCACGAGGCGTTCGCGGCGCAGGTGCTGAGCAACCTGCGCGGCTTCGAGTCGCAGCATTGGGCCGAGCGCGCCGGAATGACGGCGCCGCTGGGCGAGGTGGACCGGACCAAGCTCAACGTGCTCGGCGGCTCCATCGCAATTGGCCATCCGTTCGGCGCCACGGGGGCGCGCATCACGACGACGCTGGCGCACGAACTGCAGCGGCGCGGCGGACAGTTTGGGCTGATGACGGTGTGCGCGGCGGGGGGGATGGGATTCAGTATGGTGATTGAACGTGAGTAACCCGTGCAGGGAGCAGGGAACAGGGTGTGGTGCAGGGGAGGGGGGCGGGGACAGCAACGGCGTGAGACTATGAGCGCACTTTCCGTAGCGGTTCACGACGGTGTGGCCGTCGTGACGTTCGACCTGCCGGGCGAACCGGTGAACAAGTTCTCGAAAGCGGTGATCGCCGAGTTCGTGGCGGTCTTCGACCAGCTGGAGCGCGACACGTCGGTGGTGGGGGCGGTGCTGATCAGCGGCAAGCCCGACACGTTCATTGCGGGCGCCGACATCGACGCGTTCCTCGCGTTCACGTCGGCCGCCGATGCGGCGCGCGAGAGCGCGGAGGGGCACACGCTGATGGACCGGGTCGAGCACGGGCGCGTGCCGTGGGTGGCGGCGATCAACGGCGCCTGCCTGGGCGGCGGCCTCGAGACGTCGCTGGCCTGCGCGTATCGCATCGTCGCCGACTCGCCCAAGACCGTGCTGGCGCTCCCCGAGGTGCAGCTGGGGCTGATCCCCGGTGCGGGGGGCACGCAGCGCCTGCCGCGCACCGTCGGGCTGCAGGCGGCGCTCGACATGATTCTCACTGGCAAGAACGTGCGCGCCAAGAAGGCGCTCCAGTCGGGGCTGGCCGACGAGATGGTGCACCCGAACATCCTGCGCGAGACGGCAATCCGGCGCGCGAGAGAACTCGGCACCGGAAAACTCCCGCGCACGCGCGACCACCAGTCGTCGCTGCTCGACGGCAATCCGCTGGGGCGTGCGGTGGTGTTCCGGCAGGCGCGCGCGATGACGATGAAGAAGTCGCGCGGCCACTATCCGGCGCTGCTCGCGGCGCTCGAGGCGGTGGCGGCGGGCTATCGCGGATCCGTGGCGGATGGCTTCGCCACCGAGGCGCGGCTCTTCGGCGAGATGGCGTTCACGCCCGTGAGCCGGCAGCTGGTCTTCCTGTTCTACGCGACGACGTCGCTCAAGAAGGACACTGGTGTGAGCGGCGATGCGCCGCCGCCGAAGAAGGTCGAGAAGATCGGCGTGCTCGGCACGGGCTTCATGGGAGCGGGCATCGCCGCGGTGAGCGCGATGCAGGGCGTGTCGGTGCGCTTCAAGGACACCCGGCACGAGGCGGTGGCGAAGGGCATCGCCGCGGTGCGCGACGTGCTCAACGAACGGCTCAAGAAGAAGCAGGTGACGCGCCAGCAGTTCGCCGACCAGCTCTCGCTCGTCAGTGGCACCGTGGACTACACTGGATTTAGTAACGTTCCGTTACTAATTGAGGCGGTCTTCGAGGACCTCGCGGTCAAGCATGCGGTGCTCAAGGAAGCCGAGGCGGTGTTGCCGCCGGATGCGATCTTCGCGTCGAACACGAGCACGATCCCGATTCACAAGATCGCGGCGGCGTCGCGCGACGCGTCGCGCGTGGTGGGGATGCATTTCTTCTCCCCCGTGCATAAGATGCCGCTGCTCGAGGTGATCGTGACGCCGCAGACGGCGCCCGACGTCGTGGCGACGACCGTTGCGTTCGGCCGGAAGCTTGGCAAGACCGTGATCGTGGTGAACGACGCGCCGGGTTTCTACGTGAACCGCATCCTCGCGCCGTACATCAACGAAGCGGGCAAGCTGCTCGACGAGGGGGCGCGCATCGAGGCGATCGACACGGCGATGCTCGACTACGGCTTTCCCGTGGGTCCGGTGACGCTGCTCGATGAAGTGGGGCTCGACGTCGCCGGCAAGAGCGGGGCGATCATGGCGGCGGCGTTCGGCGACCGGCTGCAGCCGTCGGTGACGCTGGGCAGGGTGCTCGCTGCCGGGCGACTCGGTCGCAAGGGGAAGAAGGGGTTCTACCTCTACGACGAGAAGGGGAAGAAGGGCGGCGTGGACGCCTCGGTGTACGACCTGATGCCTACGGGGTCAACGCGCACGGCGGGCAATGCCTCCGACATTCCGGAACGGCTGTCGCTGGCGATGGTGAACGAGGCGGTGCGGTGCGTCGAAGAGGGCATCCTGCGCGCGCCGCGCGACGGCGACATCGGCGCTGTTTTCGGCATCGGCTTCCCGCCGTTCCGCGGCGGTCCGCTGCGCGTGGTGGACACGATCGGCGCGGCCGAGCTGGTGAGGCGCCTGGAAGCGCTGAACGCGCGATTCCCGGGGCGGTTTGAGCCGGCGAAGCTGCTGCGCGAGATGGCGCGTAATGGCGCGACGTTTTATCCGACGACGGGGAAGCCGGTATGAACTGCGGACGGCAGACGTCGGACGGCAGACGGCAGACGTTTGTCACGCTCGCTCGGCACGCGGCGCTCCTTGCCCTACTTCTGCCGTCAGCCGTCTGCCGTCTGCCGTCACAGTCGACGCGCGCCGAACGCAGCAAATACACCGAAACATCGACCTACGCCGATGTAGTGGCGTTCATCGACTCCCTCCAGGCGAAGGGCGCCCCCATCGTCGTCGGCCGCATCGGCACCACCACGCAGGGGCGCGACTTGCCGTTCATCGTCGCCTCGCGTCCGCTGGTGCACTCGCCGGCCGAAGCCAAGCGGCTCGGCCGGCCGGTCGTTTATGTGCAGGGCAACATCCACGCTGGCGAGGTGGAGGGCAAAGAGGCGCTGCTCGCGCTGCTTCGCGACCTCGTGCTCTCGCCGAAGAAGAACGTGCTCGACTCGATCGTGCTGATCGCCATCCCCATCTACAACGCCGACGGCAACGAAGTCTTCGGTCCCACGGCGCGGCAGCGCGGCTCGCAGAACGGGCCGGAGCTGGTGGGGCAGCGCCCCAACGCGAAGCTGCTCGACCTCAACCGCGATTACGTGAAGGCTGAGGCGCCCGAGACGCGCGCGTCGCTGGCGATGTTCATCGCGTGGGACCCCGACCTGTTCGTGGACCTGCACACGACCAACGGCAGCTACCACGGCTACGCGCTGACCTACGCGCCGTCCCTGCATCCGGCGGCGGGAATCCGCACTGCGACATTCGGCGGCGTGTTTGTGCGCGACTCGATGCTGCCAGTGATCCGCAAGCGGATGCGGGCGAAGCACGGGTACGAGATCTTCGACTACGGCAACTTCACGGGTGACGAAGGGCCGGCCGCCCCGGGTGAGGCGAAGGCCTGGTCCACGTACGACCATCGCGCGCGTTACGGCGTGAACTACTATGCCCTGCGCGGCCGGCTGGCCGTGCTCAGCGAGGCGTACTCGCACGACCCGTTCGAGCGGCGCGTGAAGTCCACGTATGCCTTCGTCTCCGAGCTGCTCTCGCTCACGGCGGAGAGGTCGCGCCGCGTCCTGGCGCTGACGCGCGGGGCCGATGCGGCGCTCGACGCGGGGAAGGTGGCCGAGATCCCGGTGCGCGCATCACTCACCAGGCAGCCATTGATGCTCCCGGTGATCGAGGAGCTGCTCGAGAAGACCGATGCACCGCCCACCGAGGTCGGCGTGCGCCGCGGCTATCGTCGCACCGGGAAGTTCGTCACGAGCGTCATGCCGGTGCGCGACCGCTTCGACGTCACGCGCACGGCACCGATGCCGTGGGGATGGCTGGTGACGCCGCCGGCGGCCGACACCGTGGGCGCGATGCTGCGCCTGCACGGCGTGCGCGTCCTGCGCACGCATGCACCGACGGCGGCAGCCAGCGTCGAGTGTTTTGTCGCCGACTCTGTGGTGGCGTCATCGCGGACTTTCCAGGGCCACCGCGAGACGCGCTTCGAAGGACGGTGGGTGCCCAGTGCGGCTGACGTGCCGGCCGGCGCCCTGATTGTCACCTCGCGCCAGCCGCTCGGTGTCCTGGCGCAGCTGTTGCTCGACCCCAACAGCGATGACGGCTTCGGTACCTGGAATCTTTACGATGCCGCCATCGCCCGGCCCGCCGCCCAGGGGGGCGGAGTGCCGGTCTGCCGACTCACAAAGGCGCCGGCTGTGCCGGCACGCCTGCTGCCATAAGAACACGCCATGCTTCGCTCGAGCCTCATCTGGCTGTCGCGCCAGAAGTCCATCTTCCGCTTCGTCCGCCACAACAGCTTTGCCAAGAAGGTCGCGTCGCGCTTCATCGCCGGCGAAACGATCGGTGCGGCGTGTGACGCCGTCGCCGTGCTGAACACGCAGGGCGTCACCGCTAGCCTCGACCAGCTGGGCGAGAGCGTGACGAGCGAAGCCGAGGCCCGCGAGACCGGACGGCGCTACCTGGAGCTGCTCGACGAGATCCACCGCCGCGGGCTCAACGCCAACGTGTCGGTGAAACTCACGTCACTCGGCCAGGACATCTCCGATGCGATTTGCGAGGAGATCACGCGGTCCATCCTCGACCGGGCGAAGCAGTACGGCACCTTCGTGCGCCTCGACATGGAAGGGAGCGACCTGACGCAGCGCACACTCGACTTCTTCGCGCAGCGGCTGTATCCGGACTACCCCGAGAATGTCGGTATCGTGCTGCAGAGCATGCTGCGGCGCACGGCGAAGGACGTCGCGTGGGCCAACGAGAAGCAGTGCCGCGTGCGCATCTGCAAGGGCGCATATCTCGAACCGGCTTCGGTCGCCTTCCCGGACAAGAGGGACGTGGACCGCAACTTCGTTGAGTGTGCCAAGGCACTCATCGCGCACGGCAACTACCCGGGCATCGCGACCCATGATCCGGCCATCATTGAAGAGCTCAACGCGTGGGCCACGTCCACGGGGATCCATCCGGACCGGTTCGAGTATCAGATGCTGTACGGCGTGCGGCGCGACTTGCAGGAGCAGCTGGTGAAGGACGGGTGGCGCCTGCGTCTCTACGTACCGTTCGGCACGCAGTGGTATCCGTACCTGATGCGGCGCATGGCCGAGCGTCCGGCCAACCTGTGGTTCATCACAGGCAACGTTCTCAAAGAGACCTTCAAGTCCAGGTGAGCCACGGCCGGTTCCTGCCCCCCGACTACACGCGCGGCGACGAGAACACCGTCGGCGGCTATGCCGCGGTGCATGGCCGTGCGGCGGCGCTGGAAGGGAAGGACGGCCTGTCGTACTCGCTCGAGTTGCTCACCGACGACACCGGAGCTCCGACGCGTCCCTTCGGAGCGTACCTGGTCTTTCTCCAGTGGCGCCGCATCGGCGAACAGGGCATTGAGGGACACCTCGAGACGGACTTCCTCGCGTACGCGCAGACCGCCGCGGAGGCGCTCGCGCTCGCCGGCGCCACGCCGCTCAGCGAATGCCAGCGCCTGCTCGACGCGCTCGTGACTGCGCGCGACGGTGAGCACGGCCGCCGGTGGTTCGACGTGATGCGCGAGGAGGACGACGCATGACCGCCCCCGGGCTGTGGCGCGGCGTGGTGCTCAGCGGCACGGGCGGCGTCTGGCGCGTGCGCGCCCAGGATGGCAGCGAGCACGACGTGACGCTGCGCGGCCGGCTGAAGCAGGAGACGCGCTACGACAAGCTCGCCGTCGGCGACGACGTGGACATCGTCGAGGATGCGTCCACCGGCGCACTGAGCATCACCTTCATCCATCCACGACGCACGCGCCTGGCGCGCCGGGCGCCCGGCGGTGCGCGCGGCGAACGGATCGTCGTGGCCAACGTGGACCAGGTGATCATCGTCTTCGCGATCGCCAAGCCCGAGCCGCACGTGCGCATGATTGACCGGTTCCTCGTCATCGCCGAGGGAAACGACATTCCGGCCCGCCTCGTGCTGAACAAGGCGGATCTCGTGGACGATCCGGCGCGCATTGACGCGCTCGCCGCCGACTACGAACGCGCCGGCTATCCGGTGCACCGGACCAGCGTCAAGCAGCCGCTCGGCCTCGACGCCGTGCGGGGCGTGCTCGTGAATCGCACGACGGCGCTCAGTGGGCCGAGCGGTGTCGGCAAGTCGTCGCTGATCAACGCGCTGTACCCCGGGCTGAACCTGCGGGTGGGCGAGATCTCCGAGTCGGTGAACAAGGGGCGGCACACCACCGTCGGCGCGGTACTGGTGCCCCTGCCGGGCGGCGGATATGTGGTGGACACGCCGGGACTGCGTGAGGTGGGGATGTGGGGGTTGGCCTCCACAGACCTCGACCACTGCTTCCCGGAATTCCGCCCGGTGCTTGGGGAGTGCCGCTTCCAGGACTGTCGACACCTCTCCGAGCCCGGTTGCGCCCTGAGGGCCGGGGTCGCGGCGGGGACCATCTCGGCGGCGCGCTACGAGAGCTTTGTGAAACTGCGTGGGGAACTTGAAGAGGACGAGAAGAGGTTCTAGGGGGCAGAGAACGGCGGAGAACGGCGGAGAACGGCGGAGAACGGCGGAGAACGGCAGAGAACGGCAGAGAACGGCAGGCTACTGCAATCCCTTTTTCATGCGATTCCTTTCCTTCCTCATCCTGCTGGGCATTGCGACGCCGCTCGCGGCGCAGCCGTCCGACCTCGCACCGGGAATCGCGCATTACAACGCGCGTCGCTGGGCGGAGGCGCACGCGTTCTTTGCGGGCGTCGCCAAGGCCCAGCCGCGCAACGTGGAGGCGGTGATCTGGTACGGCCGGACGCTGCTCTCCGAGAACGAGCCGAAGGACGCCGAGGACTGGTTTGCGAAGGCGATCAAGCTGGCGCCGCGCAGCAGTGAGGCGCACCTCTGGCTGGGACGGGCCATCGGCGTGCAGGCGGCGACGGCCAACCCGCTGCGGCAGCCCTTCCTCGCGCGCCGCCTCAAGCACGCGGTGGACCGCGCCATCGAGCTCGATCCCGACAACCTGGACGCCCGGGAACTGCGCTGGCGCTTCTACGCGATGGCGCCGGCGGTGATGGGCGGCGGCGAGAGCCATGCCCGGGAGGAAGCGGCGGAGGTGCTGAGGCGCAATCGGTACCGCGGCCTCCTCCTCAGCGCAAACACGGCGAACCGTGCGAAGGACTTCGTCGCTGCGGAACGCCACTTCAGGGCGGGCGTCGCCGAGCATCCCGATTCCATCGGCATCGCCAGCATGTATGCCTCCTGGCTCGCCGACCGTAGCCGGCCGGCCGAGGCGTTCGCCGTCATCGACGCGTACCAGAAGCGTCGGCCGACGGATCCGCAGGGGCTCTACCAGATCGGCCGCCTGGCGGCGGCGACTGGCCAGCAACTGGATCGCGGAGAGGAGGCGTTGCGACAATACCTCAACGCGCCGCCCCCTCCCGCGCTGAACGTGCCGAGCCTGAGCGTGGTGCACCTGAGACTGGGCAACATTGCGGAGCGGCGCGGGAACAAGGCAGGGGCGCGCGCCGCGTACGAGCAGGCGCTCCGGCTCGACCCGCGCAGCAACCAAGCGCGCCGGGCGCTGGAGGGGCTGAAGTAGGATGCCGGCCGGGCCGCTGGGAACCGCTTGGGCCGGCGCCGCCTTTAGCCCAGGGAGGCGGGTGACATGACAGACTTTCCGGAACAGCAGCGTGCACGATTCACGATGCGAGCGTCGGCGGCCACGCTCAGTTGCGGCGAGGCGCTGCAGGCGATGTGGGAATACCTGGACGGCGAGCTCGAGGGACGCACCACCGTTGCCATGACAGCGCATCTCGACGGCTGCCGCCGCTGCCGCGACCGGCACGATGCGATGCGCGCGTTTCTTGGCGTCGTGGCGCGGGTGAAGGACGCCGATGACGCCTCCGACGCCCTGCGCGAGCGCGTGGACCAGCTACTGCGCGAACGAGGACTCCATTCATGACGCATGGCGACAAGTCACCCAGCACGGAAGCGCATCGCGCCGCCGCGGCGCAACTCGAAATCGTACGGTGCGCCGTCTTCACGATCAGCGACTCCCGCACGCTGGCCACCGACGCATCGGGGGCGCTCATTGAGCGCCTGCTGATCGAGGCCGGCCACATGGTCGTGGACCGGCAGCTGCTCACCAATGACATGGCGCCAATGCGCGCCGCGCTCGAAGCGGCGCTGCAGCGGGCGGACGTGGACGTGCTGCTCTGCACGGGGGGCACCGGGCTCGGCTCTCGCGACCAGACCGTGGAGGTCGTGCGTCCCCTCCTGGAACGCGAGCTTCCCGGATTCGGCGAGCTCTTTCGCAGCCTGAGCTTTCTCGAGCAGATCGGCGCGGCGGCCATGCTGAGTCGGGCAGTCGCCGGCGCGGCGCAGGGCAAGTTTGTGGCGGTGATGCCAGGCTCGCGTGCCGCGGTGGAACTGGCCATGACGCGCCTTTTGATTCCCGAGATCAAGCACGTGTTGCGCGAAGTCCGGCGCTGAGGCGCTTACGAGACGGCCCGCCGACATGGTGCCAGCGGGCCGTCTCGTCTGCGCGCGTGTTTGGTTACGGCAGCGGTGCCGCCGCCGGCTTCTTCCAGGTGTTGTTCGAACGGTTCACGTCGGCGTAGGCCTCGTCGGGATCGACGACGACTTGCGCGATGTCCTTGCTCGAGAACTTGCCGTAGTTGAACACCTTCTCGTTGGCGCGCCAGATGTCGGCCGGGAGCTTGACGCGCTCCTTGGTGCCGTCGGTATAGGTGATCTCCATCTCCACTGGCATCACGATGCCGCCCTTCTGCTCGATGGCGATGCGGAAGTAGCCCGTGCCCTTGGACTCGTCACCGACCACTTCCTTCGCATCCTGGCGCTCCACGCCCGTCAGCGCCTGGTCGTTGGCGTAGCCCGTGTAGAACCAGCCGCGCCAGAACCAGTTGAGCTGCTCGCCGAGTCCGTCTTCCATGGAGCGGAAAAAGTCGGCCGGCTGCGGGTGCTTGAACATCCAGCGCTGGCTGTAGCCGCGGAATGCCTCGTCGAACGCCGCCGGGCTGGAGATCCGCTCGCGCAGGATCACGAGCCCCGCCGCGGGCTTGGTGTAGCCATTCGGCCCGAATGTGTTGCGCAGGTTCACGTCGGAGTGCGCCATGATCGGCACGGCATTGGTGGCCCGCATGAAATTGGCGGTGCTCTTGGCGTTGCCCGGCAGGCGCATTGCCGGCCAGTCCTTGTCGAATTCGATGGAGCCGTGGTGTTCGAGGAAGGAGTTGAGCCCTTCGTCCATCCAGGTCCACATGCGTTCGTCGGAGGCGACGATCATCGGGAACCAGTTGTGGCCCACTTCGTGGATGGTCACCGACGCCAGCGAGTACTCGAGCGACTTGTCATACGTGCCATCCGGACGCGGGCGCGCGCCGCAGAAGGCGATCATCGGGTATTCCATGCCGCCCACCGCGCCGTGCACGTTGGACGCCTGCGGGTAGGGGTACTCGAACGCCATTCGCCCGTACGTCACCATCGTCTGCGCGATGGCCTTGGTGCTGATCTTGTTCCAGACGGGCATGCCCTCGCGCGGGTAGACCGAGTGCAGCTCGATGGTTTTGCCTCCCTTGGCGTAGCGGAAGCCCATCGCGTCCCACGCGAAGCCGCGCGACGAGGCCCAGGCAAAGTCGCGGACGTTCTGCGCCGTGAAGCGCCACGTCAGGTTGCCGCTGCCTGCGGGGCGCGTGGCCGGCGTGGCGATCTCCTCGGGCTTGATGATGTAGACCGGCGTGTCGGCGGCGAACGCCACCTTGAGCCGCTCGCGCTGCGAGGCGGTGAGCACCTCGTTCGGGTTCTGCAGCGTGCCCGTGGAGCGCACGATGTGGTCGCGCGGCACGGTGATGCTGACGTCGTAATTGCCGAACTGGAGGTAGAACTCGCCCATGCCAAGGAACTGGTTGTTCTGCCAGCCGTTGACGTCGTCATAGACGGCGGCGCGCGGGAACCACTGCGCGTTCAGGTACTCCCATCCGTCCTTGAGCTTTTCCTTTTGCCCGCGCCCGTTTCGCCCGCCGTTCGGCACCTCGTGCGACCAGTCGATGGCCACTTTCACGGTCTGGCCCGTGCCGAGCGGGGCGGCGAGGTTCACGCGCATCTGCGTCCCGTTCATGGTGTAGCGCGCGTCGGTCCGCTTGCCCTGCGCGTCGATGAGCTGCACGCGCGAGAGGGTGTAGCCGAACTCCGTGTCGCTCATCAGGAAGCGGCGGAACCGCGGATCCATCCCCTTGGGAATCGCGGCCGACATCGCGTTGGCGCGCGAATCCGACTTCTCGATGTTCTGGTCGAGCTGGAACCAGAGGTACGTGAGCTTGTCGGGCGAGTTGTTGTGGTACGTCACGATCTCGCTGCCGGTCAGCCGGTGCGTGGCGGTGTCGAGGGACACCTTGATGACGTAGTCCACCTGCTGCTGCCAGTACTTGGCGCCGGGGGCGCCGGACGCGCGCCGCAGGTCACTGGGCGCCGGCCAGTCCTCGAGCGCGCGGAAGCTGGACTGGTTGACCTTCTTGGACGTGTCGGCATTGAGCCAGACCTGCGCCGATGCCTGGCCCGCGAACGGCACGCTGAGCGCGAGGGCGAGGATCAGGGGAGAAGCACGCATGACGGTAGGACTCCGGTCGATGGAGGGAACCTTCTGCTACGTAGCGCACCCGCGCGGCGCTGACGCACCGCGCGGGTGGCATCCTGCATTAGACAGGCAGATGCCGCACGCCGTTTACTACGAGCGTGCGGGCAGAATTGGTTCAGGCGCCGTTGAGGACCACGGACCAGGTGACCGGAATGGCCGGGTCGAGCGAGTCGCGCACGCTGCAGTACTTGGTCACCGATAGCTCCACGGCGCGCTCGGCGTGCTCGCGCTCGATTCCGGGGCCGTCGATGCGAAAGACCAGGTGTGCCTTCAGGACGCGGCGTGGCGCGGACTCCCGGCGTTCGCCCTGCACCTCGATGTGGAACGCGGTCACCGGCGTGCGCCGCTTGGCGAGGATGTCCACGACGTCCACGCCGGTGCAGGCGCCGAGTCCGATGAGCAGGGAATCAACGGGGCCGGGGCCGGTCTGCGCGGAGGCGTCAACGCGGATCTGCGGGCCGCCGGGACGGCCGGCGTCGAAGCGGTGCTCGCCGGCCCAGCTGAGCTGGACGAGGTTGTCGGGGCGGATCGGGGACATGGAGACAGATGGCAGATGGTAGATGGTGGAAGGTAGAAGGTGTGGCGCATTTGATGAAGCGGTGCATGCCACCTTCACCTACCATCTACCCTCTACATCCTACCATCTACCTTCTGCCAACCGGCAGCCGGTTCATCCCCACCATCCCATTGCTCACCACGACCAGCGCATCCTGCAACGCGCGCGGATCGTCGAGCGGGTTCCCCTCGACGACGATCAGGTCGGCCTCCAGGCCGGGCGCGAGTCGCCCCGTGCGCGACGTCACGCCCAGCAGCTCCGCGGCCACGGTGGTGGCCGATTGCAGCGCCTCGAGCGGCGTGAAGCCGAGTTCGGTGAAGCGCAGCACTTCGTGGCTCACCCGGCTGAGCGACTGGGCGCCGTAGTCGGTGTCCACACCCGTTGCGACGTGAATGCCCAGCGCCTTCGCCGCGCGGATCGTCTGGTTGGCCCGTGGAATCATGAACTGCGCGCGCAGGGTCAGTACGGGATCGTCGTAGTCACCGCCGGGGAGGCCGAGGTCGTACAGCGTGCTCAGCGTCGGCACGAGAAAGGCGCCCCTGGCCTTCATGAGGCGCAGCGTGCTGTCGGAGAGGAACGTGCCGTGTTCCACCGACTTCGCCCCGGCGGCGACGGCGGCATACGCTCCCTCATCGCCGTGCGCGTGCACCATGACCGGCACACCGCCGGCCCTGGCTTCGTCCACGATCGCGCGGAGCTCCGCCTCGGTGTACACCTGCTTTCGGGGGTCGGTGTTGGGGAGGCCGGCGCGCTCGGTGCCGCGCGTCTTGATGACGTCCACCTGATGTTCGAGGTTCACGCGCACCACAGCTCGCAGGCGCTCCGGCGTGCGCACGCCCGTCGCGAGGAAGGCGCCCAGCTTCGGGTCGGCCAGCACCGTCTCGCCGAGGTCGGGAGTGACGAAGACGCCGGCGGCCACCACATCCGGCCCGGCGAGGACGCCGTTCTTCACCAGATCGCGGAGTGCAACGTCCTCGTAGTGCGGCACACTGGCGCTGCGCACCGTCGTCACGCCACTCTCGAGCGCACGGCGCGCGCTGGAGAGGGTGGCCACGTGCGTGTGCGCGTCAATCAGCCCCGGCACCACATAACGCCCGGCTGCGTCAATCACCATCGCGCCGGCAGGCACCGCTCCGTTCGGCGTGATCGAGACGATCAGCCGCCCCTGCACGACAATGGTGGCGTTCATCGCGATTCTCCCGCTCGTGACATCCACGACGTTGGCGTGCGTGATGGCGAGTTGGGCCTGTGCCGACGGAACGCACAGGGCCGCGACGGCAGAAACGGCGGACACGACTGCGAGATGACGGATCATGGGATGACGCTCCTCATGGGGTCAGCCAATGCGCACGCCGTTGGCTACGGGGTGGTCGACGGCGAGCAGGACAACTTCGGTGGGCTGCGGCATGGCGCCGAGCACCAGCACTTCACTCGTGAAACCCGCAATATTGCGCGTTCCGATGTTCGTCACGGCCAGCACCTGCCGGCCGACCAGTGACTCTGGAGTGTAGTGCACCGTCAGCTGGGCGCTCGAGCGCTTGATCCCCAGCTCGGGGCCAAAGTCGATCTCGAGACGGATGGACGGCTTGACGGCGCGCGCGAAGGGCTCGGCGGCAACCACCGTTCCCACGCGAATGTCGATGTCGAAAAAGTCCTGAGGTGTCGGCATTCGCCGAAACTAGCGGCGCTCCGCTAGCTTGCAACCATGGGACAATACGAACGCCACGTCTTCGTCTGCACCTCCGGCAAGACCTGCCCGACGCAGGACTCCAAGGACGTCTTTCAGGCAATCCGCACGGCCGTGGTGGACGCCGGCATCAAGGGGCGCGTCCGCGTGAACCACTCCGGCTGCCTGGGCCAGTGCGGACACGGCCCGATGGTCGTCGTCTATCCCGACGACATCTGGTATCACGGCGTGAAAGCCAGCGACGCGGCGCAGATCGTCGGCGAGCACCTGCAGGGCGGCCGCCCGGTGGAGGCGCTGCGCTACATCGCGCCGCCGGGCGACAACAAGCTGCCGGAGTAGCCGGCGCTACGGCGTTGGTGCGCGCGCCGCTTCCGGCAGCAACGTGAACCGCGCGTACTGCGCCAGGTCGAGATAGCGCCGCGCCGCGTCGCGCAGTTGCACGGCGTTCAGCCGCTGCACCAGTGACGGGTACTGCACCGTGACGTGCTGGTCGCGCCCGTCCTCGTCGTGGTCGCTCATCCAGCCGATCCACGCCGCGTTCTCACGCAGGCCGGTCTCGTGTGACCGGATGAACTGCTCGCGGATCTTTGCCAACTCGTCGTCGGTGGGGCCGGTGCGCTTCACCGAATCGATGACGGTGAAGGCGGCCGCGGCGAGCTCTTCGACGCGCTCCGGTGCCGAACCGAAGCTGAATGAGACCTCATAGCGCTTGTACGGGATCCAGCTCCCCTCCGCGCTCACGCCCACTCCATACGTCCCGCTCTTCTCCTCGCGCAGGGCATCGCGGAAGCGCATGTCGAGCAGTTGCCGCAGGGCATCGAGTTCGAGCCGCTTCTCCCACGAATAGTCAAACGCACCGTGGAAGATGATGCGCGACTCGGCCTTGGGATCGGTCCCGCGGCGCACGATGCGGCTCACCACGCCGCTCGGCGGGCGAATGCCGCGGTCCACAAACGTCGTGGAGGCGCCGCCCGTGGGGAGTGCCGCGATGTAGCGCTCGACCAGCGGTTTGATGCCGTCGAGCGTGAAGTTGCCGACGAGGTAGAAGGTGAAGCCGCTGAACGACGCGAAGCGCGCCCGGTACAGCGCATACGCGCGCGGCACGTCGAGCGAGTCGAGCAGTTCGGGCTGGAAGAGGCGGAAGCGCGGGTGGTAGTTGGCCATCACCACCGCGATGGTGTCGCCGAACGCCTGCTCCGGCGTGTTGCGGCTGTTCTGCATGGCGGCTTTCATCATCGAGCGGCCGGCGGCAAAGAGCGCGGTGTCGAGGCGGGGCGCGGTGGCGTGCAGCCAGAGCAGTTCGAACATGGTTGGCAGGTCGCGCGGCGACGCCGAGCCGTACGCCGTCTCGCCATTCTCGTTCACCGACACGCCGGCGTTGGCCACCTTGCCGGTGAGCATGCGCCGCAGCTGGTTGTCGCTGAACTCGCCGACTCCCCCCAGCACGAAGTCGGAGAGCGTGGCGTGCCGGTGGTCGGCGACGTCGAGCAGGGAGTACCCGCCGGGGCGCCGGCCGCTGAGCAACACCTGGTCGTTCTTGAAGTCGGTCGGCTTGAGCAGCACGCGGATGCCGTTGGACAGCGTCCACTCGGTGATGCCGAGGTCGGCGATGGTATTCGTCTTCACCACGCGCCCGGGCGAAGGTGGCTTCGCCACCAGCGGCTGGTCGGCCGTGGAGTCCACGTATGCCACCATCGCCTGCGCCTTCACCCGACTGAAGACCGAGAGCATCGCTGAATCGATAGGGAGCGCCACATCCGGACGCGCCGGCGCGGCAACGGCGATGGTGCGGTTCCCCTCGGGCATCCACGCCTTCGCGGCGCCGTTCACTTCGGCGAGCGTCACGCCGGGGAGAATGGACGCGGCGAGGCGCTGCACCTGCTCGGGATGCGAGATGTTCGACTGCCGCAGGACGTGCCGGACCATCTGGTCGGCGTGCACCTTGGAATCGGTCTTGGACGCTTCCGACACGCTGCGCTCGAACGAGCGCACGAGACTGGCCTTCTGCCGCTCGAACTCCGTGGCGGTGAACCCGAAGCGATTGGCGCGCTCGAGTTCGGCGAGCGTGGCGGCGAGCGCATCCACGAACTTGCCGTCCTTGACGACGGCTGCCGCGGTGAACGCCTCGCGCGTGGGGAGGAGCGACCCGCTCCCGGCGTACGCGAAGGCGAACGGCGTGCTCTCCCGCTGCGACAACTCGCCAAGTCGCTGTGAGAGCAGGGCCGTGTAGATGCTGGACACGAGACTCGTGCGCCAGGCCCCCACCGTGCCGCGCGGGCGCGGCGGCAGCAGCCACTCCACCTGCGCGATGCTCTGCGGGAACTCCTTGTCCGCCGAGATGACGACGCGCGTTTCGGCGTGGTCGGGGGCGTCGTACGCGACGCGCGGTCGGGGCGATGCCGGGCTGCGCAGGATGCCGAAGCGCGAGCGAATGGCGGCTTCCACGGCGGCGACGTCGAAGTCCCCGACGGCGATGACCGTCATCAGCTCGGGACGGTACCAGTCGGTGTAGAAGCGGCGCGCGGCGGCGAGCGTGGCCGTGTCGAGACTTTCCTTGGTGCCGATGGGAAAGTGGTCGGCGTACCGCGAACCCTTGAACTGCACCGCGAACTGGCGCTCGCTGATGCGCTGGCCGGCCCCGCGGCCGGTGCGCCACTCCTCGATGACGACGCCGCGCTCCTGCGCGAACTCGACGCTGTCGAACGCGATGGCCGACGCCCAGTCTTGCAGTACATCGAACGCCGTGGTCAGCAGGGCCGCGGTGTCGGTGGGGATCTGCAGCATGTACACGGTCTCGTCGAAACTCGTGTACGCGTTGAGGTCGGCGCCAAAGCGCATGCCGCTGCGCTCGAGGAACGAGACAATGGCCTGCTTGGGGAAGCGCCGCGTGCCGTTGAAGGCCATGTGCTCCACGTAATGCGCGAGCCCACGCTGGTCTTCATCCTCGAGTATCGAGCCCGCCCGCACGACGAGCCGCAGTTCGGCGCGCTTCTGGGGCTTCTCGTTCCGGCGCACGAGGTACCGCAGGCCGTTCGGCAGCGTCCCGCGCACGATTGCGGGGTCGACGGGGAGCGAGTCGTTTGGAGCGGGGGTGGCCTGTTGTGCACCGGCGGCACCGGCAAGGAGCAGGGCGCCGAGGGAGATCCAGCGGAGGCGATTTCGCATCGGAGGAGGATGATGGGCGTTCCCGCGCCGGGCAAGCCGAGCAGGGGTCCGGGACGTGTAGATTGAGACGTCCCCCGACCCCTCCCGCCGATGCACGACCACCAGCCGCCCATCATGGACCCCTACGCCCGCCACGTGCTCGTCTGCACGGGGGGCTACTGCTCGACCGACCGGCGCGGGCGCGCGCTTTATGCGCGGCTGGCCACGCTCCTACAGCGCGAGGGACTGCTCTTCGGGCCGCGTCGCGTGAAGCGGAGCGAAACCCCGTGTCTCGGCGTCTGCGCCGGCGGGCCGATCATCGCCGTGTATCCGGAAGGCGTCTGGTACGGTGGGGTCACACCAGAGCTGCTCGAGCGCATCGTCGTGGAGCACCTGCGCGATGGGCGTCCGGTGGCGGAGGCCGTCTTTCACCGGCTGGCGCTGTCGGGAAAATCCTGACCGCTTGCGTCAGACTGGGGGCTCTGTCAGATATAGTCAACTTCTCCGTTGAGCGAATTCAGTGTCCGAGGTCCTGTACGAACGCACGATGCCCGAAGGGGCCACGGTGCGCATCCGACGGTTGACGCCGAAGGATGGGACACCGGTCCGGGCGGTAATTGAGGTGGACCGTCGCAACTCGGGTCCCCGTTCCGTGGATGCCAAGCGGATGCCGCCGCCGCTGATGGCCGTGGAAGGGGATACGGAGCAGGGAGTCGTGGCCGCGCTGCTGCCATTCGTCGAGGAAGACGCGGCCGTCGCCCGGCTCATCGCGCAGCGCCCGGCACCGTAGCCGCCGACGCGCCGCCCATTCCCCCATCGGTGTCGGCGTGCGATTATGCACGTCGACCATGGCGAACTTCAACGCGCGCGGCCAACTACTCGGAATCGCCCGCCGACTCCTCCTCGAAGGAGGGGCGCCGCGCGCCGTCGTGCCCACAGATCCGCCGCGGCTGACCCCCGCGGCGCTGGAGAACCTCCGTATGTCCCGCTCCCGCGAACGCATCCTCGCCAACCTCGACGACATGTACCGGGAGGCGTTCGAGCGCGCCAAGGCCACGGAGGACGAGGCCGGCATGAAGGCGCTCGACTTCTCGTACCGCCGCGAACAGCTCTACTTCGAAATCCTGCTCGACGTGCGCGACGCGATCGAACGGCGCTGAGGCGGTGCCATGCACATCCTCGCCCAGACTGCCGTGATCAGCCTCGCCATCGTCAATGCCCGCGTCTGGACCGGCGACGTCCGCCGTCCGTGGGCCGACGCCGTCGCCGTGGAAGGCGCGCACATTGCGGCGGTGGGTTCGAGCGCCGAGATCCGCAAGCTCGCCGGCGCCGGCGCGCGGATCATTGACGCGCACGGCGCGATGGTTGTGCCGGGCTTCATCGACTCGCACGTGCACTTCATCGAGGGCGGCTTCGCGCTGCAGTCGGTGAAGCTCCGCGATGCGAAGACCAAGGCCGAGTTCATCCAGCGCATCGGCGACTTCGCCAAGACGATCCCGGCCGGCACCTGGATCCTGAATGGCGACTGGGACCACGAGAACTGGGGCGGGGAACTCCCCACCCGCCAGTGGATCGACGCCGTGACGCCAAACAACCCGGTCTGGATCAACCGGCTCGACGGGCACATGAGCCTCGCCAACTCGTCGGCGCTCAGGGCGGCGGGAGTGACGCGCGACGTGAAGGAGGTCAGTGGCGGCACGATCGTCCGCGACGCCGCAGGCGAGCCGACCGGCGTCTTCAAGGACAATGCGATGGGGGTCGTGGACCGCGCGGTGCCTCCGGCCGGGGCGGAGATGACTGATCGAGCGCTGCGCGCGGCGATGCAGCACGTGAACGCGCAGGGCGTGGTCGCGGTGCATCACATGGGCGGATGGGGCGATCTCGCCGCGTTCGAGCGGGCGCATGCGGCGGGCACCCTCACGACGCGGATCTACGCGGCGGTGCCGCTCTCCAGCTGGAAGCGCCTCGCCGACACCGTGAAAGCGCGCGGACACGGCGATGAGTGGGTGCGGATCGGCAGTTTGAAGGGATTCGTGGACGGCTCCATTGGGTCGCACACGGCAGCGATGCTCGAACCGTTCACCGACGCGCCCAACGATCGCGGCCTGATGGTGAATAGCGAAGCCGACCTGTACGCCTGGGCGTCGGGCGGCGACAAGGCGGGACTGCAGTTGATGGTGCACGCGATCGGCGACCGCGCCATCCGCACGCAACTCGACATCTTCGAGCGCGTCGCGAAGGAGAACGGCCCGCGCGACCGGCGCTTCCGTATCGAGCACGCCCAGCACATTGCGCCTGCCGACATGGCGCGCTTCGGTGCGCTCGGGGTGATTCCGTCGATGCAGCCGTACCATGCCATCGACGACGGCCGCTGGGTGGATCGTGTGATCGGCGCCGAGCGGTCCAAGGGGACCTACGCCTTCAAGTCGCTCCTCGACACCAAGGCGACGCTCGCGTTTGGCAGCGACTGGTTTGTGGCGCCGCCGACGCCGCTGATGGGGATTTACGCGGCGGTGACGCGCCGCACGCTCGACGAGAAGCGCCCGCAGGGTTGGGTGCCGGAACAGAAGATCACGGTGGAGGACGCGCTGCGCGCCTACACGTCGGGCGCGGCGTATGCCGGTTTCGCCGAGGGAAGCCGCGGGGTCCTCAAGAAGGGGATGCTGGCCGACATCACCATGATTGACCGTGACCTCACGACGATTGCCCCCGAGATGATCCGCGACGCCAGGATCGTGCGGACGATCGTGAACGGGACGGTCGTGTTCGAGACGCCGGAGGCGAAGTAGCGGGTCATCTCCTGCGCGTCGCGGAGCCGCGTTTTCGTCGGCCTATGACGTCGTGCGGGCGCTGCGTGGCAATTGGCTGAGCACGCGTGGCATCGCGAGCCTCCGCCTGAAGACCGAGGTGCAGGTGTCTCTCGATGGCGTGCACCTCGGCGGTCCGGAGATGCTCCGAAGCATCTCCACGCCGGCGATCCAGTACATCCGCTATTTCAGCGGCACCGATGCCACGACGCGATGGGGGATTGGGCACGGGCGCGGGGTGATCTTCATCGGGACGGGGCCGATGCCCGATCCGGGCGCGCCCCCGCCATAGAGCGGCGGCCGCGCCAGGTTGCCTACTGCCTGCTCCCAATTCGATCTGCTGAACAGATCGGACAGGGCCCCATGTCCGGCGTCTTCCCGAAGGTCACGCTCACCGGGCCGAGTGAGACGACCTTGCCGGACACCGTGTCGTTCACCGCGACCGCGAGTGTCAGCCGGTTCCCGTCGACGACGCCACTGAACTGCGCGGGCAACTCAGGGCCGATGAAGATGGGATACGCGCGCAGCACATAGGTGCCGTCGAGCGCGAAGCGCCCGCTCGCGTCGAGCGACACTCGCCCCTTGATGTCGCCGAAGGTGCAGCCGATGTGCACGTGCGTTGCCGTGTCCGTCACGATCACGCCGGCGTTGTCACCGCCCCACGTGCCGAGCGCCAGTTCCGACGGCACGCTGGTTGGCACGCCGGGATCCCCGCACGACATCAGCGCCGCGAACAGCCCGCCTGCAAGAATCGCCCGCATCGTTGGCCCCCTGCGACGGCGCCACCGGCTGTCATGCCTAGAAGCGCAGTCCCAATGTCACAATGTCACGCGCAAATCGTTCGTGCCGCCGAACCTCGAGGAAGAACGACGGCCCCAGCATGACCGACGCTCGAACGCCGGCCCCGAGGTTCCAGCCCGTCAGCGTGCTCGAACCGCCGATGCCGTACGTCCCCCAGCCGCCGATGAGGTACGGCGTGACCGCCGGCGTTGGCGCCGAGACCACCGCACTCACGACGAGCGCCGTCGAGGCCGACGAGTTGGGCACATCCATGAAGTAGGCGTCACCGCGCACGCCAGGGAGCACCGGGAGCTTGAGTTCCAGCGACGCATTGGCGTGTCCACCGCCCGATCCGCCTCCGCGCGACCCAACACCGGTTCCGCCCCCAAGTCCTATCGCGACCTGCGCGTGCACGACCGCAGGCATCAGCACGAGGGCGGCGAGCGACAGCAGCGTCCGTCTGCGCATGCGAACCTCCGCGAAAGAGCCGCCCCCTGCTACACCAAAGGGCGCCCGATGTCCCGCGTTGACGTGTTCTCGAGGTTCCGCGCCGCGGTCCCCGCCCGGGCAGTCTCGTTCGCGGCTAGCCGGCTGCCGGCGGTTCGGACGTCCCCTGCGGCGTCACCTTGGTGCTGATGTAGATCGCACCCGCGCCGTGGTCCATGCCCCACCGGGACGTGGCGTCCTGCGCGCTGTAGTAGCGGATGTACTGGATCGGGAGCGTCTGCACCGTCGAGAGGGAGGAGACGTCACCGAGGCGCACGCCGTCGAGATAGACCTGAATGACCGACGGATACCGGAAGCTCTCGGGGCGCACGGTATTGAGCCACGATCCGCGGAGGATCTTCACCGCGTCGTACGCGTTGGTGAACTGCCCCTGAAGGATCTGCTCGCGGGTGATGAGCGAGGCGTCGAACCGGGGGCGATCGGCCGGCGAGGGATTCGAGGCGCAGGCGGCGGTGAGCGCCGTTAGCGTGACGGCGAAGCGAATGATGGTGCGACGGCGCACGGTGTCCCCCGGGGAGGCGGCGTGGGTATGGCGTGTGCCTCAGGATGCGCCGTCCGCATGCGCGAATCAAGTGGTGGCACTGTCGCGGGCGCGGCCCAATCCTCACCCGATCATCGCTACGGCGTCGTCAGCGCCCGCGCGAGGCCCTGCCCCTTGTCGTCACTGAACGCCCCGGCGGTGCGCCACCGCACCTTCCCCTCGCGATCCACGACCAGCACGTGAATCTCCCGCTCGGTCGTAATGCCAAGCGCGCGCGTGAACGGCTCCTTGTCGAGGTAGAGCGTGATCGTGCGTTCACGCGCGCCGAGGTCGTCGATGCCGCCGCGCATGCCGCGATTGATCATCCAGCGCATGAGGGCGACCATCCGCTTGATCGTGGGGATCTCGTAGTACTCCGTGTCCGGCGTGCGCGCGAGGAGTGACTTCACGAACGGGACCCAGCTCTCTACGTCGCGCTGCTGCCGCCGCTCGAAGGCGACGAAGACGACGTTGCGTTCGCCTGCGAAGTCGCGCGGCAGCGTGAACGTCCGGCCCTCGAGATTGGCGGACGTGACGACGGGGAATCGGGTGCTATCGGAGAGGAGTGTCAGGGAGAGTATGAGTGCGGGAAGCACGAAAGGCGGACGGAAGACGGAGGACGGAAGACGGAGGATACTGCGTACCTGCTTAACGGCACAGGGCCGGGAGTCGTTCCCCGGCCCTATCCTCCGTCCTCCGTCTTCCGTCCTCCGTCAGTACTTCACGATCTCCAGATACGCATTGAGAAAATCCCCCGTCTGCGGCAGAATCGCGTCCTCAAGCTGCGGCGCATACCCCACCCAGACATCCTGCGATGCCACGCGCTTGACGGGCGCGTCGAGCCAGGCAAAGCACTCGTCGGCCACGCGCGCCGCTATCTCGGCGCCGTATCCCCACGACAGCGAATCCTCGTACGCGACGATCACGCGGCCAGTCTTCCGCACCGAGGCGTACACCGCCTGCTCGTCCCACGGTGAGAGCGTACGCAGGTCGATGACCTCGACGCTGGGGCCGCCGGCGTCAGCCGCCTGGTTGGCGGCGGCCAGCGCGCGCTGCACCGTGGCGCCGTACGTCACCACCGTCACATCCGTTCCCTCGCGCAGCACCTTCGCCTTGCCGAACGGAATCATGAAGTCGGGGCCGGGGTTCTGCCCCTTGTTGTATGTCTGACGGTAGAGATGCTTGTGCTCGAGGAAGATCACGGGGTCGTCGCAGCGGATCGCCGTGCGCAACAGGCCGTTGGCGTCGAGCGCCGTGCTCGGGCAGACGACGCGCAGGCCGGGGCAGTGCGTGAAGAGCGATGCCCCCGTCTGCGAGTGGTAGATGGCGCCGCGGATGTACCCGCCGTACGTGGTGCGCACGACGACGGGCGACGTGAAGGCGTTGTTGGAGCGCCAGCGCATCGTCGCCATCTCGTCGCGCAGCTGCATGTACGCGGTCCAGATGTAGTCGAAGAACTGGATCTCGACCACGGGCTTGAAGCCGCGATGCGCCAGGCCGATGGCACGGCCAATGATGTTCGCCTCGGCGAGCGGCGAGTTGAAGACGCGCGCGCCGCCGAACTCGGTCTGCAGGCCGTGCGTCGCCTTGAAGACGCCGCCCTTGCCCTTCACCTTGCCCAGGTACTGCTCGCGCGAGACGTCGGCCACATCCTCACCGAAGACGAGGATGCGCGGGTCGCGCCGCATCTCGTCGCGCATCGCCGTGTTGATGAGGTCCACCATCGTGGTCGGCGCGCCGCTGAACTGCGGCGCATCCTCGGTGTCGAACGCCGCGCTGGTGGGGTCCACGTCGGGCGAATACAGCGCCCACATTGCCGTCTCCGGGGCGGGCTGCGGCTGCTCCAGCGCGTCGTCCGTGGCGGCCTGCACTTCGGCGTCCACCGATTCCACGATCGCCGTGATGTCGGCCTCGGTGGCGTGCCCTTCGGCGACGAGCCACTTCGGGAAGGTGACGATGGGATCGCGGGCCGCCTCGGCGGCGCGCTCCTCCTTGGGCTTGTAGAGCACCTCGTCGTCCGACAGCGAGTGCGAGTACGGACGGATCACGTGTGCGTGCACCAGGGCCGGACCCTTACGCGCGCGGGCGTACGCCACGGCCTTCTTCATCGCGTCGAGCGAGGCGATGAAGTCGCAGCCATCCACTTCCTGGATGTGCAGGTCGGGGAACGATGAGACGAGCTTGGAGATGGATCCACCGGCGGTGTTCACTTCGACCGGGACGGAGATGGCGTACCCGTTGTCCTCGACGAGGTAGACGACCGGCAGCCTGAGGTTGGACGCCGTGTTCAGCGACTCCCAGAACTCGCCCTGCGACGTGGTGCCATCGCCGGTGGAGACGAACGCCACTTCATCGCCCGGAAAACCGTCGGTGATGCCCAGCAGCTTGGCGCGCATCGACCCTTCGGCCGCACCGACGCCCTGCAGGAACTGGGTCCCGGTGGGTGAGGCGGCGGAGACGATGTTCGCCTTCTTGAGGCCCCAATGCGACGGCATCTGCCGGCCGCCCGAATTCGGGTCGGCTGCCGCGCCCACGGCGCTGTACAGCATCTCGGCCGCCGTCATGCCCAGCTGCAGGCAGAGCGCGCGGTCGCGGTAGTAGGTGTAGAACCAGTCGTGCCCTGCCTTGAAGGCGAAGCCGGCCGCGGTCAGCACGGCCTCATGGCCGGCGCCCGAGATCTGGAAGAAGATCTTGTTCTGCCGCTTGAGCTGGATCTCCTTGTCGTCGATGCGGCGCGAGAGGAGCATGGTCCGGTACGCGGCCAGCAGCTGGTCGCGTGTCAGTCCGTGGGCCGCGCGGCGGTCCGTCTTGGGGGAGGCAGCCATGGGTAGGGGCAGTCGGGGGCCAGCGGGGCCTGGTCGGCCGGGTAACCCCGCAAAATAGCCCCGACGAGAGGGGAGGGGGAGCTACTCCCTTGACGAATGTCAAACGCCATTAGAAATGTCCGCACTCTTCCGCCATTAGAAATGTCCCCCGGGTGAGTGCTGCTGTTTGGCCCGCGCCTCGGCGACCATCGCGTTGTTCTGCCGCCGCCACGGGTG
>Ga0082335_1001114_pt1 | contig 60964 bp, 65 predicted proteins | sample Subgrocontami58m_FD_72375 | JGI IMG/M metagenome (GOLD analysis project Ga0082335, IMG submission 72375) | Subsurface groundwater microbial communities from S. Glens Falls, New York, USA - GMW37 contaminated, 5.8 m (SPADES assembly) (version 2) ... | reverse complement strand
CAATAGATCCCTGGACCTTGTCTAACGGCAATCTTGTCAAGAGAGAACGACGAATGGTCAGATTTAATGCATCTGACTTTTCAATCACATCATATGCTAATTTTGCATCCTTCAAATTATAATCAATCAACATCTGTGGATCTTGTTGGAAAGCCAAGTCTATCTGCTCATACCGATGCGGGCCAGAAAATATTTTTCCTTCACCGAGAAACATCTTGGATGCAGTGTCTAATTTGTAATCATTTAACTTGACGTGCGAAATTTTCAACAAGTGAATGCCGTCTAAGACCATTCTTCCTGGAATGTCCGCTGAGGAGTCTTTGAAAAAGGAGTCGCTAATACGTAGCTTACAAGGCCAATTAATTCTTCCCAATTTAAACTCTATCTTATTCTTCTTGAAACGATCTTGCAGGTATTTGAGATCAAAATCAATGAAGTTCCAGCCTGTGAGAATATCTGGATCAAGTTCTACCACCAGTTCTTTGAATCTTTCTAATAGCCTCTCTTCATCGGGAATGGCTTCTGCGTTGTTGAATGTGCCTTTCTTTTTGATCAAGACTTTCTGGAACGATGGTGTGTATAAACCAATGGCATACAAATCACCAGCATGCTTGTCTGTTTCAATGTCTATGGACAACACCTTGAGCTTCGGGAAATAACCTTCCACTGGCTTGAGTGTTGGCTCGATGTACATACGGTCAATAGTGCCTTCTGACGGGCGTTCGAAATCACCTTCAATATCTACTGCTCCTTTGATTCCTTTGTCTATGAGAAAACGCTGTGTATACCGAATGTCTGCCTCGTAACTTCTGATGCCTGCGTCTGCAAACAGGTCCCGCAAAGGAGCAACATTTTTTGACAATTGCAGTGTGACTTTTGTCACTGTCTCATCTTGGAAGTTGATGAAGTCTGTATCTTCATAGTCTGCCTTTTCCAACTTCTCTGCTTTTTTCCGATCTGCTGTGCGGATATAGAAATAAGGAAGAAAATGGTTGATGGTTAAGAAGGTTTCACCATTTTCGAGACGCCCGAACAAATAGACATATTGCTTGTTGTCCCTGACTTCTGAACCTTGGTAAACAATGAATCCTTTCATGCTGTACCAAACAAAAAAGAAGTTTATAAACTTTCTTTGGCTACAAGAGAAAGCTATATAAGGGAACTTTCAGCACTTTTTCTTTGTGGGCCCGTGGTCTAATCTGGATAGGATGCGAGGCTTCGGTTTCAACCAATCCTTTGAGAAACGTGATAAGGAGTAACCTCGAGGTTCGGGTTCAAATCCTGACGGGCTCATATATCTAACTAGGGAGATGCACTTATGACTACTGTTGTCCCACCGCAAACAGCATATGTTACGCACGTTCTTCCTTCAAGACGTCAAGAAGGTGAGTTTACACCAGTTTCTTTTCTCACACGATTGGAAGGCGTAGAAGGATTTTACGTGGGATTCTCTTTCATCCTTCAAGAACATGGATTTCCAAAACCACCTAGATCTTTAAGTGATCTCGAAAGATTACTAGCACTTGGCTATAGAACTGTTCAGGGAGATGAACGTATAACTGTTGATCAAGCAGTGTATGAATCCAGAGATAATCTCTTTTCTATTGCAGCATGTGATCGACATTTGGAAGATCAATCTCAAAGAAGAATAATAGTATCAAGAATCATAGATAATTAAAACCCCATGCAACCTATCTGTACTATCTGCTCACAGGAGATGTTTGAACTCAAATGCAAAATTATCTGCCCTAACTGTGGCTATCAACGAGACTGCTCAGATCCCTAAGACTTTCGTTTTCTCTTGGGCAAGAAGACATCTTTTAGTTTATAGAATAAGATACCAATGATGCCGCCCCAGAGATTATTGAACATGTCTTTCTGCGTGTCCCATTCGTCTAAATCACCGGCACCGACAAAGAGCACACCTTCTCCTTCACCAACAGTCAAAGCACCAGCAAATTCAAACAATTCATGAAATGCTGAAAACCCGAGAATTAATGCCACTACAGCAATATACTTAATGTATCCACGGTAAGGACCAACTTCACGATATGCACGAAGCAACATCAATGCAGAGACAAAACCAAAGTAACTATGCACCAAGAGATCATATTCCCAGAGCCCTTGCTTCCATCCATACGTTCCGAACGTTCCCAGATTGTGCAACACTAGAAACAAAGCAAACAAAAAGTAGTGTAAAGGATGGAGTCTAATTTTTTCCCTCAACAAGTACACTGCATAGAGCAACAACATCAAGAACAAAAAGTCCCACTTGTAATGACTGTCCGTTGTTAATGAAAAAATCTCAAGAGCAACCAGAATGCATGTTGTGACAATCAGTATTCTTTTTTCTGCTGTAGTTTTCATGTTACTCTTTTGGATTTCTTGGAACGATGAACCAAGCGATAAAGTAAAGTACAATACCTGCACCCATGCTAATCAAGGTAAACAACACATAGAACAAACGAACTAGTGTTGGATCCACATCGAAATATTCTGCCAAACCTCCACAAAAACCAGCAAGCTTTCGGTTTTTATTTGACAAATAGAGTTTCTTTGGCTTGTTTTTCATAGATTCTGCGGATGCTTCTTCCTTTTTATAGATTATGCTCTTGCTTCCATTTCTGTAACCAGGAAGCCACTGTCTTCTCGTGTTTCTTGATATATTGCCTGTTGAGTCTGATGCTTTCCAAAGATTGCTCTATGGCACGTTTTGCATGCGGTACGGGATGCTTCTTGAAAAATGCTTTTATATCATCTTCTTTTTCTTCTGCGCTGAATCCAGCAGTGACTGCCTGAATAAGTTTTCCCATAATATGACCACCAGAACCGTATCGTTTCTGATATTCACTCCAGTTCTCTTTCAAGAATTCCCAAGCTAAGTCCATACCAAAAGGATTGCGAGCTATGCGAGCAACGCCTCCAGGACTATCTTGCGGACGCACTGCAGGAGACAAACTGTATTCCAATGTTTTCTGCAGCATCTCTTTCTGCTGAAACATACACATGGCGCCTAAAATACGAACCTGTTCTTCTTGGAATTTTGCTTCTTGATGGAGTTTTTTCAACTGCTCCCAAGTTTCTCTATTTCCTGTCCACGCAGCCAGAGAATAGATTACTCCCCTAAGATTGGAGTTGACCTGTTTCGTTTTCAGATAGATCTCGAATCGTTTTTTTGCCTCTGCTTGGACCGTCTTTTCTTTGCTGAATCCTGTGGTAGCCAAGGCTAGCATTCGCAATAAGATGTCCCTATGTGATTCTCCTTTTTGCTCTTCCCAACCCATTTTTTTCACTATTTTCTCAAATACCCATCTCATTAACGTATCTAGATCATCTGCGAATGCATGCTTAGTAAACATCATCTGCAACTGACTCAGACTTCCCGCAATATCTGACCAGAGCGTGTAGTTTACTTCATCCCGCAGATAGGACAATAACTCCAAGAATTGTGTCATGTCTGCGTAATTTGCCTCTGCAAGAGCATAGCTGTTTCCTGTCAATCCTATCTTATCCAGCACATTCAATCTGCTTTGCTGCAGCGCCTGCAATTGCTCTTTGAAGAGATGGTTATCGTAATGTATCCTGTAAAACCCAACTTGATCCTTATTCAAAATAGTCAGTCCTTTTCTCTTTGGTATTTGCTGTGTTTTTTTCTCCATAAGCACATAGTCTTTTTCTTTTTCCTGCTGTACAGCAATAGGGATGTGCCATAACGTATTATCTTTCTTCCTTCCACTAAAGAAATATCGCTCTTGTGTCACATCGATCTTGTTCTCTGTAGTTATTGCAGTGATTAATGGGTATCCTGTTTGTTTTGTCCAGGAGTCCATAATTTTTTGCACTGGCTTTCCAGACACTGCTGCAAGAGCATTCCATAAATCGCTGGTTGTTGCATTCGCATAAGCAAATTTACTGAGATAGACCTTCATGCCTTTTCTAAATGTTTCTTCACCGAGATATTGTTCGAGCATGCGAATGACTGATGCTCCTTTATTGTAACTGACAGCGTCAAAGATTTCATCAATTTCCGCAGGATTAATCACCTCCACTTCTATAGGATGACTGGTTTCTAGACCATCTAAACTAAACGCTCCGCTTTGATCATCAGTATAGAACTGCACCCACATGTCCCACTCTGGAAACAGATGATCCACTGCTTTGTATTCTATCCAAGAAGCAAACCCTTCATTCAGCCAGAGATCATTCCACCACTGCATCGTCACGAGATTACCAAACCACTGATGCGCCAATTCATGGGCAACGACTACGGCTATACGCTCTTTTGCTGCCACAGAGGACACTTTCTCATCAAACAGCAGAGCAGTCTCTCGGTAGGTTACTGCACCCCAATTCTCCATGGCACCAGACTCAAAATCTGGAATGGCTATAAGATCTGCTTTTGGTAGCGGATAAGGAATATCAAAATATGACTCATAATACTCCAGAACTTTTACTGCGACGTCTAGAGCGAATTGCCCTTGGTGTTTTTTTCCTGGCGTTGTCCAGACACCGACCGTTGTTCCTTTATTTGTTTTCCTGGTGATCCCCTCGAACTCCCCGATTAAGAATGCCAGCAGATAGGTTGACATAATCGGTGATTGCTGGAAAATAATTTTTTTCTTATTTCCCTGGGCTATTTCTTGCTTGATAGGCATGTTGGAAATTGCTGTGAGCTCTTTGGGAATCATCAAGGTTACAGCAAAAGTTGCTTTGAGCGCAGGTTCATCAAAACAAGGAAAACAGCGACGGGCATCTGTCGCTTCAAACTGTGTTGTTGCCAAGCATTTCTTTTTTCCATTGCCTTCATACGTGCTTTTATAGAAACCACGAAGATCTTCTCGAAGCCTGCTTTCAAAAGTCAGACTGAGCGCTTCCTTTCCTTTTGCTAGCTCAGTAGAGAATGACAGGACTGCTGTCTGTAACTTTTTGTCATATATTATTTTAGCAGCTTGCTGTCCTATGACTGCCTTGGTTATAACCACTTCATTGACGTTGATCTTTATCTCTTTGGTTGGTTTTGCTATGATAAGATGGATTGTTTCCTGGCCCTTGCAGGTCCCTTGTTCTATCTCCGGCTCTAAGGTAAGCTCATAGTGAACTGGTTTGCAGCTCTCTGACAGAAGATAGGGGTTCTCTTTTTGCATGCCTTTCTAGAGAAAATAATCCTTTAAAATAGTTGTGTTACTAACTTCTGGCTATAAACTTGCGGAAAGGTCAGCTAATTGCTCACTGATAGAAATAAACTGCTTGACCACGTCTGATTGCGAGATGATGCCTACCAGATTATCCATGGTATCGAGCACGACCAGCTTCTTCACTTTGTTCTTTTTCATCAAGATCGTTGCTTCATTGATGGATGCTGTCTCTGCAATGGAGATTAGCTTCTTTGTAGATATCTGCTCTGCAGTTATTTTAGCAGCATCAGCTTTCTTCAGCACTACACGACTGAGAATATCCCGATCTGAAACAACACCTATGGGTTTCTTGGACAGATTATCTTCCACAACAACCAGCATGCCTATATCTTGATCCATCATCTTCTTTACTACATTGATGACTGGATCTTCTGCTGCGCAGATAAATACCTCTTTTGTCATTAAATCCCTCACTTTCATACCTTTATTCAGATTGTTTGGGTATATATAATTTACTTCCCTTCTGAAAAGCCAACTTAGTTATAATATGGGAAAGATAATGGATATATTATATCCACTATAAGCATATATATCTTGGATCTTTTTTCTGTTTATGCGCTGGACTACTATTGCAAGACCTGGCTATCTTGGGAAAAAACGTGACGAACTTTATAGACAATGGAATACACAGTTTGGTGAAGGTAATTGGAGATTGGCCTATATCTGGGGCTCTTTAGTTCTTTCTAAACCAGAGGGTATTCAGCTCTATGAAGATGGCTACTATGAATTTCTCAAAGCTAATTCTGACACTTTGGAATGGTTAGTTTCTACTGCTTCAGATGTGTATGACACAGCGCCTACTAATGTACAAGCTGGTTTTAGTTATGATAATCAAGAGACACCTAATAACCACATTCATGATGTCTCTATACGTCGTGCAGTTATGCGTTTAGGAAGATGGTTTCAAGGGGATCATCTCGTGCATGTACGCTGGACAGGTTCTGAGGGATTTCGAGTAAATCCAGGCATTGTTCCTTTCCATAGACCTGATATGATAGTCCCAGGAGACATTCAAGATCATGGTGGTAAAGGCATTTGGTGGAATTCTAATACGATCGAGGATTTTTATCAACGAAATAAGATTCTCCAAGCGAAAGTATAATTGACTTATCCCACAATGTTTAAATAGCATCTCTTTATTTCATTCTTATGGCTAAAGATGATCTGAAGGGAATTACAGTCAAAAAAAGTGATAATTTCTCAGAATGGTATAGCCAAGTGGTCCAGAAGGCAGATTTGGCAGATATCCGCTTTGGCATCCAGGGATTTGTCGTTCATAAACCTTGGGGATTTATGATTATCAGGAAGATCTATGAGTGCTTAGAGAGGGAAGTTGAGGCGCAAGGCCATGTCCCTTACTTATTCCCTATCGCTGTCAAAGAATCTGACTTGAAGAAAGAAAAAGAACATGCAGGATTTACTCCTGAAGTGTTTTGGGTGGAAAGCGCTGGCGCTAAGAAGATGGAAGAACGCTTTGCGTTGCGACCTACAGGTGAAGCACAAATTTATCCTCTCTACTCTCTGTGGTTCAGAAGTCATAATGAATTACCTTTCAAAGGCTATCAAAGCAGAATCAGTGTATTCCGCAATGAGATGACAACACGACCTTTCTTACGAGGACGTGAATTTTTATTTTTTGAGACGCATGATGTGTTCAACACGCATGAAGAAGCATTAGCACAAATCAAAGATGACTTGAAGACTTGTGATGTCCTTCTCGGAGAAAAACTCAAGATCCCTTACCAATATTTCAAGCGACCGGACTGGGATAGATTTAAAGGCGCAGATGCGACATACTCTCCTGATACATTAATGCCTGACGGCAAGAAAACACAACTAGCGACAACCCATGATTTAGGCACCAATTTCTCTAAGGCTTATGACATCCAAGTGCTGGGTAAAGATGAGAAGAAACATTATCCTTATCAAACGTGCTTTGGTCCTGGCATCTGGAGAAGCATGGCAGCTTTAATCGGCATTCATGGAGACGATCAAGGATTAGTGCTACCTTTTGCTGTTGCTCCGATACAAATAGTCATTGTGCCAGTTACCTTTTCTGATAAAAAGGAAGCCACTGAAAAAATAGTGAAATTAGGACAAAAGCTCGAAACGCAATTACAGAAAGCTGGTTATCGCGTAAAGTTTGACCATGGTCCCGACAGTCCTGGCGCGAAGTATAATCACTGGGAATTGCATGGTGTTCCTCTACGTCTTGAACTAGGCCCGAAGGAAGTCGAACAAAACGCTTGCTCTATTGTTCGCCGTACAGAACGAAAACGTGTTCAGGTAGCACTCTCAGATCTAGAAAAAGAACTTAAGAAACAGGCAGACACTTTAGACAAGGAAATTGAACAACGGGCACAACAATATTTCAAAAATAACACACGATCTGCAGATTCTTTTGCTGACTTGAAAAAAGTGTTACAGCAACATCGAGGATTTGTCAAAGCACCTTTCTGCTCCATGCATAAAGAAGGAGAAGCTTGTTCTGACAAACTTCAGCAAGAGACTGACGGAGCTGTTGTCTGTGGGACACTCTATCCTCAGGAAGAAAAAATAAAACCTGGACAGAAATGTGTTCTTTGCAGCAAACCAGCACACCATTTAGTCTATATCTCCAAGACTTATTAATTAAGACCAAAGAGCTTAGCCAGCCAGTCTACAAAATCTACATAGAAAGGTATATCATTCACCTGAATATGCACTGCCTTCTCCATATTGTACGGTTTATTCTTCTCATCCAAGAAACTTACGGTAAATTTCAGCCCCTTACGAAGGTTTTTTCCTGGAGCCTCAATAGTCACTTCCCGAGAACCTTTAAACGTCTCCAATTGAAAACGGTCAAATCCAAAGTCGATGGTCATATCATGCACTTCAGTGTCTGAGTTCACATCAAATTTGAGAATAACTTTATCATGATAATTCACTATATCTGGCTTGACATTTGTGATATAGATGTCTGGGAGAGCGATTGTTTCTAATTCAACGTGCGTATAAGCGACTGCGTCGTTGCTTTCTGCGATGACAGGTATACGCCCGTTTGTCCTTGCTAAGATGCTGAAAGACACTATTGTTTCCTGCTGTGCTTCAATGGTTGCTTGCTTACAACTCTCTTGAACACACACTTCCAATGTCAAAGGAGAGTCATTGGTATTGATCAGCTTGCATGTGATAGCTGCAGTGTCGTTGGTGTAATAGATTTCCTGATCAGCAGCGCAGTTCATCTTCAATCCCTGCAGCAACTTCTTTTCTTCCCGTTGCATCGATTTCGCAAGATATTTTTCCGCTTCCTCACGCGAATAGAATTTGAATTCATCGCCGTAATTTATTTTTGCTCCTGCAGTATTACCGAATGATGTTTCAGCTTCAAGCGTTGCTGTGTAGAGATAATTTGCTTCACCATCAGGCATTTCTAGAACCCATACCAGATTCTTTGTCTCTTTTGGCTTGAAAAATATTTCCTTAACATTTTTCTCTGTCAATCCCGGGGCTTTCTTAATCGTGACTGATGTTGAAATATAACTGTCTTCATTATTCTCCAAGGTCACTAACAGAGGAACGAAACTTTTGAATCTTGCTTCAGCATGCAGAGGCTGCACACTGATCTTTACTGGAGGCTCCTTGTTTCCTTGTGCTTGCTTCAACTGTGCATTGACCACGATCTCATTCATCTTGACCTGCACGCCTGAGGCTCTCCAAGTATATTCTGCTGAGGGGCTACCAGAATCAAGACTTTCTTTCAACTTGATATGTGAGGGATCTACCCATCCATATTGCCCGAAGGTTACATCAAAAGGAACCCAACCGACGTCAGGAAAATAGACTTCTGCCCATCCGTGCGCTCCCCATTTATAGTCTATATTGGAGTATACCATGCCTGAAACAAAACGAGCAGGAATGCCTACTGACCGCAAGAATGAGATGAAGAGATTTGTTAATTCATCGCAGACACCTTTCTTATTCTTCAACACCCAGCTGCTTTTCTGGACAACTTCTGCAGTCAGCGTGGATAAGTTGTATTCTACATTTTTCTTAGTCCATTCTGCCAGATTAAAGATTACTACATAGAGATCATCCTCGCCGCGAATGATTGAACGAGCAGTCTGCTCTATTTCCGGAGTAATATCAATAAAAGCTGTTGGCTTTGTGTATTCCAATAAGTCTTCTTCCAGATTCCTGATAGGAAATTGAATTTTTCTCTGTATAGGAACTATTTTATTTACTGTTGTAATATCTGCTTCAATTTTGTAAGAAATTGCAGTTGGTGCTGGATTCTTCCATTTGAAAGAGATATAGTCTTTTGTTTCAACTTCTGCTGGTGGCGTTTCTTTCGTCTTCAAATCGTTAATCTGCAACTGGCCATTGTTTTTAGGAAAAAAACTAATATCTGCTTGGAAAAACTCCACTTTGGGAGTATTGTCTGTGTTTATAAATTCTATACCAGACTCGAGAGAAAAAAAGAGCTGTAAAGATGCATAAGCATTATAATTTTCAACAGGCTCCTCTGCATTGACTATTGGTATAAGTAAAAATAGCAGCCATAGCCAAACCACCCACTTTTTCATTACTTTTCCCAATCAAAAAAGATTTAAATACTTTTGGTCAACTGTATTCTTATGGAAAGGGTTTTAGCAGAAAAAGAAGCAGAGGCATTTCTCGAACAGGAAGGTTTTCCCGTTACTGAACGCTCTTTTGTGACCACAGAGAAGGATGCCTTGCATGCAGCCCACAGCATAGGCTTTCCTGTCTGCTTAAAAATTTCTTCCAAACATATCTTGCATAAATCTGATGTTGGAGGTGTTAGAATAGACTTACGAACGGATCAAGAAGTTCTTGAGGCTTTTCGCCACATCATCAAGATTCCCCAATGCCAAGAAGTGATGGTACAACCCTACAACACCGGGCAACTCCTTCTGGTTGGCATCCAGCGTGATGCAACTTTCGGCCATACTATCGCTGTCGGTAGCGGAGGCATTTATACTGAAATATTAAAAGATGTCTCTTTTCGTGTCTGCCCCTTGACGCATCATGATGTACGGACCATGGTTGAAGAATTAAAAGTCTATCCGATGTTACAGGGCGTCAGAGGAGAACAATCAGTCAATATCGAAAAACTTCATCAACTCCTGCTCCAATTATCGCACTTGGCACTTTGCTATCCAAGCATACGAGAACTCGATATCAACCCTGTCATCCTCCATGGACAACAGCTTCACATTGCTGATGCACGCATCGTCTTTGATTGACTCTTTAATCCTTTTCTTAGCTCTTCTACGAATATAGGGAATTTCTCTTTTTTCACGTTGGCGCCACAGGCCATGTCATGACCACCACCAGTACCACCAGTCTTCTCCAAGGCTTTCTTGACTAAAGAAAGAATGCTTGTTTTTTTCCCGCGGATGCTGACACGCATTTCTCCATCTTTTTCACGAGCAATAATCAATACTTTTTCTTCTCTTCTATGCAACAGTTCATTGCTTAATGTTCCTGTGAAACTGTGTTGGGTTGATGGATAGGTGAAGACATAGACATTGTCTTTGCCTTTACCGTGCAGAGCATCCAATAAGATTTCTTCATAATAGTGATTGATCTTCTCAAAATGATGATAGATGAACTTTCCTCTTGGCGTCGCTTGTTGCAAAATTTCCATGGGATTCTCAATTTTCATCAATGCTGCAATCTGCTTTTTGACATCTGGCATTCTTCCTTTCAATGAGAAATTAAATATCTTGATAAGCTTACCAAATTCTGTTTCGAAGAGCACGTCAGGAGGAGTTTTTGCTTTCCCTAACAGTTCTTTATATTCAAAGTCCTTCACAAACTCAGGAATGTACCAATCACCGATGATACCAACCATAGCAATCCAGAGATCTTGCTGCACTACTTGATAACACCAATAACTGGTAGGCCTATTGTCTCCTTTGGTCAAGATCATAGGATTGTAATACTTGACGCCTTGCCTTTCCAGAGGCTCATGATGATCTATCCAGAGCAAAGGCACTTGAATCTTATCGAGCAATGATTGAACTAAGACTGGACGATCTAACACAACCACTAAATCAGGGTCATAGGCTTGAATCTTGCTCAGATAGAGATTTTCTTCTGTCTGCGGCGCTTTTACTGGTATACCATGGCCCTTCTTATATTTTCTATACAGCAAGAGAAACGAGGATAATCCATCAGTATCATCGTCGAAGAAGAATAAAGGATTTTTTGCTTGTTCCAGTGCTATACGTATTTCATTAATCTGTTGTTCGGTGAGCATACATGGTGCTCACACCCCGCATTTATAAAGATATGGAAGAGAAAACGTTATTATTTCCCCATCTCACTCGCTTTCTTATATTTATTAAACCCTCGCTTCTGGAAGGCTTCCCTTACCTTTCTTACTTGAGCTCCGCCTTGACCTGTTACTCGCTTTGTTTCTTCTATGGTCATTTTATTCCTCCTTCATTCTAAGTAAAGAAAAAAAGAATTACATATTTTTTAAGGCATCACGACCTTGCTTGGTCTCCTTCTTTTCTGCAAGCTTTCTTCTCCTTAGAATATTTTGCTGACCTGAACCTGTTCCTTGCGGTTGTTGTCCTGTACCCATGTTTTTGCCTCCTTATAAATTGTGTTTGGTTCCATCACGCCATTTCTTTTCTCTGCTAGTTTCTCGCGCTAATCCTTTAAGTCCTCTTTCCAGACTCGTTCTTTTCCTTCCTACCATGATATTCACCTTCCCTTGTTTCTCAATTTATAGATAGAGTTTATTAATATCGCTCTTGTTTACCTTGTCGATTAGCATTTGGTTTGCGAGCGCCTGTGTTATCTGTTATCTCTCTTGCACCGCCTGCTCTTTGAACACCGCTTGGTGTTCCTTTCTTCTTTGCTATGCGTTGTAATGTGTCTACCATTTACATCTCCTCCTTTATATTTTTGATGGTTTATTCTTTTTAATTCTAGGATCGCTTCTAAGACCAGTATTAGCTGTCACTTGTGTAGTTTTATCAGTTACGCGTGGTTTGCTTTGACTTTGAGTCATATATCTCCCTCCATTTATATTACAATTAGTTTAGTTGAGCACCGTCGCTATATAAATATTTGTGTTGTTGAATATTCTCATTCGAGAGTGATAACTCTGGAGAAGCGAAACCTTTTATACTTTGCCAGATTCGAGAGTCAGTTGGGGTATGAGACTAGATCTTTTTTTCAAACGGGTACAGGCGAGCCTAATCTGCCAGTTTGATGAGCTATGGACTTTTAAGGTAGATTTAGGCATCAATATCCTCAATACACTTCTAGAAGTAGTGATGTGGTTTTTCCTGGCAAAGATAGTAGATCCGTCAACACTAGGATACGCAGATGTCGGTTATCTGCCTTTCGTCTTGATAGGTAGTCTAGCTATCTTTTTTGTTGATAGCATCTATAACAACTTTACCGGACGCTTCCAGGAAGACAGGAAGAATGGCCTCTTCAAATTAGCTTACCTCTCCAATATGGGTGTGATTGAATATTTCTCCATTAACTTTTTTGTCTCTATCATTTTTGACATCTTCACTATTTTCTTGCCTATGTTTGGCATGTACACTTTATTGATTGCCTTAGCAGGAGATACGACCACTGTTTTTCTTGGCGGCCTTAACATGGTTACTATAGTGATCGCATTGCTTATCTTCATCATCGGCAATCTCGGATTCCAGCTCATGACTGTCGGATCTGTCTTGTTTTTGAAAGAGGGAGATCCAGTTTCTTTTTTCATGCAGCAGTTCAATCGCTTGTTTTCTGGGCAATTGTTTCCTGTGACGCTTTTGCCAAAGTTTCTGGTATTCTTACCTAAGATTTTGCCTGCCGCCTATATTATTCTCATTTGGAGAGACACGCTGTTTTTAGACAAAGTTTTTTATGATACTGGCACCTTAAGTCTCATTATCGCTGGATTGGTTGTGAACATCTTAGTTTTTTTCATCGGGATGTATGTTTTCTACTATGGCATCAGGCGAGCGAAGATTGAAGGTCGGTGGTTCTGATGGCCGCTATTGAAGTCAATCATCTGTTCAAAGATTTTTACCAATATAAAGTGTTCCGCAGAGGGAAGTTATTAACGCACGCGCTAAAAGACGTCTCATTCAAAGTGAAGGCTGGAGACTTTTATGGTTTGTTGGGAAGAAATGGAGCAGGAAAAAGCACGTTGCTCAGGATTTTAACTACGAATCTTGAAAAGACTGGTGGCAATGTACTCATCAATAACATTGATCTTGACAAGGATATTCGCAGCATCAAAGACACTATTTCCTGGATGTTTGGTATTGACTATGAGGGTGTCAGCTGGAGCTCTGTACACAAGAACTTACTACTGGCAGCCTACTATACTGGACTCAACAAACATCGAGCAGAGAAACGTGTGCATGAACTCTTACATTATTTTGATCTTTATCACCAGAGAAGTCTGGATGTCTGGAGATTAAGCACTGGTCTTCGAGGACGCTATTCGTTGGCTGTTGCCATGTTGAAACAACCTTCTGTCCTGTTCTTGGATGAACCTCTTCTCGGTCTTGATGTTCCTGCAAAAGATCAGGTCAGAGACTATCTCAAGCAACTCAACAAGGATGGAGTGACTATTGTCTATACTGATCATCAATTGCAAGAAATGGAAAAAGTCTGCAAAAATCTGTTAATTATCGAAGGTGGGAAAAAACTCTATGATGATTCCTTGGAAGATCTCAAACAAAAATATCGTGACACCAATGTTGTTGACATCGTCTGCAATGGTCAAGAGATCAATAAGACTCTACTCCAATTGACGAAAGATCTGCCGTATGTCAACGATTACGAGATACTTTCCAGCCAGAACAATGTCCACACGCTCAAGATGTATACTACTGTCGACAGCAAACAATCCTTGCTACCTATTGCTGGTTATCTCCAAAAACACAAATTTGCTTTGGACAGCATGAATGCCGGTCTTCTTAGCTTAGAAGATGTCTACAAAAAGTTCCTGAAGAAACCAAAACAAGATAAACAGGCCAGCGCATTACACTCCTTTATCCGCACCAAAGAACAACCGACAAAACATTATATGAAATATCTTCATTCTTCCAGCGCAGACCTTCGTGGAGCAGCCTGTTCCGCCTTTTTACCTCATCAACGAAAACAAGTGGAAGAGATTTTACAGAAAATGTTAACACAATCACAAGCCATGAGAGTAGCCTCTCTCCAAGTCATCGGCAAAGCGAAAGCATCCCATCTCCTGAAAAACCTGCTCAAACAGAAACACCATGATGCACAAACCACTCTGTATCTGACGCTAGCATTAGGCAAGATAGGAGACATCAGTGTTGTTCCTACTCTTGTTGACTATCTCCAAGATGAGCTTCTCTGCAAAGAAGTCTTAGAACATGTACCAGAATTAGCACCAAATGTACAAGTGCTGTTGCATCATCGCTTACGACGTTTGTCACGACATGATTTGCAATTCATTCTTTATCATATTGATCATTCTACACAGAAAGAAGCTATCTATCAATCACTTCATTTGAAAAAAAATATAAAAAAATAAAAAATTTCCTATCTATTAGACGCAGAACTCTTTGGTCTCTGTGGTGACAGGAGTTTTCTTAACTTGTTCTTGGTAGCCATACATATCCCTCCTTTATTAGCAAAAGGAGAGCCTTTGGTGGTTATATATTTTTCTATTAAAAACTAGTGCGCCAGATGATCTTTAGCACGTAAACTTGGACGTAACTTCTCAGCGCCCTTTCCTTTACGTCTGTGACCACGGCTCTTCTTGCCTGAAGAGGTTAAACCACGGTAGACACGACCACGCTGCACTGCAATTGCTTTAAGATTAGGATTTGCCAAGATTTGCGGATGAGCACGATCAATTAAGATGATTTCAAACCAATAAGAAACACCATCTTTTGCAACATAATAACTATTGAGCACTTCACAATTGGGGAACTTTTTATTGGCACGCTGTTCTGCGACTGTCTGGTAATTCAAGTTGACGATTTTTCTGCGGCCATAGGATCTGCTTTTACGACCTGCCCTATACTGCTCACGTTTACGTCCACCACGAGGCAAACGAACACGCACGAGAATGAAACCAGGTTTTGCTTTATAGCCTAGAGAACGAGCACGATCCAAACGAGTGGCATGATCAATACGAACAATAGCGTCTTCTTTACGCCATTGAATTAAGCGTTCACGCATCAGACTAACATCCTGGTTCTGCCAGGCTTGTCTGAGGTATTTATAGAGACTCATTGTTTAGCTTCCTTTGGTGTATTTCTTTGACCTGTGTTCAGAGAAGCAACTCTCCACATTCACGAGGCAAGAAGAAAAGCTTTGGACAGGGTTTATAAGGTTTTCTTTCGTAATGGCTCTGTTGAAAGTCTCTGAAAGATGTAGTTCTGAGTTTTCAGTTTAGTGCCAAAAACCATGTTTTCTCTGATTTTAGGAATTTATAGAATCAATAAAAACTAGATTTTCAACAACGCCTTTCGTAATCTCTATATAGTTGTTTACTTCTTATTCTAGAGGGTGAGTGCTATGATCCGAAAAATCAAAGGCGGTTATAAAGTAGTTTCTGGGAGCGGTAGAAACATGGGTACTTATAAGACGCTTGCGGAAGCAAAGCAACGGCTGCGACAAATTGAATATTTTAAACATGTAAAAAAATAATTATTGCATCTCATAGACACGGTCGCAGATGGCTTTTACTGCTGGTCTATGGCTGACGATAATGACTGTCTTGTTTTTGAGATATTTGCCCAAGAACTGGAGGACTCTCTTTTCTGTGTTAGCGTCTAAATGTGATGTTGGCTCATCCAAGAGATAGATATCTTTGTTCAGGAGTATTGCACGAAGCAGATTCATCCGCTGCTTTTCACCGCTGGACAAACGGATACCTTTCTCACCTACTTTCATAGACAGATTATTGTGTATTTTTTCCATTAAAATATCAAGATCTACTTCTTTCATCAAGGACAATAGTTTTCTTTTCTCTATCTGTTTGCCTAAAGTAATATTTTCTTCTATAGACATATTAAATAATTCTGTCTCTTGTGAGACGAAGGTCATGTGCTTGGTGAAAAATTCCTGGTCGATAGCACTATACTCGATGTTGCCAATCTTGGGTATTCCTTTTTGTGGCTGTATCCAATTTCCCAAGATATTGAGGAGTGTTGTCTTTCCTATACCTGACTTTCCAGTGATGCAGACTTTTTCTCCTTTGTTAATACTGAAATAAGGGATGATAATTGGTTTTTTGTGCGTGTCGTATGTATAACAAATATCTTTTACCTGGATGGATTTCCAGGTTGTTATTTCTCTTGCATGATCTCTTTTCTCATCATAGTTTGCGACTTCTTCTAATGTTTCGATATATTTTGCTATTTCCAACAAATCCTTGATATACTCTGAAATCATCTCCATTTGCCATTTAATCATACCGAAAGCCGTTAAGAAAAGAATCAAGATAGCAACAGTCATCTTGCCTATAGCAATTTGATATAGGAAAAAGAAAATTGTAGAGAGAAAAGCGATAGCCCATATAATATGCAGCACTAGCCATCGTTTTGCATGATACCTCTGCATTTGATTTATTTTTTCTTTGTTTTGCTGTACCCCTATATTAATAATCTTATTTGTGAAGTCTTGTATCCCTAACTTTTTAATAGTAAGCAAATTACTCATGAGATCAGCAAATTTTTCAAGCAATGATGCTCTGTCCTTATTGAGATTGTCTGCATAGAAAGCAATTTTCTTGGCGAAGAATAAATTAATTGCTACGAAGATTGTTAATATAACCATATTCAGGATTGCTAAAAAGAATGACTCTCTTGCTGTGAAATAGAAGAATAAAATAATTGTTGCGATGCTCTGTGATATCACCCAGAATATACGCATCAGTAATGAACCCATACTATCTGCCACTCTATTGAGGACGGCTAACCGATATCCAGAATGATGCTCTTGCAATTTTTTTACTGGAAGATGCTGGAATTTGATAAAATACTTTTCTCTGATATAGTTGCCGAAATGGAAGGCGAGTGCCTCACCATAGTAACGAATAAATCTTTGCAGTAGCAATGCAATTGCATAAATGATGATAATATAAATAAATAATTGCTGTAAACGTGTAATATCAAAAGGTCCTTTGGTAAATTCTGCTAATAACACTGGAATGAGAAAAGCTGCTGCTCCATTAAAAATGCCTATAATAAATATGGTAAAAAATCTTGCTCTAAATGCATCCAGATTCCTGAATAAGAAACGTGTAAATCCCATAGGAATAGGACTTATTTGTGCTTTAAAGGCTTTTCTCTACTCTTTTTTTACCGTTTTCCAAGACACATGAATTTCATGTCTTTTATCTTTTTCACCCGAAACTAGGAGTTAATTATCTTCACGTTTCCAGCACAACTATCTTTAAAAATCATGCTGTGTTTTTGACACTCAGGGTTCACAACTATGTTTAAAGGATTGCTACAAATCGTCATCGCCTTATTACTCTGGGTGGTTACACTCTATCTTTTGACTGTTCCTATCTGGTTGAAGGCTGCTGTTACTTTATTACGAGGTGGTATTATCTTTGTCTTGTTCTTTGTCGGATTGGGATTGTTATTATTAGGTTATAATGAATTGAAGAATTAATCTTGCCTGAGGAAGAAGAGTTTATTTTCCAAAAAAAGATGTCAGTTTACTCTGTGTTTTTGTTGATTGTAATAATTTACTCATACTGAAAGTTTTGTTCAAATCGAAATGAAACTTTTCTTTGGCAACTTTCTTGATGTATTCTATCATCGACGCTTGATCTGAGAAGATCATTGGAGGGTTAGCCATTGTTTTTCTACATGATGATCTCACAACCCACACACCTAGACTAGCCCAATATTCTGGTAGTTCGAATCTAATGACGAGAGCAGACGCTTGTCTTTTGATGCTTCTAAGATGTTCTAAGATTGCAATTCGTGACGCATAATAGCCGCCCGCAGTAGAAAACGCGTATTGTGATCTGCCCCAGTAATCTTCCCAATCAGTCGCGCCTTTCATGACGTCTGAAGGATTCCAAGCTGAACCGGGGACGAAGTATTCAAATAATTCGTAGCGGAAGTTGTCTGGGAAGAGTAAAGCAAAATAATAATTGCCTAAATGACTGCCATGATAGAGTTGATAGGAATCGATCTGCTGATAATCGCGAAGCTCATGCTTGATCTGCTTGCCAATCATATCATCGACTGCTGTGATAGACCAGCGTGTGGGGACTAACTTTCTGTTCTTCTTGAGACCTAACACACCAATACTCAGTAGTTGATTTAATGTGTTGTCTTGAAATTGATGCTTGTACAAATAGCTGATGGCGTCAGTCGCTTTCAAATCTGTGTCACTCAGGACTTTTTCCACGTGGGTATCGACTGTAGTATTTTCTGTGAGACGAGCATCTTTCAACGGAGCACGAGGACCCATAGGCATAGTCACTTTATCTGTGTCAAACTGGAGCACTACTTTTTTCTTCAATTCTATTTCCACGTCGACTGGACGTTTTGCCATGCCAATCTCCTGCGCTATCCCTACGAACTTTTCTGATGAACGAGCCTGATCTGTTGTTGTGGCAAACCGAGAATTAATGAGACTTGAACGCAAACGAATGATAGTATTAATATCTAGACTCTGCTGAGCCCAATACTGTTCCGCGCTATAGAGCCAAGCATCTGGCACTTTTTCCGGCGGAGACAAAATACCGACGTTGACTTTCGGATACTTCAATTTACTACCAACAAATATCTGCGGCGGAGAATTACCAAAAAAATTATCTGTGATTTTATTAACTCCTTGAAACATAATAGCTTTTATCTCTGAGAAATCTGGCGCTTTCTTCCTATAGATAATCTCTGTGTCCATATGCTCTTTTCAGCTTTGTACACTTATAAAGACTTGTACGCTACTTAAGAAGTTCTTAGCATTTCTTCGGAAAGTTTTTAAAGCTGTTTTTGTTTGGTGCTTTTATGGTCCTCTTCACTGCGAAAGAATTGCTTGATTTACTCATCATGGTCCTGGGTCTAGGTTATATTTTCATGGGGTCCATGCAACGACCAAGAACTGTTGAGGAGATGTTACGAATACGACGTTTTGACTGGGAAGGATTCAAGTGGGCTATACTTATCACTGCACCAGCCATAGTCCTGCATGAATTAGCGCATAAATTTGTTGCGATGTTCTTTGGACTGATAGCTGTGTTTCATGCCTCTTATTTTGGTCTTGGGCTAGGCATCTTTTTACGTCTGCTGCAGTCACCATTCATCATCTTTGTTCCCGGATATGTTGCTATCGAAGGAGCAGCACCTTTACAAACGGCAATCACCGCCTTTGTCGGACCTGGCATGAATCTGCTGCTTTTTGGTCTAGCTTGGTACTATCTGCAGCATGCACGCCGCTTAACATATCGTCAGAAATTCTTGTGGACTGCGACGAAGCAGATCAACTTGTTTTTATTTTTCTTTAATATGATCCCTATTCCACCGTTTGATGGCTTTAGTGTTGTGCGAGGACTCTTCATCGCCTTGACTTCTTCTTAGGCTTGTGCTTTGCTTTTATCTTCTTCTTGTGCATACTCTTTTTCTTAACAGCCTTCACTGGCTTTTTTACCTTTACTGGTTTAGCTGATTTTGCCTTTTTCTTTTTGCCTGGCTTGATCTCTGCCAACCGTTCCTCTTCTGATGCCAATGCTTCATTCAATTCTGCGCGAATCTTCTCGATGTATGCCCTTGTTTTTTCCACTAATTGACGACTGTCTTCCTCTTTCAAGAGACTATTGCACGTCGTACATTTGTACTCCAAATCCAATGCTTGCTGCGCGTTGGCACGCATACATCTATTGGGACAGACATACCTGCCTGTCGTGTTCTCTTCCTGGATCATGCGTTTTAATTCCGCGATCTTTTTTTGCTTGCGCTCGATGATCAGCTGGCGAGCATTGAAGGTATCAAATGTCCAGAAATAAATATACCATCCTTTTTCCTTGTCTTTTTTTCTGGTGAATGCAACCAGATTATGCTCATTCAAGCGATAGAGCATGTTACGCACCTGATTGACTGTTGTGTTCAATTTTTCAGCAATCTTGAATTCGGAAACATTTTCTTTCCCCAGAATTAAGCGCACCAGAATAATAACATCCTCTCCCGCAACCTCTTTGACTAATTCTTCGATTAAAGGCTGTGGAAGGCGCATGGAGTAGCTTTTTGGGGCCCTTGTTTATATACCTTTCCCCCATTTCAGCGTTGTTCTTGTAGCAGTTTTACCATAATCTTTAAGTAGCTTGGAGATTCTTCTTCTTTTGAGGAAAAACAGAGGTCCTATTTTATGTATGCCTTGCGAAAACTGGTGAGAGATGCTACTTTGATTGCATTCATCATAGGGGCATTGCTTCTCTTATTTACCCTGCAGACCTTGCTTTCTGAAAAATTCATTACAGGAGGTGCCATTCAAGTTGGTAAACCAGATGACGGGAAAGTTGTCATCATTGAACCTCCGAGACAACAACCACAGCAGCCTTTGGATCCAAAGACACAGTGCTGGCTACGACGAGGCTTAAGCTTGGAGGACATTGCAGCCCTGGGCAGTTTATTACAACAGACTTCCTGTACTACTGCTGCACCACGCAAACAAATTCAAGCCAGTGTCGAGAATGATTGCCTTACTATTCATGTGGGTGATGAGGCTGCGACACAACTGTGTTTAGAGCAACAGCAGCCCTCTTTCTCCATTGACTTACCTGCACCTGTAACACAACCAGTCACTGTACCTGCAACACCACCCAACTACTGGTTAGCTTTCCTCATTTTGTTGCTAGGGATTAGCATTCTCTTTGTCTGGGGACGCATAGACCTGCAATATGACTATTATCACAGGAGAGCAGCACAAGATTTTACCAGATTATTGCCTGGCCAAGACGAAGTGCAAATTCGCTATATCAAACCACCACCTGCCTATCTCAAGAAACAGATGCTCGCTGAACCAAGAACACTTGTCCATGTGCGGGGACAACCACAACCTGCTCCTGTGAAAGCAGTTTCTGTGCAGACCAGAACACCTGTCGTTGTCGTTCCCAAGATGGATGAAGAACAGCAACGCATTTTAACTTCACCCTTAAACAAATCCTTAGTCAAATTCAATGCATTATCACAATCACTGTGCGACTTCATTGCACTCAAGAAATTTACAGAAGCAGAACAACACTATCCAGAACTTTATCGGCTAGCCTTGGAGATTTATCCAAAAGTCAGCGATGACAACAAACCACGACTGATGACAGTGGTCATTACACTCCATGAACAATTGCAAGATGTACGAAAAGCATATGCAGTTGCACAAGATGTCAGAGAAGTCTACCAGAAGGATGAGGAAAAAGCAGCTGTCCAAGTGTGGAAACCTGCGCAGATCACCATGCGCAAAGAACAGGTGCATCATTTAGATCAGGAATTAACCAAATTACGCCAGCAACTAGAACACACACAACCTACGGATAAGCTCAAACACGCCAAAATGCGCTTTTACCATTGATTGCTTCAACAGGAGCATTTATATACTGGAGTATATAGGTTCGGTTTTATGCCACAGCAACGACGTTCCAGAGATGACTTAGACCTAGAGCAGCTTTGTGCTATTTCAAGAGCTCTCAAATTAGGAAGCATACTCCAGGAAGATCTTCCTGAGATTGCAGAGGCTTACCGTCAAGGAGATTCTTATGAGGCTATTTTAACACAATTCGGTATTTGCCAGCGATATCGCGTTACAGAAACTGTAGGGCACACAGCCTTGTATCGTGCATTACATGGTTTTCCTGGTGGTTTTGGGGATATTGACCCTTATGTTGGCTTACTTCGCAATGATGAAAAACAACCTTTACTCCGTCTCCATCGCGCACGTCATGGTGCAAGAATTGGAACATTGATGTCTGCACTAGGCAAAGGTATCCATAGCATGACTCCTGAAGAATATCGAGCAGTGCAACAACGAGGCAATGCAACGCAACGACGCTTACGGCTTGGCATTTATGGCTTGAGTCTAGAAGAACGACAACGAAATGGAGCACTCGGTGCAGCAAAAGCGAAAGCAATGGGCGTTGGTAATGTCTTTGGTGTTCCGAAAGAAGAACGCATTGCAAAACTTCTCCAAGCAGTACCAGCATCGATTGAAGCTCGAGACCTAGTTCCTTGGACCAGGGAAGAAACGCAACAGGCTTATGCATTGTGGACTCATCCAGACTATAAGAGAACACAACCACCAAAACCAGGACATCCAGATCTGGAACGGATTGCACAAGCCATCAACATGTTGCATCATCAAGGGCAACCTGTGCGCAACAAAACGAGCATTGATCTTGCAGTACGGAAATATCGCAAAAAAGAAGGCATATTCTAACGCTTCTCGTTACAACTTCTGAATAACAAAGAAACCTTTAATAATGTTTATATAGCAAGACTCTTAGGGGACAACTTATGGGACTCTTCAGCAGAAAAAAACAACAGCCTTTACCACCATTTCCACGCTTTCCAGCACCTTCTGGATCGACACCTAGTTATGAGCCTGAGTTTCCTCATCCTGAAGAGCACCAAGGACCTGAATTCCCTGAAGTGCATGCTGAACCTGTCACGATTCCACCTCCACCTTCTTTTCCACGACCACAAGTCGATGACAAATCACAACCTGCCTTTGTACGCACTCTTGATGAACGCTTACCTATACGACAAGAACCGATAGCACAGCCGAGACCTATAGTCATTCCACATCCTGAAGCTGTTCGTCTACAACAACAAGTACAACCACAACCTGTCCAACAACGACCACGACAACCACCTATAGAAATTCCTGTGCGTGAACCTGCATTCTTACGAAAACCTGTGCAATATCCTGACAGAGAAGCAGTAGCAAACAATCAAGCAGCACCTTGGCAACGACAAGAGCAACCACGACCGATAGTGATTCCTGACAGACCTTTACCACCACAGATGATGCCTCCACAACCAGTGAGCAGAGCTCCAGTTTCCTATTCACCACAGCACATCCAACAACCTGTACGAGAACCACAGACTATGAGTGTTGAAGACAAACCATTGTTCATCAAGATCGGACAATACCGGGAAGCGATGTCGCACTTGGAATTACTGAAACAGAAAATCAAGGATGCTGAACAAGCGTTAGCAAAGATTGAGGACTTACGAGCGAAAGAACAAAACGAAATCAACAATGCCAAGACGATGCTAGGAACTGTCAAGGACAAATTATTAGCCATTGACAAGAAGCTGTTTGAAGTGTAACATGGTTGCTGAAGACGTGCACATTCGATTAGACAGACCAAAGGGGTTACAGAAAGACTTATTAGAATCTGCTTTATCTTCTTCTGAATTCTTGCAGACTATTGACAGAATCCAGACATTTGAACAGGAACGATTACTCTTGAAGACAGAATTTCAACGATCCATCACTGATCTGAGCATAGCTATGGACCAATTTGTAAAAAGTATTCCGCCTATCCCTATGGAGTTTATCCAGAAGCAACAGCAAGTGATGCAGCGAGCAGTCCTGCAACAACGACCTTTGAAAGTATTGACACCTAGACAAGAAATGGCCAGCAGAATGCAACCTAAGGAACAAGAACCACTCACTCCTGCGTTCAAGAATCCTTTAGAAGAGGAGATTGACGAATTAAAACGACGGATTCAGAGCTTGAGCATCTAATTTTTTACTTTACTGTCATGGCCACGATGCCAGCTGATATGTCCTTCTATTTTGGTGTCTATTCTTGCAATTTTATTGTTGAGACTATTATTAAGACTAATAACATATCCAATATTCGCTATTAACAAACCGACAACTAATTCTTCGAAACCTAAACTGCCTCCAAACATTTTTCTGAGCAGTTCTATGATAAGATAGATGATAAATAGCCCAAGCAACCAATAGAATATGCTCATATTAATTTTCATTTTAAAGAACCCTCATCAGAAACCAGATAATCAGGACAATAAGCAAGACAATCATTAATCCTGTTACCCAATCAACTTCTTTTTTCATGCCTTCTCACATACTCGATGCCAGTTAAGATGACTCTCTATTTTTGTATTGATAAATTTTTATTTTTCTTGATGGGATTTTTGCAATAAGTGGTATTTTATTTGGGTATTTTTGTTGTGCTTCTTTATACGCTTCTTTTAATTGATCTCTTACACTTACTATATGGTCATCTACAATAGCGACCCATTTATTGGTATATTCTTCTCCATTCATCTTAAGGTACGCATTATAGTTGCGTTCTTGTTGTGTCATGGAAAATAGATATGCTTTACTCTTAATAAGCTTTTCTTGAAAAAATCAGAAAATCTTCCGGTCAGATAGTAAATTCTTCCGTAAAAAGGTTTAAATAATTCGGTTCCAGAGGCTTTTTCCATGGATCTTACGAAACAGGTTAAAGCTCAGATTAAGAAGGATGCCAGCGCCAGTCCAGAGAAGTTCTTTCCTGTCACAACGCTGAAAAAACTAGGGTTTTCGAGACAGCAGTGCACCAAGTGTAAAACGTACTTCTGGAACCAGACAGCAAGCAACGTCTGTGGAGATCCAAACTGTTCTGGTGGCTTCAGATTTCTGGACAAGAAAATAGCTACGAAGACGTTAACGTATACTCAAGTCTGGAAAGAGTTTGCACAGATTCACAAGAAATTAGGCTATACTCCTATTGACAGATATCCTGTAGTTTCCCGATGGAATCCGACGATGGAATATACGATCGCTTCTGTTGCTGCATTTCAACCGTTTGTAGTTTCTGGAGAAGTAGAGCCACCAGCAAATCCGTTAGTGATTCCTCAATTTTGTTTACGCTTTACTGATGTAGACTCTGTTGGACTCAGTGGACACTTTACTGGGTTTGTGATGCTGGGAGAATTAGCATTCATGCCTCCAGAGAAGTATGACAAAGACAAGTATGTTGCTGATTATTTAACTTGGTTGAATCAAGGGATGGGACTAGCGAACAAAGATATTACTATTCATGAAGACGCTTGGGGTGGCGGTGGAAACTTTGGTTGCAGTCTAGAATTCTTTAGTGGTGGACTAGAAGTTGGCAATCAAGTGTACATGACGTATTTCCATGATGGCAAAGAACTCAAACCGTTAAAGATTAATGTCTTAGATATGGGCGCAGGACAAGAACGCGCTGCTTGGATTACCCAAGGGAAAGGAACAAGTTATGATGCTACATTTCCTCATGTCATGAAAAAACTCTATGAGAAAACTGGTATACAACCTGATCCTCAATTCCAACGGAAATTTATGCCTTATTCTTCGTATTTGAACATGGATGAAGTAGAGGATGCGCATAAAGTCTGGGAGATGATTGGGAAAAAGATGGGCATGCCTGGAGATCAAGTACAATGGAAAGTACTACCGTTGGCTGCGCTGTATTCTATTGCTGATCACACTAGGTCATTATTGGTTGCATTACATGATGGTGGACTACCGAGCAATGTGGGTGGTGGCTATAATTTACGCATGATTTTGAGGAGAGCGTTAAGTTTTATTTCACAATATGGATGGAACTTAGACTTAGGAGAGATCTGTGCTTGGCATGCTGCAGAACTCAAAGATTTATTTCCAGAATTGAGCAAGGACTTAGATAATGTGCAGAAGATTTTAGCTGTGGAAGTCCAGAAGTACAAAGTAACCCAACAAAAGACTGCTACTCTTGTCCAACAATATGCTACGAAAGAGATTGATGAGAAAACACTCCTAGAACTCTATGACAGCCAAGGGATTGCTCCTGAATTGATCCAGCAGGAAGCCAAGAAATTAGGGAAGATCGTGCATGTGCCTGAAAACTTCTATGCTAAAGTTACTGAACGTCATGAAAAACAAGAACAGAAGCATCAAACTACGAAAGACATTGGTGTTGATGTCACTGGTGTGCCTGCTACTAAGGTGAGATACTTTGAAGATTACAAACGAACTACGTTCAGCGCTAAGGTTGTGAAAAGCATTGACAAATTCGTGATTTTGGATGAAACGTTTTTCTATGCTACTGGTGGCGGACAATTGCATGATACTGGAACCATTAATGGCAAGAAAGTGGTGCAAATTCTGAAACAAAATAATGTTGTTCTGCATGAATTAGATGTTCCTAGTCCTTTCCATCCTGGAGAAAATGTTAAGTGTCTTATTGATTGGGACAGACGGTTACAGTTGAGTCAACATCATACTGCTGCTCATATTGTGAATGCTGCTGCCCGGCAGGTACTTGGACCTCATATTAATCAGGCTAGTGCGTACAAAGATATTGACAAAGGACGATTGGACATTACACACTATCAAGCGTTGACTGATGCAGAAGTGAAGAAGATTGAGGATGCTGCTAATACTATTGTCAATAAGGCTATTCCTCTGCATAAAGAATTCATGTCTAGAAACAAGGCTGAGAAAGCTTTTGGGATGGGCATCTATCAAGGTGGAGTGCCTCCTGGCAAGGAATTACGGATTGTGGAGATTCCTGGTGTTGATGTGGAATGTTGTGGTGGTTCACATTTAGATAATACGCAAGAAACTGGGATGATTAAGATTATTAAAAGTTCTAAGATTAGTGATGGGATTGTACGTCTCGAATATACTGCGGGGAAGGCTGCTTTATCTGAAGTAAATAAAGAAAGTAAGTTACTTGAGGAAGCTGCGAAGTTTTTAGGTGTGAAGAAAAGTCGGGTTCCTGGACGCGCTAACGAGATATTTAATGTTTGGAAGGATGTGGTGAAGAAAGGAAAGGCGAAGCCTAAAGGATTTACTTCTACTGCTGAAGAGATGGGAACTGATAAAGATGTGTTGGAGAGGACTGCGAGCATTTTGAAGACGCAGCCAGAGCATGTGTTGAAGACGTTGCAGCGGTTTGTGAAGGAGATTGAAGAAAAACATTAATTATCGAGTTTGTTGCATCTTGCCTGTCTTCAAGTCTTTTATGCTTTGCACTAACTGCTGATACAGATCACTCCCTATAATTTTTCTTCTTTTTTCCAGTAAATATTTCGTTTTTGTTGTCATACTTCGGAAAAAGCAAGTTATATTTTAAATAGTTTACTCTATTACTCGGAAAGTTTCCGGTTTTTTCTACATTACTTTCTTTATATCGTTGATTCTACTTCTTGTATGTTTCATGTCTTTAAAACAGCTGAATTTAACGAGGATTACGATGATTTAGATCATGCAGAACAGATCAAGCTGGATAAAATTCTTACAAAATTATATGAACAGGGTGATGTTGTTGGAAGGCCATTAAAGGGTGATTTTCTTAGAGAGAAAAGATTAAACGGAAAGCGGACTTATTATCTGGTATATACTGAATTCTCTTCACTCCTCATGCTTGGCGTTAGCAATAAGAAACTACAACAATCCACTATTGGTGCTATACTCTTAAACTTTGAAAGGTATAAACAATTCGTTATTGAACAACTTCAAAAGAACCATTAAGAAAAATATTAGTTCTTACTCTCTTTAGGTTTCCATTCAGTAATTCTACCATGCTTAATATCTTCAAAGGCTCTTTGGAATTTTGCAACCATTTCCCAATCTACTTCTGACTCTTGGACTTGCTTTTTTAGTTTCTCATATTCTTTCTTAGGGATGGTTACGGTTTCCATAGTTCCTTATTCCTCTATGTCTTTATATATTTTACTCAAAAAAGTCCGGAAATCTTACGGTTTTATGGTATCTGGCCACAGAACCTTTTTATAGCACAGCATACTGGCAACCTTATGTATGCACTACAGCAAGAAGGAGAGAAGGTTTTTAAGGACGCTCCTAGAGTGTTCTTGGATGAGGAGGCTTTGAAGCCTAATCTAGACTGTGGGTATTGTGTGCGGGCGAGAGGAGTGAGAGAGAGGAATAAATGGACAAAAAAGAACTTTTAGATTTTATCAAAACAGGTGAAGGATATACTCTAGAGTTTAAGGAACAATTTCCAGATGATTTAGGAAGAGATATTTGTGCGTTTGCAAACAGCGCCGGAGGGAAAATTTTCTTAGGAGTGAAGGATAATGGAGAAATGAAAGGATTCACGCTTACAAATCAAATAAGATCCAGAATTCAAGATATTGCCCGTAAAATGGATCCATCTTTTTCCGTTGATATTGCTCAAGTCGATAGTGTAACAATTGTCACCGTTCATGAAGGAGCAGAGAAACCTTATTGTGTAGGAGGTCGTTTCTATATTAGGATTGGCTCTAATACTCAACAGATGAATAGAAAAGAGATAAAGGAATTTTTTCATAAGGAAAGATTGATTCTTTTTGACCAGAAGCCAAACAAAGAGTTTGATCTCGACAAAGATTTTGATGAAGAAAAGCTTAAGCGTTTTCGTGAGAAAGCAGGAATCAGCCCTACACTAAGTAAAAAACATACTCTCGCTAATCTTTCATTGTTGGATGGAACCTATCTAAAAAATGCTGGGGTACTCTTCTTCTGCCATCGTGTTACAAAGTTTTTCTTTAGCGGGATAATCACTTGTGTTTTGTATGAAGGCATCTCAAAGAAAACCATTCTTGACAAGAAAGATTTTGATGCCGACCTCTTCTCAAATTTTGAGAATGCTTTTACCTACATCTGCTCAAAACTAAATACCCACTATATTATTCAAAAAGAAAGATTAGAAAGACTAGAACTTCCAAAAGATGCTCTTCGCGAAGCAATTATCAATGCTCTTGCCCATCGTGACTATTTTTCGAATGGACATATACAAATCGACATCTTCTTTGATAGAGTAGAAATCTCTAATCCTGGCGGGCTGGTTTCAGGGCTGACAAAAGCAGACTTAGGAAAATGGAGTATGCCTAGAAATCACCTCATTATGGATCTTCTTTTAAGAATGCGATTAGTGGAGAGAATTGGCTCAGGCATTAAGAGGATTAAGGAAGCTATGGAAGAATATGGACTTCCTGTTGTTTTTGAGGTCTCTGATAACTGGTTTTCTGTTATATTCCAGAGAAAGATGGAAACAAGCAAGCAAGGTGGTCAGAAAACTAGGGAGAAAACTACCCAGAAAACTACCCAGAAAACTACCCAGAAAATCATTGAGGAAATCAAGAAAAATCCTAACATCAACAGAAAAGAACTGGCAGATATCTTGGGAATAACAGAAGATGGGGCTAAATATCATTTAGATAAATTAAGAAAAAAAAGTATTATCAAGCGTATAGGTCCAGACAAAGGAGGTCATTGGGAGGTTGTCAAGCCATCATGAAAGGCTATAGCGCTTATCTAGAGGGAGAGAAGGTTTTTAAGGACACTCCTAGAGTGTTCTTGGATGAGGAAGCTCCGAAGCCTAACGCGGACTGTGGGTATTGTGCGCTGGCGAAGGGGATGAGTGAGGCATAGTGTTCCTTGAGCAATTACCAAAAACTACCAAATTGGCAGAAAAGCTTATATATTACACATTAGTAATAGTATTATTATAAAAAGGTAATAATGATGAACAATAGCCTCAAAATCCTTGCGTTTTTCATGGAACATAGGGGAGAATTTTTTAGTATCTATGCCGCAGCTAAACGTCTCAATATCAATTATCGGATTGCTTTTGAAGAGATAAAAAAATTAGCTGAAGAAAGGATACTCGCCCTGGAGAAACTAGGGAATTCTAACCAATGCACCTTTAACTATATTTTTACAGAAAAAGTTCTTGCTGTAGAACAACAAAGAAAAGAGAACCTGCTGAAACAGAAACATCTCAAAATATTGGATATTAGATTGCAAGAAATACAAAATCCTTTCTATATAGCTCTTGTGTTTGGATCTTATGCCACAGGAAAGCAGACAAAACAATCAGACATAGATATTTGCATCATCACAGATCATGAAGATATAAGAAAAAAAGCTGGTCAGATTATACGAACACTCGCCTTACCCATACACTATCTTGATTTCTCAGCGCAAGAATTTATAAGTATGCTCAAGACTACGGAAGAGAATGTGGGAAAGGAAATAATGAAACATAATATACTTTTGCAGGGAGTTGAAGACTTTTACAGGATGACAAACTATGCTCAATGAACAAAGGATTAAGGAAGCTAAAAGTAATATAAAGCAGTATCTTGCTGATGAGCTTCTCCGAAAAGAACCCTTTAAGCAGATAGTTTTTGACACTTATATGAAGAATCATCAAGAATCACTTTTTTTGGCAGAACATCTTTCTACTAACAAGCTTTCACATTTGTGGATTGTTGTAATTAGTTATTATTCCATGTTTTATATAGCGAACGCAGTTATTTATAAGCTAGGCTACAAAATAGGAGACAAACTAGCACATAAGATAACGGCGGATGCCTTAATAGAATGGGTAAGAACAAAGCTGAAAGTATCCTTCTTGGAAGACTATGCAACAGCGCAAGAAGAAGCTTTAGAACTAGCTGGCAACAGAGCAGATATGGTTATTGAGTCTTTTGACCAGGAACGAAAGAAACGATCATTCTTTCAATATGAAACCACTGATGAGATCAAGGCTGGCAAGGCCGCAACCTCTTTTGAACGAGCTAAGCAGTTTAGTACGGAGATGCATAAGCTTTTGGAGAGCAATGATAATCAAAAGAAGAAATTAATGAAGAATGGAAATCGACCTTAAATGTGACCTCTGTGAAAAAATAACCTTGCGTGTTGAATTAGGAAAAGTATTCTATTTACCCTCTAATCCTGTAGAGAGTGTCCTGGTAGAAGATTCAGTCATTTGCCCAAAATGCAAGCAAGATATCAGCAATCAACAATTTCTCTTGAAAAAGCATGAGTTACTCCTACATCTTTTTGGAACAGCTATGGTGGGGCAAATTATGAAAACCCTTCCAAAACATCTCCAAGGCGTTTATACAGTTCATGAAAAAGATTATAGTATTCTTCAAAACATATGTAAAAGCAAGCCAAAATTGGTAAACAGGTTTTATAATAATAAACCAAGAAAAGGAAACACCTCTCAAACCATCTAATAAAGCTTTTATAGCCAAGGCGCTAGCAGATCCCTATGGAACAACAACCAGAGGGAGAGAAGGTTTTTGAGGAAGCTCCGAGACCATCAAATGACTGCAAGTATTGCTCTTGGATAGAGAATGTGATGGGGGCAATGACATTTCTTTAGGGAACTACCAATATCTACCAAAAACTACCAAATTGGTAGGAAGCTGAATTGTAGCCACCTAGCACCAAAAGACTTAAATATGTAGTCACCCTTATTCTTATTATGCATGTAGAAAAACGAAGAGTCGGAAAACGAATAAAATATTTTTTAGCGCATTCTTATAGAGAAGGTTCTCAAGTGCATAAATTCAGAAAATATCTTGGTCAAGACCTAAAAACAGCACTCTTACAAGAAAGAAAAACCATAGCGGAAAAACTTATTTTGGAGGAAATACACAAATATAAGATTATAAAAGACCCACTGCACATGGAGCTGTCTCACGAAGAAGTTGAAGCTATTAGGAAGCTTGAAGCACAAATACCTCTTAAAGTAAATCATTTATCAGCAGCAGACTGGAAAATATTTTCAGAGCTCTTTACCTATAACACTAATGCTATTGAAGGAAGTAAATTAAATCAAAAAGAAGTAAAAGAACTCCTAGAAGAGGACAAATGGCCCAATAAATCTAAAGAAGACATTGCAGAAGCATTTGGCGTTGATGAGGCCATACAGTTCATTAGAGGAGCAAAAGAACATATTTCTATAAAACTTATTAAAGAGATACACAAAATTGTTTTCAAAAACTCAAAACCATTTGCAGGAAAACTCAGAAAGAAAGGAGAAGAAGTTGTTGTTCTGGACACCAAGGGAAATGTCGTGCATGAAGGAGCTCCTCAGACAAGAATAAACCACTTACTCAAAGAACTTATACATTGGTATGCAACCAATAAAAGAAGATATCCTGGATTAGTTCTCGGAGCAGTTGTTCATAACCAATTTGAAAATATTCATCCTTTTGCTGACGGCAATGGCAGAGTAGGAAGAATTCTTTTAAACAATATCCTGCTCAAACATGGCCTGCCCCCAATAAATATCGACTTCAAAAATAGAGCAGAGTATTATGCGTCTTTACAGGCGTATGAACTAAACAAGGACTTGAAACCAACAATAACCTTGTATATGAAAGAGTATAAAAACCTACAAAAAGAATTGGGTGACTACAAAACAAGAAAAATGTAGACACCTATACTCTATTTCTCAACCACCCTAATAAAGCTTTTAAACCAGCGCTCCTCTAGAAACTTATGGACAAACCGTCTAAACCCTTCTTCAAGCTTTCTCCCTCTTCTCTCAACTTATTTGTTGACTGCCCCAGATGTTTTTGGCTGCAAGTTGTAAAAAAAGTCAAACGACCAGATGGAGCTTTTCCTTCACTGCCTTCTGGGATGGACAAAGTGTTGAAAGAGCATTTTGACAGGTTTATGGAACAGGGAACATTGCCGCCGGAACTGCACACCAATGGACTAAGTCATTACAAACTGTTCGATGATAAAGATTTATTGAAAGTCTGGAGAAATAATCTGCAAGGGATCAAATATCTGGATGTCTCAACGAATATCTTACTGCATGGCGCTGTGGATAATATTTTAGTCAAGGGAAAGAAACTGATTATTTTGGACTACAAGACTCGAGGCTATCCAGTGAAGGAAGACACGCATGAACATTATTTATTGCAGATGTATCTGTACGCTTATCTCTTGGAGAAGAATGGCTATGAGGTTGAGGACTACGCTTACTTATTGTTTTATTATCCTAATAGAGTTTTGGCGACTGGAGAGGTTGTTTTTGATACGCATCTGAAGAAGATTGCTGTTGATCCTCAAGCAGGAGAGAAAATTTTCAAAAAAGCCATAACAGTTTTGCAGAATGATGAACCACCAAGACCATCAAGCGAGTGTAAGTATTGTTCTTGGGCAAAGGGCATATCTGAGTCATGAACATTTCTGTGAGAACTACCACTATCTACCAAAAACTACCAAATTGGTAATCGCTAAACATTTTAGTAAGTGCTTTCTATAATCCGAAAAGTTTCCGGTGACTTCTCAAAGTGCCTGCGAATGTTTTTATAGCCTTATAAATTCCTAATTTCATGAAAAAAGAAGAGCTTATTAAAAAGTTAGAAGACATTGAATGGGAAGACTTTGAAGCTAAAGAAGCAAAATCAGAAGTGCCTAAAAGTGTTTGGCAAACAGTAAGCGCTTTTTCAAATACCGCTGGAGGCTGGTTGGTTTTCGGCGTTAAAAAAGAAAATAAAGAGTATGAAATTATAGGCGTTAGCAATTCTGAAAAAGTAGAGCAGGATTTTACAACAACGCTTCGAGGTCAGAAGTTTAATCAGAAAATAATAGTAACAGCAAAAAAATATAATCTCAATGGAAACATAGTTCTTGCCTTTTATATTCCACTCGCGCAAAAAAAGCCAGTGTATTTTGATTCTATAAAAAATACATTTATCCGGTCTGGTTCAGGTGACCAGCGATTGACAGAGCAAGAGATTGATTCGCTGTATAGAGACTCTTCATTTGGAACAAAGGATAAGGAAACAACAGCATTAACACTTAAGGATTTGCATAAGGAGAGTCTCAAGAGATATAGGACCTACCTGAAAAACATAAAGCCAGAACATCACTACAATACGCTTTCAGATGAGGAATTTTTAACAAAAATACGGGTTCTTGAACATAACAAAGTGACTTTGGCAGGTTTACTGGTGTTTGGAACTGAAGATTCTCTTGGAAAATATTTTCCTGACTTTAAGATTGATTATTTAGAGATTTTTGGGACTAGTTATGAGGATGCTGAAAAGAGGTATGAGTTTCGGATGTCAGACTATCCTAATATCTACGAGTATTTCTTCGCTATCTATGAGAGGATCATCAAAAAGATAGACATACCGTTCAAGCTTAAGGGCGCGTTCAGGGACGAGAACCAGCCGCAGGTAAAGGCTATCCGTGAAGCATTGGTGAATTTATTGATACACTCTGACTACTTCTCACCTATGAAGCCGCGGATACGGGTGTTTTTGAACAGGATAGAATTTTTCAGTCCAGGCGCTTTGCCTAAACCCTATGAAGAATTATTGCAAGGAGATATCTCGCTGCCAAGAAATCCGCTTATCACAAAAATATTTCGAATTATTGACCTTGCGGAAAACGCGGGCTATGGATTTGATAAAATGTTTAAAGGCTGGAGTTCATATTATGCTCAGAAGCCAGTTGTTTCTACAGGTCTTGATTATTATAGAATTGAGTTTTTCTTTGGCGGAAAAGACACTGTAAAGGTCCCAGAAAAGGTCACTGTAAAGGTCCCAGAAAAGGTCACTGTAAATCAAAATGCAATACTTTCAGAATTGTCAAAGGATCCTCACATAACTGCAAAAAAACTGTCTGCGATTATAGGAATATCTGAAAGAAAGATAAAGGAAAACCTGAGCAAACTCAAAGAAAAAGGACTAATCAAGCGCATAGGTCCAGACAAGGGAGGCCATTGGGAAGTTGTCAAGCCATCATGAAGTGTTATAGCAATCTAGAAGGAGAGAAGGTTTTTAAGGACGCTCTTAGAGTGTTCTTGGATGAGGAGTCAAAAGTCTTCCCTAAGTGCAAATGTCCTTATTAAAATACGCCGAAGAAGAACTGGGTTGTGAAATGACGAATGAAATAACCATAAATGTAGAAAGATTTTATAGAAGTATAAATTCGATTCCAGACCATAGGTATAAATCCTGGGAACATTGCTATGATTTTTTTAAGAGAACAAAAGATAAGAAGTTAAATGATGAAGAATTAGATTTAGCCCAACTTCACTTAGCTTTTTATCTGGCTAGTTGGGGGATGTATAGGGGTTCTAGTTTTGTATTGCAAAAAGATTATACAGTATTCAAGAATATTGTAAAAACAATCTTATCTAAAGAATATGCTCTATTATGGAATATAGAATCAAACTTAGATAGACAAGAAGAAATGGCTAAATTATTTGCTCTTCTTTACAACAAGATAGAAGATACTCTTAAAGAAATTAGAACATCTGTAAAATCTCACCCAGATTTTGAAGGAGTTAAAAAAAGATATCTTAATGAAAGAGAGGAAATCTCTCCAACGTTGGTAACAAAGATTCTTTTAGGAACTATTGGATGCATTCCAGCATATGACAGGTTCTTTATTGCGGGATTAGAGAAAGAAAAAATTCAGAAAAAGTTTAACTCTGAAAAATCGTTTATTCAAATGATTGACTTTTATCTTAAAAATAAAGTAGAGTTAGATAGCCTAAGAAATAAATTTAAAGATTATCCTTTAATGAAAATATTGGATATGTACTTTTGGGTTGAGGGATATGCAATATTAATTAAATAAGATTAATCTAACTGCTTCTTGAAATATGAATAAAGCTCATACAATTTTAAAACTTCATCTGCTGTATCAGAGACTAATTTTTTTGTGCCTTTAGGATCAATATTATATTTAGCGTAGCTTATAGTTCTATAAATCACGAGTCCACATTTTTTCAAGTTGTTGTGAATTGGTTCAAATAAAGCTACTATTTGCTCTTCGCTATTCAGTCTACAAAGATTTATCTCCATAATTTTTTGTATAAAATCTATGCTGCTCTGCGATCTGTATTTAGCGTAGTCCATTTTCATTAGAACTTCATCTTTATTTATATCAAAGTTCTTTTCAATTATTTTCTTTATCATCCCAGAATTAGCTTTAATGTTCTTGAAGAATTTTTTCAAGTAATATTTAGAGACAAAAAAACCTATGGTTATTCCTTCTCTCGAAGCCCAAATAGTGTAATGACATCTTACTTTTTCAACATCAGATCCGAAAGCAAACCAAACAGAGTCTTGTCCGCCTGTTCTTCCTAAGCGATAGGACGTGAATTCCTCCGGATGCTTACTTTTGAGAATAGATAGTACTTCCTTGCCAAATTGGTCAATCTTGTTCTTCAATAGTTCTCTACCTTCTTTGATTCCTGCACTGAAATATTCAAAATCTTGTCCTGTAAAGCCAGTAAAGCCTTCTATCATTAAAGATACCTCCATAAATGTTAGATAATCTAAGAGTATATGTTTAAAAGATGATTGTATTGTATTGAGAAGTGGTTTTAGTTTGAAATAAATGTCTGACCATGTGCAGTAAACTATTCCTGGTTGTTTATTTTCCACTTTCGTTTTTGTTATAACTATCAATGGTGATTGTCCTTTTAAATGTCTAAAGAGCTGATCATCTTCCAAGGTTGCTTGTATTTTAGACTCTATAAAAAAAGTGCCTGCTGAAGTGACTATGGAAGCATCTGGTCTGCTTGTTCTGTTATCTCCGATTCTTTTTAACGCGACTTGCAGTTGTGCTTGAAATACTTCTCCTTCTTTATATGGGATTTGAAACAAAGAGAAAAGCTCTTTTATTATAACATATTCTTTAAACTTATGAGAGAATTCAAGAATGTTAATCAAACTCTTGGTTGCGTTGTCTTCTAATTGTGTATCAAATAACGAGTCATTATTTTTGGTTGGACCTCTGTAATAGAAGAACAAATTTTGGTGTGGATCAATTCTGCTCATTTTAAGGTTTCACTACTGTAGAAGGCTAATGGTCTTTCTTTTAATCCTTTCGTAATCTCTATGAAGTCTTCTCAACCACCCTAAGAAAGCTTTTATAGCCAAGGCGCTAGCAGAGATAGGGGTTTTTATGAGCAAAGACACAAAATCATCCCATGGAGCTAATCTAGGCTTTGAACAGAAGCTTTGGCAGGCGGCAGATACACTGAGAAATATGGACTTATGGGCGAGAGGAGTGAGTGGGGAGTAAATGAAAATTCTCATAAAAGAAGAATGTCTTGATCTTGAAGCTCCCATTTTTATGAGCGAGAAACAAAAAGAGAAATTCATTGCTTTTTTTAAAAATCTATTCCCTGACGTAGATATCACTCAAAAAAAAGAGAAAGAGAAATACGTCAATAAAAATAAAAAAACAAGTAAAACTTGGAGTCTTGAAGAATATGCCATGCTTCTTGGACCAGAAAGCAATGAAGCTATTGCCGTTAAGATGAAGAGAACTGGAATGGGTGTTCTTATGCAGAGAGGTTCTTTCGTTCCAGCATTCTTGGGATGGTTAAAGAAAAAGAATATTGGCTCTACCATATCTGAAGAAGTGATTAAAGAGTATTTATCAGAAGCAGGAAAAAAATGGAGATCTTAATAGGTGACAAAGGTCATGTAGATTTTGATAGTCCCATCAAGGTAACAGCATCGCAGAAAGAACAGATTATTCACTTTTTTGAGAGCATATATTCAGTAGTGGAACCTGTGGAAACTGATCATTTTAGAACAGAAAGACTAGGCGATAAATTCTTTATCAAAGAATGGACAGATGGAGAATATGCTATTATTTTTCAAATGGAGAATACTGAAAGAGTCTGTGAAATGTTAGGGAGAAGCTGGATGAGTGTAGACATAAGAAGAGGCCAGTTCATGCCAGTTTTTCTCGAATGGGCTAAAGTGAACAATATAGATCTCGTGAAATGCGATATAAAAAAATGTATTAAAGAATTTTTGAAAGAAAAAAGAGATATGCTCAATTTAAAGAAACAAGAGAAAAAAGAAAGAAGACAATCCGTGAAAAGAATTGAAAAGAAATTGAAGTCTTATTCAGAAAAAAGAAAAACTATGCAGTTTATGATTGGTGTAGGAAAAGCAACTGAAGACGATCTTAGAAAATTAGATATTGGTGAGAAAGAGCTTCGAAGAAAACTAGAAGAATTAAACAAAAATAAGTCATGAACTTGGAGGTCTCTCTCATCCAAGGAGATATCACAAAACTCTAAGAAAAGGCTTTTAAACCTGAGGATATCCCAAAACATATGAAAAAAAGAAAAAGCAATAAATCTCTTTTAATTAAAGGATCTTTAGAAAAAATTCCGGCAGAGGTTATAGAAGAAGAGTCTTTTAGAAAAAAATTAAGACAAATGATGAAGGGTTGGTCAGGAATTTATGCTTTATATAAAGATGATAAAGTATATTATATTGGGAAGGCAACAAGTAGTTTTTGGAGATTATGGGGGCACTTCAAAAGAGATAGGCATGTTGGTAAGTGGAATAAATTCAGTGTTTTCAGGTTTAAAAGAATAAGATATTTGGATGATTTAGAAACTTTGCTTCTTCACGTATCAAAGCCTAGAGGCAATAGAGCTATTGGAAGAATACCTAAAGATATGGTACTTACCAATTTACTTAGGAAAGAAGTCAAAGAAGCAAGGAAAAAAGCTCAGAAAATAGAACGAGCTATAAAGAATTGAAAAGCTAGTGCTTTTAAGAAAGGTTATAGTATGGAATCTGCTCAGGAATTTATCCAACGAAAGGAAGAACAATATAGAAAAGGTAGAAAAGTTCTTGCTAAAGATATAGGAAGGAAAGGCAAACATGTGTTTACAATAGAAGCGTGGTGTTTTATGCCACAAAGCAATTATGGCGAAAAGGTATTTGTGATTGAACGTTTACGAAGAGAAGGGATAATTGGAGAAACTGTGCTTAATCATGTTAAACCGACTGATGTTGAGTATCGTATTGGTTATTACGTTATTGGAAGGATAGGAAATAAAACAGGAAGATGGACTTGGGGTCAATATTGTCCTTTTATTCCCGTGGGTGATTTTGAAAAGTTGATTGAGTTAGCAAGAGAGAAAGGAGTAATAAATGATCAATAAAGACGTTGCAGTGGTTTATGAAGGAGATTGATGAAAAAACAGATATCCCGAGATGAATATGTCTTGGCAGTTTTACAGGATGATCTAAAACATCGTCATAGCAAGAGATTAAAAGACGAAGAAAAACTTATTTTAAGTCCAAATTTAGACTCTGTAGAAGAAAATGAGAAAAGATTCCAATTGTTAAGTAGAGTAAATGGAGCATTTAGCGGAAACATTTTAAATTCTTTTGGAAAATTTTACAAAACTGTTATTTCAAAAGAAGAATTTTTACAGCTAAATTGGTGTCCCAAAGGTCGACCTGAAAGTGATGCTATTGATCGTATGACTGCAAATAGCAGAAAGTTCTCCGATATACTTCAATTCATAAAAGATAAAGAGCATTGTAAAATTGAGGATATAGAAATAAAAAAAGAAATTTCTGATATGGAAAGATATGGTAAATTACTAGAGAAAGAAAGTGCTATTAACAAAAGAGTTTATTCCATAAAATCTAATTCTAACTATTATGTTTTGGATGGAAATCATCGTGCTGGAGGTATGATTTATAACATACATAAATTGGGTAAATATACACTCTTTGAGCATTTCGGCGCAGAGAATTAATGACTTAAAACTAAATAGACTTTTAAAGCAGGATATAAATTATTTTTTAAATCCTTTTTCGATAAATGCTTTTATCCTTGAAATAGCCCACCAAAATACACCAGCATAAAAAATACTGAGTAATAAATTTATTATATCATACCAATAACTTATTCTTAAGTAGGTTGATGTTTTTGGAGACAAAATGAATTCTTTAGGAAGGAATGTTACTTCAACTAAATTACTTCTAGCTTTTACATTACTATCAAACAACCAATTCCATGTAATATTTTTTTTATCAATAATAGAGAAGCATTGTTCATTTATAGACAAAATACTTTCTCCATTCACTAGATGAGCGACTGTTTTATTCTCTTTTCCATAATATATACTAATTGTTAGATCTGAAAAATCAAATATATTATCAGTTATGTTAGTACCTTCGTCTCTAAAGCATATTTCTTGATATTTAATTCTTTTCATCATTTTTGATAATAATTGATCTACATTCCCTATCTCAATTGGTTCATAGTGTTGTGTAATATCATATGAAAATCCTCCCTCTATCTTTGTTTGATTAGAATATTCTTCAATTCTAATGTATCTGTCCTCAGTTAATGGAAAATAAAAGAGAAATGCGGCAGTGATTAGAATGAGAAAAATACGAATATATAATTTTTTGTCTAATTTCATCAATATTTCATATTAAACACCTTAATAAAGCTTTTATAGCCCTAATAATCCCCAATACTATGAAATCTATACACTACATTGGGCAAATATGCTACAAAGGATGCAGAGAGTAGAATATGGTTTTAAATGAAGCAGATACTAGGGCAAAACTAATTGACCCTAAGATTCATAAAGTTGGTTGGACTGAGGATTTAATCAGGAGAGAAACAACTGCCGGAACTATTGAGATAATTAACGGAAGACCAAAACGCAAAGGAGGAAGGACCGATTATCTTTTATGTCTGCCTGCGAAAAATGAGGAAAATCCATTATCAATTGCAATTCTTGAAGCAAAAAAAGAAGATGAATATGCAACTTTAGGACTAGATCAAGCAAAAGAATATGCAAGAAGATTACATGTTCCTTTTGTATTCTCTACTAATGGACATTTATTTGTTGCTTATGATTCTTTTTTAGGTAAAATAACTGAAGAACTCCCACTTGAAAATTTTCCTACTCCTGAAAAACTAAAAAAATTATATGAGAAAGGAGCCGGATTTTCTTTAGACCAGGAACACTCAAAATCTCTATTTGTACCTTATCAAGGAGGACAATCTGAAAGAAGATACTATCAGGATGCGGCGATTAGAGCGACACTCGAAAAAATTACTTCTCAAAAACAAGGTTGGAATAGAGTTTTACTTTCACTTGCAACAGGTTCAGGAAAAACAAGAATTGCTGTTCAACTATTGCATAAACTTGAAAAATCCGGACAATTAAGAAAGGCTCTCTTTGTTTGTGATAGAAACGAATTGAAAAGACAGGGTTATGGAAGCATGTTTTCTATATTTGGTGATAATGCTGCCATGGTTTCAAAGACCAATCCTCAAAAAAATGCAAGAATTGTTGTTGCGACGTACCAATCTTTAGGATTAGATGAAGAAGGCGATCAATCTTTCTTTTTAAATAATTATAGAAAAAATGAGTTTAGTCATATAATTATAGATGAGTGTCATAGAAGTGCATGGAATAAATGGAGTATTGTCTTAACAAATAATCCCGATGCTGTCCAAATTGGTTTAACAGCAACTCCAAGGAAAATTGTTGGAGGAAAATCAAAAGGGAAAGATAGAGATGAAGAGATAAGTAATAATAATCTTAAATATTTCGGAGAACCAGTTTATGAATATCCCTATATTCTTGGTTGGGAAGATGGATATTTGGCTGCTTGTGAAATTGTAAGAAGAAAGGCAGGAATTGATGAAGAACAGATTACAAAAGAAGAACTCTTAGTTAGAGGAGTAACAGATGCTAAAACAGGATTAACTTTGAGAGGCAATGATCTGAAAGAGGTTTATTCCAAGGAAAATTACGATAAAAAGCTAATTCTACCAGAAAGAAGGAAGGCGATGTGTAAAGACTTACTGGAACAGTTTGAAACGACAGGCGGATTAAAACAAAAAACGATTATCTTTTGTGCGAACGATAAACATGCTGAAGATGTCGCAAATGAACTAAATAACATCTATGTTGAAAAAAAACTTCCGAATTGTGATAAATTCGCATTTAAATTCACTGCAAAAACGTTTGACCAGGGTTCTGATGAAAAACATGAAGAGTTACTTGCCAATATGCGAGCGATGAAAAATTCTCATTTTATTGCGACGACCGTTGATTTACTTTCCACAGGCGTCGATATCCCTTGTATTCAAAATGTTGTATTTTTTACTTACGTTTCTTCTCCAATATCATTTTATCAAATGGTTGGAAGAGGAACGAGAATTGCTGAAGAATTTGATAAGTTTATGTTCAGGATCTATGATTACACTAATGCTACTCGTTTATTTGGAAAAGATTTTATTTCAAAACCAAGAGATACTCCTTCAAAACTTTCTGAAAGGGAAGAAAAACAGAAAATCGCAAAAGTCTATGGTTATGAAGTTAAAATTAAAGATGAAGGAATATTCATTTTAATGAGAGATGAACTCACTAAAAAAGAAAAACCAGTTACAATTGAAGAATATAGAAAGAAACTTGCTCAGAGTTTAGTTTTAAAGGTTGAAAATATCGATTTGCTTCGTGAAATGTGGGTTAATCCTAAAGAACGAGTGCATTTAATTGAAGCCTTGCCTGGTGGAGAAAAAGGAGCTTTAATGCTTAGACAATTATTAAAGCTGGATGATTGTGATCTGTTTGATTTCTTAGCAAATGTTGGTTTTGGGATTAATCCGAAGACGAGAGAAGAAAGAGTATTTGCATTTAATTACAAAAATAAAGGTTGGCTTATGTCTTTACCAACTGACACTTCAAAAGTAGTTTCTGCTTTGGCTAAGCAGTTTAAAGAAAATGGAATTGAAGAGCTTGAAAATCCAAATGTGTTTAATATTTCTGAGATAAAACGAGCAGGCGGGGTAAAAGCTCTTGCAAAGATGATGATTGCAACACAAGCAATATTTGAAGTTAAGAGGAGGTTGCTTGTAGCATGAATTGGACAGAAATAATCATTGGAGGAATTATCGGAGGAGGTTTAGGAGGAGTAATTGTCGGAGGTATTATAAATCATTATTCCAGTAAAAAATTAGATAAGTTTCATTTAATAAGTGAAAGTCAATTTAAAGCATTTAGTGAACTTTGGAAGTCTTTGACTGAATTAAAAAATAAAGCAAATGATTTATGGGATAATGCAAATGATGTAACACTATTGAGCTTTATTAATTCATTAAAGGAAACAAGTGATACTTTAGAGGCTAATGCTTTGATACTTAATGAAGTAGATTATAATGATCTTAAAAATATTTTAGCTAAGTTTGGGGAATATAGAATAGGTAAGACAAGATTAATTGATATGGACAAAGGCAAAATAAAGGCAGAGAGAAAAGAATTTCTGTTATCAAACGGGGCACACGCAATATACGATGAGCGATTAAGTCAACTTTCTCAAAATGAAGATATAAAGAATGAATACGAAAAACTTCTTGGTGAGTTAAGAATAAAATTTCAAGATAAGATGGGAATAAAATGAAACAAGAATTAATATTAAAAGAGAAATTGCCTGGTGGGTGGAAGTGGGTGCCTTTGTTAGATGTAGCAAATGCTGATAAAGGAACTGAACCAGGTAGTGCATCTTATTCAAATTCTAAAGGAACAAGATTTTTAAGAATAGGAGAAGTTTCAGGTAAATCAGATGGAGCTATTTTTACTAATTCAGATAAAATTAATCTAGTCACTGAAAAAGATATTTTAATGACCTTCGATGGAAGTCCAGGTTTAGTTTGTAGGGGATTAAATGGAGCAATAAGCTCAGGAATAAGAAAAATATATTCAAAAGATGAAAGAATATTAAATAATAACTATCTTTTTTGGATTTTACAATCATCAATCGTTCAAAAAGTAGTTGAAAAATATACAAACGGAGCAATATTAAAACATGCAGGAAGTTCAATTAATCATATAAAAATTCTTCTCCCGCCTCTTCCAGTCCAACAACAAATCGTCGCAAAACTTTATGCCCAGATGGCTCAGATTGAAATAATGAAAAAAGAAGCAGAGAGTAAATTTAATTCATCTCAAATACTGTACAAATCTTATTTAGAAAAAATATTCGGAGACGAAGCTGATAAAGGTACAAAACAACTTGCTACAGGCATCAAATTTATGGTTTCGGGAATATCTCGTCCTTTTCAGTCGCAAGATGTTGGAATACCAGTCTTACGATCAAATAATGTAACCTGGGGAGAAGTGAATTTTGAAGATTTAAGATATTGGTATAATCCGGATGATAGGGGAACAAGTTATGAAGATATAATATTACAAAAAGGAGATGTTTTGGTAAATTTTGTCAATGGAAGTGCAAAAGAACTTGGAAAAACTGCCGTGTTCAATGGATACAATCGAGATATAATAATAACCACCAATTTTTGGAGAGTTGTTTTTGATACTTCAAAAATTATTCCGGAATATTTTCAGTTATTTTCTATGACTGAGAAGTATATACGTCAAATAAATAAAAAAGGAAAATTTCAAGGTCCGGGGAGTTTTAATCAAACAGATTTTAAGACAATTGAAATTCCGATTCCATCTACTTCAAGACAACAAGAAATAATAAAAATTGCGAATAATATAAAAGCTACTGCCAGAACTTTAATAGAAGAATCAAACAACTGTTTAATTTCCACAAAAAAATTATCATCATCAATCTTAAATGAAATATTTGGAAAATATAAAATTCCTAAAGGTGTAGAAAATGACGAATAAAACTAATGGCAAGAATGGAAACGGCAGAACTATTTCAGATCAATCAAGTATGAATTCTTATATTAAATCTATCTGCGACATCATGCGAAGAGATAAAACAAAAGGAGCTATGCAGTATATTCCTGAGCTTACTTGGATGATGTTTCTTAGAATTTTAGATGAAAAAGAGCAAGAAGAAGAGATGCAATGCGAGGCAGTTGGAAAATCGTTTGTTTCTTCCTTAAAAGAGCCCTATAGATGGAGAGATTGGGGAAGCCCAGAAGGAAAAAAGAGAAAAGAAATTCAAGAAAATGGAAAATTAGGCGATTTTTTAGAATTTGTGAATAATGATTTGATTCCTCATATGAAATCTTTTGAAAAAAAGCAAAATGTAACTATAAAACAAAAGATTATCTCCCAGATATTTAGAAAGATAGAAAAAACTCAGTTAGTAAGCGAAAGAAATTTATTAGATGCACTAGATAAGGTAGATCATCTAACTTCTGAAAATATTGATAGCACACATCAATTCCCCCTTTCTCAGATCTATGAAGGACTTTTATTAAAATTAGGTGAAAAAAAGAACGATGGAGGGCAATTCTTCACTCCAAGAGAGGTTATTCGAGCAATGATTAAAACTATCACACCAAAATTAAAAGTTCATGGAAGAGATGCTTCTTTTTATGATCCTTGCTGTGGAACAGGTGGATTTTTAGCAGAAACATTTGTTTATTTGATGAATCAAGAGCCAACAGCTACTGAAATTGATTATTTAAAACATAATGCGTTATGGGGACTTGATGACAGTGATGATGCTTTTCCAATAGCTCTTGCAAATTTAACTCTCCACGGAATAGATTTTCCACATATAGGGATAAAGAATACGCTAAGTGGGAGACCAACGTATATAGAATTATTTCAAGGAGCACCATCACAGTTTGATTACATCTTAACGAATCCTCCTTTTGGTGGAAGTGAGGGAGAAGATGCAAAGACAAATTTTGCTTACAAAACAGGAAGCACACAGATTTTATTCCTACAGCATATTATAGACAGATTAAGAGATGGTGGAACTTGTGCAATGGTAATTGATGAGGGGGTTTTATTCAGGACTAATGAAACTGCTTTTGTTCAAACAAAAAGAAAACTACTCGAAGAATGTGATTTATGGTGTATTATTAGCTTACCTCAAAACGTCTTTGTTAATGCAGGAGCAGGTGTAAAAACAAATCTTTTATTTTTTACAAAGGGAAAGACAACAAAAAAAGTCTGGTATTATGATATGTTCGACATAAAGGTAAGAAAGAAGTTACCATTTACATTAGACAAGTTTGATGACTTCTTTACTAGATTAAGCTCAGACAAAGAAAATGATAAAATAAGTGATAAAAGCTGGTTTATTGATATAGAAACTATAAAAAACAAAAATTATGACATTAAGGCGGTAAACCCCAATATTAAAGAGAAAATAATTCCTAAACCAGAAGAACTAATTAGAATTATAGAGGAATCGCAAGAGAAAATCAACGAAAGTTTGAAGAAATTAAAAGAAAGCAAGTAAGCTATAAGGGTGTTACTATCAAAAATAGTTCTTTTCTTCAAAATTATGATACCTGTCAGAACCTATAATAACATGATCTATCAGTTTAAGATATAAGATATTAGCTGCTTCTTTCAATGCTTTTGTAACTTCAATATCCTGTTCACTAGGACTAGGATCTCCACTAGGATGATTATGCACCAAAATAATCCCATAAGCGCTCTCCTGAATCGCCCGCTTAAACACTTCCCTAGGATGGACTAAGGAAGCGTCTAAGGTTCCTATGGAAATGGTTTCTTCTTTGAGAATGTGGTGTTTGCTGTCTAAATAGAGGACTATAAAGTGTTCCTGCTTCTCCTGGCCTAAGCGATCTTTGAACCGGTTAAAGACGTCCTCAGCGCTGGTTATCCGTTGCTTATAGCCTCCATTGATCAATTTATTATAGCGTTTGCTGAGCTCAATAAAGCTTAAAATCTGCAACGGCTTGATATGATCACCGCAGATCTTTTGTAATTGCCTATAGCTTAGTCCTTCTAGTCCATGGAGGTTGTAGTTTTTCAGCAGCCTATGGCTCAATTCCAGAACATTTTCTCCTTTTGATCCTCTGCCTAGAAGAATAGCTAACAGCTCAGCTGTATCTAAAGTAGTTGCACCCTGACGAATCAGTTTATAGGACGGCTTAGAGGAAAAATGCAGATTATGGATGTTCATTGGTTTTCCCCACCACAAAGTTTATAAAATCCGCAATCATAGGACCTGTATAGGGGAATGCAACCTGACGAATCCCGTGCTCGCTTCGCGATGATGCGGTTAGTAGGATTGACGGATGCCCTTACCCTATATTGATTCATTTTACTTTTTCTCCAAAAGCTCTTTCAGTTTCTGTTGCAATACTTTCTTATCTGGAAGATAAAGTCTATATTTTGAGACAAAGAGTTTATTTGTAATGCCACCAAGAGCATATTCTACCAAAATGTGATCTTTTTCTGCGGAAAGAATAATCCCTATGGGTTCTCCATCGTCCTTCTTGTTTTCTTCGGCTTTAAAGTAATTCAAATACATATTCATCTGACCAATATCTTGGTGTGTTGCCTTTTCTAGTTTTAGGTCGATAAGCACAAAACATTTGAGAATTCTATGGTAAAAGACAAGATCTACATAAAAATGTGTATTATCTAGGGTTATTCTATATTGTCTTCCCACGAACGTAAACCCTTTTCCTAGCTCAAGGAGAAACATCTGCAGATTATCAATTATTTTCTGCTCTAACTCTTTTTCCGAATATTTAGTACTTTCAGGTATTTTGAGAAATTCAAGGATATAGGGATCTTTTATCACATCATTTTCTTTTTCAATGATCTGTCCTTTTTTAGCAAGTTTTAGAACTCCTCGCTTATCCTTACTTAAAGCAATTCTGTGAAATAATGCTGTGTTAATTTGTCTTTTTAATTCACGGACGGACCACTTTTCATAGATACACTGCCTTTTGTAGAATGCTCTTGTCAGGTCTTCTTCTATCCCTATCAACTCAACATAGTGACTCCAGGACAATTCTGCAGACAGTGTCTGCAAATTCTTATAGGCTAAGTAAAATTTCCTCATTAGATAGAGGTTTCTTATGTTAAATCCTTTTCCATACCTTAATTTCAGATCTCGTGTTAATCGTTCAAGTAGTCTACTTCCATACTCTGCTTTCTCTCCTCCTTGTTGTTCAAACTCAACAATTTGCTTGCCAATCTCCCAATATGTCTTTACGAGAATTTGATTGACGAACTGTAATGCTTTTTTTCTGCCTTCTTCCAGGATGTGTCCTATCGTCGTGATCAAATGAGAATAGTATTGTCGAGGAGATGAAGAGTTTTTGCTAATCATGAACGAGAGAAATAAAAAGTATTCATATACTTTGCTAAGAAAAACTAGAAGATATTTCAAAATTTCCGGAAACTTTCCGACGCTTTTTAAATTTTTATATCTTCAAGAGGTAGTTTACTTCTCAAACACTGCGCAATACTTTATAAATAAAAAATATTTTGTTATCTGAAATGAAATTCTTTTTGCAAAATGTTGGTTGGAAAAGTAAAGTTACTCTTAAAAGAGCTACTTTCAGCATCTCGATTAATAAACTTGTCGCGGTTGGAAGCAGTTTAAAGAAGGGTCAAATTCTTTATTGTTATCTTGCTGTAGATGAACAGCAGCGTCCCCTCATGGTTGTCTATTTAGATGGCAAAGAAAAAGAGTAAGAGATTACACCCGCAAAAACAGACGTCTTAGATATTTAAGTAAGGTATTAGTGAGAAGAGATGAGGTCTTGAAACATGAATCTTGGCGAAGCACTTAGTCTTCTGAAAAAAGAAAAAAGCAGATTGTCTAGACTAATTGATTTGAGAAAAGAGAATGTATACAAAGAAGAAAACAAGAAAGCAACATTTAATCCCAAGAAACTCTCAACAGAAATTAATAAGAAAATAGACGAGATAAGAACATTGAAAATACGAATACAAAAAACAAATCTAAACACTCTAGTCAAAGGAGAAACTATTTCACTGGCAGAAGCTATCATTAAAGTGAATGATATAAGAAAAAAGATTGCTACTTTAAGCACACTCTTTGAAGAAAGGAGAAGTTATTTTAGCGACTCCAAAGAGAAGAAGAAAATAGCACAACTAGATGAATTAACCATTGAAGATGAAATTATGGCATTAGAACGAGAAAAAGTACACCTTGACAATAAAATTCAAATGACCAATTGGGTTACTATAGTGCACTAATATGCTTATCTATATCATTATAGGTAAGTGTCGATAGCATTGAAGAGAGCATGGGAGTCACAGTGTTCATCAGTTATGGTCTTTGGCTCTAACTTGCTGGACGCTGTGCCGGGATGTTTGATCCTTGCAAAGGAAATTGATGCCTTAAGGATTAAAGATCAAAGATTACTGTTGACGGATCACAGTTCACAGCTCAAGTACCTGTGCTATTCTTCTCAGCTATTGACATTTTTTAGATCGTGGAGCGTTGCAAAGTATGAGAGAAGTTGAAAGAATTAACAAATCAGTACTAACAGCAGACAGTATCGAATGTAGAAGAGGGTGGAGTCTTGCACAGAAGGAAAATCCTGTTATGTGTTTGTATTGTAAATCTCCCTTATTTTATATTGAAATAGTCTGGGGTGTTGTTGAAGAAGAACTTTGGAAGGGAATAAAGGTTCTTGGGAAAGAACGAGAACCGCAATATGGACTACGAGAGGTTGGGCTGAACCTCTATTGCGCAGAATGTGGCCATTATAACGAAAGTTATTACAAATATTTCTATCCAGAAGATAAACTGGTTTGTAGCTGGAATGAGGAGGAACTGGATTATGCTGAAATTGAAGAGCTATGGTACTGCTTAGAACAATTCAACAGGAAAGGAGATTTTACCCCAGGATATCACAACCATGAAATGGAGCATCTCAAAAGAAAACTCAAAGACTATGAAGTGAAGTTAAAGAAAAAAATACCTCTCAAGAAAAAATGACTAGCATTAAACTCGTTGTTGAACATCCAAAAAAAGGAAGAGTAATCATACCAGTTACTGAGAAAGAAGCACGAGATATGTATGACTTAGCATATATAATTGGAGATTTTAAGAACGTGCTAGGAACATTAAAACTTAATAAATGTGCAGATAGTTTTTCATCCATGCACTTCAAGTTTGCAAAAATTATTGATGCTCTTGATGATGGAAGAGCATATTCCTTACAAGATGGAAAATTTATCCAATCAAAACATAAATCTTATCATAGTGGACGAAAACCCATATGGAAAAGGCATACATCTTAATGAAAAGTTTATTAATTCTTAAGTAATCTGCACATACGCTGGATTAGACAATTGGAAGTCTAGATTCATGACCTGGATCTTATACGTTCCTCTGCTTGCTCCTTGGGGAATGAACATGCGTATGACATTTGGACTAACATGGCTGATAGCGTCAAAAGAATAGAAATAGTTATCATTCACTACGATAGCTGCAAACATATCAAAGTTATTGCCATTAATGGTTATAATCTGGTCTTTGCCGAAAGAAAATGAAGAGGGCATTAGAGGAGCAATAATAGCAGGAGGAGCTGCTGCGCCACCACTTTGTATGACTGTAAGTGGCAGAGCTTGTGAGGTTTGTGTGCTTGCCTGCACCTGGATATTGTAGACATTAACAGGAACTCCTTGTGGAATAAACATATTGATGAGTGTGTTATCAGCAGGGAAGACGAATTCTTTTGCATAGGGAACACCATTAACCAAGACTGTGAGTGTTGGACCAAAGCCAGCGCCTTGGACTGCAATCACTTGCTGCTTGTTGTTGTAGATCATATTAGGAACAATAGCATCCAGCCTTGGACCTGTGGCAGTGAAGTCTATCTTGGAGATAGTCCCATCTTGGCCGCCGCCATAATCCTTGAAGTAATTTTGTTTGGGGAAATCAGATGAGAATGTTAGACCACCAACGAGCAGATTACCATCTTTGTCAACAGTAGATGTTCTTCCAAAGTCTGTTGTAGTTCCGCCTAAGTACGTAGCATACAGTATCTGTGTAAGATCTGATGAAAGAATAGCTGCGTAGTAATCTGCATTATCACTGCCTACACTTCCTTTTAATTGCTGCTGCACTGCGTTTGTAGTTGTTTTGAAATTGTCTGAATAGGTAGCACCACTCAAGTACACATTGCCTTGACTATCTGTAGCAATACCTTCATTACCTTCTCCGTAACGACCACCTAAATAGGTACTTGCCAACAATTGTGAGCCGTCTGGAGAGATCTTCATGACTATAGTATCACCTGGATAATTCGTGTTGAATCCTGTACCAGAGCCTCCACTTCCTCCATAGGCTGGTTGCAGAGCACCAGATGTTGTACGAATATCTGTTGAGAGTGTTGCTGAAGCAACGTAAGCATTACCTAGCTTATCGATAGCAAACTCATGCGTTTCTAGCATGTCTAGATCTGAACCACCAAGATACGTACTAAATATTAACTTAGTAAAATCAGGAGTAAGCCGTGCAAGGAGAAAATCAATATTTCCTTTGTATGTCTTTTGATACGCATTGGGAGTTGCAGCATCAAGAGAGGTAGTCATGGTCAGCATATAGACACTTCCTGAAGCATCAACACGAAGAGAGCCTTCACCTGCCTCTTCTTCTGAACCTCCAAGATATGTTGCTTGCAGAACTCTTGAACCATCAGAAGCTATTTTTGCTATGACCACGTCACTCTTTTGCGGACTAGTTTTATATTTTCCTTGGAAGGCATTGCTAATCTGAGGAGGATAATTACAGCCAGGAGGATTTGTCAAAGTACCACTACAAGAAATATAAATATAAATATCACCATGAGGATCAATAGCGAGATCACGGATGCCATCACTATTTCTGTCACCAAAGTAACTGCAGAAGACAAGACCTGAACCATCTGGTTTTACCTTGCATATGAAACCATCTTCATCACCATAGGCACCACCATTGCCTCCTTGAAATGTAGTGAGGAAAGCATTTGGAGTCACTGGGAAACCAAGACCTGCACGACCAGCAATATACACATAGCCTTGATCATCGACTTCCACTGCATACGCACGATCATAATTTGGACCACCAACATACGTAGACCAGAGGAGACTACCTTGAGGATCAAGCTTCATAACAAAAGCGTCATGCCAGCCATTGAAGGAAGTATCAAAAGCGCCTGGTGTTGTCTTAAAGTCTGAAGAAGCAGTGCCACCGACTACATAGATATTCCCCTGCTTGTCTGTTGCAATATCACGCACTGAATCTTCACCTGCACCTCCAACAAAGGATGAGAATACTAAACCACCCGTACCTAAAGGACCTCTATTACCACCAGACTTTGGAAATTTAGGAGTTTTAGCACCAGGCCAAGTCCATGTTGGACGAGTCTTTTCAAAGAGTGTAAGCGCAGACCCGCTGGTACCTTCAGTTTTCGCAGGTTGTGCTATTTCTTTTGGCTGTGTTGGCAAGACCATACGATTGCTTCTCAGCGTTGCAAGACCGGTTTGTTCCTGATTTTGCAGATATCCTGAAAATGCAGCGACCGCTAAAATGACGAGTACGATGAGGAGAAAACTTGTTTGTACCTGCCTCTCTTCCATAACACTGGGAGAAAATGCTGCTATAAATACCTATCTTTTTGCGTATACCAAAAGTGTTGCACTAATCCAAGCTATCGCCAACAAAATACCTGCTAGCACATCCGTCAACCAATGTGCATTGACTATAATTCTAGAAAATCCTATCAGCACTGCAAGAGCAATAATACTGAACAAGGGCAAGGCCTTTTGTTTTTTACTTAAGAACAGATACGCTAAGGTATACAAAACAAATGGTGTTGAAGCATGTGCACTGGGAAAGGTTCCTTCAACAGCACGCTGGACTTCTTGTGGGCGCGCCCAATCGGTGAGCACTTTAATAATGTTCACAATGATATAATTAGATATGACTGCTATGGCCAGGATCTTCACTTCTTTTCTTTTCTTGTGTTGCCATAACCATACCAGAGCAATACCCAAGATCACAGGAACCACATAGATGGAACCTAAGAAGGAAAGGTACTGGAACAAAGAGTAATTGGCTACGCTGAACTCCTGGACGAGCAGACTGGTTGTTACATCAAGCTCACGCAGATTTTCATGCTGGATGAGAATGGTCATAAAGAGAATAAGACTGAGTATGACTACACTCCATAAGATTCGTTTCCGAATATGCCTGTGTTTTTCCATCTGTTTTCTGTATTTTTCAAAGCTATATAAAGCATTCTTTAGGCCTATATCTAGTTTAGAACACACAGTGTTTGGCAAAGAAGCTTTCTAACTTTTTTCTTTTATTTATTTAATCAGAATAGCTACTTTACCTGGAAGAGCTTGCTTTGCTTTTTGCTCTTTCGACGTGTCAGCGTGCATTACATGGACTTTGGCTGCAAATTGTTTTTCCCAGAGAGATTTACTTTCTTTTAGTGCATCGAGTTCTTCTTCCGGTGCTAAGACTACATCTGTTTTCAAAGCGCCTTTCATGAAGTGTTGGACTAACTTAGCAACGTCTTGACCGTGTTCCTTGTCTGCGAATTTCTTCATCAATAAACCAAAATCACGACTCTCTTCTTGATGCAATTTCTTGAATAATGGATATTTCCATTTCTCTGCTACGAACAATGTTATTTCTTTTGGTGTCATCTTCACGAGATTGAGCACTGCTTGTATATCTGCTGCGGTGTTCTCTACGATAGTTTCTGCTGCGTCCACTTTTGGATTGATCTTCTTCTCATCGAACTTCGGCCATGGCTCAACAGAGATGAATCCTTTATGCTTGGTTATTTCCCAAAGCTCTTCTGCCATGTGCGGAACAATAGGAGCAATGAGTTTGATCAAGACTTCTATGCTTTCTTTCGTGACTGCAGGACGTTTCATCAAGTAACTGACATAGTCCATGATCCGGATCAAGCTGATGTTATAGGTCATAGATTCTAAGGTTTGTGTGACGTCTCTAATGGTTTCGTGCATCTTGGACATGATTCTTTCGTCTTTGGCAGTATACTTTGCTGTCTCCACGAGGTTGACGATTTTGTTTAATGCTCTGAACGAACCTTCTACAGCCTTGTCATCCCACTCAATGTCTTTATCTGGGGAAGCGACAGACATCAGATACCAACGAGCAGTGTCAATACCATATTTCTGGGAGATTTCATCTGCGGCAATAATATTTCCCTTGCTCTTGCTCATGACGACGCCATCCTTATGCAGCATGCCTTGGTTGAACAAGTTCACGAATGGTTCATCGACGTCGAGCAGTTTCATATCTCTCAAAGCTTTCGTGAAGAACCGTGCATAAAGTAAGTGCATGACTGCGTGCTCTGCTCCGCCTGTGTATTGATTGACTGGCATCCAGTATTTCACTTTCTCTGTATCAAAGGGAGCATTCTTATTGTTTGCATCACAGAATCTTAGGAAGTACCAGGATGAATCTACAAACGTGTCCATCGTGTCAGTTTCTCTCTTAGCTGGTGCTTTACATGTCGGACAGTTGACATGGACGAAGTCTTTCACTTTAGCTAATGGATTGCCTTCACCAGTGAACTCCACTTTGTCTGGCAAGACTACAGGCAGATCTTTTTCTGGGACTGGAACGATGCCACATTTTGTACAATAGATTATCGGAATAGGTGTTCCCCAATAGCGTTGACGAGAGACTAGCCAATCACGCAATTTGTAATTATGTATTGCTTTTCCAATCTTCTTTGCTTGGAGTTCTTTGATGATAGTTCCTTTTGCTTTGTCTGTAGTTACTCCGTTGAAACTACCAGAGTTAACTAAACTACCTTCACCTGTAAATGCTTGTTGCAGAGGTTCTTTTATTTTTTTATCTTGTGGTTGAATCACTACTTTGATAGGCAATTGGTATTTCTTAGCGAATTCAAAATCACGTTGGTCGTGTGCAGGAACAGACATGATAGCACCTGTACCATACTCTAATAAAATAAAATTTGCAACATAGATAGGAAGCTCTTCTTTCGTGAGCGGATTGATAGCATACTTGCCAATGAATACTCCTTCTTTTTCTTGGTCTTCATCACCACGCTTGAACCTTTCTTTGATGACTACTTTGTTGATGAACTCGTGGACTTGCCCTTGATAGGAAGTTCCTTTGACTAACTCCAAGACTTGCGGATGTTCTGGAGCGAAGATAATGCAGTTCACGCCAAAGAGAGTATCTGGACGTGTGGTGAAAACTTCTATTTTTTCTTTGGAGTCTTTGATGGGGAAGTAAATAGTTGCACCTTCGCTTTTGCCAATCCAATGTGACTGCATGGTACGAATTCTTTCTGGCCAGCCTGCTAACAACGATAAATCTTTCAGGAGTTGTTCTGCATAGTCTGTTATTTTGAAGAACCATTGCTCTAATTGCTTGATGGAGACTTCATTGTGACAACGCCAACATTTTCCCTGCTCCACTTGCTCATTTGCCAAAACAGTTTGACAACTCTGACACCAATTCACTGGAGCTTTTTTCTTGTATGTCAATCCTCTTTCAAAAAACTTCACGAAGAACCATTGATTCCACTTGTAGTAGTCTGGATAACAGGTAGACAACACTCTGGACCAATCGTAACTCAACCCAAGAGCTTTCGCTTGTTTGGTGTAGCCTTGGATGGCAGTTTCTGTAAATATTTTTGGATGTGATTTACTTTTGATGGCTGCATTTTCTGCTGGCAGACCGAAGGCATCATAGCCAAAGGGTTGCAAGACATTGAACCCAAGCATACGTTTGTGACGAGCGACAATGTCTCCTGTGACATAATTCTTGACATGCCCCATATGCAACGATGCACCAGAAGGATAGGGAAACATCTGCAAGACGTAGGATTTTTTCTTCTTACTGTCTTCTTTCACTTCGAAGAGCTTTGCTTTTTCCCACCGGGATTGCCATTTTCTGGCGATAGTGTTGAAGTCCATAAAGAAGATGCATTTCTGGAGTTATTTAAAACTTCTGGGAGTTCACAACGTTTAAATATTGGGCAAAAGACGTTCTTTTCAGTGGGTCCGTAGCTCAGCTTGGATAGAGCACTAGCCTTCTAAAGCTATGAAGCAAGCTAGGGGTCGTGAGTTCAAATCTCATCGGATCCGCTCTTTATTTTATGTAGAAATAGCTTCTTCAAGGACTTTCTTGTTCACTACTTTACTTGCATTTAAAATCTCTACACCAATCAACTTGCCAGCAGCATCAAAATCAAGAATAATATTTTCGTTTATTTCTTCAGTTCTTTTGCATTCACCATCTTTTAGAGGATACTTTAGATAAATATACCCTGCATCCGCTTCTCGGTCATATTCAAATTTCATAAGATTTTACCTGTTTACCCCTTAATAAAATTAATTGTTATTTTCCGAAAATTTTCCGGCATTTTCACCGCAAGACATATAAAGGATAACACTTTTTCTCTCCTATGCAAACAACTGTCTTGAAGAAAAAAATTGAAGAGCAAACTTTAGTAACAGTAGAACCCAAGGAACTTATCAATGATGGTGCTTTACAGGTGAAACTTGCTTTAGATGATCTTCGTCATGGGCGAGTCCATCTCTTTCATTTAAAGGCTCCCAAGGTAAAAAAGTAATTCTTCTTTGTTTAAGAGAATCTGGTTGATAATTTTTTGTTGCTCTTTTTTTGAAGCAAACGCTAGTAGGAGAACTTTCTTTTGTGCATCATCCACTACATAATAGAGTCTTTTATTTCGATATTTCTTCTCACGCAACCATGAAAAATGCAGTATTTTTCCGTGACATGTGTTTCTAATTGTTTTTTCATGTTTTGTATCCATATCTGCTCACTTCCATCAAGGTTTTCATATACCTCATCAAATGTTTTTAGAGTATATATTTTATAAGACATATACTCCTGAACTCTTTCTTCTTCAAGAATTTTTTTGAGGAAAAACCGGAAATCCTTACTGTGGCAGCGTAATCTTTTCTTGTTTTCTCGCAATTAATTTGTTTTTTTCCAAATCTATCAGAATTTCTTCGATTTCTTCGGAAGATTTTTGCAGACGATCTGCGAGTTCCTTCACGCTGATTTCTTTTTCTTTAACGAGGGTTTTGAGTATCTGACCGCGATACCATCGTCTGGAATGCAGGAATTTTGATTGCGTTGTGAGAGATTTGATACCTGTTTTTCTCGCTGTCAAAATAGATGATCCATAGTCCATGAGAGCATTATGCCACTCTCTGGAACGGTTTTCTGGAATTAAGGATTCCGCGATGGCGTACAATTTTTCTGCTGAAGTCTTTTCTGGTAGTTGTAATTCATGCAAGATAATTCTTCGAATGTTGGTGTCGATACAGGGAAAGGGGAGATTATGCGCGAATGATAATATTGCGTTAGCTGTATAGGGACCAATGCCTGGCAAGTCTAATAATACATCTCTGTTTTTTGGTACTTGACCATCATATCGTTTACAAATCACTTTCACAGCTTCCTGCAAGCGGATAGCGCGACTGTTATACCCAAGACCAGACCACAACTCTAGGACTTGACTAACAGGAGCTTCAGCTAAATCCCAGACTGTTGGGAAAACTTTGAGAAAGGCTTTGTACTTAGGGATGACACGATCCACTTGCGTCTGCTGAAGCATGATTTCTGAGATCATGATGCGATAGGGGTTTATTGTTCTACGCCAAGGCAAGTCTCTTTTATGCTGCTCGTACCACGTCAAAATCTTCTGCTGGAAGGCTTGTTTGTCCATTAGTTAATAACTCCATATCTATGTAGAAATAGTTATATAGAATAAATATAAGCTTATGGTATGCTTTCCGGTCCGCAACTAAAACTAGATCAAGCAACTTATCATTTAAATAATATGCAAGCTAAAGTAGAACAGTTGAAATTAGAAGAATTTGCTTACGAACTATCTGCATTTATAGAATCTTCAAGAAATATAACTTTTGCTATGCAATCTACTTATTCTAAAAATCCACAATTTAATGCATGGTACAAAACAAAACAAGAAGAGATGCAGAAAGATCCTATATTAAAGTTTTTTAAAGATAAAAGAACAGATGTTACGAAAAGAGGTCACCCTGGATATAATGCCTATAGCTTTGAAGTTGTTTTCAAAACTAATCTTCCTCCTGGTGAAAGTGCATGGATAACTTTTCCGGATGGTTTTTCCTTAGATGATATAAGGATACGTGCAGAAACTGTCACAGGTAAGGAAGTATCTTTTACTCGTGAAAAAGTAAAGAAAACACCAATATTCAAAGAGTTTGATAGCCGTCATGTCGTTGAAGTTTGCAAAGATTACTTAGAAAAGTTAAGGAAATTAGTTCATGAATCTGAAGATATTTTTGGTAATAATGTCAAGAAATAACTTCTATTGTTTTTGTAAGGAAAGAAACGTTTAAAAACGACATTGGATGTTACTTGTTTATGGCCAGATAGCCAAGCGGTAAGGCAATCGCCTGCAGAGCGATCAAACGGGGGTTCGATTCCCTCTCTGGCCTTTTTTCTCATCTATATACTGCAGAAGATACTTTTATAAACCCCTATTTTTCCTCTTTTTCTATGGCAGAACTCATCAAAGGTAATTGGAATGCGCTCCAAGGAATGGCAACAGTCTATTCGCAATTCCGCGAACAAGAAGACATTTTTGTCCCTGAAGGTAGTTGTGACCATGTCCGCGAAAATCTCTTACATACTCCAGACGGCAAATTATTTGCTTCTTTTATCTGCACAGATCCAAAAGTGTTTGCAGAGCGCACGAACTCAGATCTTGAAGCTATATTGTATGCACAGCAACAACTACAGCAACAGCCTGGTTACCCAAAACATCTTCCTCCTTTACATATAGCCATGCTTCCTCATCTTGCAGCACCATCTCAACTTGAAGGACTACAAGATGATATTCTCTTTACAGGTGCTTATACACAACCTACACGATGCATAGAAGCTCTCAATTTAGGCATTCATATGTACGTTCTCAGGTTCAATGAACAAAACCATCAACGTTCTACTCCTTCACAGCAGCAACCAGCACCACAAAAGATAGTTCCAGGGTATCAAGCACTGACAGCAGATGATCTACAAAAGCACTTATTCACTCATCTTGTCGGCCCAGGCTTAGATGCACAACGACTCCATCCTGCACAACGACAGCAGCGAGTAATAGAATTAGAAAAAGAAATTCTTCTCTTCACTCAGGGCTCCCTTTTCCAAGGTGATATCATTCAACTTGCAGGCTTGCTCAAAGAAGGGTGTACTAACCTTGATACTCTCCAACGCTATGTCGCCAAGATAGGCGCTGTGCATGCTGAAGATTATAGACAAGCAGCACGTCTACGTGACGAAATACGCGCTAGTCAACGTTCCTAATCAAAAGACTTTTCAGATACTCTTTCTTCAGCTTAAATCCATTTTTCTTAGCTAGTCGTCCTAATGCACGATCGAATTTGCTACTATACTGCGCAGCCATCTTCTTTCTAAAAGCAACTTCTTTCGGTAAACCAAGAGCATAGGCAGTCTCCTGTAAAATAATTTTTCTCCGTTCATTATTGATTTTTAGTTTAGGATCAATCTGCATTGCATAGGTGACTAGTTCTTCGTTCAGAAACGGAGCTACTAATGTTATACCAAAATGTTTCGCAATAGGGAGATCACGTGCTAAATCACGAATTTCCATGTCTTGTAATCCTTCCCATAACTTCTCGTGGATGTTGTCTAGATCTTTGCCATACTCGATATGTCTCTTATAGCCACCGAAGATTTCTTCCGCACCTAGACCACCTAAGACTACCTTGATATTATCTTGCTTTGCCATTTCCAATACTGCATAGACAACACAGCCAATACCAACATGCGTTACGTCAGTGCTGTTCAAGATCTTCACCACCTCTTTGATGATGCGTTCTGCCTCTGGCAAAGTGATTATTTTTGTGGTGATGGGTTTCTTTATTTCTTTCGCAACTTGGGTGGACCATGCAACATCTGAAGAATTTTCTAAACCTACAGTATAGAGTTGACAGTTAGGAGCTAAAAATGCTAGGACTGATGAATCTAGACCACCAGAAAAGGCTATACCAACTTTTTCCTTGGAAACTATAGCTTTCTTCAAAAGAACTTTCAAGTGCTCTATAATTTCTTCTTTATTTGTTAGAAATGGTTTTCCTGCTAGCTGCGGATGGAGATGCTCAAACATAGTGTGCCTGCAATTTCCTTCTTATGGTGCTGAGACGATAGAAAACCGCTCTTCTTGATGTTCCTCGTTGTTGTGCTAGCCTTGGTACACTTTCATCCAAAGCATAGTGCCTGTAGACGAGTTCTCTTTGCTCTGGAGAGAGATGATCCATAAGTCTTGCAACGAACTCCCTTTGAATATAAGCTTCGATACCGTCAGTGGTTGCTACTTCTGGAACCAGATCTTCATCATGTCTGCACTCTTCTGATGCTCTTGTAGCAATAAGATCTGTCCACGATTGCGCTTGTGTACCTCTTCGCTGAGCATCCCTAAGCCCTGTTTGTAATTCGTAGATAATTTTGCTCCATGCCCAAGAACGAAATGCTTTTCCTTTTGCAGGCACATAACTCTTGGCTGCTTTCCATAAGCCTATATACGCATCGCAGAGCGCTTCATCCCTGCTGTATCTTTGTTCACAGCCGTGTCTTTTGAAGAACAAATCTACTAGCGCTGGAGCTAATGCATGCCCTGCTTGGAAGAGCGGTTGGATTGTTCCTTCTAGGCCTGTTGTTGTGATAACCATGGTGTATAGTGGACTAGCTGTCGTTTAAAAAGAAATCGGTAATCAGAAAAAAAGAGAAAAAGAAAGAAGAAAGATTACTTTCTTCGTCTTGCTTGCTTCTTGGACATTTCAGCTTCATAATCAGCTAATTTCTTGTTAGCAGACTGTTTCTTTTTTCCACCTGTGAAAATCAAGCGGATAAAGAAAATGGCGATGATGATCAAAATGATGTCGCCAATGATCCAGAAGATTCTGGAATCTGAGTCGCCGAAGACATTGCCGATGTTGAAGGAACTTCCTTGACTAGCACTCACATCAACTGTGAATGTCTTTGTTTCCAGAGTTTTTCCAGTGCTGTCCTTTAAGACGATGATACCGCTGTATTTGCCTGTATCAATCTTTGCCTTTGACTTCATATTGAGCAATACTGTGCTTTGCTGTCCTGGGTTGAGAAAGACAGATTTACTGGATACACCATCTGCAAATTCTGCAGTGTCTGCAAGAGCAATCATATACTCGACAGGAACGTCTTCCATGTTGGTTACTTTGACTGGGATGCTTGTTGAGCTGCCCATAGCAACCTTGATGTTGTCAGTTTCCAATTCGAGCTGGTTATCCTTGACCGAAGTCTTTGGAACATTGCCATTACCGTTGCCAGTAGATAATCCTGCATTACACAAGTTGTCTACCTGGACAGTTTCAGAGTCAGAGCTCTTCGTGTTATCATAGAAGGTCTGCACCTGGATAGCAAATGGACCTG
>Ga0082335_1001113_pt1 | contig 60975 bp, 52 predicted proteins | sample Subgrocontami58m_FD_72375 | JGI IMG/M metagenome (GOLD analysis project Ga0082335, IMG submission 72375) | Subsurface groundwater microbial communities from S. Glens Falls, New York, USA - GMW37 contaminated, 5.8 m (SPADES assembly) (version 2) ... | reverse complement strand
CCGGTGGGGGACAAAATCATCCGCATTCGCCACAACATCCTGCTGGACCCGCGAAACATGCTCGTCTTCAAAAAACCGGTCGGGAATCTCCCCTTCGGGCAGGACCGCGACAAAACCGTGCAGGGCGTTAGTGAAGAGGCGCTTGATGTCCCCCTTCATGCGCAACCGGCAGTCGTCGGCTGCCGCCAGTATCTCCAGCTCGATCTCGGACTTGGTGGTGGCGACGGTCCGCACCTCGACAATGTAGGAGTTGGGAACCGGCGTCGCGGTGCTGCAGACGTCCAATGCCACCGCAGTTACAGGACTGCCTGTTGCAACGTTCCCGCCCGTCGCACCGCCCCCGCCGCAACCCGTAGCCAATCCGAAACATAACAACAGAAGAACCCGCAGGCAATTTTTTCTTCTCATTGTGCGCCTCACCTCGTTTGCCTCACTTAGAACATGTACCGTTACGGTCCTTAAACCACAATTATATCACAATCACTCTCCGCAAATCCCGCATTCCTTTCGTCACGGCTTATCGTTCTTAGGCCTTTAAATCCAAAACAAAGAGTGCCCCGTCTGACGACAGGGCACTCTGCTATTATCTCAGATGTCCTACCATCTTTGCGAGCCGTGGCAGGCGGGCGCGCAAGAACCGTTGCTGGCATTCCAGTTCAGGCTAGTGGCGACGTTAATCAAGCCGTTGTTGTGCGTTGCCGAGTTCACGGCCGTCGCGCTGTAGCCCGATCCGTGGCAGGTTCCGCAGGAACTAACCCGCCTCGGGTAGTGGAACGCGTGCCGGCCCGTCGCCGGCGGGATGGAGTGGCAGGTTCCGCAGGCAAGAGACGGAGGTGCCGGCACCGCCGCAGTCGGCGGTGCCACTGGTGTAGCCGCCAGAGCCGAGGCTATTGCAGCTACCTGGCCGGCCGTCAGAGTTACATTTAATGAACTCATCGATACCACGGTGGCGAGAGCAGCGGTGACCCCGGCCACGTTTTTGTTCATCGGCAGGATGGCCGTGCTCGCCAGGCTGCCATGGCAGCCGGCGCAATAATTGGCGTAAAGGGTGGCGCCGTCCGAAGGCGTTGTTGCAGGTGTTGTAGGAACGGTTGCCGGCGTGCTCGAACCCCACCTCTCCGATCCGTGACAGGAGGGCGAGCAGGATTGAGTGCTTGCGTTCCAGCTTCGTATTCCCGTTCCCCTCGGGGTAATCGCGATGTTTACCGCACCGTTTAAGTGGGTCGCAGCGTTCACGGCCGTCGCGCTGTAGCCCGATCCGTGGCAGGTGCCGCACGAACCCACCCGGCTTGGGTAGTGGTATGTATGACGGCCGGTTGTCGGCGGTATGGCGTGGCAGGAACCGCAGGCCACCGGCGCAGGAACCGGCGCAGGAACTTGCGTCGGCACCGTCGAAGTTGACGGCAGTGCATTGATAATTGCCTGTAACTGAGCATCTGAAAAGCCCTGCGCCATACCGGCATTCTTGATGCCTTGGACGGTCCGGCTGCTTATGGGCCTGGAAGGCGTTGCCAGCGGTCCGTGGCATCCTTGGCAGGTGCTCGTGTAAAGGGCCGCACCGTCTGTGGGCGTCGTAGCTGGCGGAGTGGTGGATGGCACTGCCGGCGGAGCGGGTAGGACGGCGGCGATCGCTGCTACCTGGTCTACCGTCATGGTTACACTTAAGGCACCCATGGAGCCGATAGTGGCCAAGGCGGCACTGATGCCGGCCACGTTTCTGTTCATTGGCAGGATCGCCGTGCTCGCGAGGCTGCCGTGGCAGCCCGCGCAGTAATTCGCGTAAAGTGCCGCGCCGTCGGGCGGCGTCGTGGTGGTGGTCGGAGCGGTTGTGGGCGCCGTCGGCGGAGCGGGCAGGACGGCGGCAATGGCCGCTATCTGGTCAGCCGTCAGGGTTGCCTTCAAAGAACTCATCATCCCGATCGCGGCCAGGGAAGCATTGATGCCGGCGACATTTCTGTTTGTTGGCAGGATCGCCGTATTGGCGAGACTGCCATGGCAGGCGGCGCAGTAATTGGCGTAAAGGGCCGCACCGTCAATTGGTGCACCGGCGGAAGGTGGCGGGGTGTTTGCAGGCGCCGGAGTGGCACTCGGACTGAAGGCCGCTGCAATAGCGGAAATCTGTATGTCCGTGAGAACTATCGAACTCATTACCCCGATGCCGGCAATTGACGCTTTGATTGCGTCCGCAGAACGCCCCTGCTTGCTGTCTCCGTGGCAGGACGAGCAGTAACTGGCATAGAGCGCCGCACCATCCATTGCCGGGGCTGGCGCCGTGAGCGGGGGGCCGGCAGTAGTAGCGACGGCCTGCTTTGAGGGAGCACTTTCCCTACCGAGGCTGTTCACTGCCGTGATGACGAAATAGGAAGTGGTTCCGTCGGCTAGACCGGATAAGACATAGGGGGTCGTTGCATTAGTGATTCTATTCCCGGTACCGGTGGTAACCCAGGCAATTTTCGACCAGTAAATATTATAGGAAGTAGCGTCGAAAACCGGCGGCCAGGTAACGGTCACCCGATTGACGCCCCCCGCTGCCGTTACGGTTGCCGGGGCTACGGGAGCAGGCGAGGGAGGAGCGGCCGTCGTCGCGAAGACCTGAACCGATTGAGGACCCTCTTCGGCGGCGCTGTTTACTGCCGTGACAATATAATAGTAGGTGGTACCGGCTGAAAGCGCCTTATGGCTGTAAGGGCTTGTTACGCCGGTTATTCTTGTTCCCATGGAGGGGGTAGTGGACCAATAATTATTACGCGTGACACCGGCGGTGGAGGAATAGTAAATGTTATAACTTGCCGCTCCGGGAACCGGCGCCCAAGAGATGGTTACCTGGTGATCACCGCCGGTCGCGGTCGGATCAGCCGGAGAAGTTAGACCTACTGCCGGAGTGTTGAATGGGCCGGACAACTGTCCTCCCTTGATATTATTGATCTGACAAGCGAAAACCATGGTTTCAGAGCTTCTGCTGACAATTGTGAGGACGCCGCTGGACAGGGAGATTTTCATGTCGTCAAACAAGCCGTCAAGCCCAGTTCTGTTGGCTACGTAGTGATCTTTGATGGGGTCGAAGTCATAAGCCCCATACCGCTCAAGCAGAGGTTTAAGTTTAGACTGCAGAGCAGCGGTGGCAGCGGGTAGATTTGATTTGATTTTCTGAAGCGTGGCCGGATCGGGATTGGCATAGACCTGGGCCGGGTCAGCGACCCCGGCGGCGTTGGTCAGGAGCAAGTTCGTGAAGGGGTTGATGTTGGCCGTTCCCGAAGAATTGTCGGAGAAAGAGTACAAGGTATAATTGATACCATTGGCGCTTCCCACTGCTTGCAAAATGAAAGGCCCTGTCATGTCAGAGACGTCGAAGGCAAAAGAGCCGTCGCTTGCGATCATCGTTGACTTGGCCCGGGCCGGAGTCGAAGCATCCTTGATGCTTGCCTGTCCGACCAGCGTTAGGCCGACAGCGGCAACACCGCTTACAATACCTTGTGATTCAGCGCTTCCCAGGCCGGTAACGCCGGACACCTGTGGAGGCAAAGCGTCACCGCCTCCGCCGCCGCAGCCGGCCATTGTGAAGCTGATGGCCAGCATGAGTACAACGACAGCCATTAGCTTTGGTAATTCTTTTATCTTCTCTTCTAAGTTATCCACCAACTTCTTACTCTTACCCTGATACATATTACGGCCCCTTTCCTTTTTAGCTTCCTTTTGGACCTGTCTTTGGCAGAGCTGGTATTTTTTGATCTTGCCTTACCTCATGCAATCGCAGTGCCAAGTCAATGTAAAAGATAAGTATTTAATATAAATGATTATTTTATGCAGGGGGTAGCAGGTAGATAGCTATTTGCAGGGATTATCCTACAAGCTTAGGAAAGTCATCAAGACGTAAAACTGCTTAAGTGGCGGTAATTATTTATACTATTATAATGAAGGATATTGACTTCGTGTAGCAGGGACCAGTTTTATCTGCCGGATTGGCCGCCGTTGTTGGCGCCTGAGGTATGCGGCAGCTGCCGCTGGCCCCGCCGGCTAATAAGTCAGCGGGGAGGCCGGAGCCCGAGGGCTCCGGCCTCCCCGACCGATTATTCCTTTTACGGTTTCGGGAACCCTTCGATGGCTTTCAGGGCCCGCTGTATTTCCTCATCGGGCAGTTCATGCGATACGAGCCTGCCAGAAAGATAATCGTCATAGGCCGTCAGGTCCACCAGACCGTGGCCGCTGAAGTTAAAAAGAATGACCTTTTCCTTGCCTTCTTCCTTGGCGCGTGCCGCTTCATCCACAACCGCGGCAATGGCATGGCAGGTCTCCGGGGCCGGGATGAAGCCTTCCGAGCGGGCCCACTTGACGCCGGCGTCAAAGGTCGCCAACTGATTGTAAGCCCGGGCGGACATGAGGCCTTCATTGACCAGGTGGCTGACGATGGGCGCCATGCCGTGATAGCGCAATCCGCCGGCATGGATGGGTTCGGGCACATAGTCATGCCCCAGGGTGTGCATGGCCAGCAGGGGGGTCATCTGTGCCAGATCGCCGAAATCGTAAGCAAAGGGCCCTTTGGTAATCGTCGGGCAGGATGCGGGTTCGGCGGCCACGATATCCACCTGCCGGCCGAAGATCTTGTCCCTGACGAAGGGCAGGGCAATGCCGCCGAAATTGCTGCCGCCGCCGGCACATCCCATAACCACGTCGGGATAGACGCCGATTTTCTCGAATTGCTTTTGCGCCTCCAGGCCGATAATGGTTTGATACATGAGCACGTGGTTAAGGACGCTGCCCAGCGAATAGCGGGAGTTTTCATGGGTGACGGCATCTTCCACCGCCTCGCTGATGGCGATGCCCAGGCTGCCCGGCGAATTCGGGTACTTGGCAAGGACATTCCGGCCGGCGTTGGTCATCTCACTGGGGCTGGCGATACATTCCGCCCCCCAGGTCTTCATCATGATCCGGCGGTAAGGTTTCTGATCATAGCTGACCTTGACCATAAACACCCGGCATTCGAGGCCGAACATCTGGCAGGCCATACTCAGGGCGCTGCCCCACTGGCCGGCGCCGGTTTCCGTCGTGAGCCTCTTGATGCCGAAAACCTTGTTGTAGTAAGCTTGGGGGATGGCAGCGTTGGGCTTATGGGAGCCGGCGGGACTTACACCTTCATATTTGTAGTAAATCTTTACCGGCGCGCCAAGTAATTTCTCAAAGTTATGCGCCCGGTACAGGGGAGAGGGCCGCCAGAGGAGGTATTTTTCCAGGACAGGTTCAGGGATGTCGATCCAGCGTTCCTGGCTTACTTCCTGAGCCACGATGTTCATGGGGAAAATCGGCGCCAGATCATCGGGGCCCACCGGCTGTCCCGTGCCCGGATGCAGAGGAGGGCTCAGGGGTTTGGGCAAATCGGCCTGAATGTTATACCATTGCCGTGGGATTTCGTCATCGTTCAACACTACTTTTGTCTGTTCCATTAAGTCTCCTCTTTTGGTAAAAATGATTTCCCTTTCAGATATCCAGCTTGGACCAGAGCCCCTTTTGCCTTCGGTACCAATAGTTGGGTATGATCCGGTACAAGGCCCGCGAAACAGGCCCAATATACTCTTTTTTTCGCTTATCGAACTGGCAGGCCTGAATGATCTGTTCCTGTATCTCTTTTCTGTTGACGCCTTCGTTGAACATTTTAAAAGCGCAGTGGAAAAGCGGACTGTACATGTTTTTCTTCTCCAGGTACCGGTGGACGTTTCTGATGGTGTTCGGCCCTTCCGGGGTGCCGTCGATCATTCTCAGCACGTTAAGATTGGTTTCGATCGGGTTGCCGTTGAACAGTTCGTAAAACAGTTTCCCGTAGCGGTAATTCTTGCTGGCATCCGAAGAAACGGTGACGTACATATCGCCCACGCCCGCCTGACTGTAAAAAGCCTGAAAACTGCCGCCCAAAAGCTTGGAGAGGGACCTGATTTCCACACCCGAGCGCGCAAAGATGGTTCCGGGAATCGAATCACCCAGTTCCAGACAATCCGTCAGGCCCTTGATGTTGGCGACAATGTTTTTCAGGGAACCGCAAGCCTCCACGCCGATAATGTCAAAGTTGTAATAAGAGTGCAATTCGCGGCGATTAAAACGGGTCAGTTCCTGAATGATCAGTTTTGAGATGCCCTTTTTACCGGAGACCGTGACGCATACCGGATTTCCCAGGGCGATATCCATGTCGAAAAACGGGCCGCCGACACAAACCACTTCGTATTTATAATTGTAATTGGACAGGTGGTTGTTGATGAGCTGGGAAGGCGTGATCAGCTCTTTGGTGATCTCATCGGAAATCAAGCCCTTCATCGGCGAGATGAAGCAGGTATCGCCGCTCTTTCTTTCAATCAACGGCTTAAGGTAATTAAGCAATTCCGGGAGCCGGTCCATGGTAACGGAAAGAAAGATGAAATCATTGTCCTCTACGGCTCTTTCCAGGTCATTGGTGGCAAAGACGCGTTGCGACAGGCGAGGTACATTATCAATACCTCCCAGCTTCTTGGCCATGTCGACGGTCAGGTGTTTCGGGTTCAGGTGTTCCTTGTTGATTTCCCGACAAATCACCGAATCGTGATAATAAAGGGTTACCCGCTTATTATCGCGGCCGAACTTGTACGCAAAGGATGTCCCTAAACGGCCGGGACCGATGATCGCGATTCTGCCGGTATCCAGATTGGCTAAATTCATGCTCAGGAAAAATCCCTCAGTCTGCAGGATAAGAACAATTTCCAGTTCCCTTATAGCAACCAGAGAAGCCCTTTGTTAAGGTGCCGAACCCCGATAACTGGGATAATTAAGTTGACGAAATTATTTTTGCCACTCTGTTCAGTACCCCCTTGAGGGGTAGAAAGACGCAAAAGATAATTTCTTACTTACTAACAGTTACCCTCTTTCGTGGCGGCGATTATAGGTACATAATATCAGGCTGTCAATTATTATGACAAATATGCCGCTATTTCCAATAGATGTCAGTGAAATGCATATCCAGATTCCTTTTTCACCACTTGAAAACAGCAAGCAGATTCGAAAAATCGTCGGTCCAGACCCGGATATTTTTGCGGCGTTCTATGTTCCTCCAGTTGCCCGTCTCCAGGAGGCCTCCAAAATCTTTTTCCTTCCGGGCCAGGAGTACCCAGGTGGAGCTGTACTTCTGGGTGGACGTGTCTTCGTTGTCGTCGCAGATCCGGCTGGCAAGGCCGCTTTCATCAGCCAGCGACGCCAGTACCGGTGCGAGGTCGAGGTATTTGTTGGAGATATGAATCAGCAGTAAACCGTCACTGCTGAGCTTCGAAAAATACATGCCAACGGCCTCTCTGGTGAGGAGATGCACTGGGATGGCGTCCGAGCTGAAGGCGTCAAGAATGATGATGTCGTAATGATTGGCGGGTGCCTTGGCCATGGTCAGCCTGGCGTCCCCCAGGATGATCTTCCACAGGCCCCGGCAATCCATCAGGTAAGTGAAATATGCCGGATTGGTGGCGATTCTTTCTATTTCCGGGTCGATCTCATAGAAGTCTATCTGTTGACCCTGGCCGGCATAGGCGGCGAGCGTGCCCGCCCCCAGGCCGGTAACGGCGATGCGGGATTTTTTCTTCTCCCCGCTGAACTCGGCAAAGACCTGCCCCGCCGGTCCTGTTTTGTGATAGTAGGAGATCGGTTCCAGCCGCTTGTCCGGGCTCATCTGCTGTCTCCCATGAATCGTAATGCCGTGGGAAAGGTCCATAAAGGAGCCCTCCGTTTCCCACTCCACTGTGACTACGCCGAAGAAAGTCCTCTGCCGGTGCAAGATGCTCCGCGTTACGTCTTCGGACCCGACAATGGTGAGGATTACCGCCGCCACGCCCACCCCGAAGAGAAAACGTTTTTTCAGGAAAAAAAGCGCATAGGTAACAAGACTCAGCGAGCCATAGACGAGAATCGTTTTTAAAGACTTTGTTTCCAGGTGCAAAAAGCCGGCTAGCGCGCCGAGATCGACGTTCTCAGGAAACTTTGCCGTAAGCCAGTAGGTGAGCGGAACCATAAGGAGAGGAACAAGGATATAAAGAATGACATCCCTCCAGGATAGGGTGCCAAGGGTATTGCCCTGCCTTCTGACAGGCAGGAGCAAGGCGCCGAGGGCCAGCAGCAAGGGGTATTCCAGGACGGTCTTGAAGGCCAGCGGGGCGAACAGGGCATTGAAGACGCCTCCCAGGACGCCGCCTACGGATACCCATAAATAGAATTCAGTCAGATGCCTTGTCCCCGGTCGGGAGCCGGCGATTTCACCGTGGCAAACCATGGAATAGACAAAAAAATTGACCAGATGGAAGAGGAAGACAACCCATTTCGGGATGCCCAGATCCGAAAAGTTAACAAAAATAAGGGCGGTGACGGAAAGAGGCAGGAGGACAACCATGATTTTGTGGACCAGGGCCGGGACCCTGGCAAAGACGATGATAAAGGAAAGCAGGTAGAGCGAAAGCGGGACCACCCAGAAAAGCGGGATTGCTGCGACGTCCGTACTCAGGAAAGTTGTCACGCCGAGCATCAGGCTCGACGGCACAAAGGCCAGCAGAACCCACCAAGATCGCTGTTTTATTGTGAGTGCCGCTTCGACGGCAGCAGCGGTTTCCGCCGGATTCTGTTCTTGCCCGGCGACTTGAAACGGACCGGCTGTCCGGAATTTTCCGGCAAGTGCGGCGCAGGCAGCGATGCATAGCACGAGCAGGACATAACCGACGGTCCAGGAACGGCCCTGTTCGGCAAGCCGGAAGTAAGGCTCGATCAGGGTCGGATAGCCGATAAGGGCCAGCATGCTGCCGAGATTACTTGCACTATACAAGAAGTAGGGGTCTTGGGCCGCCGAATGGCCGGTGCCGGAAAACCATTTCTGCAACAAAAGCGCCGTCGATGAAAGGATGAAAAAAGGCAAACCCACGGAAAGCAAAAGCAGCAGCAAGACGTACCCGATGGGGCTGCCTTCGGCAGAAGGCGTCCATTGGCGGGGAAGGGCTATGGGCAGGAAAACAAAGGCAACAATGAGGAGTGCCAGGTGAATGACGATCTGCCTGTTGAACCCGGCCTTGAGACCGATAAGATGGGCATATGCGTAACCCGCGAGCAATACGGCCTGGAAAAACATCATGCAGGTGTTCCAGACGGCGGGAGTCCCGCCGAGCAGCGGGAGAATCATCTTGGCGATCATGGGTTCGACAAGAAAAAGAAGGCCGGCGCTCAGAAAGAGCGTTATGGAAAACAGGGCCGGCAGGGATGCAAACAGGATTTTATTAAGCATATCACATAAGTCCTTTGTCTCTTGATTGGTCTGCCTTTTTTGTCGCGGCAGTATGAGTAAAAGTCACATTTCTGTCAAGCAGTAATGAGCAAGTTTATAAATAACACGTTGCCTGATGCCTTCCCTCATGCTATAGCTGAATCGAAGACAGTTTATTATCAGGTGCTTGGTTGCAGAAGCGAATTAGTAACAGAAAAAATTCCCGGCCGGTTTTTCTCGGAGACGTGCAGATCGGCGGCGGCGCCCCGGTGGTTGTCCAGTCCATGACCTGCACGGACACGCGGGATGCAGTTGCCACCGTGGCCCAGATCAGGGCGCTCGAAGCGGCTGGCTGCGAGGTCGTCCGGGTGGCGGTACCAGACCGGGAAGCAGCCGCTCGCCTGGCGGAGATAAAGGCAGGAATCGGGATACCACTGATTGCGGACATCCACTTTGATTATCGTCTGGCGCTGGAGGCAATCAACCAAGGGGTCCAGGGAATACGCATTAATCCGGGCAATATTGGCAGCAAAGTCAAGGTAAAGGCTATTATCAGCCTGGCTAAAGAAAGAGGAACCGTAATTCGCGTCGGCGTCAATGCCGGCTCGTTGGAGAAGGAGATAGCGGCCCGGCACGGCGGACCGACGGCGGCGGCCCTGGCGGAGAGCGCTTTGCGGAATATTGCCCTGTTGGAAGACATGGATTTCAGGTCGATGAAATTGTCGCTTAAGTCTTCCGATGTGCCGACGATGATCGAAGCCTATCGCCTCGTGGCCGAAAAATCGGCCTATCCCCTTCATCTTGGAGTAACCGAGGCCGGAACTCTGGTAAACTCCGCGATCAAGTCTTCCATCGGCATTGGCTTGCTGCTTTATGAGGGCATTGGCGATACCATCAGGGTGTCGGTAACCGGCGACCCGGTCGCCGAGATCCGGGTCGCTTACGGCATCCTGCGCTCCCTGGGGATTCGGAACGTGGGACCGGAGATCATATCCTGCCCTACCTGCGGCCGTTGCGAGATCGATGTTCTTAAACTGGCCGAAGAGGTGGAGTGCCGGCTGACGGGCATGAAGACTCATCTCAAGATTGCCCTTATGGGATGCGTCGTAAACGGGCCCGGGGAAGCTGCGGAGGCGGATATCGGCATCGCCGGCGGCCGCGGTTTCGGCTTCCTTTTCAAGAAAGGAAAAAAGGTCAAGAAAATAAAGGAAAATGAGTTTGTAACAGTGCTGCTGGAGGAAATAAAGTCCCTGGCGGCCGCTTCTTAGTGAATTAGGAGTTATTTTCCGTCTTTTTCTACCCCTCAAGGGGGTACTGAACAGAGTGGCGAAAATAATTTCGCTAACGCACTTATCCCGTTTATCGGAGTTAGGAGAGGTGTCATGCGTTACTCGGAGATGTTCCTGCCGACTGTGCGGGAAATCCCTGCCGATGCGGAGATTGTCAGCCATCAATTGATGATCCGCGCCGGAATGATCAGGAAATTGACCAGTGGTATCTATTCTTACCTTCCCCTCGGATACCGTGTGGTTCGCAAGGTTGAACAGATTGTGCGGGAGGAGATGAACAGGGCGGGGGCGCAGGAGGTCTGCCTGCCCATGGTGTTGCCGGCTGAATTGTGGCAGGAATCGGGCCGTTGGGAGCATTACGGGAAGGAGCTGCTGCGCTTCAAAGATCGTCACGAGCGGGATTATTGCCTGGGGCCGACCCATGAGGAGATCATTACCGACCTCGTGCGTCACGAAATCAAGACTTATCGTCAGCTGCCGAAAAACCTCTACCAGATTCAGGCGAAGTTTCGCGATGAAATCAGGCCGCGCTTCGGCGTCATGCGTTGCCGGGAATTTGTCATGAAAGACGCTTACAGTTTTGATACGGACGCAGAAGCAACCGCGGTAACTTACGATAAAATGTATGATGCTTATCAACGCATCTTCCAGCGGTGCGGCCTGAAATTTCGGGCTGTGGAGGCCGATTCCGGTAATATCGGCGGCAGTTTTTCCCACGAATTCATGGTTATTGCCGATTCCGGCGAAGATGGACTGGTTTTTTGCGACAATTGTGAATATGCGGCCAATCTCGAAAAGGCGGAAGCGCCCCGGCCGTCGCCGGTCGCGGTCGATGCGGGCAGCCTCTTACCGTTGCAGGAAGTATGTACCCCCCAGTTGAGGACGATTGAGGAAGTGAGCGGCTTCCTTAAGCTTCCGGCGGATAAATTCGTTAAGACAATGGTATATAATGCCGATGGGGCGCCGGTTGTGGTGCTGATCAGGGGCGATGAGGAAACCAACGAAATCAAGGTGAAAAATTTTCTGGGTGCCGCAACCCTGGAATTGGCCGATGAAGCGATGATTCGTGAGGTGACGGGCGCTCCCCGAGGTTTTGCCGGGGCGGTAGGGCTTAAGGGTGAGGTCGTTGCCGATTATTCCGTCATGAATATGACCAATTTTGTCATGGGGGCGAATCGCGAAGACTGTCACCTGATAAATGTCAATATTGGCAGGGACTTCATCATCAACAACTATGCCGATTTAAGAATCGTCAAAGAAGCGGATCATTGCCCGCGCTGCCCGGGATTGCTGAAAATAGCACGGGGGATCGAGGTGGGGCATGTTTTCAAGCTGGGAACCAAGTATAGCAAAGCCTTGAAGGCGGTCTATCTGGATGGCGAGGGCAAGGAGCAATACATGTACATGGGTTGCTACGGAATCGGTATCGGCCGGACGGTAGCCGCGAGCATAGAACAGAATCATGATGAACAGGGCATCATCTGGCCTTTGCCGATTGCACCGTTCCAAGTCATCATCACACCCGTGAACGTCAATAATGAAGCCCTGGCGGCTGCTGCTGAAGGTTTGTACCGGGCGCTTACCGACAAGGGGGTAGAGGCGCTTCTGGACGATCGTGATGAACGGGCCGGTGTGAAGTTCATGGATGCCGATCTGATCGGTGTGCCTCTCCGCGTTACCATCGGTCCCAAGAGACTGGCCGAGGGCCAAGTCGAAATCAGGGAAAGAAGCAGCGGTACGGTGTCGGTCATGTCCTTCGCGGCCGCGCAAGATTATATCGTGGATTATATCCATCCCGAATGCTGACAAATCCTTTCAATTCTCAGGTTCCGCGCGCCATGTCTGCCCGGGTGGTTCGTGGGGCCTCTGAGCAGGGCAGTCACGGGCAGAGCACCAGCCCCTGCCCGGCAAGCTGAACTCTCAATTCCGGTTGTTGGGGTACTTTTGGGCAGGGCAAACCCTGCTCCCACAAGAGTTTATCAATTATGTTGCGGATCACAGACATTCTGGACAAGGGTCAACAATTCCTGCCGGCAACGGACCTGGAAATGATAGAAAAGGCCTACATTTATTCCGCTACCGTCCATCAGGGCCAGGTCCGCCTCAGCGGCGAACCTTATCTCACCCATCCTTTGGAAGTTGCCGGCATCCTTACCGATATGAAGATGGATGCCGCCACTATCGTTACCGGTCTGCTCCATGATGCCGTGGAAGACACCTATACAACCATCGCCGAGATCGGGGAAGCCTTCGGCAAGGAAGTGGCTTTTCTTGTTGAGGGCCTGACAAAACTGAGCAAAATCAGTTTCCGGAGCCAGGAAGAGCAGCAGGCGGAAAATTTCCGTAAAATGATCCTGGCAATGTCGGAAGACATCAGAATCCTGATCGTAAAGCTCGCCGACCGACTGCACAATATGCGTACGCTGGGTTATCAGCCGCCGGAAAGGCAGCGTTCCATTGCCGAGGAGACACTGGAAATCTATGCCCCACTGGCCCACCGTTTGGGCATCAACTGGTTGAAAATGGAACTGGAGGACCTGTCCTTTAAGTATCTCGATCCCCCGGCCTATGACGATCTGCTGAAGCGAGTCGCCAAAACAAAGGAAAAAAGGGATCAGTATACGGAGGAAGTTAAGGGCCTCATCAAGCAGGAACTGGAAAATTTCGGCGTGAGCGCCGAAGTGGAGGGCCGGGCCAAGCACTTATACAGCATTTATCAGAAGATGAAGGAACAACACATTAATTTTGACGAAGTCTACGACCTGATCGCCTTCCGCGTAATCCTGGATTCGGACGATGATAAGGGCTGTTATGAGGTGCTGAGTATTGTCCATGCCCTGTGGAAGCCTGTTCCCTATCGCTTCAAGGATTATATCGGTATGCCGAAAGCCAACAATTACCGCTCCCTTCACACCACCGTCATTGGTCCTTACGGAGAGCGCGTGGAAATCCAGATCAGGACCAGGGTAATGCACAAATGGGCAGAAGAAGGCATCGCCGCCCACTGGCGTTATAAGGAAGGGGGAGGGACTTACCAGTCCAAGGATCATGAGCAGATCAAGAAACTCCGGGAACTCCTTGACCTCCAACATGAGTCGGCCAACCCGCGGGAATTCATGTCCAACTTGAAAATGGCCCTTTTCCCTGACGAAGTTTATGTATTTACACCCAAGGGCGATGTGAAGTCTTTCCCCAAGGGAGCCACACCGGTTGATTTTGCCTACAGTGTTCACAGCGATGTGGGAAATCAATGCGTCGGGGCCAGGGTGAACAGGAGCATTGTGCCCCTCAGGTACGTTTTGAAGAACGGCGACCGGGTGGAAGTCATCACGCAGGCCGGGCATAAGCCAAGCAAAGACTGGTTGAAATTCGTCGTTACCTCCAAGGCGATTGCCAAAATCAGGAGTTGGGTCAAAGCGGAAGAAAGAGAAAAGAGCCAGGCGCTGGGGAAAGAGTTGCTGGAAAAGGAGTTCAAGAAGAACCACCTCAAGTTCAGTCAGGCACAGAAATCGGAGGAAATGAAGAAAATCCTCCAGGAAAATTCCTTAAACGCGCTGGATGATCTTTTTCTGACAGTCGGCTACGGGAAGCTGTCGCCGAAATCCATTGTTAACCGTTTCATACCAGAGGAGGAGGGAAAGAAGGGAAAGGAAGTCCCAGAAAAGAAGCCGAAGACCGTCTCCTCCTCTACCGCCAGCATCTCCCTGACCGGGATCGACGACGTGCTGGTCAGGTTCGCCAAGTGCTGTAATCCAATTCCCGGGGAAGAAATAGTGGGCTATATATCCCGGGGGCGGGGCATCACCGTTCATACCGCGGAGTGCCCTCTTGCGATGGAGATGGACGCCGATCGTCTGGTGGATGTGGAATGGAACTTAAAGGAAAAGCACACCTTTCCAGTGCACATGCGGGTTATCTCCAGCGATTATAAGGGGGTGCTGGCGGAAATCAGTTCCGTTATCTCTTCTTTGGACGTCAATATCAGCCATGCCGAGGTGGATACGAACAGCAACAACCAGGCCATTTGTGACTTTATCCTGGATGTGAATGATTTGAACCAGTATGACAGAGTAGTGGCCCAGATAAAAAAGTTAAGCAACGTAGTCTCCGTGGAAAGGATCAGAAGGCAAACCGGGATATCTTATTGACAGGCAATCGATATTTACTGTATTAAGCGCAGGTTTCAACAACTGAGGGTGAAGAGGAAATGAGGGCGATTAAACACAAAAGCATATTATTTTTCCTGATCATGGGGTTCCTTTTTCCCTTTTCACTTTATGGTGCGGAACGTCCGCCCGTGAAGCGTGTAGTCATCATCGATCCGGCGCACGGGGGCGCTGATAAAGGGGTTAAGTTGTCGGACGACTTATTTGAAAAGGACGTGACCCTGAAGATTGCGTTGGCTCTGCAGCAAGAATTGCAGGCGAGCGGCGGTGTTTCTGTGCAACTGACCAGAAGTTCGGACCGGGAGGTGCCGCTTGCCGCCCGGAACAAAATTATCCAGTCTGCCGGGCGCGGCATCTTGATCAGTCTTCATGTAAATGCGGGTTTTGGCAAGAAGGCGGCAGGGTACGAAGTCTATTTCCCGGGCTTCAATGCTGCAGCGCCCGCCCGGGAAAGCGGCGCCTCGGAGATCATCAGGGATATGGCCGGCAACAAGTATCTTAACGAGAGCGTCGGCCTGGCACAAGGCATCATGAGGGACCTGCAAAGCGTATTTCCCCGGGAAGACCGGGGGTTGAGAGAGGCCCCGATACCGCTTCTTGAAGGATTGGCCTTGCCGGGGGTGGTCGTGGAAATTGGCTTTGCCACGAACGGGGAAGACAAGGCAGTCATTGCCGGGGATAAAGGACAAAAGGCGGTTGCCGCCGCGTTAGGCAAGAGTGTCCGGAATTTCATCGGTAACAAATGAAAGGTAAGTTATTGCGCAACAGCGGTCGAAAACATGATGAACTCCGCGAGCTGGTCATCAAGGATCATTATCTGAAATATCCGAGCGGGTCGGTGCTTATTGGCATGGGCGATACCCGCGTGATCTGCACGGCGACCATAGAAGATAAGGTGCCGCCGTTCCTGAAGAATACCGGACAGGGCTGGTTGACGGCCGAGTACTCCATGCTTCCCGCAGCCACTCCCACCCGCAGTTTTCGCGAAGCCTCCACCGGCCGGGTAGGGGGGAGAACGTACGAGATTCAGCGGCTGATCGGCCGTTCCCTGCGCGCCGTTACGGATCTCCAGTCTTTTGGCGAGCGAACCATTTATATCGACTGTGACGTTATCCAGGCGGATGGCGGTACGCGCACTGCCTCCATAACGGGAGCCTTTGTGGCCCTGGTGGGGCTTTTCCGGGACTTGTGGAAGCAGGGGCTGGTAAGCGATTTGCCGGTGAAGGATTTTCTGGCGGCGGTCAGCGTGGGGATCGTGGACGGGGAGGTGGTGCTCGATCTGGATTATGATGAGGATTCACGGGCGGAAGTTGACATGAATTTCGTCGTTACGGCAGCCGGACTTTTCATCGAAGTGCAAGGTACTTCCGAAAAAGCCCCCTTTCGCCGGGACCAACTGATGGCTATGACGGATCTGGCCCTGAAAGGAATAGATGTCCTGGCGGGGAGGCAAAAACAGGTCCTGGGGGAGCTAACCTGACGCGCATTGTTCTCGCCACCAAAAACAGGGGCAAAACAAGGGAAATAGCGGCCATGCTGGCCGGCCTCGCGGTGGAAGTTCTTTCTCTCAATGATTTTCCCGGGGTCCCGGAGATCGTGGAAGATGGGCAAACGTATCTGGAGAATGCCCTGAAAAAGGCCCGCGCGGTGGCGGAGTTCACCGGTGAGCCGGCTCTCGCCGACGATTCAGGCCTGGAGGTTGATGCCTTGCACGGCGCTCCGGGTGTCTATTCTGCCCGTTATGCCGGCAACGGGGCTTCCGATGAGGACAATCTGCAGAAACTCCTGTCTGATCTGAAAGATGTTCCGCGGAACAAGAGAGGCGCCGCTTTTCATTGCGTCCTGGTTTTTTATCGGCCGGCCGGTTTCTCCGAAGTCTTTACCGGCCGCTGGGAAGGGCGGATCAACGACGTCCCTCAGGGCAACGGCGGCTTCGGTTACGATCCGGTTTTCGTTCTGCCCGAGGGGGGCCGGACGGCCGCCCAGCTTTCCGCTGAGGAAAAGAACAGGCTGAGCCACCGCGGCCAGGCCTTAAGCAAATTCAAAGAGTGGTTGCAACATAAAGAATTATTCAAGAACGGGGCGTAGCGCAGCCCGGTAGCGCGCCTGCTTTGGGAGCAGGATGTCGCAGGTTCAAATCCTGCCGCCCCGACCAATAATATAGATGTGTTACAATGTGTTTATGAGCTTTTATTCGTCTAATAATCTCTTGGCTACATAATTGGCTACAAGAATGCATGTCCTTTGAAAAGGATATGGAAGCCTTTTTCCAGAAAAAAACCGGCAATAATGCAAGGGGGACGTTGTCACAATTGTTGTTGTTTGCTTGAGGTTGTTTTTTTGTCCTGGCGGACTCCACAGGATCGCCTTGGTTTATACGAACGGCTACATTGCGAAGCCGGGCTGGGAATCAGCCGAACGATAGTATGCAGCGGTCGCCTGCAAAAATAGCTGCTACTCGGCGTTAATCAATCATTACAATACATAATTCTTGCGTTAATTCAATATTTAGAGCTTTGGATAGGGTAGGGCAATGTCTGACACATGTCATTTACCATGAACCCCTCGTGCTCATTGCAAATACAAAGTGAGAGGTGGGATGGTCGGCACAGTCCATTGAGTACGGCTCGAAAGCTCGTATTACAGTGACGGCCCATTGGTACCTGCAATTTTCCGGGCAGAGCTCCTTGCCCGAGCCGTGGCGCTGCTGGCACGCGAGTTCGATCATGGCCGGATCGTCGTGTATTCCTTACGCAATTTCCTGTTCATCACGGTCGGGCCTTTTCTTTCCCGGCTTCGGCAAATCGTTCCCGGATGCCCTCGACCCGGATGCGATTCACGAAGAAATCGGTTATGCCCAAGCGAGAGGCCGACCGGACGTGGATCACCTTGGGGGCCTCGACAATGAGGAACTCCACGTCGTCCACGAAGCCAATGATGGCGGACGTAAATTCGGCGTAGATGTAACGGTCCTCGACCTTCACCACGTTGACACGCTTCCTGTCCTTAAGGATCGCCAGGAGCCGGGTCCGGGCCTCCTCAGGCGAGCCCTCGTAGGAGATGGGCTCAATACCGGAGAGCGGCCAGTTCTCCTCCGAGTTTACACAATTGGGAGTGATAGGGCAGGAGCGCAGCTTCCCGTCTTTCACCCCGGCGCGGGACTGCCAGAACCCCGAACAGCCCGTCATCACGAGGACCAGACCAACCGCCACCCAAACTTTCAGCATATTGTCCTCCTTTCCACTCCCTCTTTGCCTGGTTCTCCCTTTTTAAAACACATTTGTCCCCCCTTTTTTAGAGGGGGGTGTGGAGGGATTTTACAGAATCTCTCCACGAATCCCTTCACCTGCCGCATGGTCGCTCCCTTTTTCTATGTCGCCCCGGTGAAGAGTTTCCGGATGGTCTCCACGCGCTTCCGATTCACGCCGAAATCGTAGTAACCCACGCGGGAGGCCGAGCGGACTTGGATCGGATAAGAACTTGCTTTAGCGTGGTTTGAAGATACGGCGAAGGAGTCTTGTATGTCAATGACATTCTATCACAACCTGTTTTGGCTAGAGAGGGTTTGATTCCGTTGTATGGTTAGTCAGCAAAAAATAACCTCAAAAATATTTATCGAAACAATGTCGATTTCGGTGATGGCTCGTGTCCTGCTGGTTTTTCGGGGCAATTCGGACAGGCTTCACCGAAGCACCCCCATTTGTATTGGATTGATGGGGTTATATATATGCCTCCCAGGGATAATTGGGATCGCCGTAGACGGTAGGAATCGAGAAAGGCGGAATGGAGGGGTACCATCCACAGCGCATTGACGGGTCGGTGGGATCTACCCTCATCTCTTGTGCAGCCTCGTGGCGCACTTACGGGTTGAAATCAGCTACGCGTAAACTTTTCGCCAAGACCTTGACTTCAATAAGCTGCTTATTCCCTTCAAATACAAAGAGAGGGGCTATACAGTTTGCCCTAGCCATTGAATGCCGTTTGAAAGTGCGCTTACGCTTGACGAGATATTTTTTTAATGGCCGCGGACCGGCTTCTTCCTGAAACTCCTCCCTTGAAGTTTTCTTCCAAATATGCGAAATTTCAAAGCGTAATCCATATTATCATTACCTCCGGAGATAAGAGATTATGACTCAGTCCCTTCGCATCCTCATTTTGGAAGACAACCCGGTTGATGCCGAATTAGTCCAATTTGAACTGCAAGATGCAGGGTTCGCCTTCACCGCGCAAGTGGTGATGACGGAAAAAGATTTTGTTCGCGAACTTCAGGGATGCACCCCCGATCTTATCCTTTCCGATTATGACCTCCCCCAGTACAACGGCGCCTTGGCGCTTGCTGAGGCGCAAAGAAGATGCCCCAATACCCCTTTTATTCTTGTCTCTGGCGTTCTCACCGAAGACCGGGCCATCGAAATCCTCACCCAGGGCGCCAAGGATTATGTTCTGAAGACGCGCCTCCAGCAACGTCTGATACCTGCTGTCCGTAGAGCCCTTGCAGAGGCGGAAGAACACCGGGCGCGCCAGCAGGCAGAGGCTGAACTTCGTGAAGCTCACCGGACCTTGGAGGAGCGAGTGAAGATCAGGACAGCGGAACTCGAAGCGGAGGTAGCGACACGTAAGAAGCTGGAAGAGGACCGCGAGCGCCTGTTTGCTGAGGTCGAGAATCGAGCTGCTGAGCTGGATGCCACCATTGCCTCGATGACCACCGGCATGATCGTTTATGACACGGCTGGCAAAGCTATTCGTATGAACAATACTGCGAAAGAGCTGTTGCCACAGGAACTCTTTTTCAATACGACAGTGGAAGAGCGGGCGCGTGGGATACGTTGGGAGACAGAAGAAGGTCAGCCGTTTCCGCTGGAAGAGATACCGGTGGCACGCGCCCTGCGAGGCGAAACCACGCGTAACGTGGTTATTGCCGCGTCCTTTCCCGACCATAAACTGTGGATTTCAGCCAGTGCGGCACCCATCCGCACCTCGGACGGCCAGATGCTGGGCGTAGTCGCATCATTCATGGACATCACCGAGCGCAAGCAGATTGAAGAAGCGCTGGAAGATTCCGAGAAGAGATACTGGCGCCTTTTTGAAGCATCCAAGGACGGAATCTTGATTCTCGATGCCGATACGGGCAAGGTGGTTGATGTCAATCCTTTCCTGTTGCAGCTACTTGGCTATTCTTATGATGCGGTATACGGGAAATATATCTGGGAACTCGGTGTATTCAAAGACATTGCCGCATCCAGGGAGGCTTTCAAGGTCCTGCAACAAAAGGAATACATCAGGTACGATGATTTGCCGCTGGAAACCCTCGACGGGCGTGCCATCGCCGTGGAATTTGTCAGTAATGTTTACCTTGTGGACCACAGCAAGGTAATCCAGTGCAACATCCGTGACATCACTGAGCGTAAACGGAGAGAGTGCGCGGTGCTGGAGAACGAGGAGCGCTTTCGCGCCCTGGTGACGGCCAGCTCAGAAGTATTATATCGTATGAGCCCAGATTGGACCGAAATGCGCCAGCTCCATGGTCATGGTTTTCTCGCCAACACAGAAAACCCGAGCCGTACCTGGCTTCAGGAATACATTCACCCAGACGATCAGTCGCAGGTGGCCACTGCGATCAAGGAAGCCATCCGGAGGAAAAGCATTTTTGAACTGGAACATCGAGTCATCCGAGCGGACGGAAGCCTGGGATGGACGTTCTCGCGTGCTGTTCCGCTGCTGGATAAGAACGGCGAAATTGTTGAATGGTTTGGCGCCGCCAGCGACGTCACCGAGCGCAAACGGGCGGAGCTGGAATTAAAGCGCACTTCCGATGAGCTTGCGGCGGCCAACACACGGCTCAAGGAGGTGAATGCGGAGATCAATGCCGAACGTACACGCTGGCAAGGGGTGGTCGAAGGCATTGCGGACGAGGTATGGACCTGTGACAGAGATGGCAGGATGAGCCTTGTCAATCTGCCGGACGTGACGGCCATGGGCCTTGAGTCATTCAAGGACAGAACGGTTGAAGAGGTGCTACTCGACGTGGACATCATGAACCCGGACGGCATGTTGCGGCCGCCGGAACAGGCCCCGCTGCTCCGCTCGCTCAAGGGTGAGATCGTTCGCGGAGAAGAGATTATGCGCCATCGCCGGAACGGGAGGGTCCGCTGGAGACACTATAGCTCAGCGCCCATGCGAGACGCCTCGGGCGTGATCACGGGCGCCGTCGCTATCGTGCGGGACATAACCGATCTGAAAGATGCCGAAGCAGCGCTGCACCGAGCTCTGTCAGAAGCAGAAGAAGGTCGGCGAATTCTGGAAGCGATGATGGAACACATCCCGATGGGAATCACCATTGCCGACGCGCCAGACGTGAATATTCGCTTTGTAAGCCGCTTCGGGCGAGAGCTGACTGGCAGGCGGCGCGACGAGATCGAGGGAATCCCCGTCGACCTGCATGCCGAAAGATGGCAGATTTTCCGTGCCGACGGGGTGACACCAGCAAGCAATGAGGAACTGCCCCTGACGCGGGCGACGCAGAAAGGCGAGGTGGTGCGGGAGGAAGAATGGGTCCTCAAGCGCGAGGACGGAAAACGCATTACCATCTTGTGCACTGCCGCCCCTATTCGAGACAGCTCAGGGAGGATTACGGGTGGTGTAATCGGGTGGCAGGATATTACGGAGCGCAAACGGGCGGAGCTGGAATTAAAGCGCACTGTCGATGAACTTGCGTCGGCGAACAAAGAGCTTGAAACTTTCAGTTACTCCGTCTCCCATGACCTGCGGGCGCCGCTTCGCGCCATAGACGGTTTCTCCCGGATGCTTGTCCAGGGTCTCCAAGACAGGCTCGATGAAGAAGCAAAGCGGAGGTTTGAGGCCATCCGGAACAACGTGATCAAGATGAATCAGCTGATCGAGGACGTGCTTACCTTTTCCCGGCTTGGCCGTGAAGCATTGACCATGGACGTTATCGACATGGAGAAGCTGGCGACGGATGTCTGGCATGAACTCCAGGAAAAAAATCCGCAACTAAATATAGCAATTACCGTCGCCCACCCCATGGCCTGTTATGGCGACGATAAGATGCTGCGGCGGGTTTTAACGAATCTCTTAGCCAATGCCATCAAATTTACCAAAGAAAAACAGTCCGCGACGATTGAAGTCGGGGGTTATAAAGGAGAAGATGAGTGCGTCTACTACGTGAAAGATAACGGCGTCGGTTTTGATATGCGCTTTGCCGATAAGCTCTTCAGCCTCTTTCAACGATTGCACAGCGAAGCGGAATTTGAAGGCACTGGCGTGGGCCTCTCCTTCGTAAAACGCATCATCGAGAGACACGGCGGCCGCGTCTGGGTGGAAGGCGAAGTGAACAGGGGGGCAACGTTCTACTTTACACTGCCGACCAAGCAAGAATGATGCTTTCATTGTTCCCGACCATTACACCCTTTCAACGAGTCATCCTTGCTGTTCAGAAGATACTAAGGGCATGGACTTGTAGGTGGAGGCAATTTCTGGGGCATGTCATTTTTTATGAGCCGTTCGCCGTCAGTTACAAATAAGTCAATGCGGCCGGTCACTACAAGAGTTCATTTAATTCATGTTGAAAGGCGCATAGTGTTATCGGTTTGTTTACCTTTTATATGTGGCAGCTGTTCTTCCACTTCTAATGTTTTCTTGATAACTTGCTTTATTTATCTGGGCATAGTCCGGACACTTCTCACACCGGCTGGGAAGTTCCGGGGACAGTTTACTTAATTCAAAGTCTTTGATCTCTTTCTCAATAGTTAAGTATGGTGTCCCCTGAACTATCCATGCTGAACTATGTCCCCTGAACTCATCTCTTTGCATGAATCCAAAGAGCATGGAGGAAGTGCTGAGGTGGGTCAATATTGGACGCCGATTACCCCCCTAAGTGGGTCATTATTGCATGCAGATTTACAGACGCTGGCGATAAAGCACCACAAATCGACGGAAGAGGTGGCTAAAATTTATTCTAAAGTGCTTGCTGATTTTCAGAGGCCCACCTATATAAAAATATATCTTCCCATCCTTGTGAGTAAGAAGGTTAAGGAATTTATAACGGCCTAAGAAGCTAGCTCGCCTGGCGCTTATTCAAAATGCAAAGATTCTGATGGGGCAATAGTCACAGTTAACAGAACTTACCAACCATAAAATCGTATATACATCTCCGCATTAATTGCCGTTTACAGAACGTGGTATTCTGCGGGGGATTCATAAAAATATCTTTTTTCCAATCCATTTTCTAACATTTCTTTCTTTATTGTAGGAACTTGTAAATCTACCCCTCATGGGAGGCTTTGAGCAGGGTTATTGTAATGGATTATGATTGCAGCAGTTTTACTATTATTATATAACAAAACTAGAGGAAGCGGCGTGAACCAACAAAGCAACTATCCACTCATAACCCGCTCCATATCGTCTGAAGAACTCTGACCGGTGCGAGCTTACCTGTAGAACAAGCTTTTATTAATGATCCGAATCATGAATTGGAGATGGAGAAAAGAGGAAACGACTGTGAAGATCATAGCTATGGTTAATAATAAAGGCGGAGTAGGGAAAACAACTTCGGCGGTCAATTTGGCGGCTGGTATTTCTGCTGGAAAACATCGGGTTCTTCTTGTCGATCTGGACGCACAAGGGTCCGCTTCCTTGTCTTTGGGCTTACCAAGGGAAGAACTGATACCTGGCACAGCTGAAGTTATCGTGGATGGGCTTCCAATCGGTGACGCAATCCATTCGTCTTCGGTGAAAGGTCTAGATATCCTCCCAGGATCAATGGAGCTGGCGTCTGCGGATCTTGCCTTGTCGGTGGTAAAGGGCCGGGAGGTAGCCGTAAAAAAAGCACTGAAGCCGATTATCAAGCACTATGACTTTATTATTCTTGACTGTCCACCATCACTGGGGCTGTTAACTGTTAACGCCTTAACTGCTTCAGACTTCTTTATTATACCAATAACACTTGATTATCTGGCACTTGAAGGTCTTGTAAACTTCATGCATGCGGTCGATAAGATAAAATCGGGAATCGGTGGTAAGATAGCTACACCTCTGGGAATACTTCTGACGCTGGCAGACTATCGTTTGAACGTAACTGAAGAAATAGGACAAATGATCCGCAACCATTATGACGACCTTGTGTTCAAGACTGAAATCAGGGGCAATGTACGCCTGAAGGAAGCTCCGTCCTTCGGGAAGTCAATCTTCGACTATGACCAAAGTTCATCTGGCGCTGAAGCATATCGAGAATTGACGAAAGAAGTCTTGAAGCGTATAAAAAAGCATCTGGTGGCGTCTTAACAGAGGAAGGAAAGAATTATGGCAACAGGAAAGAACGCGCTGGACATCTTCAAGCCGACGAAAGGGAAAAAGGCTGATGGAGAAATTGAGGTTTCTAAACGGGTGCGGCGTCGTCCCGTGGCTACGGAAGCACATCAAGAAGTCGAAGTTATATTGCATGACCGTCAAATCCTCTCCCTGGACAAGATAGCCGCAAAGATAAGGGAAAGGACAGGGAAAATTGTCCATCGGGATGAACTAATCAGTGCTATTCTGGACAAGGTTGCTAAGTCGTTGAGCTCTAAGGCAAACGACTTCGACAAGAAAGTACGAAAGCTTTTCCCGGACCTTGATAAGCATAAATAGCACCCTTTCATCGTTCTTTATATTATGATCCTAATACTTGACGCTTCCCACCACTGTTAATTAAGGCATATTTTAAATCTGTATAAGGTGTAAATTGCCTTCCCAGTGTTTTTTTAATCCTATCCGGAATACGGATTATCTTTGAGAGTCCTTTATGCCTGAAAACCTTGCAGTTAAAAATTGTACGGCCTTTTGCCTGGCACAACGTTTTGATATTAATGCACTCGCAAAAGTACTCTCGGATTCGACTTTGATACGGATTATTAAGGGGGCTTTGCTTATTGAGCATAGTGAAGCGTGGTCGGTTATTTTTGCTTATGGAGCTGTTGTGCATTGGAACGTAAGCGCCCAACAGCAAAGCAAATTGCATCAGCTATTATTACAGCATGCCGAAAATCCACTGGCGACGATAGAGGAAGATAATTTCACCTTCACGCTTGACCGTCCCAGTACGCGCATTATTGAGGACCACATTGACATCGAATCTTCAGATCCTATCCTGCTATTTGCCCTGTCTCAAGGCATGGCGCAGTCGATCAAGCTGGCTTCTTTTGAAACCAATGCAATTACAACCATTAATAACACCAGCTACATACCCAGATCATTGGCGGAAAATGGTGCCATTAAGTTAAGCCGACATAACCTATCGAAAATTCGCGGCCAATTATTTCTCACCAAAAGCGACATCATTTTGAATTATGATTTACTCGATACCCCTGATTTTTTTTGGGAATACCCTGAATATGAAGTATTTTACAGTTTAACAGCAAAATATCTGGAAATAGCGCCGCGAACCGAGGTGTTATCCAAAAAGCTCGAAACAATTCATGAATTATTTGAAATGTTAGCCGATGAGCAAAAACATCGGCATTCAACAACACTGGAATGGATTATTATCTGGCTGATAGTCTTTGAAATCGTTATGACCATATATGGCAAACTGTTCTAAAAAACAGTTAAGTATCCGAAGTGGACAGGTAATTTTGCATATGGCCAAACCTTCTTCTTTAGCCGCGGACATGCAAGAGATAACAAAAGGTCTTTACGGTTCACTAGGCTGTAAGTTCCGGGTACAGTTTACTTAATTCAAAGTCTTTGATCTCTTTCTCAATAGTTAAGTATGGTGTCCCCTGAACTGCCTGTCCCCTGAACTGCCTGAACTGATTAGAGCATCAAACCGGGGATATCGGAAAAAAAGTCAGCAAAACTGTCCCAAACATCTGAGACGAATGACAAGAAAAGTAACAGTACATCCTTTTTCCGCAAAAGCATTTTACGCAACGAGCCGCGTATGTACTTCGCGCTCAATTTTCGAACCGATTTCCCGTTCAGCGATTTTAAGGTCGTAACTTGTCTGCAGGTTCAGCCAGAACTGTGGTGTTGTGCCAAAGTAACGAGCAAGACGCAGTGCAGTATCGGGAGTAATCGAACGACGTTCGCGCACAATGTCATTGATTCGCGGAGCCGGAACTTTGAGTTCCATCGCCAGCGCATGTGCGTTCCCTCCCAATGGGACAAGGAACTCTTCACGTAACACTTCACCGGGATGAATGGGACGCATTTTGTTTGTCTGGTTCATAATGTTTATCTCCTCAATGGTAATCTATGATCGCGACATCGAAAGCATCACCATCCTCGAAGCGAAAACAGACACGCCACCGATCATTGATGCGAATGCTCCATTGACCTTTGCGGTCACCGCGTAAGGCTTCCAGCCTATTGCCCGGCGGGACACGGAGGTCTTCGGGCGCATATGCGTCGTCCAGCATTTGCAGCTTGCGCTCTGCTAGGGTAGCAAATGCTTTGAATTTCCGCGGACATTTACCCTCGAACAATGCTTGCGTGTACTGGCAATGGAATGTCTTGATCATGGACCGATGATATAACGAAGCGCGTTAAACGTCAAGCGCTTAATTGTTGTTCGATTCATTGACTTACCTAATAATTTACGAGTGGTAAACGAGTAGTAAGATATCTAACACTCGTCCACATCTATTTGCTCCGCGGCCGAAAACTGAATAACAGAGGCGTCAAGAGGACTGTTAGACGAGGCTTGGGGTTCCGTATGGTTAATGTGTCTGGAAAAATTATCATTTCCAGGTAGTATTTTACTACTATTTGACTTCCACTTATTAATCATTGAGTCAGATCAAACACTCCGGTAGATAAATAACATAGAATTAGTGAAAGTTGGAAATGTCACGTCAAACAAGGAGGCTATGTGAATAACGAAGCGTTGGATCAAGGCTGGCAAGATCTTCAGTCTCGCATCGAAAAGCTGCATGCCAAATATTTTGGTGAATATTTTCATAAGGTTGAATTTAAGTTCCCGGATGAGCAAGACATTGTGGTGACGGCAAAATTCGAGGAAGACTATAATTGACTAATTTCCAATATTTGCCCAAAACCTGCCCGACACGGTCTTTGTTTGGTTCCCTCCTGTCCGGTAATCCGGGCGGGGCTAAGGTCGTCAATTAAAGTTTGCAGCAATCTCTTTCTTGGGACAGCTTGCGGGCTATGCCCACCCCACGAAGGGGAGAAAAAAATCTCAAAAAAAAGAACCTAACAACAGCTAAGGAGGTACATCATGGACTTTGAAACTAATTCATTCCTGTCCCCCCGTCTTCGCGGCATGGTACTATTCTTCCTTGCCATAGCCATCACTCTTACAGCTCTGACGACGTCAGCTAACGGTGCCCAGAAGAAAGGGGAAGGCCCCATGTTCACCAGGGAAGGTGAACTACTTATGCCTAAGAATTTCCGGCATTGGGTCTTTATTGGAGCCCCCGTAACCCCCAATGACATGAATAATGGAAAGGCGGCGTTTCCCGAGTTTCACCATGTCTACATAAACCCGGTCAGTTTTGCCGCCTACCGTAAGAGCGGCAAATTACCCGACGGCACCATACTCGTTAAGGAGCTTGCGTCGGTCGGCGCAAAGAGTGCCGTCAGTGGGAATGGTTATTTTCCAGGCGAATTCATCGGAGTGGCGACAGCGGTAAAGGATTCTAAGCGGTTTGCCAAGGAGCCCGGCAACTGGGCTTATTTCAGCTTCATGGGGACTGACGGTAAAGCGCTCGCCAAAGCCAAGATGCAGCCGACTCCGGCCTGCAACGAGTGTCACCAGAAAAATGCCGCCGCGGACTGGGTTTTCAGCCAGTTCTATCCCGTCCTACGGGCGGCAAAGTAGCTATGTGAGCGACAATCACGGAAGATGGCTTGCCGAATTTCAGCCCGGGGAGGAACAACATGAAAAGGCTGGCCGGTATTGTCCTTAAAGGCCAGGATCAGAAGCAGAACACCAAACACAATGGCGGAGGACGCGATCAGCCAAAGCATGGCGAGCGCACCCGGCCCCGGCCGCATCACAAGGAGAACGCCGAACGTGACCGAGGCGAGACCCACTCTCCGTTTTCCCCTTGACGTTACTTATCATGAATGCCCAGATTCGTTCGCGCTGGGGACCAGGTCAGGCAGGCTTCGGGGCCGAAGTCTGCCGACTGGTCTTTACGGGCATCAAACGGCATAGACCGTTTTTGCGACTGCATCAGTTATGGTTATTGAACGGAGTTCGCGCCAAATACTGCATTAAAAGTGGCCACGTCAACGATCTGCTGATCCTGGGCAGCGGTAAGACCATTCAACGCTACAGTGATGTCGAATTTCTGCCCTCCAACATTCCGTATTAAGTTAAATGTGACAATTCCGTCGGCAGGGTTCGGATTGATAGTGTCCAGCGCGTTGGGGGCGCCTCCGAACACGGGGAATACCAGCTTGTCCCCCGGTCCGAACCCGGAGATGTTGTACTGGATGATGGCGCCGTCAACGGCAGCAAAGGTAAAGGTCGCGTCTGCCCCCACAGCGGATGTCGTATCGGTTCCCGATGCGTTGACGGCAACGTTCACTGCGGGGGTGGGAAGGGTAATAGTCACGGTTACCGGAGTCCCGACTGCAGAGATATTGCCGGCCGCGTCCTTGGCCCAGGGGAAGAAGGTCTGGCTGCCCGCTGCGGCAGCGGTAACGGTAGCCGGGGCGGTAGCCGTCCATCCGACGGCGCCGGCAACCGGCGGCGTTGCCGACTGGGTTATCAGGTATCCGTTCACCGCCACGTTGTCCGTTGCGGCAAACGCGCTGATGCTCACAGACAGGCTCGCTGCGGAGGGCGGCATGGTGAATGCCGTGACCGCCGGCGCCGTGGTGTCCGTATTTACAGTGACCTGACCTTGAGGTGTTGCTTCTGACCCGCCCCCGCCGCAGGCGGCCAGGATGATGGTGACGGCAACAAGTGAGAGCATTTTCTGCATCTGGTTCATGGCATAATCTCCTTAGGTGGTTGTGCTCGATCCTTTTACATCGCTTTGCCTCGTCCGATAGCGATGTCATAGTAAAAGATTACTCACCCCGAGATCATAAGTCAATGGGGGTTAAATACGAGAAGTCTAGTAGGGAAAAAGTTTTCGTTCGAGCCCTCAACTTTCGTTTCTGAGATGAGGATTACCGCCTATAATAGACTTCCCAGAACTGGAAGTTGAAAACCTTTTTCTCGAAATAATCTTATGCAGGCATCGGCGATAGTATTGTCGTAAAGAATTCCTTTGTTATCCGCAATCTCTTGCAGAGCAGCATTTATCCCGATTGCCGGACGATATGGGCGATGCGAGGCCATGGATTCCACGACATCAGAAACCGCCAGGATGCGGGCCTCTGTGAGGATCTCATCACCTTTGAGTCCCCGAGGATAGCCAGAACCATCCATACGTTCATGATGCTGGTAAATGATTTCAGCCAGGGGCCAGGGTGATTCCACATCTTTCAACATCTCGAATCCTCTGCGGGCATGCTCCTTAATCAGGGAAAACTCAATTTCCGACAGTTTTATCGGCTTAGTCAATATCTCCGCAGGTATGGATATTTTTCCAATATCATGAATGGAGCCAGCCAAGCGGATGCCTTCTACTTCCTCCGGTGATAATCCCATCTCGGTAGCAATGGAACGGGCAAGATCAGCAACCCGTATCTGGTGGCCGGCTGTATAGGGATCCCTGACCTCGACAGCGGACACCAGGACCTGAATGGTCGTGCCAACTGCCTTCCTGAGACTTTCAAGAGTTCGCAACGCCTCCTCCGAGTGCTTGCGTTCGGTAATGTCTTGGTTCACTCCATACGTCTTGACTGTCCTGCCGAGGGAGTCCTTGACGATGAAAAATCGGACGGTCATATAGCCAGCCATGCCGTCTGCATAGAGCATTCGGTGTTCAATCTGCCGGTTATATCGGGGATCAGTTGTTTCGATAGCTGCCCGAATTTCTTTCGCGACCACATCCATGTCGTCGGGATGGACAAAGCGATGGGCGTATTCAGAGGAATGCATTGTATACCCACCGACTTTCTCGACGGTGGTGCGGAAAAGTTTGTAGAAATGATCATTAAAAGTGAAGAGGTCATTGGCAACGTCATACTCCCAATGGCCGAGATGGGCTATTTCCAAAGCGTTGGACAATTGTGCCTTACTCGCCTGGAGCTCCTTTAACTTTTCAACCTCTTTTTCTTTGTTCTTGTGTAAGCTGATGTCGCGTACATTTACCACGAAGCCGGCAATGATCGGATTATCCAAGAGATTATTACAGACGGCCTCAAGAATGTGCTCGGTACCATTCTTATGTTTTATGCAGAAATCGCAAGGAATGGGGACTTCTTTTGTCAGCAATGCCCTGCCAAAATCCGCAATGGCCCTCGGCTTATCGTCAGAAGCGATCAGATCTAAACTTTTCCTGCCGATCAATTCGTCCGGCCTATAGCCGATAAAACGCTCAACCGAGGAACTCACGTAGGTAATGATTCCCAGCTTATCCACGACAAGAATAACATCGGATGAGTTCTGGAGGATCGCTTTAAAATACTCCTCACTGACCCGTAGTGCCTCACAGGCTTCCCTGCGTTCCGAGTTCGATTGTTCCAACTCCTTGACCTTTTGCTTTAAAGTGGAAATCTCCTTAATCAGCTCCGGATTTGCCTTAGATGAATCTTTCAACGTAAACCCTCGCGTCGTTAGAAAGGGTCACAGCTCAAAATGAGCGGCGAAGTGCATATTAGAGATGTCTGAATTCGCGTAGATAGTGCATCGTATCGATTCGTATGTCAAATAAAAAGTAATCTGGAAGGTGCCGGCTATCGTCTGAATACAACATAGCCTGCTATCTCTAATTCTTTGTGCTATCACGCGAAGAAGGTTTTACTCGGTTTGAAGAAGTAATTGATGAGGTGACCCACCCCGGCTGGGGATAATGAGTGGCAGAACTATGCGCCGGTGCGGCTGGTTATGGGCGGTGCCTAGTCCATGCCAGCCTGGGCCAGGCGGGCAAAATCATCGGACAGGGACTGGGCCTTGGCCAGCTTCCCGGCTGTGCCGTAAGCGGCAATGAGGTTCACCATGCCCTTGGTCTGTTCCAGGGCGATTTCTGGATTGCCCTTGCTGCTTTCAGCCAGGGCGGCAAGGCTATCGTATACGGATTGGGCCTCGGGCAGTTTCCCCGCCGCGCCGTAGGCGACGATGAGATTGACCATTCCTTTGGCTTGTTTCTGGGCTATTCTTGTATTGCCCTTGTTGTCCCGGACCAGAGCGGCAAGCTTGTCGTACACGGCCTGGGCTTCCGGGAGTTTCCCGGCTTCGCAATAGGCGGTAATGAGATTGAATGCGCCCATCGCCAGGTTTAAGGTGATTTCTGTATTTCCCTTGCTGTTCCGGGCCAGGGTGGCAAGCTTATCATACAGGGCCTGGGCCTTGGTCAGCTTCCCGGCAGTGCTGTAATCAGCGATGAGATTGACCATGCCCTTGGTCCGTTCCAGCGCGATCGCGGCATTATCCTCGTTGGCCCGGGCCAGGGCGGCCAGGTTTTCATATACGGCCTGAGCCTCGGATATTTTTCCCGCCGCGCCGTAGGCACTAATGAGGATGACCGACAGTCTGGCCCAGACATAGGCCCCGGGTTCAGACTCCGGTCGCTGGGTGAGCATTTCTAAAAAGGGATCAGCGGGATAATTTCTCCGGGCTTGCTCAATAAACGCCGCCGTGGCTAATGGCGGCAAATCCCAGACGGCCTTGAGAAGGGGGACGGTCCATTTGTTGGTACCGGTATTCTTGTCGAGGGAGAGAAACGGCAACAGGGGGAGTTCACAAATCTGATCCGGCTTCCATGGCGGTAGTTGTTTTACGGCCTCCGGCCCACCCACAGGGCCAAGTTCCGTTATGCCTCCCAGGCCTTGGGCACCGCCTGTGAAAATTGTTTTTGAGATTGCCATGTCCATGATTCCTCCTTGATCGGTGATTGTAAATTACCGTGTCCTTTCGGGTAAAGCAATGAGGGTTAAATGGCAGTCTAATGGCAGTAATAAGCTATGAAAGGGGAGAAGTGCGGGTCGCCCCGCTAAATCTAAGACTTCAGCGTGAAACCTTTCGGGCGGCTTTCCCAGGTGCTTTAAGATTTCTATCCGCCACCATGCGTTGAAGTTTACTTCTAATTGCCACGTTAGTCTCAGTTTCCATCTTCTCTGCGGCATCTCGCTTAAACATCGCCTTCGCACAGTCGTCTTTTACTTTGACAATTGTTCCGACGGGATGACCACACCATTCATGCTTCAGCCTTACTACTTCCATTCCGCTCCCCCTCTTTACTTTTATTCCTGATCCCCTTGGCTATACAATTTACTGGCTATAATCGCCCCGCTCAAGAAATGAAACCTCCATCCCTCCTCAAGGGGAAATGGTGGTTACCAATCATAAGTGCCTGCTGGTGATTCATTTACTTTGAATATCAGCTCTGCTGCATATTTTGAGGATGTTGCTTACAGTTGATACCGATAGTGGAATTAAGTCAAGGAGTATAATTTTCCGCACCGACCGATGATATCGAGAAGTGCACTGGCAGGTCTGTCAACGAGCGCCGCTATAATATTGCATCGCCTCGGGGAGCAGTTCCTGCAGTTCTTTGATCCGTGTTGCCCCCGCAGGATGGGTGCTCAAAAACTCGGGCGGCTCGCCCCGGTCCTCTTTCTGGGCCATCATCCGCTGCCAGAAGGGAATGGCGGCCCGGGGGTCATAGCCGGCCATGGCCATGAAGATTAGTCCCAGGTGATCGGCCTCCGATTCCTGCAGCCGGCCGTAAGGCAGCAGGATACCGACTTGTGCCCCGGCGCCGAAGGCGGCCATGAACAGCTGCTGAGTCTGTTCAGGTTTGGTGCTCAAGGCCTGAGACAGTGCCACCCCTCCCAGCTGGAACGCCAGGCCCTGGCTCATCCGCTCGTTGCCGTGTTCGGCAATGGCGTGGGCGATCTCATGGCCCACGACCACCGCCAGGCCGGCATCGTTCTGGGCAATGGGGAGGAGGCCGGTATTCACCACCACTTTGCCGCCGGGCAGGGCAAAGGCATTCGCGGTCTTATCCTCCACCAAGTTGAACTCCCACCGGTAGTCACTGACCAGACCTTCTTGACCCTGCTGGCGCAAATAGCGCTCCACCGCCTGCCGGACATTTTGTCCCACCCGCACGACCATGGCGGTTGCTTGAAGATCTTTGCTCACTTTTGCTTTTTTTACAAAATCATTATAAGACTGATAGCTCATGGCCATTACCTGCTGGGAAGGAATCAGCCTGAGCTGCTGCCGCCCAGTGACAGGCACCGTAGCACAGCCGGCCAGGGAGAAGAGCACAATCGGCCAGAGATATCTTTTTAACGCTCGCGGGAAACGTTTAGTCTTCCGGTTCATCGTTGTCTCCTTGTCTGATTCGGGCTTAAGGCCTTTGGTCTATCTAGCCGGTAAAGTTAATGAAAAATGAAACCTCTGTCAAGGAAATGGTGCCGGATAATAGATTTCTACTTGATTTCAATGAAAAAATTGCCCATAATGATCATGACGATCTACACATGTAACTTAACCCCGCTAATGATGAAAGGAGCTTAACATGTACAAAAGACTGATGATCCCCTTGGACGGTTCAAGTTTGGCGGAATGCGTTCTACCTCATGCCGAGGCATTCTTCAAGAATGGACTGGTGGAAAAGGTGACCTTCGTTACGGTCTTGGAACCCCTGTCACGATCGCTCTTAGATTCGACTTACGGTTTTAAATTGTTGTCGCCCGCCAATGAACCGCCCATAACGGGGCAGGAAACCATATATTCTCTCAATGTAGACGAAGCGGCAAAAATGGAAAGCCACAGGAAGAGTGCGGCTCTGCAATATCTGAACGGGGTGACCAATCGTTTTAGCCAATATGGAGTAAAGATGATTAGCGAGGTCCTGGAAGGGCACGTCGCCGAAAGTTTAGCCACCTACGCGGAAGATAATAATATCGATTTAATCCTTGTTGCTACCCATGGCCGTTCCGGTTTGGGCCGATGGGTGATGGGCAGTGTGGCGGACAGAATGCTCCGCGCCTCCCATGTGCCGGTATTTATGGTGCATGCTACTCCAGGATGTGAGCCGACAAGATAGTAAAATAATCAGCTTATTAGAGCGGCAGATAATCCCTGCTGATCGTCAGGCTCGGGTTTATTTTCTGCTCCGCGGGTGAGCCTTCCCCAATGAAGGCCTGGACGCAGAAGAATTTGAGGGCAGCCCGCGTCGGCCTCTTGGGCGCTGCGTGAGGGTATGCAGTTCGTCCTCAGCACAGTAATCATTTTTTCAACGACTCTGCCGGATTTTTTCAGTACCTTCTTCTCTTCCGCTATATTCGTAATACGGGTTTTGGACTCTTGGAAAACAAAAAACTTTGGACCAAGGATTTCATCTTTCTGAACTTAGCGACCCTGCTCTTGTCCACAGGGTTTTATTTTCTGATGCCGACCTTGCCTTTGTACATGGCGGACGTTCTGCGGGCCAATAAGGGGCAGGTGGGCTATATCATGGCCACTTTTACCCTCTGCGCGCTCCTGACGCGACCGCTTGCCGGTTACTGGATAGACAGGGTGGGCAGAAAATGGGTTCTGGTCATTTCCTACCTCCTTTTCAGTCTTACTTTGGGGATTTATCCCCTGGCCGCCTCTTTCCCGCTGCTTCTCCTGCTGCGCTGTTTTCACGGGCTTCTGTGGGGCGTTTATACCGTCGCCGGCGCCACCGCCGTTGTCGATCTGGTTCCGGCGGTCAAGAGGGGGCAGGGAATCGGCATCTACGGCCTGTTCATGACCCTGGCCCTGGCCCTGGGCCCGGTAATTGCGCTTTACATCATGGGAAAAGACCGCTACGGCATCATGTTCCTTTCTGCCATGGTTGTTGCACTATTGGGATTCGGCCTGCTGATGCGTGTCCATTTCCCCCACTTCGAACGCCGGGACGGTGGTCCCTTTACCCTTGCCGATGTGGCCGAGTCCAGCGTCTTACCGCTGGCCGTTGTCCAATTGCTATTCGGAGTGACTTACGGGGGCACAGTTTCTTTTATTACGTTGTATGCCAAGGAATTAGGCATCATGGAGGCCGGCCCTTTTTTCCTGATCAACGCCCTGGGCATTACGCTGTCGCGTTTGGGGTCTGGCCAGGTCTTCGACCGACATGGACCCAGGGGGTTGCTTTCTTCATGCTTGACGCTGCTGATCGTGGGGTTTGGTATCCTGGCCCTGGTGAAAAACCACTATGGATTCTATTTTGCTGCTTTCTTGATTGGCTTTGGCAGCGGCGTGATCATGCCCACCTTGCAGGCCATGGCTAACAATATTGTGGATCAAAACCGGCGGGGCAGCGCTAACGCCACCATTATCACGGGTTTCGACCTGGGTATCGGGCTGGGGTCAGTGCTGCTGGGCTTTCTGTCGGATGTAATCGGCCTTGATAATACTTACCTGGTTTGCGGTTTGATTATCCTTGTCTCGCTGGTTTACTTCCTGGCTAAGGTCAATCCCTACTACCATGAGCAAAGATTCTGGGAGGGTTAAGAGCTGCTGTTTAACACATAACAATGTGCTGGTTTTTTGTCATGCATATCCCCAGGGAATTGCGCCCTTACTGAACCCGACCCCCGCGAGGATACTTTGTGAAAGCAATTTTACCTGCAGGAGCTCAAAGGGTTTGGTGAGAAACATATCGGCATTTTTTTCAATGGTTTCTTGAGCAGTATTTGTCGGAACCCCGGCCGTCATCATGACCACTTTTGTCTGGGGAGATATTTCTTTCATCCGTACCAGCACATCTGTGCCATCAAAGTCAGGCAGGAATAGATCCAGGAAACAGAGGTGGTAGTTCGAGGAAGAGATTTCCTGTAAGGCCAGGCTGCCATTTTCGACCGTCTTCACATGTGTGCCGCTGCTCTGCAGCGCTTTGCCGAGCCCCTGGCACAAGAGTGCTTCATCGTCGACAATCAGAATTCTCTTTATTTGCTCATTCTCAATCTGCTGCTCTACCATGAATAAGTAACCCGTTTACCGGCAGCCCCAAAATGCCGCACTTTCCTTTATATACTATTTCCTGCTCCCTGTTTATTGGACCTAAGTCCCATACCCTCCCCGGGTCCGCAATTTCTCCTTGACTTACGTTTTGCGATCAACTAATTACTACCAATTCACCGATAATAGTAGTAAAGTGTGTCAGGATTACAGGGTTGACGGAACTATGAAACTAACGACGCGGTCTCAGTATGGCGTCAGGCTGATGATTGCCTTGGCCCACAATTACGGCAAAGGCTATACCTATCTGAAAGATATCGCCAGGGGGGAGGGTATGTCGGAAAAATACCTCAGTCTTATTACCATACCCTTGAAAGGCGTAGGTCTGATCAATGCAAGCCGCGGCGCCCGCGGTGGATATGCCCTGGCCCGCCCCCCCTCGGAAATCAACATCAAGGAGATCGTCGATGTTCTGGAGGGGGGCTCCTGCCTGGTGGATTGCGTCAATGATGTTACCGCTTGTCCCCGGGTGCCGGTTTGCGCCAGTCGGGACATTTGGGTGTTTCTGGGGGGTAAGATCGCCGAAACCCTCAGTTCCTTTAACCTGGAGCAACTGGTGAGGTTAAATCAGGAAAAGGCAAAAAGTGCGCTTTCGCATAATATTTGACCGACAAAATCAATTTCACAGATAGACCGGCCTCGAGCCGATTATGGGATGGATCATGAAACGTATATACCTTGACAATGCCGCCACTACCCCGACGGATCCGGAAGTCGTAAAGGCTATGCTGCCTTACTTTAATGTAATCTTCGGCAACGCCTCCAGCCTGCATTCCTTTGGCCAGGAGTCGAAGCGGGCGATAGAAGAAATGCGGGATAAAACCGCTTCTTTTATCGGCGCCGCGCCGGAAGAGATTGTTTTTACCAGCGGCGGTACGGAAAGCGATAATTTTGCTCTCAAAGGCGTAGCTATGGCCCAGCGGGATAAAGGCGACCATATCATTACTACGGTAATCGAACATCATGCCGTTCTGGAGACTTGCCATTACCTGGAAAAACAAGGATTCCGGGTCACCTATCTGCCGGTGGATGAGTTCGGCATCGTGGATCCGGCAGACGTAAAGAAGGCCATCACAGGCAAGACGACCCTGATTTCGATTATGCATGCCAATAATGAGATCGGCAGTATCCAGCCGGTGGAAGAGATCGGCGCCATAGCCAGGGAACGGGAAATCCCTTTTCATACGGATGCAGTGCAGACCTTTGGGCATCTGCCGATTGATGTCGACCGTCTGGGGGTGTCCCTTTTGAGCGCTTCGGCCCATAAATTATACGGCCCCAAAGGCGTTGGCTTCCTCTATATCAGAAAAGGTGTGAAAATAGATTCCTTCATGCACGGCGGCGAGCAGGAACGGGGACGAAGGGCCTCCACGCACAATGTACCGGGCATTGTGGGCCTGGGAAAAGCGGTGGAACTGGCGGAGGAATCTCTGACCGGGGACATGGAAAGGATCAGCCGGTTGCGGGACAAGTTCATTCAAGGTGTCCTGGGAAATATACCTTATACCCGCCTGAACGGTCATCCCGTCAAACGCCTGCCGAATAACGCCAATATCTGTGTGGAATTCATCGAGGGGGAAGCCATGATCCTGCGGCTGGACATGATAGGCATAGGCTGTTCTTCCGGCTCCGCCTGTTCGTCGACGAGTATGGAACCGTCGCATGTGCTGAAGTCGATTGGTTTGCCCCCCGAGTTTGCCCACGGCGCCCTGCGTTTTACACTGGGCAAATACACGACGGCAGAAGATATCGATCAGGTCCTGGAGCTATTGCCCGGCATCGTGGAAAAACTACGTTCCATATCGCCGCTCTATAAGCGGAACGATTGAAGGAGAGAGTCCTTTTCGGTGGCGAAAAAAGTAATGGTAGCGATGAGCGGCGGCGTTGATTCCTCCGTGGCCGCTTTTTTGCTTATAAGTGCTGGCTACGAAGTGACGGGCGTGACCATGTGCCTGGGGGCTGAAGAGGGCGGGAAGGCGCGATGTTGCGGTCTCGATGCCATCGAAGATGCGCGGCGGGTCTGCGACCGGCTCCATTTGCCCCATTACGTTTTTGATTTTTCCCTGGAAATGGAAGAGAAGGTCGTAAAAAAATTTGTCGCTGAATACAGCCGGGGGAGGACGCCTAATCCCTGCATCGACTGTAACCGTTACCTTAAATTCGGGAGCCTGTTCGAAAAGGCGATGGCCCTGGGGTTTGACTATCTGGCAACGGGCCACTATGCCGCAGTTGTCCGGGAAGGGGACCGCTTCTTTTTGAAGAAGCCGAGGGACCGCAAAAAGGATCAGACCTATTTCCTCTACGCCATCCCTCAGGCGGTCCTGGGCCGAATCCTGTTCCCCCTGGCGGACCTGACCAAGATGGAGGTGCGCGAGGTCGCGGGCCGGGCCGGCCTGCCGGTGGCGGAAAAGTCGGAGAGCCAGGACCTTTGTTTTGTAGGCCGCAGTGACTATCCGGATTTTGTCGCCCGGCGGCTTTTGGGGAACCGGCCCGGTCCGGTGGTAGATCGGGATGGACGAAGATTAGGTACGCACCGGGGAGTCGGTTTCTATACAGTCGGTCAGCGCAGCGGCTTGGGGATTGCCCATCCCGTGCCGCTCTACGTACTGGCCATCGACGCCGCTGCCAATTGCCTGGTGGCGGGAGAAAAAACAGCCCTCAAGGCGCAGGGGTTGGTGGCCGGTGACTTGAATTTGCTGACGGACAACTGGCCGGAGGAAGTTGAGGCCAAAATAAGATACCGCAGAGATGCCGCCCGTTGTTTTGCCTTGCGGGAAAAGAACAACATCCGGGTCCTGTTTAAGGAACCGGAAGAGGCTGTTACACCGGGACAGGCGGTCGTTTTTTATCATGGCGAATACGTTCTGGGCGGTGGGGCAATAGAAGAGGCACTTAATGCAATTGCTGGATAAAATTAACAAACTAAGAAAAGAAAGAAAGGCTGTCATCCTGGCGCATAACTACCAGCGTCCCGAAATACAGGATATTGCCGATTATGTGGGAGATTCTCTGGGGCTCAGCGTCCAGGCGTCGAAGACGGATGCCGAGGTCATTGTCTTCTGCGGCGTACATTTTATGGCGGAAACGGCCAAGATCCTTTCACCGGAAAAAACCGTCCTCCTGCCCGACAAAGACTCGGCCTGTCCCATGGCGGATATGATCAATGCGGACCAGCTCCGGAAATTGAAGGCCGCGCATCCGGGCGCCAAGGTGCTCTGCTATGTCAATACATCGGCGGAAGTGAAAGCGGAGTGCGATTTGTGCTGCACTTCTTCGAATGCGGTTAAGATCGTCCAGGAGGCCTTTGCACCGGAGGAGGAAATTATCTTTATTCCTGACAAGTATCTGGCCCATTACACCGCTGCGCAGGCAGGAAGGCGATTGATCGTCTGGAAGGGATTCTGTCCCACGCACGCCCGCATCCTGCCCGAGGCTATTGAAGAGCAAAAGCGCCTCCATCCCCGGGCCAAGGTCATCGTCCATCCTGAAAACAGGCCGGAAGTGATCGCCCTGGCCGATGCGGTGCTTTCCACGGGAGGAATGAGCAAGTTTGTCCACGATGATGATGCGGAAGAATTCATTGTGGGCACGGAGATCGGCATCCTGCACCGCATGAGGAAGGAAAATCCGGCCAAGACCTTTTACCCGGCCTCGGAGACGGCCATCTGTCCCAATATGAAGCGCACGACGCTGGAAAAGGTGCTTTGGTCGCTGGAAGATATGACCTTCCGGATTGAGGTGCCGGCGGAGATAATGTCGCGGGCGCGCGGCAGTATCATGAGAATGCTCGAATTTTAAAAATGGAAAATTTTATCATTAAAGCCATCCGGCAAGGAGTGAGTGAGGAAAAAAGCGATCCGGTGACAGAGGAGGTGCCTCTCACCATCGACTTAAACGGCAGTGAATTGGCAACCCTGCTTTGCAGCCCGACGGATTTGAAAAATCTGGTCCTCGGTTTTCTTTATACCGCCGGCGTCATGGAAGATGCGGCGGCGATAAAAACGTTGACCATCGATCAGGAGCGCTGGAAGGTCTATGTAGATACCGTCGCCGATTTCCCTCCGGAGATGCTCTTCAAACGTTTGTACACTTCCGGTTGCGGCAAGGGGATAATCTTTCATAATCCCATGGACCTCATGTACCGGTTGCGGCTGCCCGATGGTTTGACCATGGCGGCCGAAACACTTCCCGGTCTGATGAAGAAGTTTCTCACCAGTTCGGAGGAATACCGGCAGACCGGCGGCGTGCATAGTGCGGCCTTAATCAGCGAGGACCAGACGATTGCGAGAGATGATATCGGCCGGCACAATGCCTTGGACAAGGTGATAGGGGAGGGGCTGCAAAGGAAGATCGATTTCAGCAAGCAGGCGGCCCTCACCAGTGGCAGAATATCATCGGAGGTAGTGGCCAAGATCATCCGCTGCCGGATCCCCATTTTGGCCTCGGCGGGCGCTCCGACCAATCAGGCGGTCAAAATCGCCCGCGATGCCAATCTGACCCTGTTGGGCTTTGTCCGCGGGCAGCGGATGAATATTTACAGCGGGGAGCAAAGGATAATTACATCAAAGGAGGAGGAGTAGATGAGTAAAGTAGACAGCAAGTTAAGGGTGGAATCGCTGGCGCTGCATGGCGGCCAGGAACCCGACCCGACCACGGGATCGCGCGCCGTGCCGATCTATCAAACGACATCCTACCAGTTCCAGAACACGGATCATGCGGCCAATCTGTTTGCCCTGAAGGAGTTCGGCAATATCTATACGCGGCTGATGAATCCCACGAATGACGTTCTGGAAAAGAGGATCGCCCTGATGGAAGGCGGCGTGGGCGCCCTGGCATTGTCCAGCGGGCAGTCCGCCATTACGCTGGGGCTGCTAAATATCGCTCAGGCGGGTGATGAAATCGTTTCTGCCGACAACCTTTACGGCGGCACCTACAACCTTTTTCATTATACCTTTCCCAAATTGGGCATCAAAGTTAAATTTGCGCCCTCCAACGACCTGGATGCCATCCAGAAGGCCATCACGGCCAAGACGAAGGCCGTATATGCCGAATCCATCGGCAATCCCAAACTGGATGTAGCCGACCTGGAAGGCATCGCTGCGGTGGCGCACCGGAACAGTATTCCTTTTGTGCTGGATAATACGGTTTCGCCCTACCTGCTGCGTCCGTTTGATTATGGGGTTGATATTATTGTTTATTCCGCCACCAAATTCATTGGCGGCCATGGTACATCCATGGGCGGCCTCATCGTGGATTCCGGCAAGTTCGACTGGACCAAGGGTAATTTCCCGCTGATCACCGAACCCGACCCCAGTTATCACGGCCTGAATTTTGTAGAGGCGCTGAAGCCTTTGGGGAATATAGCTTACATCATCAAGGCGAGGACGGGTCTGCTCCGCGATCTGGGGCCGGCCATGTCGCCTTTCAATGCCTTCCTCTTCCTGCAGGGTGTGGAAACGTTGCATTTAAGGATGCCGAGGCATTCCGAAAATGCCCTGGCGGTTGCGGCATATCTGGAAAAGCACCCCCTGGTGACCTGGGTTAACTATCCGGGGCTGGCCTCCAGTCCGGAAAAGAAGAGGGCGGAAAAATATCTGGCCAAAGGGGCCGGGGCGATCCTGGGCTTCGGTATCAAAGGAGGAGCCGAGGCGGGGAAGAAATTCATCAACTCGCTGGCAATGATATCGCATCTGGCCAATGTGGGCGATGCTAAAACGCTGGCGATTCATCCGGCCACCACTACGCACCAGCAGCTATCGGCGGAGGAGCAACTGGCGACCGGCGTGACGCCAGATTTTATTCGGCTTTCCATCGGCATTGAAAACATTGACGACATCCTGGAAGACATCGGGCAGGCCTTGGATAAAACAAAATAAATAAACCATAAGACCGCGTAAAACCTGGAGATCCAAGGTTTGATCTTCAGCCCTGGGGCTCCGGGAATAAAGAGGAGGTTGGAAAATGGCAAGAATATTCAGCGATATTACAAAGACCGTCGGCAATACCCCTTTAGTGAGAATAAACAAAATAACTGCGGGACTTAAGGCAACGATTCTGGTAAAGCTGGAGTCCTTTAATCCTCTTTCCAGTGTCAAGGACCGGATCGGGACGGCAATGATCGAGGCGGCGGAAAGGGATGGAAAGCTGACCAAGGATTCGGTCATCATCGAGCCGACCAGCGGTAATACAGGGGTAGCCCTTGCTTTTGTCTGTGCTGCCAAGGGTTATCGATTGATTCTGACGATGCCCGATACGATGAGCCTGGAAAGAAGGCACCTGCTGAAGATCCTGGGAGCGGAACTGGTGTTGACGGAAGGCGCCAAGGGGATGAGGGGGGCTGTCGACAAGGCTAACGAATTGGCAGGAAGCACCAAGAACAGCTTCGTCCCTCAGCAGTTCGACAACCCGGCCAATGTCGCGATCCACCGGACCACCACGGCGGAAGAAATCTGGAAAGATACGGACGGTCAGGTCGATTATTTTATCTCCGGGATCGGCACGGGGGGCACTATTAGCGGCGTAGGAGAAATATTGAAAGCGCGTCGGCCTTCTGTCAGAATTATTGGTTTAGAGCCGACGGACTCGCCGGTCCTCTCGGGCGGTAAACCGGGCATCCACAAGATTCAGGGGATCGGGGCAGGTTTTGTCCCCGGCATCCTGAATCGTGCGGTCATTGATGAAGTCATGCTGGTATCGCACGAGGATTCCGGTGAAGTGGCCCGGCAGCTGGCACAGGAGGAAGGCATTCTGGTGGGTATTTCCAGCGGAGCGGCCATGTGGGCGGCGATCGAGGTGGCGAAGCGGCCCGAGGCCGCAGGCAAGGTCATTGTGACCGTTCTGCCCGATACGGGCGAAAGGTATCTGTCGACGTGGCTTTTCCAAAAATGACAACTTTGTAAAAGTTGTCACCCCGGTGAAAACCGGGGTCCAGAAATAGGTTAGTAAATTGTATGAGTAAAGAAGGAAGTTTAGGAATCGTCGAGACACAGTATTTTACCTTTGCCGAGCCGCCGCAGGAGATGATCCTGGAATTCGGGGAGCAACTGGGGCCGATTACCATTGCCTACGAAACATACGGCGCCTTGAATGCCGTTAAAAACAATGCGATCCTGGTCCTCCATGCCCTATCCGCCGATGCTCACGCTGCCGGTTATCTGGAAGGCGAGAAGGACCCGGGCTGGTGGGATGCGATGATCGGTCCGGGTAAGGCCTTTGATACGGACAAATACTTTATCGTCTGTTCCAATGTTATCGGCGGTTGCAAGGGCAGCACCGGACCGTCTTCGCTCGACCCGCGGACCGGCCGCCCTTATGCCCTTGATTTTCCGAGCATTACCATTGCCGACATGGTGCGCGCCCAGCGGTGCCTGATCGATCATCTGGGAATAGAGAAGTTGCTTTGCGTGGCTGGCGGGTCCATGGGGGGTATGCAGGCTCTGCAGTGGGTAGCGGCTTATCCGGAGATGGTGCGGTCGGCTATACCCATTGCCACGGCCCTGAAACATTCGCCTCAGCAGATTGCCTTCAACGAGGTGGTGCGGCAATCCATCATGGCCGATACCGCCTGGAGAAACGGCGATTATTATGATTACGGCCAGCCTGAACGGGGTTTGGCCCTGGCGCGCATGATCGGTCATATCACCTTTATGAGCGATAAATCCATGGAGGAAAAGTTTTCCCGCCGGCTGAAGCAAGGTCATTACAGTTTTAATTTTGCCGCCGATTTTGAAGTGGAGGGTTACCTGCGGTATAAGGGAGATGCCTTCGTCAAGCGCTTTGATGCCAATTCGTATCTCTATATCACGAAGGCCCTGGATTATTTTGACTTGTCGGGAGGCAAGCTGATCCCGCACGGGACGGTGGATACCCGTTTCCTGGTTATTTCCTTCAAATCGGACTGGCTCTATCCCTCTTATCAGTCCCAGGAAATAGTGCGCCATCTCAAGACCCGGCATGTCGACGCCACATACTGCGAATTGCGCTCCACCTACGGTCACGACGCTTTTCTCGTGGAACTGGAAGAAATGAAGGAACTGGTGAGGCATTTTCTGGACAAGACCTACAACGGCTACGGGGTGCTGAAGAATTATGAAATCTGATGCTCTGCGTCTGGATTACCGGATTATCTACGATATTATCGAGCCCGGTTCCCGGGTGCTCGACCTGGGTTGCGGCAGCGGCGAGCTTCTTTACGTCTTGGCCAGCCAAAAAAACACTCGTGTGCAGGGGATAGAACTCAAAGACGAGGCCATCTACCAGTGCGTGAAGAAGGGGCTCAGCGTTTTCAACAGCGACATTGAAACGGGTCTGGTTGAATATCCGGATCAGTCCTTTGATTATGTGATCCTCAATCAGAGCATGCAGGAGGTCACGCAGGTGGATTTCATCATTCACGAAGCGCTGCGGGTGGGCGGGAAGGTGATCGTCGGTTTTCCGAATTTTGCCCATATTTCGGCCCGCTTGCGGCTTATTTTCCAGGGAAGGGCGCCGATGACCAAGGCACTGCCCCATCACTGGTATGATACGCCTAATGTACGCTGTTTCAGTCTCAGTGATTTTAAGGAGTTCTGTAAGGAAAAAGAGGTGCGCATACTTAAGGCCTGTTATCTGGGCGAGAACGACGTGGTGCGCTTCTGGCCCAACCTCTTTGCCCTGAATGCGATCTTCGTTTTGACGAGGCCGTAAAACCAGTTATTATAGGGGCTTTCTCGTGATGAACTTTAATCTGAGGATATTTGAGGATGTCCAGACGGTCTTCCAAAAGGACCCGGCCGCCCGCAGCGTCCTGGAAGTGCTCTTTTGCTATCCGGGGCTGCATGCCCTCTGGATGTACCGGATCGGCCATTTTTTCTGGCGCTTTCACCTTCATTTTGCGGCCCGGTTTACTTCCCACATGGCGCGGTTCTTCACGGGCATCGAGATTCATCCGGGCGCCAAGATCGGCCGGCGTTTCTTCATCGATCACGGTTCCGGCGTGGTGATCGGCGAGACGACAGAAATCGGCGATGACGTGCTGCTCTACCAGGGGGTCGTCCTGGGAGGGGTGAGCCTGAAAAAGGAAAAAAGACATCCCACCATTGGGAACAATGTGATGATCGGCGCCGGCACCATTGTCCTGGGACCGATCATGATCGGCAACGGCGCCAAGGTGGGGGCCGCTTCGCTGGTGGTCAGCGATGTACCGCCTAATTCCGTGGCCGTGGGTGTCCCGGCGCGGGTAGGAGTAGGATTTTCAGCCAAGGACCTCACAGAGTTCGGCCTTAACCGCCTTCCCGATCCCATCTCTGATGCCTTTAAGTTCATCGGTCGGCAAATCGATACCGTCGAAGAGCGGCTGGCCGCCGTCGAGCAGATGCAGGGGATAAAGGTGGAGATCGACCGGTACGTCGAAGACAAGAAGCGGGAAATAAAAGAGATTTTTTCCATTACCGAAGACTATGAAAGCGGAGCGGGCATCTGATGGCAATGGCTAAGAAAGCGCTGGCCCTGTTGTCCGGGGGCCTGGACAGCACCCTGGCGGTAAAGATGATGATCGAGCAGGGAGTCGAGGTAACGGCACTGAATTTTACCAGTCCTTTCTGCAATTGCACGGCGAAAAAGGCGGGCTGTCAGCACCAGGCCAGCAAGGTAGCGCAGGAATTTGGCATTCAGATCCGTGTCGTTCCCAAGGGCATGGATTACATGCGGATTGTGGAGAATCCACCCCACGGCTACGGACGGGGCATGAACCCCTGTGTCGATTGCCGCATCTATATCCTCAGGAAAGCAAAGGAAATGATGCCGGCGTTGGGGGCCTCCTTTATTATTACCGGCGAAGTGATCGGCCAGCGGCCCATGTCGCAGCGACGCCAGCAGATCGGTCTGATCGAAAAGGAAAGTGGACTGGAAGGACTGATCCTGCGCCCCCTGTCGGCGCAACATTTCCCGCCCACGGTGCCGGAGCGGGAGGGCCTCGTGGACCGGGAAAAGTTGCTGGCCATTTCCGGAAGATCGAGGAAGATGCAGATCGCCCTGGCCGAGGAAATGGGCATCGGTGATTATCCCTGCCCGGCGGGCGGGTGTATGCTGACGGACCAGATGATGGCCGCGCGCCTGCGCGATCTCTTTGAACACACGCCTGACTACGGGTTTAATGATCTACAGCTCTTGAAAGTGGGCCGGCATTTCCGTCTGGCCAGGGATCTGAAAATCATCTTGGGCCGGGATGAGGCCGAAAACGACCAAATCGCCCGCCTGGCCCTTCCGGGCGCCACTCTTTTCCTGCCGGAAGATTTTCGCGGTCCCACGGCCTACGTTCGCGACCTGATCGACGGCGCCGGCGAAACCGCCATCGGCTCCATCCTGGCCAGGTATTGCCAGGATGAACATGATGCCTATCTGATCAGGAAAAAGGTCTGCGGCGGGGAGGAGACCCTCTTTTCCGTCGGGGGAAAGTATTCCGCCGCAGCGCTGGAGTCTTTCCGCCTCTCCTGATTCCGTCATTCCATCTTATCCATTTTCTTGATGATGCCATTGAGCAGCGATTCCGCCATGTTTCTCGCCTCTTGATTGGACCTGTGCACAATCAGCAGCATCAATTACAGGTGCACGTACTGATCGGGTTCATTTCTTATATGCTTCTTCAAGGATTCAACCACAACGGCCTTTCCCTGCTTGTGTTTCAATCCGTCATCGGGTTTGGCCAGTTCAATTGTATTGTGGTTTGCCGACATTTGGGTTAATGAGAAATCCATGAAATATTCATACCCTTGCAAAACTGAACCTGTGAGCTGAGGATGGCGGCGAAAGGCGATAAATCTCTCTACCTGCCAGCGCTGCTGATCGTGGCCACCGTCTTCCTGCTGCTGCTCGTGATCGCCCTGTCTACCTACCGGAACATGGACCGGGAACGGCAGCGCATGGAGGAGTCGCTGTTGCGTGACGGGCGGGTCATCTTGTATTCATTGGCTGCTGCTTTGCAGGCAGAACCGCCCCGGGAAATACCCGACAGCCGGCGCCTGAACCGATTCCTGGCGGATATCGGCCGGGATACCGATATCCGTACCCTGTCCATTATCGACGGCGAGGGGCGGATTGTGGCTTCCCTCCTTTCGCAGGACGGAGAACAACCCATCAGGGGTGGTGCTTCGCTGAATTTGCTGCTGAGGGAGAAAGGGATCGTTACCCGTTATGGATACGACCGGACGGGGGAACGGGTATTCGAAATAATTCAACCGTTACGCCCTTTATTCTCGTCAACGCCGCTTCTTCCGGGGCGGCAGAAGGCCGAGGGGGAGGGTGCTCAAACTGAATCTCTCAACCGCTGGTCGCAGGATAAGATCATGATGCTCAGCTTTCATCAGCAGGTCTTTGAAACGGCCAGGAAGGCGGACATCCACCACATAATTCTCATGGGCGCTATCCTCATTATTCTGGGTGCCGGAACGTTTTATTTCATCTTTATCGTACAGAAGTATTACCTTGTGGATCGCACGCTGGGGCAGATGAAGTCTTATCTGGAAAACGTGGTGGACAGCATGGCGGACGGCCTGATCTCGCTGGACAATCAGGGGCGGATCGTCACCATGAACCGGCAGGCGGCGGCGATGTTCGGTGTGCAACTGGAGACAGCCCAAGGCCAGCCCTTCGGCGAGGTATTAGGGGAGGGTAATGAGCCGTTCCTCGAGGCCGCCAGGGTTGCCGTCATCCGTGATCAGGAGCTGGATTTGGGAAGCCGCCGGGGCGAGACCGTGCCGGTCGCGCTGAGCGCCGCACCGTTGAAAGACGAGCGGGGTGAAGATATGGGGCTGGTGATTCTGATCAGGGACCGGCGGGAGATACGGGAGCTCAAGGAAAATATCCGGCGCAGCGAGCGCCTGGCCTCTTTGGGAAGATTGGCGGCGGGGGTGGCGCATGAGATTCGCAACCCCCTTAGTTCCATCCGCGGCTTTGCCCAGTTCTTCCTGAACCGCTTCCGCGGCCAGCCGGAAGAGGAGGAATACGCGGGGATCATGGTGAAAGAGGTAGACCGGCTCAACCGCGTGATTACCGAGCTGCTCGATTTTGCCCGGCCCCGTGAACTGCACCGCGAGCCTGCCTCGCTGCCGAAGATCATCGACTATGACCTGCAGCTGCTGGCCATGGAATTGGCGGCCAAGAAGGTGGTCGTGGAAAAGAAGTATGCCGACGATCTTCCCCCGGTGCAGGTGGATCAGGAACAGATTTCCCAGGCGCTCCTCAACCTCTTGCTGAATGCCCTGGATGCCGTCGAAGAAGGCGGAAAGATATTCATTGGACTCTATGCTGAACCGCGCCGCCGCGGCATTGACATCATGGTGGCCGACAACGGCCGCGGCATTCCGCCGGAGGACCGGGAAAAGGTTTTTGAACCCTTCTACAGTACGAAGCGCAAGGGAACGGGGTTGGGGTTGGCCATCGTGAACCAGATCGTGGAGGGCCACGGCGGGGAGGTCAAGGTGGAGGGCCGTGCGGAGGGAGGGACGGTTGTCATCGTCAGCCTGCCGGCCGGCGGTTGATGGTCTTTTAGCTAATCGTTGTCTTGTCCCTTGCCGGACGCCATAGTCGTTGTTTGACTTAGAACTTTATCTGCCTATATTAATGCGAAAGCTTTGCATAACATGATTCTATCGCCTTCCTGTCATTCCGTGCTTGACACGGAATCCAGTTCTTTAGATAGTTATGGATTCCGGCTTTCGCCGGAATGACTCAAGGGGCATATTTTGCAAAGCTTTCAACGCTTTATTGGTTACCGGTTTCGTCAATAAGAAGGAGCCCTATGGAAAAACAGCATAAATTTTCTATCTGGTATGTGCTGGTCGTAATGTGGATAATCTTGCTCGTGCAGAATTTTCTGATGTCTATGTATACAATCCAGACCATTCCTTACAGCAAGTTTCTAAAATTACTTAATGAAAACAAAATTATCGAAGTGGCTATCACCGCCAACCAGTTGCAGGGAAAGATGAAAGGGGAGGGACAGGAGGCGAACAAAGAGGTGATGTTTCGCACCGTGCGCGTCGATCAGGATCTGTCGGCGCTCCTGGAACAGCGTAACGTGACCTTCAAGGGAGAAATAGAGTCCACCTTTCTCCGTGATATTCTCTCCTGGGTGATTCCGATCTTTATTTTTGGCGCGCTGTGGTACTTCATCACGAAGAGGATCACGGGTCAACAGCCCGGCTTCATGATGCTGGGGAAGAACAAGGCCAAAATTTACATGGAGGACGAGTTGAACGTCACGTTCAACGATGTCGCGGGGGTCGATGAGGCCAAACAGGAACTGACGGAAGTTATTGACTTCCTGAAGGAACCGAAGAAATTTACCGAACTGGGAGGTAAACTGCCCAAGGGCGTGCTCCTTGTCGGACCGCCGGGGACGGGGAAAACCTTGTTGGCGAAGGCCGTGGCTGGTGAAAGTCATGTCCCCTTTTTCAGCCTGAGCGGATCGGAGTTTGTGGAGATGTTCGTCGGCCTGGGGGCGGCGCGGGTGCGGGACCTTTTTGTGCAGGCCAAAGAGAAGGCGCCCTGCATTATCTTTATTGATGAGCTGGATGCCCTCGGAAAGGCCCGCGGCATCAGTCCCGTCGGGGGGCATGACGAACGCGAACAGACTCTCAATCAACTGCTGGTGGAAATGGATGGCTTTGATCCCAAGGTGGGCGTCATTCTCATGGCGGCCACCAACCGTCCGGAGATTCTGGATCCCGCCTTGCTCCGGCCGGGCCGCTTTGACCGCCATATCCTGGTGGACAGGCCCGACAAGACCGGCCGGCAGGAGATACTGAAGGTCCACCTACGCAGCGTTAAAGTGGTGGAAGGCCTGGATATAGAGAAGGTTGCCAGTATGACCGCCGGCATGGTGGGCGCCGACCTGGCGAACCTCGTCAATGAGGCGGCCCTGTTGGCTGTGCGGCACAAAAAGATGCAAGTGGAAATGGCCGATTTTGAAGAGGCCGTAGAACGGGTGGTGGCAGGTCTGGAGAAGAAGAATCGCCTGATTAATCCCGAGGAACGAAGAACGGTTGCTTTTCATGAAATGGGCCATGCCCTCGTGGCCATGTCGCTGCCGGGAACTGATCCGGTGCAAAAGATATCGATTATTCCCAGGGGAATTGCCGCCCTGGGGTATACGATGCAGCTGCCCACCGAAGACAGGTATTTGATGAGAAAGTCCGAGTTGCTGAATCGCATCGCCACGCTCTTGGGCGGCCGGGCTGCGGAAACGCTTGTCTTTGGCGATGTCTCCACGGGGGCGCATAACGATCTGTCCAGGGCCACCGATATTGCGCGGAGCATGGTGAAAGAGTACGGCATGAGCAATGATCTCGGCCAGGTATACCTCGCTCACGAAAAAAGAAGCCGCTTCCTGGAGACAGGGCTCGAACCGGTGGGAGAGTACAGTGAGGCGACGGCAGAACTGATTGACAAGGAAATCAGGGAGATCATCAGCAGACAATCCGAAACGGCCGTGAAGATCCTTCAGGGAAAAAAAGATGTCCTGGAAAAAGGCGCCGCCCTGCTCCTGGAAAGGGAGATCATTGAGGGGAAAGAGATTGCCGCCCTCCTGCTGGAAGCAACTTCCGCCTCGCCTGCCCCGCTGCCTTGATGTTCCTTCCCTCCGCGGCCGGGCCCTTTATGCCCAGCGGAGCACCGTTACAATGATGACGAAGGCTCCCGCTATGAACCGGTACCAGACAAAAGGCAGGAAGCTTTTCGTTTGTACGTAGCGCAGAAGGAAAGCGATGCTGGCGGCGCCGGTGAGGCAGGAAACGGCCATGCCGGTGAGGAAGGCCGTGTTTATCATGTCGGGATGGGAAATTACGTGCGGCAATTTGCTGAGGGCCGCTCCCAGGATGATCGGGGCGGACAGGAGGAAGGAAAACCTGGCCGCACCTTCCCGTGTCAGCCCCAAGAAGAGTCCGGCAGTCATGGTTACACCGGAGCGGGAGACCCCCGGAATAACCGCCAGGGCCTGAGACAGGCCGATGGCGAAACTGATGCCGAAGGTCACCTGGTCGGCTGATAATGCTTTCCTGCTCCTCCGGTCCGCAAGGTACAACAGGGTGCCCAGGGTGATCATCATCAGGGCGATGAGCAAAGGGTTGCGAAAGACCGTTTCGACCTTCTCCTCGAGGAGATAGCCGATGGCGCCGCCGGGGATGGTAGCGGCTACGAGATACCAGAAGAGCCGTCCGTCCTGACTTCTGGCAGCCGTGAAGCCGGCGCGCAACAGCCGCAACCAGTCCTGCCAGAAATATCCGGCCACTGCGATGAGAGTGCCCGCGTGCAGGGCGATATCAAAAGTGAGTCCCTGGTCCTCCCAGCCGAAAAGCCAGGGAATCAAGACCAGATGCGCCGAACTGGAGATCGGCAGGAACTCTCCCAATCCCTGGACCAATCCCAGCACTGCCGCTTGCAGGGTATCCAAAACCAGCCTCCTTATGTTCTTTGAGTGCGCGATCCTTTCATAACGGACCGGTCTTAGTCAAGGGCAAAGTCGCGACCCGGGAGGGGCATCTTCTATATCGCGGCATGATCCGTATCTTGGCTTGGCACCGGTTAATGATGAATCTCTTTAGAAAATTATCTTTTCTTGCTATATATTATTCGTCCGGAAATCCTAATCAAAGTTAAGCTTAAATGGAATTTGAGGGGCTTTGCGGAGGTATTTCGTGTGCGGCTTCAGGAGGTGGCGTTGATGGCTGAGAAGCAGAGAGTTCTGGTGGTGGATGACGAAGCGAGCCACCGGATCATGTTGCGGGCGGTCTTGCGGGACGAGGGATATGAGGTGGCGGAGGCGGCGGATGGCGGGGAGGCGGTGGCCGCGGTGGAGCAGGAACCCTTCGATCTGGTACTCATGGACCTGCGCATGACGGCCATGGATGGCATCGAGGCGCTCGCGGAGATCAGGCGAGTCAGCCCTCTCTTGCCGGTGCTGATCATGACGGCTTACGCTTCCGTTAAAACGGCTGTCGAGGCCCTGAAAGCCGGCGCTTTTGATTATTTGACCAAACCCCTGGATATCGAGGAGTTGAAAATCGTCATTGCCAAAGCGCTGGAATATTACCATCTCCATCAGGAAAACCGCTCGCTCAAAGAACGGCTGGGTGATCGTTTCGATTTCTCCCGCCTTGTCGGCCACAGCCGCAAAATGAGAGAACTTGTAGATACGCTTTCCCTCGTGGCGCCCACGGATGCCACCGTGTTGATCCTTGGTGAAAGCGGCACCGGGAAGGAAATAGTGGCCAACGCCATCCACCAGAACAGCCACCGGTCTCAGCAGCCGTTCATCAAGGTCTCCTGCGCCGCGTTGCCGGAAACCTTACTGGAAAGTGAACTCTTCGGCCACGAAAAAGGGGCCTTTACCGGCGCCATTGCCCGGCGGGAAGGAAGGTTCCAACTGGCCCACCGCGGAACGATCTTTCTGGATGAAGTGGGCGAGATGAGTATGACTATCCAGACGAAACTCCTGCGCGCCCTCTGTGAAAAAGAGATTGAACCGCTTGGTGGTGCACGCAGTCTCAAGATCGATGTCCGGGTCATTACCGCTACGAACAGGGAACTGGCGAAGGAAGTCAGGGAAGGACGCTTCCGGGAAGACCTGTACTACCGCTTGAACGTTGTCCCCATAACCGTGCCGCCCTTGCGGGAACGGAAAGAAGATATCCCCGAACTGGCGATGCATTTTTTTGACATCTTTTGCCGAAAGAACAGAAAAGAGCTGAAAAATATTTCTCCCAAGACGATGGACCAGCTCTTGCGCCATGACTGGCCGGGAAACATCCGCGAGTTGGAAAACTGCATAGAACGGGCGGTGATCATGGCCCGCCAGGAGATCCTCGTACCGGAGGATTTGCCACCGGAACTTCGCTCCTCGCTTCCGGACCAGGGCAATGAGATTTGTTTCTCTGCCGGGGTCAGCCTGGCGCATCTGGAACGGACTCTTATCCTGAAAACCTTGAAGGATGCCGGCGACAACCGGACACGGGCCGCCGAGATCCTCGGTATCAACCGCCGCACACTGCAGAACAAGCTGAAGGAATATGGCCTAAGTTAGCGGGCATCAAATTTGGTAATCTTCGGTGGCAAAGACCCGCATATTTCGTGGTCTGGCGAAAACCTTGTCTCCCTGCCGAAGCTGTAACTCCCGGAAGCGTCCCCGCGTCAGTTCTGCCTCGATTATCCCGCCGGTGTCCAGGCGCTCCAGTTCTAAACGCGCCACGGCGCCGGCCCCCTGAATATGGCGGATGAGCGCCTCGATTTCCTCCGGGTTCTGCCGGGTCAGTCCGATCTCGATGTCATAGGGCCGCACATAGCCCACGGCCGGGCTGTCTGCTGTTTCCCCGTATTCCGGCAGATCGATGCTGATTTTGCCCATCCGCGCCTCGCCCTTGTCTATCCGCCCGTGAAAGAGATTGACGTTGCCCAGGAAATTGTAGACAAAGGGGTTCGCCGGGCGGTCATAAACCTCTTCAGGAGTTCCTTCCTGCACGATCCGGCCCTCGTTCATCACCACTATCCGGTCGGCCACCTCCAGGGCCTCTTCCTGATCATGGGTGACAAAAACACTTGTGACATGGATCTCGTCGTGGAGCCGCCGGAGCCAGCGGCGCAGTTCGACACGCACCCTGGCGTCGAGAGCTCCGAAGGGCTCGTCGAGCAAAAGTACCTTGGGTTCCACCGCCAGTGCCCGGGCGAGGGCCACCCGCTGCCGCTGCCCGCCGGAGAGCTGGGCCGGGTATCGCTCGGCGAGGTTCTCCAACTGTACCAGTTTCAGGAGTTCATGGACCCTGGCACGGATTTCCGACTTTGAGGGGCGGTCCCGGCGCGGTTTTACCTGCAAGCCGAAAGCGATGTTATCGAAGACGGACATATGCCGGAAGAGAGCGTAATGCTGAAAGACGAATCCCACTTGGCGTTCCCGGACATGACGCGCCGTCGCTTCCTCGCCATGGAAGATGACCGCGCCGTCATCGGGTATTTCCAGTCCCGCAATGATACGGAGCAGCGTGGTCTTGCCCGAACCTGAAGGGCCGAGAAGGGCTACCAGTTCCCCGGCGGGCACGTTAAGGCTCACCTCGCGCAGGGCGTAAAAGGAACCGAATTTCTTATTGACGCGGTCAATCTGAATACTCATTTATCTTGCCTTTCCTGCGTTCATTGTTCTTGGTCCTCTCCCCTGCTTTCAGCCTGTTCGCCCCCGCCACTCCGCAAAACTCTTGACTGCCAGTGTGACGAGTGCCAGGAGCGCCAGGAGCGACGCCACGGCGAAGGCGGCGGCGTAGTTGTACTCGTTGTAAAGGATTTCCACGTGCAACGGGATGGTATTGGTGGCGCCCCTGATGTGGCCGGATACCACTGATACAGCTCCGAATTCACCCATGGCCCTGGCGTTGCAGAGGATTACGCCATAGAGCAAACCCCATTTGATGTTGGGCAGCGTCACCCGGAAAAAAGTCGCAAACCCACCCGCTCCCAGGACGATGGCGGCCTCTTCCTCCTCTTTTCCCTGGGACTGCATAAGCGGGATCAGCTCTCGCGCCACAAAGGGAAAGGTGACAAAAATAGTTGCCAGGACGATCCCCGGGACGGCAAAGAGGATCTGAATGTCCCGGGACGCCAGCCAGGGGCCCAGCCACCCCTGAAGACCGAAGAGGAGTACAAAGATGAGTCCCGAGATCACCGGCGAAACGGAAAAGGGCAGGTCGATCAGCGTCAGGAGCAGGCTCTTGCCGGGGAAGTCGAATTTGGCGATCGCCCAGGCCGCGGCCACCCCGAAGAAGAGGTTCAAAGGGACGCTGATGGCTGCCGTCACCAGCGTCAGCCGGATGGCGGCGACGGCTTCAGGTTCGCGGACGGCGGCGAGATAAGCTGCCATCCCCTTTTCCATGGCCTGGCTGAAGACTGCGGCCAGAGGTAAAAGGAGAAAAAAGCCCAGGAAGAGAAGTACTGTGCAGGTCAGCGCCCAGCGGACCGCTGCCGGCTCCGTCAGTCCTTTTGGGGGCGACTTTTTCTTGCCGCCGCCGGTTGTTTCCCAGCTCTTCATCATCGTGAATCCCTTCCGTCATTTTTCCGCGTATCTTCTGCTCCACCATTGCAGGAGGTTGATGAAAAACAGCACCAGGAACGCCGTTCCCAGCATAACGGTGGCGATGGCGGTGGCCCCGGCGTAGTCATATTGCTCCAGCTTGGTAATGATGAGGAGCGGGGTTATCTCGGACACCATCGGCATGTTGCCGGCAATGAAAATGATCGACCCGTATTCTCCTACCGCCCGGGCAAAGGCCAGGGCAAAGCCGGTAAGGAGCGCCGGCAGCAGGACGGGGAGGATGACCCGGCGAAAGGTTTGCCAGCGGGTCGCCCCGAGACAGGCGGCCGCTTCTTCCAGCTCCCCTTCCAGGTCCTCGATTATCGGCTGTACGGTGCGCACCACAAAGGGGAGGCCGATGAAGGTCATGGCCACGATGATGCCCAGGGGGGTGTAGGCCACCTTTAGTCCCTGTGGTTCCAGATAGCGCCCGATCCACCCGTTAGGGGCGTAGATGGCGGCGAGGGTGATGCCGGCAACGGCAGTGGGCAAGGCAAAGGGCAGGTCAACGAGGGCGTCAATGATCCTCTTGCCCGGCAGGCGGTAGCGGACCAGCACCCAGGCGGTAAGCAGGCCGAATACTCCATTGGTCAGTGCGGACAGGAAGGCGGCGCCGAAGGTGATCCGATAGGAGGCGAGGACCCGCGGGGCAGTGACGGCCGCCCAGAAAGTCTCCCAGGAGAGGCTCGCCGTTTTGATGATCACGGCAGAAAGAGGCAGAAGCACGATCAGACTCAAATAGAATACGGTATAGCCGAGCGCAAGGCCGAAGCCGGGGAGAACAGCTGTTTGTCGGATAAACTTTTTCATTTTATAACCTTTACAAGAACGCTATTTGGTTGGCGAATAGATCTGGTCGAATGATCCGCCGTCGGCAAAATGCTTGTTTTGGGCAGCATGCCAGCCGCCAAAGATCTCGTCGACGGTAATCAGTTTCACCTGCGGAAAAAGCTTGGCGTACTTTTCGGCCACCTGCTTATCGATCGGGCGATAGTAATGCCGGGCAGCGAGTTCCTGCCCTGCGGTTGTATAGAGGTGCTTAAGGTAAGCCTCGGCCACCGTGCGGGTTCCCTTCTTATCCACGACCTTGTCCACCACGGTAACCGGCGGTTCGGCCAGGATGGAAAGGGAGGGCACGATGACCTCGAATTTGTCCTTGCCCAGTTCGTTCACCGCCAGGAAGGCCTCGTTTTCCCACGCCAAAAGGACGTCGCCCAGTCCACGCTGCACGAAGGTGTTCGTGGAGCCGCGGGCGCCGGAATCGAGGACCGGCACATTCCGGAAGAGCCTGGTGACGAATTCATTGGCCGACGCCTCGTTGCCGCCCTTCTGCTTCAAGGCGTAGCCCCAGGCCGCCAGATAGTTCCACCGGGCGCCCCCGGAGGTCTTCGGGTTGGGAGTGATGACCTTGATTCCCGGTTTTACGAGATCGCTCCAGTCTTTGAGCTTTTTGGGGTTCCCCTTGCGCACCAGAAAGACGATGGTCGATGTGTAGGGAGAACTGTTGTGGGACAGGCGTTTCTGCCAGTCCGCCGGGAGCAGCTTGGCCTTTTCACGGATTTCATCGATGTCGTAGGCCAGCGCCAGGGTGACCACGTCGGCCGCGAGTCCGTCGATCACGGAACGCGCCTGCTTCCCGGAACCGCCGTGGGACTGCTTGACGACCACCTCTGCACCCGTTTTTTGCTTCCAGTATTTGCCGAAGAGGGCGTTGAACTCCTGGTAAAGCTCGCGGGTCGGATCATAGGACACGTTGAGTAGTTCCACGCCGGCCGAAGCGCTGGGTGGAATAAAAGCCCCCAAGGCGAAAAGCGCCATGGTCAAAAACAAGATTCCCTTGTTGCGCGTCATTTTTTACCTCCGTAAAATATAGCCTAATTCTCTATCTATTAAGTAGACTAATGGTCTAAAAAAATTTACCTAAATGGCGTAGTGGAGGGCGCCTTCCTCCAACTGTTTTGCCTTTTCCTCCCGTCCGAGAACGTCTGCCAGACTGGTGCCGTCCATGATCTTCGCCGTCGCCTCCCGGATGTCCTTCATGACCAGCCTGATGCCGCAGGTGCGTTCATCCAGGCATTCCGGACAGGGTGCATAGGCCGTCTCGCTTACACAGGGGACCAGGGCGATTGGCCCTTCCAGTATCCTGATGATCTTGCCCATGCTGATTTCTTTTGGCGTTTTGCCAAGGTAATACCCGCCACCCTTTCCCTTCCTGCTCTGCAGAATACCATTGTTTTTCAAGGTCAGCAGGATCTGTTCAAGAAATTTCTTCGGGATCCTTTCGTCCCGGGACAGATCGGCGATCAGTACCGGTCCCCATTCGTATCTCCTGCCTAGATACAACATTGCTTTCAAGGCATATTTAGTCTTTTTGGATATCACAAGTTACCCTCTGGGTTAAGAAAGTCTTTATAAACACTGGTATATTTGAAGGCATCATCGGGTGATATAACCACGGCTAAGCCGTCATTCAGATTCGCGTAATGCAAAGCGGCACAGAGTATAGCCCCTGTCGTAGGACCAACTGGAATTCCTTCCTTTCTGGCCAAGTCAATGGCCGTTTGATAGGCATCTTCATCAGACACTTGTATCGTATCATCAATTACAGAAAAGTCCAGAATCTTGGGTATATATTCTTTATCGAGTCCAGAGATTCTCTTCATGCCCGGCAGCCTGTGATTGGGAGAGGACGGTTCTACCCCGATTATTTTTATCGTCGGATTCTGCTGCTTGAGATACTTACCCACGCCGGTTATTGTCCCACAAGTACCGAAAGCGGCAAAGAAACAGTTAATTTTACCTTGTGTTTGCTGCCAGATTTCCGGACCCGTTGTTCGGTAGTGAGCTTTAACATTCGATTCGTTCTCATACTGATTAGGGCTGACATACCTGTCTTTGGTTGCCGGACTCCTTATTAAAGCATTAACTACTCCCCTGGCTCCCTCGTTAGGGAATAAAGGGCATAAGCCATCATCTGCTTCTGTGATCTTAACTCCCAATAACTTCAGCAGGATCTTTTTTTCGTCGGGAATGCGCTCGGGAACGGCTATCTCGATGGGAATGCCCATGGCATTGGCGATACAAGCCAAGGCAATTCCGGTATTGCCTGACGAAGGCTCGACAATCGTTCTGTCGCCTGTCTCCAAGGCTTTTAACATTTCCAGAGCAATTCTGTCTTTTACCGAGCCGTAAGGATTATATCTTTCCAACTTAAGATAAATCTGGAAGTCCCTGCTCGGTTTAATTCTATTTAACCTGACCAGAGGAGTTGGATTCTGCGGACTCGCTATCAACTCGGTGATATCGCCATAGACCCGGAGGCGGTTGTGTTCTTGTTGTTCGTCTTTCATCGTTTCATTCCTTTTGATCCTAACTAGAATTTTTGCACCGGAAATAAGATGCCTCCAAAGATAAGATAAGCAATAATAAGCGTCCAGACGATATTGAAGGCCTGGGCAATCAGGAAAGCCGCTGCCGGTCGGCCGCCGCCCATCGACACCAGTTCCTTGAATTTTGTCTCCATGCCGATGCACAGGAAGGCGAGGGTAAACCACCAACCTCTTATTCCCGCGGTAACGCCGGTTACCGTTTTAGCTGCGGCATCAGACATGACGAAAGAAAAGAATAACGAGGCAACAATGAAACCAAGCACGAATTTAGGGAACCGGGACCATATTTCCCGGGCACTCGGTTTTTCTTTGCCGGCCTGCCCTTTGAATGTAAACCAAAGGGACAGCAGGAAAGCGGCCACGCCGATCAGCACGTTTTGCGCCATCTTCACGACCACGGCTACCGCCATGGCGATTTCCCCGGCTATCGAACCAGCCGCCACGACCGCGCCCGTGGTATCGATGGTACCCCCAAGCCAGGCGCCTGCAACTACCGGATTCATGTCCACCATTTTGGCTATGAACGGCTGGATGATCAGCATGGGAACAGCACAGAGGAGAACCAGGGATATGGTATGGCTTACCTTTTTAGGATCTCCCTTTATTGCTCCTCCCGCGGCGATGGCCGCGGAAACGCCGCAGATGGAGACCGCGGCCCCGAGGATAGCAGCGAATTCATCGTCAAGGTCAAGTCGCCGGGCAACCCACAAGCACACATAGAAAACTGCACATATAACGATAAGGGCCTGCATGATGCCGAAAGCCCCGACTTTGGCAATAGTTGTAAAGAGGACTTCGGCGCCTAGGAGGACAAGGCCAATTTTAATAAAGAATTCCGTTTTTACTGAGGTCTTGAGCCATTCGGGCACCCCGACCGTATTGCTGATGGCCAGGCCAATGAGGAGCGCCCAAAAAACTACTTCCAGACCGTAGTAAGAGATGCCAGCATTGCCAGCAATGAAAAAAGAAATGGCCGAAAGGATAAAGATCAAGGGGAAACCCTTGATGAAATTGCCAACCGAGGACCCCATCAAGAACAGCCCGGCGGCGCCAAGTATCCCTAAACCGATGAGGAGATAAAGTGCTTGCAAGAGATTGTCACCGGAAAAGACTTTTCCCATGGAGGCACCGGCAGCGCCTTTTATCTCCGCGGCCAATCGGTCGGCCTTTTTTGCCATATCCTTATCTTTTGTCTCTTTTGCAGCCTTTTGGAGACCTGCCGCGGCACCACCGCTAATTTTTCGGTCCTTGCCATCCAGGGCAACTTTCAGCTCGGCTGCCTTAAGTTGCAAACCGGCCTCGCCTTGCTTTGCGGCATCTTCACTCAAAGATTGTACCTTTATTGACCAACCGACAGCCTCTTCTGCGAAAGATATATCGGCCATCCACCTCCAACTGGGCAGCTTAAAAGAGGCGCCGGTGCTAAAAATGATTAGGATTATAAAGCCTATCCATACCGACATCCAGTCTTCATTCTTCCAGAGCGCTGTCCAATCCATTACTTCTTTCTCCTTCTCCGTTTAAATATATCCGGTTCCCAGCGAATCCTGTTTAATTTTATCTCTACGTTGTGTCGTATAAGCATGAAATTATTGTCATAATATTGATACCGTAATTTCTGCATTTTTTTGATTATATCACCCTACTAAGTCTATAGACTGTACAACTATCACCGAGAACTCTGATTGTCAAGCATCCTTTTGAAGTGTCTTAAAAAAATTTTTAGTTACGACCGACGTAAATCTCAACTGCGAAAAAAAATCCCTATTATCCGGTCCCGGGACTAACAGGTGCGAAAAAAAATCACTCTTTTCAATACATTCTGAAGGCCAGGTATCTTGCTGATCAGTATATAGCTCAATATTACAGCATGATAGATATATGTTGCGCAAGACAGGGGACTGGCATGCCGGTTGCTTAATGAGCCCGATGATAATGACGGATCTGTAAAAAGTTCACTCCGCCGTCACGACCGCCTGGATGGGAGAGACGCCAACCGGGGTCGGGAAGCGAAGAAAAAACACTGGAGGTAAAGATGAAAATAAATTTGACGGTACCATTTATTTCGCTCATGGTTTCATTGTTGCTTGCCTGGCCGGCTATGGCGCAACATGATCACGGGGCCCACGGAGGCCATGGAACGCCAGGGCCGCCGGCCGGGCATCAGGAACCGGCGATGAAAATGACTAACACCGACGTATTGGCCGATGGGGTACAGGTGACTTTTATGGTCATGGCAAACGAGATGCACCGGGGTATGCTGGCGCAGATGAAAATGAAAGATGACGTGGAGCCGGGGACGACCCATGACATTATGGTGCTGCTGCGCGATGAGAAGACCGGCCGGGAGTTTACCGATCTCCGGGTGACCCTGAAAGTCGTCGGTCCAGATGACAAGGAGCAGGTCAAGCCGGGCAATTACAAAAGCATGATGAGGACCTATGACGCTTACTTCAACCTCAAGGAACCGGGCCGATACCAGGTATTGGTCCTCTTTGAAATCGGCGGACAGAAGCGCGTCATCGGTCTTTCTTACGACCGGTAGGGACTTACGCGGGCGCGTCGGCCGCCAAAAAAACCTTGACTGCCTTCCGGCGTCTCTGTTATTTGGCTCACAGGGTGGAAAGTAATATCCCCGGGCAGGGTACATGAGTCATTTGCTTCGTCAACATAACGCATTATTTGTGATCGTGGCCATCATTGTCATATGGATGACTATTTTGT
>Ga0082335_1001112_pt1 | contig 61025 bp, 56 predicted proteins | sample Subgrocontami58m_FD_72375 | JGI IMG/M metagenome (GOLD analysis project Ga0082335, IMG submission 72375) | Subsurface groundwater microbial communities from S. Glens Falls, New York, USA - GMW37 contaminated, 5.8 m (SPADES assembly) (version 2) ... | reverse complement strand
TTTTTCATCCAGGGTCAGGCAGCCAAAGCCAACGGGGGCGGTATTATATAGCTTATTATAATGTAATAACGTCTTCTCCGCCTCTTGACGGGCATGTTCCAAATTCTCTTTTTGAGTATCCCACTCTTTTCGGAGGCGCTGCAGCTCGTGCATCAGCGCACTCCTGCTGGCTTCTGAGGCTTTCTCCGCAAGATCGTCTATTTCTCCTGGAGTAAGATGCAATGCGGCCTGATGTCGTAATTCAACTGTCTGTCTGATGTTATCTTTCATCTTTAACCTCGGATAGAGATGAAACATATTTCTTAGAAGCTAAAAGACAAATATTATTTTCATCTTAAATTGCCTATCGCCTACATCAATGATGCATGAATAAAGCAGCCTTTACACAACCCTATAATTAATCGCGTTTAATGAGAACTATACTAATAAATCTTCAATTGCATTTTACTTATGGTGAGCTGCCAATGGATGCTATGCAAACAAAATCTGAATCTTCCTTTTTGATAGCGAATTTTAAAGTAACTTAAATGTTAAAACAATACCTGAAAACTACTAAACAAGTACTGGCTGAATACTGATATTAAAATTAGAGATGTGCCCTCGTGCCTCAATCCCCGGCTGTACGGTATCAAGAAACATTCGCTGCCATAGTCCCCATAGGAATATGCTTGGTCGGCATTATGTTTTGTCGTACATCATCATTTATCACACGAAGCATACCATGAATGGCTAAGCCCCATTTATAAGGAATGAACAAGACGAACGTTTCACACTTCACTGCTAATCCATCCAATCTCCTGCCGGTAAATTCGTACAGCTCGGATACGATATCGCCACGATAACCTTTCCTCAGGTTTTCTCTAACTATTTCCCTGCTTTCAGGCGCAATTAGCAGCATCGGATCAAAGCCTGGTTTGCATATTTCTTCAGGAGTAGCATCAAATAATTCAGCAAATTTCTGATTTACAAATTCATACTGCCAGTCGAACATCACATACATGGCATAATTCATGAGCTCCGAATGCGGATAGTACTGGCATAGCGCTCTCCCTAAATCTTGTGGCGTCTTACTATGCACTTCGAGTTGAGAAAGACGATTGCGCAAGATTACCAATTCGTTAATAAGCTCTTTTTTTGTCTTGTTTATTGTTTTCATTATTATCAGCTCCTCATATTAATGTTAATAATCAGATTTACAGATGTTTATACCGAATATAATTGCGGCCAGGGTATTTTTCTTCAAAAGGTCGTCCTTTTTATAAAGAATCTTTAAATTTCTTACAATACTGGTTAATTTCGTAACGATTGCTGATTTATCTCTGGTAATATTAAGATATCTCTAAAAGATTCAAGCAAATGCAGATAAAATGCGCTGCACATTATTCTGACTTACTTTCTAACGCTCGTAAGTAATAATACCTAAAAATTTTTCACCTCATGGGATGCCTCTTGACTACTACTAAAACAGCTTTTGCTAAGAATTATTTTGCTGTCTTTTTCGGGGCTTTTGTTCTATATTGCGCGGCATTTAGCAAAAGGAGCTTATAGTTAATGTCGCGAGCGGATCGATACCTTAAGGCATGCAGAAAGGAAGAAGTTGACTGCACCCCCGTATGGATGATGCGGCAGGCGGGCCGCTACCTCCCCGAATACCGCGCCTTGCGACTAAAGCACAGTTTTATCGAAACGTGCAAAACGCCCGAGTTGGCTGTGGAGATAACGCTCCAACCGGTACGTCGCTTTGAACTGGATGCCGCCATTATCTTTGCCGATATCCTCCTCCCCCTGGAAAATATGGGGATAGACTTTGAATTTACGAAAGACGATGGCCCCAAGATTAACAATCCGCTTCGGACCCGGGCCGATGTCGAAAGGATGAGGGCCATCAATCCGATGGCCGAGATGTCCTATCTGATGGATACCGTCAGGATGGTAAAAGAGGAGCTTAACGGTCAGGTTCCTTTGATCGGTTTTGCCGGGGCGCCGTTCACCCTGGCGAGCTACATCACCGAAGGGGGGGGCTCAAAAAACTATCTTCATACCAAAGCCATGATGTACCAGGAGCCGGAAACGTGGCGTCTGCTCATGGAAAAACTCACCGACATGGTGATCGTCTACTTAAACGACCAGATCAAGGCAGGCGTCCAGGCCGTCCAGATTTTCGACAGTTGGGTGGGCTGCCTCTCGCCCACCGACTACAGGGAATTTGTCTTCCCCTATCAGAAACGGCTGATATCATCCTTGGATAAATCGGTACCCCATATCCACTTTGCCTTCGGCGCGTCGCACCTGCTCCCGATGGTCGGGGCTGCGGGCGGAGATGTGATTGGGCTGGATTGGCGTACCGATATCGATGAAGCCTGGAAAACGTTGAACTTTGCACCGGGCGTCCAGGGCAATCTGGACCCAGTTGCGCTTTATGGAAGCCGTGACTATATAAAAAAGCGCGTCATGGATATTCTGGATAGGGCAGGCAACAGAAACGGTCATATCTTCAACCTCGGTCACGGCATCCTGCCCACGGCACCGCTTGATAACGCCAAATACATGATCGATCTTGTTCACGAATTAAGCACAAGAAAATGAAAAACGGCCTTATTCTTTTAACCCTCGGCGGACCGCGCTGCCCGGAAGAAGTCCCAGATTTCATAAATAATTTTGTCGGCAGGGAGCTTCCGGCCCCCGTTATGGAGGCCATCATCGAACGCTACCGGCAAATCGGCGGTTCCTCACCTTTGCCGCGCATCACCGCTGAACAGGCAAAGAAGCTGGGTGAAATGTTGGGTGACGATTATCTTTGCCTTCCCGCTTTCCGTCATTCCCAGCCCTCCATTGCCGAGGCCATAGAAAGCATGGCGACGGCAGGCGCCGCGAGGATCTTTTTTCTTCTCCTTTCGCCTTTTTACGCAAGCGTCACCACAGGTAACTACATCGACACGGCAAGAGCGCATCTGGAAAAAACCTCTCCTCACATACGGGCGAAATTTATCCATAGCTGGCATTGCGAACCCCTTTTTATCGCCTCCTGGGTGGAAAAGATCAAAACCGAGTCTTTCGATGGGCAGGCTTTTTATCTTTTTTCCGCACACAGTTTGCCTCTGAAGCAAGCCGCGGAGCCCTACCGGGGGCAAATAGAGGAGACAGTGGCCACGGTAGCGGCATGTGCCAGTATAAAATATCAGGGGCTGGGATGGCAAAGCATTCCCAGTAATGCGCAGGAACCATGGATGACCCCAACTGTGGAAGAAAAAATCGACGAAATCGCTTCTGCCGGCTTCCGGAGCGTAATCCAGGTCCCCATCGGATTTACCGCCGATCACATTGAGACGCTCTACGATATCGACATCACCCACCGCGGGTATGCCTTGGGAAAAGGACTTTCGTTTCGGCGCATAAGCTCTCTCAATGCAGGTACGTCCTTCCTGAAGGCTTTAGAGCACATAGTAACCCGCGTCGCCAAAGAGGAACCATGAAAAAGATAGCCATTATCGGCGGCGGGATTTCCGCACTTGCCTGCGCCGTCAGTTTGAAAGAAAAGGGCTTCGACTTTAAGGTTTTTGAAAAGGAAAACTCCCCGGGGGGCAAGCTGCTAACGGAAAAAATAGGCGGCCTGACCCTGGAAGGCGGCCCGGACAGCTATCTACCCGAGAAGATCTGGTCGGTGCAGTTGATAAATAAGGTCGGCCTGGCCAGCGAGATGCTTTGCTCAAACGACGAACACAAGGGGACCTTCATCTATTCCCGGGGGCACCTTCACCCCCTGCCGGAAGGCGTCATGCTCATGGTACCCACGATGATCATGCCCCTTGTCAGGTCCGGACTGATCTCCTGGCCGGGAAAGTTCCGGATGGGGCTGGAACTCTTCGTGCCACCCCGCAAAGACCATAAGGACGAAAGCCTCGCCGAATTCGTCACACGCCGTCTGGGTAAGGAATGTCTGGAAAAGATCGCTGAGCCGCTGGTCGCTGGCATCCACACCTCCAATCCTGACAATATGAGTGTCCGGGCTATTTTCCCCCGCTTCATCGACATGGAACAAAAATCAGGCAGCCTGATCAAAGGCATGATTGACGCAATGCGCAAGATGCCGCACCGGAATCCCTCCGCCCCCAAGATGACCTATTTCATGTCGCTTAAGGAAGGCATGGGTGAACTGGTGCGCGGCTGCCTCTCTTTTATAGGCGAGGATAGGGTTATAACGGGGACCGCTGTGGTCGCGGTTGGGAAGCAGGCAGGAGCTTACCGTGTTACGTTTGGCGATGGGAGCACCGAGGATTTTGATGCGGTGGTTCTGTCTACCCCTTCCCACGTGACGAAGGACATCCTTAATGACCTGGATCAGGAGCTTTGCCGCCTGCTGGCGGCCATCGAATGGTCGTCGTCGGCAACAGTATCCCTTGCCTTCCATAAAGAGGACATTAAAAGGCCGCTTCCCGGTTTTGGTTTTATCGTCCCGCGGGTCGAAAATCGAAGGATTAACGCCTGCACCTGGACTTCCATCAAGTGGTCCTACCGGGCACCGGCTGATATCCTGCTCATCAGGAGCTTTGTCGGGGGCGGACACCACGAAGAACTCGTCTCTCTCAACGACCAGGAACTTTTGGGCGCTGTCCGGGAAGAATTGGGCGACATCGTGGACATCACGGCAGAGCCAGGATTTTACAAGGTGTACCGCTGGTTCAAGGGCATGCCGAAATACACCGTGGGTCACCTGGAACGCATGTCCGCCGTTGATGACAAGCTGCGTGCGCACCGGGGGCTTCTGCTCATCGGTTGCAGCTACCGCGGTATCGGAATCGGCGACTGTGCAAAAAGCGGATTCGATGCCGCGGCGACCATCGAGACAATGGTTAAGAATGATTAGTATTATCGCTAAATTTTATCATTGACAAATAGATGCGACATTAATATGTTCTCTGGGAATTCTCAGTGGGCTGGAAGGATTTTTCGGCGGCCTCATAGGAAAGTGTAGGTGACTTAATTGTTAGACATGTATATATGCAAAAAGAGAGGGCAAAGGATAGCCGAGGTCTGCCAGGATATGACCTGCGAATGGCGCCTTAAGAACGAAAATTTCCTCAATTGTACGTGGGTTGCCTGTAATTACGGCCCTTTCACCCTGGAAGAGGTGGGGGAAATGATGGGCGTAACCAGGGAAAGGATCAGGCAGATCGAGGCCAAGGCACTAAAGAAATTACAGCATAAGAAGAGACGGGATCAATTGAGGGATTTTGCTTCCCCTGATACGGACTGGGATAAGCAGAATCTTATATAGTTTTTCCCTGTTTCCGAATTTTTGATTCCTCGAGAAATTCGGTCATATGTTTTTTTGCTTCTGCTCTGGAAAATAATAGCGCCGTTAAGGCGAATTCAATATCAATCAGTGAAGCCTTATCCATCTGTGGGGCGAGGCGCGAAACTTTCTTGATGGCTTCGATAGCCCTTACCGATCTTTGTGAGAGCTCTTCCGCCATGACAATAGCTTCGGCCATCAGCGTATCAGGGGAAACGACCTTGTTAACCAGACCAATGCGATGGGCTTCCCGGGCCGCGATCGGTTCACCGAGCATCGTGATTTCTTTAGCCTTGGCGGTACCGACAAATTCTTTCAGGGTAGTAAAAAGCGGATTAAGACCGAACTTCAGCTCGGGGTGAGAAAAAATAGCGCTTTCCGAAGCGATGATTATATCGCAAACGGTAGCGAGATTAAAACCGCCACCCAGGGCAATGCCTCCCACGGCAGCAATAACAGGTTTATTGAAGTTGTAAATCTCTTTTAGGCAGGCACTGATGGAATTGCAATAATCATCAATCTGATCGCTCGTTAAGAGAATCATTTCCTTGATGTCCATTCCCGCCGAAAATATATAATCCCCCCCCGTAAGAATGACTGCCGAAATACCGTTATCCATTGCGATGCCGGCAAAACATGACTGAAGCTCCCGGCGCATCTCCAGCGAAAGCGCATTCATTTCCTCCGGGCGATTCATGGTTATGATACAGTAACAGTGGCGTCTTTCCTCAATGAGGGTGTTATAATCCATCGTCAACCGGTTCATCCTATCTTTTTTTGTCAGCGCGATTTTTCAGAACTTCGACAACAGATCCCTTATACCCCATATTCGTAAAGCAAATTAACACCGCGGGGCAAAGCGATAATCTTATCCCTGATAGTACCGACGAATGAGGCAACGTTATTTTGCAGGAGAAGATCCCAAAAGGAGATAGCCTTCTTCTTCGGGTAAACGACGTCCGGCACCCCTTTGATACCCCCCATTTTTCCCGCCAACCGAACAGCCTCCCCTCTATCTCCCAGAAGGTCGATCAACTGGAGCGATAGCGCCTGCCTTCCGGAAAAGACGCGGCCATCGGCCACCTGAACGACCTTTTCCCGCGGGATATTTCTGTCTTTAGAAACCAAATCGACAAATTGATGATAGATATCATCCACCAGCACCTGCAATATCTGTTTCTCATCCGCCGTCATTTCCCTGGTCGGTGAACCGATGTCCTTATATTTACCGCTTTTAATAACCGAAGCTTTAAAGCCGATCTTCTTGAGCAGTTCTTCCGCATTGCCAAAGAACATAATGGCAGAGATGCTGCCCGTGAGGGTACCGGGGTTGGCAAGGATTTTATCGGCGGCGCAGGCAATCATATAGCCCCCCGAAGCAGCGACCGAGCCGAGCGAGGCGATGACCTTTTTGTTTTTTTTCAAGCCTTTCAGCGCCCCATAGATCTCCTGAGAAGCCGCCACACCGCCCCCCGGCGAATCTATTCGCACAACGACCGCCTTTACGCTGTTATCCTTGGCGAATTCATCAATTTGATCAACAATTTCCTGTGAACTTGAGATAATTCCGTCGATATTGATAATACCGACTTTTTCCGGACCGGAAAAAGAAGTGCCCTTTCCAGATAGGGAATTTAGACTATATAGAAGGATCAAAAGCGCCACACCCACCAGAAAAACAAAGGCCAAGCCAAAGATTACGGGGTGCTTTCTCATGACTACCTACCGGCTGCTCTTTAATTCTCGGCGCCCAAAATACCCACGTCCGCCAAAGCCTTACCGAGATTTGAACCCACACACTCCCTGTTGTTGATGTAATGATTGGCGGCATGTCCTTCGCTTTCCGCCTCATTATCCTTTAAAGTCAAACGGATCTTCTTGTTCTTAACATCGATATTCTTTACGGTGGCGGTAACGATATCTCCCACGGTGAAAAGCTCCGTTATCGATTTGACCCTTTTACTGCTAAGTTCGGAAATATGAACTAACCCTTCGATGCCATCTTCGATTTCCACAAACATTCCAAAATCGGTGATATTCGTAACTTTACCGGAAATCGTGGATCCGGGAGCATATTTGGAATTGAACTGCTCCCAGGGATTTGGTTCAATTTGCTTCAGTCCCAAAGAAAATTTCTCATTTTCCACATCTACGTGAAGGACGACCGCTTCTATCTCTTGATCCTTGGTAAAATGTTCCGCCGGATTAGTGATACGCTGTTTCCAGGAGATATCGGAGACATGGATGAGTCCGTCGATACCCTCCTCCACCCCGACAAATATGCCGAAATTGGTAATGTTCCTGATCACACCCTTGACGAGGGTACCTTCCGGGTATTTTTCCTTGATGGCTTCCCAGGGATTTGATTTCGTTTGTTTCAAACCGAGAGAAATACGTTTATTCTCCTGATTGATGTCAATAACCATTACTTTGATCGGCATCCCCACCGATAGCAGTTTGGAAGGATGTTTAATTTCTCGCGTCCAGAACATTTCGGAAATATGCACCAAACCTTCGACTCCGGGTTCGATCTCGACAAAGGCACCGTAATCGGTGATACTAACTACCTTTCCGTCCACAATCGAACCGACAGGAAACTTTTCCGCGATCGTAAGCCAGGGATTTTCCGTCAGTTGTTTGAGCCCTAAAGAGACCCTTTCCTTTTCACGATCGAAGGAAAGCACGATCACATTTATCTTGCTGCCTTTCGTGAAATGATCAGAGGGACGGGTTATCCTGCCCCAGGAAATATCCGTCACGTGAAGCAGCCCGTCTATGCCCCCCAGATCGATAAAGATACCGTATTCGGTGATATTTTTGACCACGCCTTCCACGATTTTGCCTTCCTGGATACTTTCCAGGGTATTCTTCTTCTCCGACTCTCTCTCCAGTTCCAGGATGACCCTCCTGGACAAGACGATGTTGCTGCGGCGGCGATCATATTTTAGAACCCTAAACAACATAGTTTTGCCGAGAAATTTATCCAGGTCCCGCACCGGACGCAGATCCACCTGCGAACCCGGGAGAAAGGCCGGCACGCCCACATCGACGGAAAGCCCTCCCTTAACCCTTTCCTTGATGATGCCCTTGATCGCTTCATTTTGCTCGCAGGCAACTTTAATATCATCCCAAACCTTTATCTTGGCTGCTTTATCTCTCGATAAAACGAGATTTCCCTCTTCGTCTTTTCTGTCGATATAGACCTCGATGTTATCGGCAACGGAAAAAGCGATGTTTCCACTCTCATCTTTCAGCTCCCGGAGAGGAATATACCCTTCCGTTTTCCAGCCCACATCCACCATAGCGACATCATTGGTCAGTTGCACGATTCTTCCCGTTACTATTTCACCAAACTGCACGTTCTGCAGGCTTTGTTCATACAGGTCTTTAAAACTAAAATCGTGCTCCTTCCCCGGCATTGGCTGGCCGGTTATCGCTCCCTGCGGCTCGGCTTCTGAATCCCGCGTTGAAATGTGGTTATCATCGTTGACCATTAAATAAGTACCCCCTGAAATTTATGAATGCTTCAAATATCCAGTTTCGACTAACATATCGATGATGAAATATCAAGAGAATAAACGCCCTATTAAAGAGAGGTGATCAGCGCCGCCATTTTGTTCACCACCTCCTCGACAGTCAGGTTAGTGGTATCGATGATATGGGCTTGAGCAGCAGGCTTCAGTGGCGCCGCCTCGCGTTCCCTGTCCTGCTTGTCTCGGAAGAGCAGTTCTTTCTCTACTCGTTCCCGATCAACGGCGGCCTCACGGGTTTCGATTTCCCTGTAACGGCGCTGGACACGTTCCGCGGCTGCGGCATCTAAAAAAAATTTTACATCGGCATCGGGAAAAACTACTGTGCCCATGTCCCGTCCTTCGGCAACGATCCCTCCCTGCCTTCCCGCTTCTCTCTGCATCTCCAGCAAGGCTTGTCTCACACAGGGACGGGCAGATATAGCAGAGGCCAGCAAACCGATCTCTTCCGTACGGATCATCTCCGACGTTACCTCCCGGTCATCAAGAAAGAGAAGCAATTGCCCATCCATATTCTGAAAGCTTATTTTCAAACAGCGACCCAGTGCGGCCAGTTTTTCATCATCACCGGGCAAGATGCCCTCCTGCTTTGCCTTATAAGCAAAAGCTCGGTAAAAGGCACCGGTATCCAGGTAGCGATAAGAAAGCCGCGCCGCTAAAGCTTTACTGACCGTGCTTTTCCCGGCTCCGGCCGGACCATCGATGGTGATTACCAGCCCCTTATTCATAACTGCCTGTCTACGTTTTTTCTCCAGGCGTTAAAGGCTTGCTTGATGGTCTCTGCCGAACCTTCCTTTCCAAGGCGGCTGGTATCGATGACAATGTCATAGTGGGCGGGATCGCCGATATCGGCATGAAAATACTTCAAGATAAAGGCCCGCTGATTAGACTCGGTTTGAATTACGTACTTCTCGGCCTCATTGTGAGACAATCCCTGTTCATTAGTCACATTCGCAAGGCGGGCCTTCAACGGCGCGATCAGCCTCACCCGGAATGCCTCCTCCGGGGGAAGGATATAACTTGCCCCGCGGCCGACAATGACGGCGTTGCCATGCCGCCCAATCGTGCTCACGACGTCCATTAGGTGCCGGAGATAATTGTCCGGCCAAAGGTGATGAGCGTCCAAAAGCATTTTAAGCCAATCTTCTCTAAGAGCAACGTCTTTCTCATCTAAAGAGGTGACGACTGTCTCGCTCATTTTGGTGCTCTCAGCAACCTTTTTAATGATCTCGCCGCTTATTAAGTCCATATTCATAGATTTGGCCACTTTTTCAGCGATGGCGTTTCCGCAGCTACCGGGCTGACGAGAAATGGTAATAACCGCACGCACCAGGACCTCCTTTTGACGGGGCTTGGCTCGGAGACGGTTCCATTTGGCGATTTGTTCCTCAACCAACTGCTCTATGCCGCGCGCTTGTTCCTTTGTCATACGTTTAATTACCTCATGTTTTTATTGAGTAAATCCAGGACGCCCATAGTGTTTTACTCTAATGGAGGAGGCGCCCCAGCCTGCCCCATCTTACATTCGTTTCTTCTTTGTTCCATGACCAATAAATGATCAGGGCCTTGCCCAATACATCACGCTGATCGACGAATCCCCAGAAACGGCTGTCATAACTCTGATCCCGATTATCGCCCATTACGAAAAAACAGCCCGGCGGCACGGTAACGGGCCCAAAGTTATCCCGAGGCTGGGCGGCACCGGGAAAAATCATATCGTCGGTATAGATGCCATATTTGTCTTGATAGGGCAAGCCGTTAAGATAGATTCTCTTGTTCTTGATTTCCATGGTATCACCACCGACGCCGATCACCCGTTTGACAAAATCCTTGGAACGGTCCTCCGGATAGATGAAAACAATTATATCTCCCCGCTTGGGATCGCCAACTGGTATCAATGTCTTACGGAGAAACGGCACTTTGACCCCATAGATGAATTTGTTTACCAATATATGGTCACCGATCTGCAAGGTCGGCTTCATGGAACCGGAAGGAATTTTAAATGCCTGAATAATGAAGGTTCGGATAAAAAAGGCGATCACCACGGCAATTACGATCGCCTCGGCGTATTCACGTAACTTAGATTTTTCGCTTGTCATTATCTATGGGGCCCTCTAAGAATATATTTTAGACAGGATAACGATGGTCATGGCTAGGGCACAGGAACCTTTGACAAAAATACCTGCGGCTGAAGCCAGCATGGCATATGCCGACGCCCGGAGTTTAGGTTTTAGCCTCCCCTGCTTGATCAACTCCATCACAAACAGGCCGACAAATGCACCCAGAAAGATACCCATAAGCGTGCCCAGTCCCAAAAGCACCGGGGTAAGGCAAAGCGCGCCCAAGAAGCCGCCCAACAGGGAAGCGAGCACACCCTTTAGGGAAGGGCCAAAACGGATTTTGCTTGCCAATTCCATAATAAACCCGATTGCTTCGGCGACAACCGCAAGCAACATCAGCAACGCCAGCAGCCTGAAGCCGATCTTGTGAAAGCCCGTTACCAGGGAATAAATAAATACATTGCCCAAAATGAAAAATGTGCCGGGCAAGCCGATAATGGCGGCGTAAACACCGACAAAAAGGAGCAGAATAAAGGCGGCTAAACCAGTCAGTTCCAGGGGCATTTCTTATATTTTCCTCATCTTGGAGGGGCGGATCTTTTCCCAGGCCAGCACGAGGGGACTGGCGATGTAGACTGTGGAATAGACACCTGAGATTACACCTACGAGCATGGCCAGGGTGAAGTCGTAGAGAACCTCGCCGCCCATAACCAACAAGATTACCAGGACGAAAAAGACCGTCAGGGAGGTCAAAATGGTCCTGCCCAGGGTTTCGTTGATGCTGATGTTCATAATCTCGCCCAGGTTTTTCTTGAGGCCCTTGCGCATATTTTCCCTGATCCTGTCGTAGATGACGATGGTGTCATTGATGGAATAACCGACAATCGTCAGCAGAGCAGCAATTATTGTCAGCGAAAATTCTCTGTTTAACAGCGACAGGACACCAATAGTAACGATGACGTCGTGAATGAGAGCCACGATGCCGCCTACGCCAAACCGGAACTCAAAGCGCCAGGCAACGTAGACCAGCATGGCGATCCAGGAAAAGACGATGGCCATGATCGCCTTGTTGGTAATGTCCTTACCCACCTTGGGGCCCACAACCTCCACGCGGCGCACTTCATAACCGCCTTTTCCATAAGCCGTGCTCAGCGCCTCCTTGACTCGGGAGGAGAGCCCCTTGAGGTCGGAAGAGGCTTCCGCGGTTCTGATAACGACTTCCTGGGAGCTGAATTGCTGGATGATGCTGCCTTCGAGTTTGATCTGTTTCAGGGCGTCACGTATCGATTCCGTGGACGTGGCCTTCGGAAACTTGACCTGCATCACGGTGCCACCCGCAAAGTCAATGCCGAGGTTCAAACCGCCGTGCATGATCACCGAGCCGATGCTGATCGCGATCACGATTAGGGATATTGTAGCGGCAACTTTAAAGCTGCCCACAAAGTTTATATTTGTTGATGATTTTATCAGCTCCATACCGATCTCCTCACGTTACTGCTGTTGGTCTATACACTTAAGGTCTGGATTTTCTTGCTCCAGGCAAAGTAGTCAAAAATGATCCGCGTTACAAAAATAGCGGTGAACATACTGGCAATGAGGCCGATGGTCAGGGTTACCGCAAAACCTTTTACCGGGCCCGTGCCGAACTGAAAGAGAAATACGGCGGCGATCAGGGTGGTAACATTGGAATCCAGGATGGCCGAAAAGGCCTTATTATATCCGGCTTCGATGGCGGCGCGCACTGTTTTTCCCGTCCTTAGTTCCTCTTTGATGCGTTCAAAGATCAGCACGTTGGCATCGACCGCCATGCCGATGGTCAGGACAATGCCCGCAATCCCCGGCAGGGTGAGGGTGGCACGAAAGGCGGCCAACGCACCGACGAGCAGAAGCATATTCAGCAGGAGCGCCACATCGGCGATGATGCCCGACAGTTTGTAATAGACGAGCATAAATATAATGACCAGCATGCCCGCGATAAACGTCGACCAGAGGCCCTTTTCAATCGAATCCTGTCCCAGGGAAGGCCCCACGGTCCGCTCCTCGAGAACATTTACCGGAGCAGGTAGGGCACCGGCGCGGAGCACGATGGCCAGGTCTTTCGCGTCATCGAGGGTGAAAGAACCGGTAATCTGGGCCTGGCCGCCGCCGATCCTTTCCTGAATTACCGGCGCGGAATAGACGGCGCCATCCAGGATGATGGCCAAACGTTTTTTCACATTTTCGCCGGTAATTCGCTCAAAATCGGCCGCGCCCTGGGGATTGAATTTTATGGAAACATAGGATTCGCCAAAACGGTCACTGATCTTCACTTGGGCACTTTCGATGGATTCACCCGTCATCAGCGTTTTATTTTTCAACAGATAGGGTGAGCTGGTCCGCCCGCCGGTCTCCCGGTTCTGGTTATAGCCATACAACAGGACATCTCCCTCAGGGACATTTCCCTTCAGGGCATCATCCAAACTGTGCTCGTCATCGACCAGCTTGAACTCCAGAAGCGCGGTTTTACCGATCAGGTTCTTGGCCCTCTCCACGTCCTTTATGCCGGGAAGCTGGACGATGATCCGATCTGTCCCCTCGGGGATAATTTCCGGCTCCGAAACGCCAAATTGATCAACGCGGTTACGGATCGTCTCCAGGCTCTGTTCCACTGCCAGCTTCTTGATCTCCGCGATCCGTTTAGCTTGGAATCTCAATGTGGCTGTTTCTTTGCCCGCTACCTTTTCCGAAGAGGCGATTTCTAAATCGGGGAAATGATCCTTCAGGATATTTTCTATAGAACCGCCCGGAGCGCCTTCCTGCATCTCCACAATAATGTCGCCTTTCCTGCGTTCCAGATTGTGGAAGCGAACCTTATTTTCCATCAGCGTATCTTTGAGGTTATTGGCCATCCTTTCCAGGCTGCTTTCCACAGCTTTGTTCGTGTCCACCTCTAAAACAAGGTGCGTTCCCCCCTGCAGATCAAGGCCCAAATGGATTTTTTCTTTCGTTAAATGTTCCTTCCAGAAAGAAGGAAGATTGTCCGTCACGGAAGGCAGCAGGTAAACCAGCGCTGCCAGACAAACGACCGCTGCCAAGGCAGCCCTTATCCTTATGCTTTTGAACATGCCTCTCCCCTTTATTCTTTTGTTGCCTTTTGCAGAACCGAAACAATGAAACTTCTAGACACCTTCACCCGTACCTTATCCGCTATTTCCAGGGTTACGGCCGCATCGGTGAGGCCGGTAATCTTTCCCTGCAGCCCGCCTGAAGTTAAAACGACATCGCCATAATTAAGGTTGGCCAGCATTTCTTTGAGTTCCTTCTGCTTCTTTTGCTGGGGCCGAATGATTAGAAAATAAAAAATGGCAAACAGAACTGCCATCATGATGAGGAAACTGGGATCCGCCTTCCCCGCTCCAGATCCCCCCGGAGAAACCCCCATGGCGTAAGCAGCATCTATCAACGTTCAGTCCTCCTTGTTAGTAAATTTAGTGAGTTAGAAGTTTTTTTACGGATAGTAAAACAACTCCCTAACGCATTTATCCCCTTATCGGGATTAGGTTATATTTTTCATATCAACAGTCAAAATCCTGTTCCCTCACCCTCCGCCCGTCCGGCGGAGAGGAACTCCCTGCTGAATGCCTCATAACTGCCTGCAGTGATCGCGCCCCTGATCTTCTCCATAAGTCGCATATAAAATCTGATATTGTGGATGGTGCCTAGAATCATGGCCGTAATTTCCCCGGCCGCATACAGGTGCCTCAGATAGGCCCGGGAATAGTTACGGCAGGTATAACAATCGCAGCTTCCATCAACCGGGCTCTCATCTTTTCGATAACGGGCGTTTCTTATAACAACCTTTTTCTCATTTGTAAATAACAAACCGTGGCGCGCGGAGCGGGTGGGAATCACACAGTCAAACATGTCCACGCCCTGTCCTACGCAGAAAACAATGTCCGCTGCCGTCCCGGCACCCATCAGGTAACGAGGGCTGTTTTCCGGCAGGGCGGGCGCAATCTCCCGGATCAGATCAAACATGACCTCCTGCGGTTCACCCACGCTTAGCCCCCCTAGAGCATAACCGTCGAACCCGATTTCTACCAGTTCGGCCAAAGCGCGCCGTCTCAAGACCGGGTAGAAGCCCCCCTGCACAATACCGAAAAGTGCCTGTGAGCTATTTTTTTGGGCAGTGCGGCATTCCCGGGCCCAGTCGGTCGTCAAAGCCAGTGATTTTTCCGCCGCTGCGAAGGTGGTGGGATAGGGCAAACATTCGTCGAGGCACATCATGATATCGGAACCCAAGGCTTCCTGGATTTCTACAGCCAGCCGGGGACTTATAAAGTGCTTCGAACCATCGATATGGGACTGGAAGAGAACGCCCTCCGGGGTCATCTTCCGTAAAGCGGCCAAACTGAAGACCTGGTACCCCCCGCTATCCGTCAGGATCGGGCCCGGCCACTGCATGAATTTATGCAAACCGCCTAGTAGGCGGATTAATTCATGGCCCGGCCGCAGGTAAAGGTGGTAAGTATTGCTCAGAATCATGGCCACACCTGATTCCGTTAACATCTCGGGAAGCATGGCCTTAACCGCACCCTGTGTGCCGACAGGCATAAAAACCGGCGTATCCACTGCGCCGTGGGCCGTCATGATTCTCCCTAGCCGAGCTGCCGTACCGCGATCATTTTTTAAAAGCTTAAATTCCATTTTAAAGTATCAGCATGCAGTCGCCATAACTGTAAAAGCGATAGCTCTCCTCGATAGCCTGACGATAGGCCTCCCGGATGAGCTCCGGACCGCCAAAAGTGCAAACGAGCAGGTAGAGGGTGGATTTAGGCAGATGGAAATTCGTCAACAAAGCACCGACTCTCTTGAAGCGGTAGCCGGGATAGATGAACAGCCCGGTGGAGGCCCGGCCTGACCTTACCAGGCCCTGTTCATCTGCCGCCGTTTCCAGCGTGCGCGCCGAGGTAGTGCCCACAGCCACCGCCCTTTTGGCATGATTGATTATTGCCGCGGCATCTCTGCTTATCTCGTACCCCTCGATTTCCATACGGTGGTCTTCCACCTGTTCCGCTTCTATGGGGCTGAAGGTGCCGTAGCCTACATGGAGCGTAACCTGGACCATTGGTATCCCCATAGTTTGCAAGGCCGTCAGGACCGCCGGGGTAAAATGCAGCCCGGCAGTGGGGGCGGCTACCGAACCGGGGACCCGGGCATAGATAGTTTGATACCTTTCTCTGTCCGGCAAGGAGCGCGCCTGTTCCTCCCGGCGTTTGATGTAAGGTGGCAGGGGAGTCACGCCCTGCTTTTCCAGGAATTCATCAAAGGGAAGGCTAACCGTGAAGTCCAAAAACCATTTTTTTTCGCTGATCCGTTCGCCGACACGTGCCTCGCAACCCTCAGCAAACCATAATGTCATCCCTGATCGTAGCCCCTTGCCCGGCCTCAGCAATACCTCCCAGGACTGTTGACGGGGTGTCCCACTGTTCGCGCAAGAGAGGAGAAGCACCTCCATCCGGCCGCCGGTAGATTTCTTTGCCATCAACCGGGCCGGGATGACGCGTGAATTGTTGACGACCAGCGCATCCCCTTCGCACAGAAACTGGTGCAAGGCATTGAAGAGGGCATGCCTGATGCTGCCGCTGCGTCGGTCGATAACCATAAGGCGCGCCTGATCTCTTTCGCGCGCCGGCTCCTGGGCAATCAGCGCCTCAGGCAGGTTATAATCAAAATCGGATAATTTCATTTCCGCTCTAATGCCTTGGCCTCTTCCCACAGCCGGTCCATCTCGGCGGGAGTCGCGGCCTCGGGTTTTTTCCCCGCCTTTGCCAGTCCTTCCTCGACATAGGTGAAACGCCGGATAAATTTATGCAAGGCGCCCCGGAGAGCGGTTTCAGCATCAACTTCCAGAAAGCGACAGAGATTTACCAGGGAAAACAAAAGATCGCCTACTTCTTCGGAGATGCCCTCGGAAGAAAGAGTCCAGATCGCCGCTTTCAGTTCTGTCATTTCCTCTTCCACCTTTTTCAGCACCACCTCCCTACTGTCCCAGTCAAAACCGACCTTGGATGCCAGCTGCCCGATTTTTTGCGCCCGTGTAAGGGCCGGTAAAGCCTTTGCTATTCCCGTAAATCGTTCGGGACCGGTTCCCAGGCCCTTTCCCTCCTTTCTTTTTACCGCCTCCCAGCTTTCCTTTATGGCGGCCACGTCTTCCAGGGACCTGTCGCCGAATACGTGCGGGTGGCGCCGGATCATTTTTTCTTCTATGTCAGCCAGGACATCGGCCAGATCGAATTCAGCTCTTTCTTCCGCCAAACGGGCCAGGAAAACAATGTGAAAAAACAGGTCTCCTAATTCTTCCCGGAGGGCCATCGCCGTGCCTCCTTCAATAGCGTCGACCACTTCATAGGCCTCTTCGAGCAGATAGCGGGCGATATCCTCCTTCTCTTGCGCCCGGTCCCACAGGCACCCTGAAGGCGATCTCAGCCTGGCGACGATGTCTACGAGGCGCATAAGATTCTGAGCTGCTGGGAAAGTTTCGTTCATAATGGTGACGAGTCGTTGGTAACGGGCCAGGTAATTGTTAACAAGCTTTCTATCGCTTATCTACTCTTTGGCCCTATTTGATGCAGACGCGGCGTACTTGCTTGAAATCTGTGATGCCCTGAAAGGACTTCAATATACCATCTTGCAGCAGGGTGGTCATACCCTGCTCGATGGCTAAATCGCGCAATGCCTCGACCGTGGCATGTTTCTGGACCAGCCTTTTTACTTCGTCAGTGCCAACCAAAAGCTCATGGATACCTACCCGTCCCTTGTAACCGGATTTATCACAAGCATCGCAGCCTTTCGGTTTATAGAGGGTCAGGCCGTCGGTATAGGGAATGTTTTGCTTGGTAAAGAGGTCGGGGCCGTAACTAGCAATGATTTCCTGGTATTCCGCCAGGGTTGGATGGTAGGCTTCCTTGCATTGTTTGCATAATGTCCTTACCAATCTTTGCGCCAGGATGCCCAAGAGGGCGTCGGCAAAATTCAGGGGGTCGATTCCCATATCCAGCAGCCTGGTTACGGTCTCCGGGGCACTGTTGGTATGGAGGGTGCTGAAGACAAGGTGCCCCGTCAGAGAAGCTTCCACACCTGTCTTGGCCGTTTCAAAATCCCGCATTTCCCCCACCATGATCACGTCCGGATCGGCACGCAGAAAAGCACGCATGGCAGAGGCAAAATCAAAACCGATCTTGGGTTGCACCTGTACCTGACGCAGACCGTATTGCGTAATTTCCACCGGGTCTTCAGCCGTCCATATCTTTCTGTCCGGCTTATTAATATGGTGCAAAGCCGCATGCAGCGTCGTCGTCTTACCGGAACCGGTGGGCCCCACCACCAGGATCATCCCGTAGGGTTTTTCCAGGATGTTATACAATTCCTTAGAGTTGCGTGGCAACATACCCATCGCTTCAAGGGGCAGAGTTTCTCCCTTGGCCAGGATGCGCATCACCACATCCTCAACATTGCCTTGCGTGGGAATTGTCGCCACGCGAAGTTCGATTTCATCGCCCCCCGGTCTCTTGAATTTTATCTTGCCGTCTTGGGGAATTCTTCTGACCGTGATGTCGAGATTGGACATGATCTTGATACGGGAGATAACTGCCGCCCTATAGCTGTAAGGCACGGTTTGGTAAACAGCGCAATCGCCGTCCACCCGAAAACGCACCTCCACATTTTTTTTGCCCACATTGGGTTCGATATGGATATCAGAGGCCCGCCGCTGATAAGCATCATTAATAATCTTGTTTACCAGTTGCATGATGACGCTGTCCGACTCGGTGATAACCTCCTCTCCGTCTTCTTGCTCATCTTCGTCTGCGTCAAGCTTGCCGAGGATATCACTGATGGAAGATTCGTCAGCAGAGGATTGATAGAAATTACTAATAAATCTTTGTATATCCCCTGGAAATGCCACATCATAACGGACAGCCTTCGTCTTCAGAAGACTTTCAATCATATCCCGTTTCAGGATGTTGTTGGGGTCATCAACAATAACCTGGATGGTTCCGTCCTTCTTGCCAATGGGTACCCATAATTCCCGCTGCAGATACTCTTTTTTGAGGTTCATCAGGAGGTCTCCCGGGATGGGAATTTTATCGTTAAAGTCGACGAACTTACACCTAAAAAAGGCCTCGAAGGATTTCCCCATGTCATCACGGGAAATCTTGTATTTTTTCATGAGGAAGTTTTCCATGGTTTCTTTCTGTTCCCTAGCCTCTTCCCAAGCGCTTTCCAGTTCTTCTTCCTTTAGAAGATCGCGACTGATAAGATAATCAAACCTCGTTTTCCGCCGACGGGAATAGCGTTCCTGATTAAAGAAGGCGACACCCAACACCTCGGCGATTTCCTGAAGAAAACCCTGTTCCTCCTCGGAAAACTTTCCGCATTCCATCCCTTTTTTATTGATTATCTGAATAACGCCCATGAGATTGCTGCTGTGAAAGATCGGGGCCGCCAGAACTTGTGAGGTTTTGAAGCCTGATTTCTTGTCCCAACTGGCATCGAAGGAAAGTTCCTTGTCGATACTTTGCAGTTCCTTAGCTTCGTAGGCATTAGCTATATTGACGATCTTACCCGTGTTGGCCACAAAGCCGGCGATGCTCTTGTTGCTGATAGGGACCCGTATCTCTCTGACTTGGGTACCCACCAGGAACATGGAATATATTTCGTTGCGCGGCTTGTCCACCACATAGATGGTGACGGAGTAAGCGTTAAAAAGGGCAAGTATTCCGTCTTTTAAATCCACCAGGATCTGTTTTATGTTTTGGGCAGCGTGGATGCGGTTGGTGATGTCTTGAAGGGCCTTGCGGATCTGCAGTTTCTCCTCAAGCTCGAATATCTCTTTGTCCTTTGTCTGTTCCAATATCTTTTCTCCGTCTTTTTAATTAGCGGTCCGCAGATGGCGCAGTTTATTTCTCATATCACCCTCTTACCCGACAAGCAATGGGGCAGTAGGGCAAATTATTGTCGCCACATAAATTTCCGATGGGAAATTACCATAAAGATTTGCCTTACGTCAAATCTGGTTTGCACCGCTCACCGGTACGGCTTTCGCAGGGCCGTCTTTTTACTGGCCTTTTCTTATGAAGCGTGACAAATTTGAAAAAATTGTATATATTGCCTGCCTAGCGACAATTCGTCAACGTAAAGGTAGGATATATCTCATCATAACCCACCAGTGAGAAATGCTGCCGGCCATGACAAAAAGATGCCATAATTCATGGAAACCGAAAATGCCGGGAACAATATTGGGACGTTTGGAGACATAAATGATCGCCCCACCGGTATAAAACAAACCACCGCTCAAGAGCCAGGCCAGCGCAGCAGCCGGGAGGGCCTTAGCAAGAGGATAAATGGCAATGATTACCATCCAGCCCATCGCCAAATAGATTCCGGTATATAAGCGGCGTGGTGCATGCAACCAGAACATCTTGATAAATATCCCCATACCGGTCAACCCCCAAATGACTCCCAGCAGGCTCCATCCCCACTCGCCGCGCAGGGGGATAAGACAGACGGGGGTATAGGTTCCGGCGATCAGCATGAAGATCATTATATGATCAAGACGACGGAGGATGGTAAGTCGGCGCTCGGCAACGGGAAGCAGGTGATAGAGGGAGCTTGTCCCGTAAAGAAGAATCAAACTGACGCCGTAAATTGAAAAGGCAACCACATGACTAGCAGTGGCTTCCCTGCCGGCGCAAGCGGCAAGGAATACGAGCCCGGCAACGGAGAAGAGGAGTCCGAGCAAATGCGTCAGTCCGCAGACCGGATCACGAAATTTTTTAAAATGTACCAAGCGCCAGGGCATGTTTAATGAACTCCCATGTAATGAAAGTATCAGAATATTTATCTACGGTCAAAAAAGCAATCCTAATTATGCAAATAATAAGAAAAGGGGGGAGTTCAATGCAAATTCTCGTCAAATTCGGGGCGCTGGGCGCCGCAGTCGTGTTTTGGGCAACGGCCGCCATCGCCGCGCCATTAACAGTAAAGCCCGATGAGGCATTCCGCGAAGCTTTTCCGCAGGTACCGGCAGATAGCATTAAGCCCACGGACATCAAAGGGCTTTTCGAGGTGGTCTCCGGAACAAGGATCCTCTATTATTTCCAGGAAAAGAATTATCTTTTCGTCGGTGATATCTACCAAAAAGGCCTAAAGAATCTGACGGCGGAAAAGCGGGCGGAATTGGAAAAAAAGCATGCCCAGGCGGCGTTAGAGGCTGCCAAAAAACTCCCCTTGGAAAAGGCTGTAAAAATCGGTAACGGCAAGAAAGTAATCATCGAATTTACCGACCCCGAATGTCCTTTTTGTCGAAACGCTTCTGCATACTTGGCGAAACGCACGGATGTGACGCGCTATGTATTTTTCATCGTCCTGGCAGACCATCCCCTGGCAATGGCTAAAATACACTATATCCTGGGTGCCGACGATAAAGCACAGGCCTATGAAGACATGATGGCCGGCAAAGACCTTCCCAAATCCGCTCCAGTTGCGACGGAAGCGGTTAAGGGCTGGGCCCGGGAGGATGCGGCCCTGGGCGAAAAAGTGGGCATACCGGCCACGCCGACCTTTTTCCTTAACAACCAAATGGTGGTCGGGGCCAATATCAGGCAGATCGAGCAGCTACTGAAAGACTAATTCGCCCTGGGAAAGAGGTTTAATCTGGTTCGGCTTCATGCTCCGGCGATAGCCGGCTCGCCGCTTCTGGCGGCAGTTCCTGAACATCGCGCAATCTTCTTTCGATCGCCAGGGATTTTCGCGCCGCGTCGTCCATGGAGTTCTGTGCCGAGGCCAGTTTTTTCTTCACCCCTTCCAGGGCAGCCCCGAACTTTCCGAACTCAGTCTTGATAGCGCCCAGCAGGGTCCAAATTTCGCCGGATCGTTTCTGGATGGCGAGCGTGCGAAAACCCATTTGCAGACTATTCAAAAGGGCGGCAAAAGTGGAAGGCCCGGCGATAATCACCCGGCATTCGCGGCGTACGGCTTCCATTAAATTTGGTCTTTTGGCCACCTCCGCGTAGAGCCCCTCCGTCGGCAAGTACATGACGGCAAAGTCCGTTGTCTGCGGCGGATTGATGTACTTGCCGCAGATATCACGGGCGCAGGACTTGAGGCTGGCCTCCAGCATCCGGCTCGCTCTTCCCAGCGCTTCCAGATCCGCCTTTTCCTGAGCGTCAATTAACCGCTGATAATCTTCCAGAGGGAATTTGGCATCGATGGGCAACCATACGCCTTCCCTCCCCTCTTCCGCCTGCCCCGGTAACTTGACGGCAAACTCCACTCTTTCCTGGCTGTTTTCTTTTGTCTGGACATTCCGTCCGAATTGTTCCGGTGAAAGGATATCTTCCAACATCATGCCCAGTTGGACCTCTCCCCAGCCGCCCCGCGTTTTCACATTCGTCAGCACCCGTTTCAAGTCTCCCACGCCGACAGCTAAACTGCGCATATCACCGAGCCCTTGATGGACCTGCTCCAGTCTTTCCGTAACCAGGCGGAAGGATTCCCCCAACCTTTTTTCCAGCGTACCCTCGAGTTTTTCTTCCACCGTATTGCGCATCTGTTCCAGCTTGAGGGCGTTATCAGCTTGTATTTCCTGCAGCTTATGCTCCAAGGTTGCCCGCAGCGCTTCCAATTTTTCTTCATTTTTTTCCGTAAGGTCGGTAAATTGCCGCGAGAAATGGTCCCAATGGTTTTTCTGCACCAGGGAGGCATCGGTCATCTGCCTTTGCAGGGAATCACCGAAGCTTTTCAGTGAAAGGCTCAACTCTTCGCGCACATTTTGGGCCTGCCGTGCAGCTTCCCCGCGGTTTTGGACCATTTCCTCACGCAAGGCCCTTTCCATTCTGTCCTGGTTTTTTTGCCATGTTTCGACCAAAAGCTTCAGATAGGGGGAATCGGCAAGCGGCCGACACCTGAATGCCAAGAAGACAACTGCCAAGGCCAACAAAAGGATGGGCAGCAAAAAGAAGGTTATGCCTGGTGGAATGTTCATCCGCTCTCCTCCGGGACGACCGGACCTGGAAGGGCCGCCCCATCAATGATTGTTCTTCATACTATGGTATGCAGGAAAAAGAAAGAAGGGTGCGTTCCCGGGCAGGTTTTTATAGCAATGCACTGCCATTTTTGCTAGTAAGAAGCTGCCCGGCCCTCTCGCCCAATATCGGAAGAAAGGCACCAACCGGAGAAGAAACCCGAGGAGGAAAATGATTTTACGGTCACCGGGAAAAACCCTGGGTGCCCTGCGCGCGTTACTGCGAGGCTTTAAAGACCCCTTTGGCGCCGGCCAGCAGGTAGGCATAAAACTCCACTGGGGCGAGCGCGGCAACTGCAACTTTTTGCCACCCTGGATGGCCGGGGAAATCGTCCGGTGGCTCAAAGAAATGGGTGCCAGCCCCCTTATATTTGACACCACCGTCCTTTATTCCGGGGGGCGGCGTAGGGGCCAAGATTCCCTGGCAACAGCCTCAGAACACGGTTACAGCGAAGCGGATCTCGGTTGTCCGGTAGTCATTGCCGACGGCATGGACGGCCGGGATGTGCTCGATATTGCGGCAGACTTCAAGCACTTTGCATCTGTACAGGTAGCGTCCCTGGTAAATAAGCTGGAAGGATGCGTCATTTTTTCCCACTTTAAAGGCCATGAGGAGATGTGTTTCGGCGGCGCGGTGAAAAATATCGCTATGGGGTTTGCTTCGCGGGCCCAAAAGCAGCGCATACACGCGGATGTTTACCCCGAGTTAAACTCTGCCAAGTGCACCCGTTGTGGAGATTGTATAGCTGTCTGTCCTACCGGCGCCGCCCGTTCTGCGGATGGCGGCTACCCCTTTTACGAGCGGGAACTCTGTATCGGTTGCGCCCAATGCATTGCCCTCTGTCCAGAAGCGGCTCTCCGCATCCTTTGGGGTAAAGAGCCACTGATCATACAGGAAAGAATGGTGGAAACGGCGGCGGCCCTCTGGCACATCATCGGTGAAAAAACGATCTGCATCAATGCTTTGACGGATATTGTCGCCAACTGCGATTGCATGCGGGGCAGACATCCTATCATCGCGCCGGACTTCGGTTTTGTAGGAGGATATCATCCTCTGGCCGTCGACCGTGAGTCCTTGGAAATTGTGGGCGCCGCACCTTTTGAAAAGGCACATCCTCGTGTCCCCTGGCAGCGGCAGTTTAGCTACGGGCAGGAGATAGGTTTTTATCCCGGCTCCTGACAAACTTACTGACCCGACAAAGGGGATAATTACATTAAAATGCAAGTGATACATTAGATTCAGATGGTGAGACGGAGGAAGGAATGGATTTCATTGTCAAGAAAGGCAAATTTAGTGATTTTGCAACGGAAGCTCTGGTAGTGATGCACTGTGAAGGGGAGAAACGATTGGCCCCCGGGTTACTGCAACTCGACAAAATACTGCGAGGCTTGCTCAGTTCAGTTATAAAGACGGGTGATTTTGAGGGTAAATTGAACCAGTTTAGCGTCATCTACACCCACGGCCTGATTCCCACCCCGCGGATTATCCTGGCAGGTCTGGGCAAAAAAGCGGAGTTGGATCGGGAAAAGCTGCGCGGCACCTTTGCCAAAACAGCCCAACAGATCCGAGGTCTGAATATCAAAAGATTTGCCGTCGTTATGGATTGGGCCCTCCTTCCTCTTCCCATGGAGGCGGCGGCAGAGGCAGCGGTCGAGGGAATTTATCTAGGTCTTTATCAGTATACGTCCTTCAAGACCCTGGAACGGGAAAAGATTAAGGAAATAGAAGAGTGCGTACTTCTGGATGAGAATGTAGAAAACATTGCTGCGGCCAAGGGGGCGGTGAAGAAGGCCGCAACAATTTGTCATGCCGTTTGCTTCGCCCGGGACCTTGTTTCAGCGCCAGGCAACGAGATGACGCCTTCGGACTTGGCAAGGGAAGCGGAAACCATTGCCAACACCACCAGGAAGACCCATGTGAAGATCATCGATGCCCCGGGCATGAAGGAGCTGGGTATGAATGCCCTGCTCAGCGTGGCCAGCGGCAGTTGCCAGCCTCCCAAGTTCATCATACTGGAATACCGGGGGGGACGCAAAGGGCAAAGACCGGTCGCTCTGGTTGGCAAGGGCCTTACCTTTGACAGTGGCGGCATCTCCATTAAGCCATCGGAAAGTATGGAGAAGATGAAAACAGATATGGCCGGCGCGGCGGCGGTTATGGGTGCCATAATGGCGGCGGCGGATCTGCATTTGCCGCTGAACGTCGTTGGTTTGATCCCGGCGACGGAAAATCTGCCCGGCGGTAAAGCCTACAAGCCCGGCGATGTCCTCAGTTCCCTCTCCGGGCAGACGATTGAGGTGACAAATACGGACGCCGAAGGTCGCCTCATCCTGGCCGATGCCCTGACCTATGCCGATCGCTTCAAGCCCGCGGCAATCGTAGACATCGCTACCCTGACGGGTGCCTGCGTGGTGGCCCTGGGCGAGAACCTCATCGGCCTCTTGGGCAATGATGAGAATTTAAAGGGCGCCTTGAAAGCAGCGGCGGAAAGGACCAGTGAAATGGTTTGGGAACTGCCTCTCTGGGAAGAATACGGGGAGTTGATAAAAAGCGAGATTGCGGACTTTAAGAATACCAGTGGTCGGAATGCCGGAACCATCACTGCCGCGATTTTTCTCAGCAAATTCGTCGGCGCCTATGCCTGGGCGCACCTGGATATTGCCGGCCCGGCCTGGCTAACAAAGGAAAAACCCTATATCCCGAGGGGGGCTTCAGGAGTGGGGGTAAGGTTACTTGTCAACTTTTTGCAGGGTTGGGTACAAGATCACGGCTTAGGAAAGGGAAAAAACAAAGTTAAATAGACCGAAGATTAACTATTTTTTTTGTTTCACCCCGGTAAAATATTGTTAAAAAATGTTTGCTTAGGCAGTAAAATTATGTTAGATAATGTACACCGTCCAGATGCATGCTGCGGGAAAACGCGCTGAATATTGCAAGGCGGGGTAATAAGGTATAGTTGGGTGTTCACATTTTGCGATCCCAGGCAAATAACCACTGTCGGCTGATAGATTCTATCCAGTTCGGAAGTGGTTTTTTGTTTTTGGCAGAATGGTGACCTAACGAGGAAAAACTTGAGAAAGGAGGGTTGGGCTTTGGCAGAAGGCAAGGTAAAGTGGTTTAATGAGAAAAAGGGATTCGGATTCATCGAGAGTGACGAGGGGGGTGATGTATTCGTACATTACAGTGCAATTCAGGGCAATGGATTCAGGACGCTGAGCGAAGGTCAGCGGCTTAGGTTTGATATCGAGCAGGGGAATAAAGGCCCCAGCGCCGTCAACGTAACTATCCTTTAATAATCCCATCCACCCAAGTGCCCCGCGATCCTGAGAACACGGGGCATCTTTTTTTCGGCCTCCCGGTGGCCTTTCTTCGTCTTCAGTATCTATTGAAATGGACATCAATTTAATCGTTATTTTAGGGCCCACTGCTTCCGGCAAGACAAGACTGGCCGCACTGCTGGCCAAAGAGCTGGGCGGAGAGATCATCTCCGCCGATTCACGGCAGGTTTATCGCGGCCTCAATCTCGGCACTGGCAAGGACTACGATGATTATTTAGTTAGTGGCGAGAAGATCCCTCATCATCTGATCGACATCGCTGATCCGGATTACGAATTCAATGTCTTCGACTATCAAGAGAGTTTTTTCGCTTGCTTTGCCGACATTAGGGCCAGGGAACGGCTGCCTGTCCTGGTAGGGGGAACGGGGCTTTATCTCGAGGCCGTTCTTAAGGCTTACCGGATGGTCAGGGTTCCAATAAATCACGGATTAAGGGCAAGCCTGAAAGATGCGGGGGAGGATGTCCTGATCGAAAGACTTAAAGCACTTAACCCCGCGCCGCATAATACAACGGATCTGCAAGACCGAGTACGCCTCTTCCGGGCAATCGAGATCGCCGAGTATTCAAGGGTAGGCGGCAGAGAAGCGAGAGACGGTCAGCCCCCCTTGAAACCGTTGATCATCGGCTTACGGTGGGCAAGAAACGTCTTACGCCGCCGGATCACGAAGCGCCTCAAGGAAAGGCTGGCGGCAGGTATGCTGGATGAGGTGCAAAAGCTCCATGATACAGGCATCTGCAGTTGGGAAAAAATGCATTACTTCGGACTAGAATATCGTTATACCGCCCTCTGCCTCCAGGGAAAGCTAAGTTATAAAGAGATGTTTCAGCAACTCAATACCAGGATTCATCAGTTTGCCAAACGGCAGGAGACGTGGTTCCGGCGCATGGAAAGGCAGGGCATCGTGATCCACTGGCTGGACGAGCCGGACTACGAAAAGCTGCGACGTAAGGTACGGGAATTGTTCCAATGAATATACCCCGGCATATCGAAGCATATGAAACCAAGCACGCCCTTTCCGACCGCCAACCCGTGGTTTCAGAGTTGGGAGGTATCGAGCAGGTTGTTGTTATTCCCGCCCTGGCGGAAAAAGACACCCTTTTGACCACCCTTTGCAGCCTGACCCGCAATGCCGACGCCGACCTCCGGCGGACCCTGGTTCTCTGTGTAATTAATAACCGGCGCGGCCACGTTGTCTCCCCCCAGGAAATTCGCAACAACCAGGAAACTCTCGGCTATCTCGACGCGCTGCTCAGAGGTCGTCCCGAAGACATCCCCATAGCGGATGAAGAAGGAGCGGCCCGCTTACAGGAGATCAGCCGTCGTCCGTTGCGGCTTGCCTACGTCGATGCTTCTTCACCGGGGCACGAAATGCCAGATAAGTCCGGGGGAGTGGGAACGGCCCGTAAAATCGGTCTGGATGCGGCCTTGCGGTTGTTTGATTATCGCCTGTCCGGCGAGAAACTCCTGGCCTGTCTGGATGCCGACACCCTCGTGGAGGATAACTACCTGATGGCGATCAGGAATTATTTCCAGCAGGAACGAACCGCGGCTGTGGTCAATTATAAGCACCAGCCGCCCCTCGGCACCCGCCAACGTCTCGCCATAGCCAGCTATGAAATTTTTCTCCGCTATTATGTCCTCGGTCTGCGCTATGCCGGCTCGCCCTATGCTTTCCACACCATCGGCTCTACAATGATCTGTACGGCGAATGCCTATGTTGCCGTAGGGGGCATGAATAGGCGGGACGCGGCGGAAGATTTTTATTTCCTGAATAAACTCGCTAAATTTAACCATGTCGGACGCATTCCGACGACGACCGTTTATCCCTCCGCCCGCCCCTCCCGGCGGGTGCCTTTCGGCACCGGTCGGTGGATCAGCCGGTTTTTGGAGGAGAGAGAAGAGGAGTGGCGGTTGTATGACCCGCGCATCTTCCTCATCCTGAAACGTTGGCTTCAAACCATGGAAGCGTCCCCGGACCGGGACACGGAAGTCCTTATGACGGCCGCCCGGGGAATTGACCCCCTGCTCTCCTCCTACCTGGAAAGTCAGGATTTCTATCCGGCCTGGTCCAGGGTTAGAAAGAATAGCAAGCACCGCGAGGGACTGCAACGTCATTTCCATTGCTGGTTTGATGGTTTCAAAACCTTGAAGCTCGTGCATTTCCTGACGGACCATGGCTTTTCACGGGTCAGCATGTTCCGCGCCCTGGAAGATCTCTTCGGGTTGATGGGCGGGAAAGAATGATCCTCATAATTATCGCTCTCGTTTTGTTTACATTTGCCTTGACATAACAACGTTTTTGTTGTTAGAAGTACACCTCTCAGCTGAAAGCTGATGCAGGCACGTAGCTCAGGGGGAGAGCGCCATCCTGACGCGGTGGATGTCCAGGGTTCAAATCCCTGCGTGCCTACCATTATTCACAAGCGATAAGCGCCATGGCGGGGCACCAGCAGGAATTTCAAGGTGGTGCCCTTTCTTTAATCATAGGTGAAGATCGGGCGTTTATCGCTAAAATGTTATTTAATCCGAAACAGTACCTAAGTAATAAGTATATAAGGCTTGAAAATTGAGTGCAAAAATCGAAATTATCCTGCCCGATAAGGCGACGATATCCTGCCCGGCCGGCACGACTATCAGGGAAGTAATAGCCACATGGAATCGGGAAGAGCTATCGTCAGCCGTAGCCGCCTCTGTAAAGGGCCAGGCGCTGGACTTAAGCCATGTGCTGCTTGAATCCAGCCATGTGAGCATAATCAAGTCTTCCTCCCCCGAAGGCCTGCAAATCCTCCGCCATAGCGTCGCCCATGTTATGGCCCAGGCCGTACAGGACATCTTTAAGGATGTGCAGATTGCCATAGGTCCGGCGATTGAAGACGGCTTTTACTACGATTTCGATTATGAAGCATCCTTCGCGCCGGAAGACCTGGAAAAGATCGAAGCCCGGATGAAGGAAATCAGCGCTGCAGATTTGCCTTTTCAGCGGCGGGAAATTTCCCGGGATGCCGCCCTCTCTATTTTTCAGGAAAGGGGAGAAACCTATAAAATAGCGCTGATCAATGATCTTCTTCCCGAAGTCAAGACGGTTAGTCTTTACGGCCAGGGAGACTACCTGGATCTCTGCCGGGGTCCCCACATAGCTTCGACCGGGATGATTAAAGCATTCAAACTGACACACGTTGCTGGCGCCTATTGGCGGGGTGACGAACGTAATAAGATGTTGCAGCGTATCTACGGTACGGCTTTTGCCGACGGTGAGACGCTGGCTGAATATCTCAACCTGTTGGAAGAAGCAAAGAAGAGGGATCATCGGCGCATCGGTAGGGAACTGGACCTTTTCCAGGTAAATGAAGAGGCGGGCCCCGGACTGATCATTTATCATCCCAAAGGTGCCATGTTAAGAAGCATCATTGAGGATTGGGAAAAGAGGGAGCACCAGAAAAGAGGTTACGAACTGGTCATGGGGCCGCAGATTCTCAAGGTTGATCTATGGAAGAAATCTGGTCATTTTGATCATTATCGTGAAAACATGTATTTTACAGAGGTTGAAGAGCAGACCTATGGCATCAAACCCATGAACTGCCTAGCCCACATGTTGATATATAAAGCGAAGATAAGGAGTTACCGCGATCTTCCCCTGCGCTTTTTTGAATTGGGCACGGTGCATCGTCATGAAAAAACAGGGGTTTTGCATGGGTTGCTGCGGGTAAGGCAGTTTACCCAGGATGACGCCCACATCCTTTGCACTCCCGAACAATTAAATGAGGAAATCAAAGCGGTCGTTGATTTTATCGATTATGCGATGGATGTCTTCCGCTTCGAATATGAAGTGGAACTAAGCACGAGGCCGGAGAATTCCATCGGCTCCGATCAGGACTGGGAACTGGCGGAAGCGGCGCTCCGGCAAGCCCTGAACGATAAAGGCCTTGCTTATGAGATCAATGAAGGCGATGGCGCTTTTTATGGGCCGAAAATCGATTTCAAACTGAAAGATGCCCTGAAGCGAAAATGGCAATGCGCAACTATCCAGTGCGATTTTACCTTGCCGGAACGGTTTGAACTCGCGTATATAGGCGCAGACAGCGAAAAGCACCGCCCCGTCATGCTGCACCGCGTAATCCTGGGGGCGATAGAAAGATTTATGGGGGTTCTGATTGAGCACTACGCCGGCGCCTTCCCGGTCTGGCTTTCTCCGGTGCAAGCCGTTCTCTTGACCGTCACCGATAACCATATCCCCTATGGAGAAAAGGTTTACACCCAGTTGCGGGAGGTGGGTATCCGGGTGGAAAAGGACTTCCGCAATGAAAAATTGGGTTTCAAGATCAGAGAGGCGCAGGTGCAGAAGATTCCCTACATGCTGGTCTTGGGAGACCGGGAGGTGGCAGGGGAACAGATTTCCCCGCGTCAAAGAGACGGTAAGAATCTTGGCGGTTTAAGCGTTGGCGAGTTTATTACCCTTGTTACGGAAAAGTGCCAGAGATATGAATAAATCAATTAACAACTACCTTTGATAATTGATAGGGTCATTCAGAGTTGGTCATTTGATCAGGAGGTGACATATAGCTAAAGAGTTAAGAATAAATCGCGATATAAAGGCTGCCGCCGTTAGGTTAATCGATGAAGGCAGCCAGACGATTATGCCCTTGGCAGAGGCGTTGAACGTCGCCCAAAAAGCCGGACTTGATCTGGTCGAGGTCGCTCCTAATTCCGATCCGCCTGTCTGCCGGGTGATGGATTATGGTAAGTACAGATACCAGCAGAGCAAAAAGCTTCAGGACGCCAGAAAAAGTCAGACAACGATCCAGCTTAAAGAGATCAGGTTAAGGCCGAAGACGGAGGAGCATGATTTAGAAGTGAAGATAAAGCATATTAAGAAATTCCTCAGCCAGGGCGATAAAGTCAAGGTTACGATGATGTTCAGGGGACGCGAAATTGCGTACACGGAAATCGGCAGAAAGTTAATGGAAGAAATAAAGGCTGCCTTGGAAGAGATAAGTATCCTAGACCAGCAACCGCGTCTCGAAGGCAGAAACATGGTCATGGTCGTTGCACCCAAAAAGTAAATAACTATTCTATTAAAGGAGAGAAAATGCCGAAGATTAAAACACATCGCGGGGCAGCCAAGCGTTTTTCATTGACCGGAACGGGCAAGGTGAAGCGTAGTAAGGCCTATGCGAGCCACATCCTCACGTCGAAGACAACAAAGCGGAAACGAAATTTACGAAAATCAGCCTTGCTGGACAAAACAAACGAGAAAAACATCAAAAAAATAATTCCCTATCTTTAGTCATTGATGGGGCCTTGTTCCAGCAGGATAAAGAAGGAGATATGCAAGATGCCCAGAGTAAAAAGAAGTATTACCGCCAAGAAAAAAAGAAGAAAGATCTTGAAAATGGCCAAGGGTTTTTTTGGTGCTCGCAGCCGCTTATTGAGAACTGCCACGGAAGCCGTTGACAGGGCCATGAAATACGCCTATCGGGACCGCAGGGTACGCAAAAGAGAATTCCGCCAATTATGGATAGCGCGTATTAATGCCGCAGCACGGAGCTATGACATCTCCTATAGCCGTTTAATTGACGGGATGAACAAAGGCCACGTAACTCTTGACCGTAAAATCCTGGCTGACCTAGCGGTTAACGACCAACAAGGTTTTGCTGCCGTCGTCAACATTGCCAAATCAGAGCTGACGGCATGACGGAAGCACTTGAGGAGCTTCAAAAGCAGGCGGAAAGAGAGCTCGCGACCGCTGTCACGGAAGAGGATCTGCAGTTATTACGGATCAAATACCTGGGCAGAAAAGGGCTCTTAACAAAACTCCTGCACGATATAAGCACCGTTCCTCCTCAAGAGCGTCCTTTATTCGGTAAACGCTGTAACGAAATTAAAGATCACCTTTCCGCGGCCATAGATGCCCTCGTTAAAGAAAAGCTCCAGATCGAAAAAGAGAAGCAGCTACGCGAGGAAAGAATCGACGTCACTCTCCCCGGACGGGGGGTGAGACCGGGCCGGCTGCACCCCGTAACTCAGGTAATGAATGAAATATGTGCTTTCTTTGCCGGCTTCGGGTTTCCAGTGGTAGAAGGTCCGGAAATCGAACTTGATTATTACAATTTTGAAGCGCTGAACATTCCTAAAAACCATCCCGCCCGGGACATGCAGGACACCTTCTACGTGGAGGAAAATATCGTCTTGCGCACCCATACCTCGCCCGTGCAGGTGCGGGTCATGGAAAAAATGCACCCTCCCCTCAGGGTTCTTTCACCGGGACGAGTCTATCGTCGCGATTCCGACGTTTCTCATACACCCATGTTTCACCAGATCGAGGGTTTGCTGGTGGACAGGGGCATCACCTTCAGCGATCTCAAAGGCCTGCTGACAGCTTTCCTGAAAGAGATGTTCGGCGAAAACACGGAATTGAGATTCCGCCCCAGTTTTTTCCCCTTTACCGAACCGAGCGCCGAGGTGGATATCCGTTGCGTCATGTGCGGCGGGAAGGGCTGCCGGGTGTGTGGACAGTGCGGCTGGCTGGAAATTCTGGGATCGGGCATGGTCGATCCCGCCGTCTTCAAGAACGTTGGCTATGATAGCGAGGAATTTACCGGTTTCGCTTTCGGACTGGGGTTGGAACGAATCGCCATGCTCAAGTACGGCATCTCGGACATAAGGCTGTTTTTTGAAAACGATAAAAGGTTTTTGGAACAATTCTAATTCGGTTCTAATTCTAAGACTATTTTCCTAGGACGGCGATTAAATATTATGCAAGTTGGTCTAAGATGGCTCAGGGATTATGTGGATATCGAAGCAGAACCCGAGTTGCTGGCCCATAAGCTGACGATGGCCGGGCTGGAGGTGGAAGCTGTCGAAAGGTGGGAACCGGCGATACAGCATGTTGTTGTGGCACGGATTCTGGATATTAAAGCCCACCCTCGGGCCGACAAGCTGTCGCTTTGCAGTGTGACGGATGGCCGAAAGATTTATACCGTCGTTTGCGGGGCTCCCAATATACAGATGGGAGACGTTGTGCCCTTGGCAAAGATAGGTGCCCTTCTGCCCAGTGGCGCCACCGTCAAGGAAGCAAGGATCAGGGGTGAACTTTCCAGCGGCATGCTCTGCTCAGAAGTAGAAATGGGCGTAGGAAGCGACGCCTCCGGAGTCATGGTCCTCTGTCGTCCCCATGAAGAGAAAGCCGGGGCGGAATTTACCTTTGCCATCTCCGAGGATAGAGAGAAGCGCCTTTCCCTGGGCGAGGAATTAGGCAGCGCCCTAGATTTACTGGATTTCGTTTTTACCATCAGCGTTACCCCTAACCGTCCCGATTGTCTTTCCGTCATCGGCCTCGCGCGGGAGATTGCCGCCCTGACGGATATGAAACTTAAATTGCCCGGGACCGACCTCCGGGAAGGCGGTGAAGCGGTTGAGCTTCTCACCTCGGTGGCCATCGATGCTCCCGACTTATGTCCTCATTACACCGCACGTATCATAAAAAGATTGCAGATCGGCCCCTCACCCTTCTGGATGCGGGCCCGGCTGGAAAGAGCCGGGATGCGGGCCATCAGCAATATCGTCGATGCCACCAACTTCGTTATGATGGAAATGGGCCAGCCTCTCCATGCCTTTGACTATCATAGACTGGTGGAGGGACGCATCGTCGTGAGAAAATCCCTTGCTGAAGAGACGTTTACCACCTTAGATGACAAGGAAAGAAAGCTTAACCCCGGTGTTATCCTCATCTGCGATGGAGCAAAGCCGGTGGCCATCGGCGGCGTTATGGGTGGCATCAACTCCGAAGTTAGCGAAGCGACGAATACAGTGCTTTTGGAAAGCGCTTATTTTGAACCCGCTTCCATCCGCATGACGGCCAAATTTCTGGGCATGTCCACAGATGCCTCCTTTCGCTTTGAAAGAGGCGTCGATCCTGGAGGGGTAATAAAAGCACAAAATCGGGCCGCACGGCTCATGGCAAACCTTGCCGGCGGAAGCGTTTGCCAGGGTTTTATCGACCGACATCCGCGCCTGGTTAAAAGCGCCGACAATATTCCCCTACGGGTTAAACGGGTATGGTCCATCGCGGGCGCCAAAATCGAGACCGAAGAAATACTTTCCGTGCTAAGCAGATTGGAAATGACGATAAAGCCCGATAATCATGAAGGGACCTACCTCGTCACCCCTCCCACCTTCCGGGTAGATATTGAAAGGGAAATCGACCTGATCGAGGAGGTAACCAGGGTTCGTGGCTACGACTCAATTCCGGCAACCCTGCCCGTTATCTCCCCAGTCCCCCTGAAGCGAGAACCCAGGATAACCCTGGAAGACCGGATCAGGGGGATTTTAAGGGGCAATGGTTATTCAGAGATCATTTCCTATAGTTTCATTTCCCCCCAATGGGTAAACCGCCTCGGATTTGGAAAAAGCGACGAGCGTACCCACCTGGTGCATTTAAAGAATCCGCTTGCAGAAGATCAATCCGTCATGCGCACCTCCCTGCTTTGCGGCCTTCTGGAAACAATGAAAAGAAATATCTATTTGAGTTCCTTTGATCTTAGGATCTTCGAGGTGGGCAAGGTCTTTTTCTCCAGGGGAAAAGGTGAACTTCCCCTGGAAAGGAACCATCTGGCCTGCCTTCTCACGGGAATTCGGGATGATTCGCTCTGTCACGCAAAAACTTTATCCGACTATTACGATTTGAAAGGTTGCGCGGAAAGCATTTTTGCTGAACTCAGGATAGGAGATCTGCAGTTCCGCACGGGCACCGGGGAACCGTTTCTGCACCCGGGCAAATCCAGCCTCGTCACTGCCGGTGGCAGAGAGGCGGGTTTTCTCGGCGAGGTGCATCGCGACGTCCTGGATTTACTGGACATCAAGAATAGGGCTTTTGTGATGGAACTTGATATGGACATCCTGACCGAGATCTTTTCTCCCCTTATGTCTTACCATGATATCTCTCGTTTTCCTGCCATTACCCGAGATGCGGCTTTTTTGGTCAATAAAGCCATAGAGGCTGAGAGAATTTTGACCATAGTTCGAGAAATGGGTGAAGAATTACTTGAAAAAGTGTGTATTTTTGATGTATATGAAGGAAAGGGCATCCCTGAGGGTATGTGCAGTTTAGGGCTGCGGTTTACCTATCGTTCTTCGGAAAAAACTTTGACGGATGAAGAAATTATGAGCGTGCACGGCAGGATTTTGGAAAAAGTTATCACATCAACCGGATCCAGCCTAAGAGGATAGAGTCCCAGGAACCGATAACACACATGAAGGGAGGAATGGCTATGACAAAGATCGATATTATTAAAAATGTTAATGAGAAACTGGGGTTTTCAAAAAAAGATTCAACGGCCATTGTCGAATCCGTATTTGATATCATCAAGAACAGCCTGGCCCATGGTGAGAAGATAAAAATCTCCGGTTTTGGCAATTTCGTGGTGAAAGATAAGAATTCCCGTCGCGGTAGAAACCCGCAGACAGGAGAAGAGATTGAAATATCTTCCCGGAGAGTACTTAATTTTAAGGCCAGCCAGGTGCTCCGCAAAGCATTGAATAAATAAAGGGGGACAGAGCCAGAAAAATAATTTTCCCTGGTGCTGATAGCGAGGGGGCCGCTCCTAATGGCTGATATAATTCCCGACAAGTCCTATTTTCGCATTGGCGAAGTAGGCAAACTGCTTGGCGTAGAGCCCTATGTAATCAGGTATTGGGAATCGGAGTTCCAATCAATCAAGCCTATGCGGGCCAGGTCTTCGCAGCGGCTCTATAGACGAAAAGATGTAGAGGAACTGCTGGTCATCAAAGAGCTCCTCTACGAAAAAAAATTTACGATCAGCGGCGCCAGAAAACACTTAGCAGAAATTAAAGGACAAAATGCGAACGCCAGTGAAAAAAAGCGTTTGGCACTAATCAAGAAAGAGCTTCAGGAGATCAGAGACCTCCTTCGCTAGAAACCGCAAGCCGGTTAAGACGAAAGTTCATAACCGGCTTTTTTGCAAACAGCTGCACGCAGAAACAAACAACGCCCCTTACTTAAGTTGCATGGCTTATTTGCCTTTATTTGCCCGTTTCGATGCTTTAAGCGGATTTATTTTCTGCGTGCTTTCGGCGATGGCGCTCTTGATATGTGAGGCCGTCGGACACTTTCCGTTGGTCCATTTGCTATTGGGATTGGGATACACCTTGCAGTATTTTCCGGAGGCCGCTTCAAGAATTTTATTGCAATCGCCGCAGGCATCCACGACCGTTTTACAACTTCCGCCGTTGAAGCCGCAACCTTTTTTGGTCATAAAACCGCAATCCTGTCCGTTTTTAATGGTTTGACAAATCATGAAAAATTTAACTCCTTCTTTCTTCAGTTTTTTTATATGTATTTTCTAAGTTTATAGCACTGGCTGCATGGCAAGCAATCCAAAAATGCGGCGCTGAGTAACAAATATTAAGCTATCTGTCAAGGAAATAATGGGGGATTTATTCCGCTGCTGCATAGTAAAAACGGGTAGTGTCCTAAATTCAAATTAAGACACAGCCAATAACGCTAATAGTTTGACCCCACAACACATTTATGCTATTCAAAAAAGCTATTTTAGATGAGGGGGCCAATCAGACAACGGTGACGAGTGAATAGGGTGCGGGTTACCAACGAACTATCAAAGAAAATTTTTTCCACACTGGACCGGCGTTTGCTTCATTGTCCAAACTCAGAGGGCCATGCCGTCGCCTTTAAAATATTCCGGAATTCCCTGTCTATCCAGGCGGCATTCAATTATCACGGTATGCAGAACCTGGGGTTTGCTTTTTCCCTACTACCCCTGGCGAGAGAACTGAAAGATGATAAAGAACGTCTTACCAGTTTTTTTACTCGTCATTTGCAGCTTTTCAATACTCATCCTTATTTATCGGCAGCCGTCATCGGTTCCGTTGTCCGCCTGGAAAGGAATGGCGGGAAAGCAGACGTTGCCGGTAATGCCACGGTAAATCTTAAAAATGCCCTCGCCGGACCTTACGCCGCCTTGGGAGATTCTTTTTTTTGGGGGGCCATGAAACCCCTGGCTGCTGTTATCGGCGTTCTGCTTGCGTGGCAATCGTCCCTCATGGCACCGCTGGCTTTGCTTATTTTGTATAATCCTGTCCACTTTTGGGTAAGAATAGCCGGGTTTGTAGAGGGATATCGGCGGGGGATGGAAGGGGTGGATTTTATCAAACGCTTGGATTTGCCCCGCGTCACACGGAGAATACGGCAGCTTTCGCTACTGGGCCTTTCGGGAATAGCGCTCATGGCAAGCCCTTCCTTTCGCCTCGCTTCACCGGGTCTCACCTTTTCCTTGCTTGCCCAAGGTATTTATTTATCATTGATTATTCTTTGTTATTGGGGGATTAGAAAAGGATTATCCCAGGTAAAGATGCTCTATTGGATGTTTATCGTTAGCTGCGCGCTATCTATATAATATGGTAGAAATAAAAACTTTTGAAATAAAAAATAAACTGGGCCTGCATGCCCGTCCGGCCGCGAAATTAGTCGGCGTCTCTTCGCAATTTAAGTCAAAAATTTTTCTCGAAAGAGAAGGGCAAGAGGTCAACTGTAAAAGCATGTTAAGTGTCTTAACCATGGCTTGTGCCCAGGGAAGCAAAATAACGATCAGAGCCGAAGGCCGTGACGCCCGCGAAGCCATAGAGGCTCTGGGGAAAATCATTGAAGATAAATTCGGGGAAGATTAATGGATGTTGTTGAGGTTAAAAGGATGATGGCGATTAAAGGCATCGGCGTTTCTCCGGGCATCGTAATTGGGAAGGCTTATCTTTTCGACCGCTTCGATACCCAGGTGCCATTATACCATCTGGGCAACAAAACTCTTATTGCCCAGGAGGTAAAGCGTTTCAAGGAGGCCCTCAAGGAAACGGAAAAACAACTTCAGGATTTGAAACACAAGCTGCATGATTTAGGCGGGATGGAACCACTCTACATCATAGATGTTCATATTATGATCCTGAAAGATCGCAGATTTGTCGACACCACGGTGGAAAATATTCGCAAACAAGCCGTAAATGCCGAATGGGCTCTGCGGATTACGATTGATAAGTATAGAGAAATATTTGAAAAAATGGAAGAAGATTATCTGCGGGGACGGATAAGCGATATTCAGTTTGTGGGTCAGGGGATCTTGAGAAATCTCGCAGGTAAGAAGCGGACCATCGCCACAGAAATTGGAGAAGCGGTGATCCTTGTGGCCAAGGAACTGTCGCCGGCGGATACGGCGCAAATTAAAATTGATAAGTTTCTCGGCTTTGCCACCGATTTTGGGGGTAAGACTTCCCATACGGCAATTGTCGCCCAGTCTATGGGCATCCCCGCCGTGGTCGGTTTGGAAAAAATAACCAGGGAGGTAAAGACCAACGACGACATTATCGTTGACGGCTCCTCCGGCATGGTGATCATAAATCCCGATCCGGAAATGTTAAAAAGGTACTATGGTAAAAAGAAACATTTTGCTGATGTGCAGACTTTTTCTATTGGCGATGCCAGCCTTCCCGCCATAACCAGGGACAACTATCGGGTCGCCATAGGCGGCAACATAGAGTTTACCGAAGAGATACCTTCCGCACTGGAGCACGGGGCGGAAAATATCGGTCTTTACCGGACCGAATTCATTTACATAAACCGCGAACAACTGCCCACTGAGGAAGAACATTTTAGTCACTACCGGGCGATTGTCTCTGCACCGGGCTTCGCGTGGGTAACGATCCGCACCTTCGATTTAGGAGGAGAGAAATTCTTTTCCGATCCAAAATTAGGCCGGGAAATGAATCCCCAAATGGGGCTTCGTGCTATCCGCTTCTGCTTAAAAGAAAAGGAACTGTTTAAAGTCCAGCTCCGGGCTATCGCCAGGGCCAGTTATTATGGTAAGATGAGATTGCTCTTCCCTATGATCTCCGGTGTGGAAGAGATTCGCCAGGCAAAACAGATTTTTCAGGAAGTACAGGATCAGCTCGTTTCAGAAGGCATTCCCATCGGCAAGGATGTAGAAATAGGAGTCATGATCGAAGTTCCCGCCGCAGTCATTGTTGCCGATGCCTTGGCAAAGGAAGTGGATTTTTTTAGCATAGGTACAAACGATCTCATCCAATATGCTTTAGCGATCGACCGTGTTAACGAACGCGTCACCTATCTTTACGAGCCGCTACACCCGGCAGTTTTGAGGCTTGTTAACCAGGTCGTCAAAATCGGGCACAGTGCGGGTATCAAAGTAGCCATGTGTGGGGAGATGGCGGGCGAGCCCACCTATGCCATGATACTTTTGGGACTGGAGTTGGACGAACTAAGCATGACGCCCTCAGCGATACCGAGGATAAAAAAAATTATCAGAGGTTCTTCTCTGGAGGAATCAAAACAGCTCCTGGCGAAGGTTATGACCTTTTCCCTGGCCGCGGAGATTCATGAGTATGTGGAAAAATATATGCACGAAAGATTCCCGGAGGAGTTTATTAATCAAGTTAGTAATGGGCAACCCGGTTGAGACCGGGCCAATCTCTTAGCTTCACCCTGCCAGACCTTATGGCGAAACTCCGCCGCCATCTTCGGCCTCTGCTTCATTCTTCACCGTAGGAATAGGACATACCTAAAATATGTTGTTTCTGCCGCGGTTCATATACCTTACCATGCCGGTCTTCTCGAAAACACTTGGCATGTAACTGCTGGATGCGTGCCTCTAACTCCTGCCATCCTTTTTCTGATGCGGTGTTTTCCATTTTCCCCCCTGATTACGTCGGTTAAGCGGTTTTCATTCAGATGGAAGCTTCTCAACTGCCGATTCTTCAATGATTGCAGATTACCGGGGGTAACAGATGAATGCAATGAGGATAAAAAGTAAGGTTAATAGTAGGTAAATACTATGATTAAACTAGGGCTGTTTTCAATAATCAAAACCCTAGGGCAAACTGAGTTTAAAAATACCGCCGCCTAAGTTGCCGCCATTGGTAATGCATATCGAGCCTTTTCGGCCCTTGTTGACGTGATACTCAGCGGAAAGTTCCGCGAAATAAAGTCCGAGCGTCGTGCTGCCAGTCCTGAAATCGATAGCTTTCTTGCGCAATGAGCTGCCTCCGCTGCTGAGAATCATGGAATCCGGATAACCTGGACCATTATCTTCGACGCGGAAAATCAGGTAATTATCCTCTTCCCGGGCACTGACTCTGACCTTGTCTTTCGTGTAACGTGAGGCATTATTTAACACGTTATCCAGGATCTCGCATATTAACCCCCGATCAAAGGCCCAAAATAGCGTCCCTGAACAATCCGTCTCAATTTCTATGCCTTTCGAACAGAGAATGGGTTCGCTTTGCATTGCTACATCTTCAATGCATTCGCTGACTGAATGGTAATCGATGTTGACGGTAAATTGTGACCTCTCCGCCTTATAAAGGGCCAGCAAGCGGATCATGTTATGGTTCAGCCGTTTGATTTCGTATTGAAGCAAATTAAACTCCCGGGATAAAGAATCGTCCCGTTTTTGACATCGTTCGATAACGTTGGTCAGGGTATTGAAAAGCAAGCCCAGGGAATTTTTGGTGTCGTGCAGCGTCGAGGCCAGGATATCGATAAAGCCCGGATTATCGCTCAAGTTCTTATACCCCCTCTTACCAGTTCTACGTAATTGTTCGCTAAAATCTTAAGATCTTTGTATGAGGGATCAATCCCTTGGATACGTTCCAGATATTCCTTGACCTTTTTCAGCAGCTCCGGCTCGCTGCCCCTTTGTTTCATGTAAAGGATGAGTGCATGAACGGCGTTGGCATTGATGACCTTGTTGTCGGGCAATTGTTCCGTGATTTTGTCAAATAACTCAAGGGCGCCGCGAAGATTGCCTTCACGAACAAACTTAACGCCCTGATTGTTGATGACAATAACTTCATCGCGTAAAGCGGCTATCATTTCCTGACCTTTATCTTCCATATTCAGTTCTTTGAAAACCGCCTGGACACCGGCCATCAACGCCTGATCTTCATGATTGTTCTGGATGAGCCGCTTGATAACGGCATTACCGCCATTTTCATCCCCCATCAAGATTAAGGCTTTCGCCAGTTCAAGCTCCGTATCCGTTAACAATCTCTCGGATGACTGGCTGGAAATTTTCAATACCTTTTCCATGATTTTCTGAGCTTCTGTTCCCCGCTTCATCTTTTTCAGCGCGACAATCTCCGCTGCCGAGATCTGCAACCGGGCCTCCCGGTTATCGCTAAACTCTCGGCCGGCATCTTGCAAAACCTTAAGGCCTTCTTCCTGATTATCTTTATCTGTAAGCAACTTGGCCAGGCTTGTATAATCGGAAGGTCTTTTAAAAACCGAATTTTTCCCCTGCTTAACCACCTCGCGCAAAGATTTTTCAGCTACCGTCAGATCCATATTTCTATAAGCAATATCACCCAAAGTCTTTTGCCGAAGGATGGCTTTTGGAGAGATGCTCACGGCACGTTGCAGGATCTCCTGAGCCGCCGCCAGATCACCTTTTTTTTCATAAACCTTGGCAAGCCAGTCATAAGCGGTGACGATCTTCTCATTTTGTCCGATGATATTATTAAAAATTGCCTCAGCTCCATCATATTCACCGATAATAAATCTGATTTTCCCCAAACCCAGCAACGCCCAAGGCAGATTACCCATCGTTAAAAGCTTTTCATAAAATGCCGCAGCTCCCGGGTAATCGCCTTTTTTTATTAGTGATTCTCCCTTGATTTTGAGGAATTGAGCAAGATTCTTTGGATTACCGTCAATCAAAGCGTCGCAAAGGGCAACAACTTTACCATAGTCCTCTTCCTTTAGTGCCTTCTCAATACCTTTCAGATCTTCCTTCTTGAGCACCCAGTCCCTTAATTTCCTCTCCAGCACCCCTTTGGGAAAGGGTTTGATCAGGTAGTCATCGGGCTCATACTCCAGGGCACCCATGACCATGTTTATGGTATTTTCAGCCGTGATCATTATGTAAATGGTTGAATGATCGACATAACCTTGATATCTCGCCTCTTCGAGCACCTGCTGTCCATCTTTGCCATCTCCAAGATTGTAATCACAAAGAATAACATGGTATTTTTTTTGGGCTATTTTTGCAATGGCGTCATCGCCACTTCCCGCTTCGTCGATATGCATCAGTCCGAATGAGCGCAGCATTTCTTTTACGTTACTACGAAAACTATAGAAATCGTCAACGACGAGGGCTTGTTTGTTTTTCCAATCGACAGCAATGCTTGCTTGAAAACTATTAGGATTAATTTGAGTTATCGCCACGGCCTTCCCCGTAAATTGTCCTGATCATTATCAAGTTATGGAGTTCCGGATCATAGATAACCCGGTGGGCTTTCCAGGTCCCCACCTTAATATCGGCTGGTCAGAAAAAGAACTTTAAAAATGATTACATATTTTTGCAGATTTTGATCCAGACGCCGCCGGCATCGATAAGCTCTGATCTATCTATTAGCCCGTTCCTCTTGAGGACGTCGCTAAGTTCTTCTTTGCTGAACCATTTTCTCCCCAGCCTAGCGTTTAATATTTTTGACTCCGCCGCTATTGCGTCTATTAATTCCCGAGGTGTACCGTCTCCGTAACCGCCGCCCAACAGTGCAATACCCCCGGGTCGCAAGACCCTGAAAACATCGCTTAGTATCTCTTCGTGGTCGAGATAGAAGAAAAAACCACGGGAAACGACAAGATCAAAGCCGGTATCTTCAAAATCACTAAAGGAACCCTTGATCTCAATCCTTGCCGCCGGCACCGAATCAGCCGCCCATTTTTTTATATGCTCGGTTAACTCTTCAGACGCCAGACCACCGATGGCAAGTTTAAATCCCGAAGAAAGCTTTGCCAGTTCAATGGATATGCCGCCGGAGAATATACCATATTCCAATACCGATCCTCGGTCTTTCCCAAAAAGATCCCGCACATAAAGAGCCAGGTAGGGAAATATCTTGCCCCACAATTGATTCAGTCTAACCAGATCATTAATATCTTTTGAAATCATTTAAACCTCTTTTCATACATCATAATAAATAGATAAACTGCTTACTTCCATCCACTTATATTAAAGTTTCATATTTCTTGTCGCCGCTCTTAATATGAATTATTACACATGCCCTTCCCTTTTTCAAAAATTTATCGCCCGGCAGGGTTAGAGCCTCTGACCAAAAGGATAGGAGGAACGGGACCTATGGCTGCCGGAGATCTATCCTATGGATCGAAGTTATCTACGGTTGCAAACATGAGTGGTTGAGGGTAGAATCGACGGCCAATCCGGTTAAAGGAGAGAAAATCATGCTCAATGACCTCGACATTGCTGATCTATGTGGACTTTCCGGGAAAGACGCGGAGAAAAAACTGCGGGACGAGGGGTATAACGAAGTCCCCAATGCGAAGAAACGCACTTTCCTTGCCATAGCTTACAGTGTAGTGCGGGAACCAATGTTCTTGCTGCTCGTTGCCTGTGGAGGCATTTACTTTATTCTGGGTGACGTGCAGGAAGCTATCATGCTTTTGGGATTCGTTTTTGTCGTCATGGGGATTACATTCTACCAAGAAAGGAAAACGGAACGAACACTCGAAGCCCTCCGTGATCTTTCCAGCCCACGCGCCCTTGTGATACGCGATGGAAGGCGCAAACGTATTCCAGGACGGGAAGTGGTTTGCGGCGACATACTCATCCTTGCCGAAGGAGACCGTGTCCCGGCGGATGCAATGCTTCTGGCCGCTACCAGCCTCTCCGCTGATGAGTCTTTATTGACCGGCGAATCGGTTCCGGTGCGTAAGGTCGCCGGGAATAAAGAAACGGAAATAGGACGCCCGGGCGGCGACGACCTCTCCTCTGTATATTCGGGCACTCTCATCGTGCAAGGTCAAGGGATCGCACGCGTTCATGCCACAGGTTTGCGCACGGAAATCGGCAGGATAGGCAGGGCTCTGCAGATCCTGGAACCGGAAGAAACCCCACTGAAAAAGGAAACGACTCAGATAGTGCAGAGGATCGCGCTCGCCGGTCTTTCCCTCTGTGCCTTGGTTGTAGTTGTGTTTGGAGCTACGCGGGGAAGCTGGATCGACGGCATCCTGGCCGGCATCGCAATGGAGATGGCCATGCTGCCCGAGGAATTTCCTGTCGTGCTGACGGTTTTTCTCGCCATCGGGGCATGGCGTATCGCAAAGCACAACGTACTCACGCGAAATGTACCGACAATAGAGGCCTTAGGCGCGGCAACCGTTCTATGCGTTGACAAGACCGGCACCCTGACTATGAACCGGATGTCGGCAAGAAAAATTTTTGCCGATGGCATCTTCTGCGATATCAGCAACTACCGGGTTAAACATCCGCCTGAGACATTTCATGACCTCCTGGAGTTTAGCATCCTGGCCAGCCAGAAAGACCCTTTTGATCCTATGGAAAAGGCAATCAGGGATTTCGGCATCGATTATCTTGCCAAAACCGAACATCTTCACGATGATTGGACGTTGGTGCGTGAATATCCGCTATCCCGGGAGCTGCTGGCTATGTCACACGTCTGGAAATCCCCGGAAGGAGGTAAGTTCGTCATCGCCGCCAAAGGGGCTCCCGAGGTAATTGCCGACCTGTGCCATCTTGCCGGCAGGCAGGAGGAGGAGGTGTCCAGCGCCGTCGCCGCCTTGGCGGAAGAAGGTTTGCGTGTATTGGGCATAGCAAGGGCCTACTTCAGAGAAGAGACGCTTCCCGGAGGGCAGCACGATTTCGACTTCAAGTTCCTCGGGCTGATTGGGTTGTCGGATCCTGTTCGGCCTGGCGTTCCCGAGGCCATCGCCGAGTGCTATCGCGCCGGAATCCGCGTCGTTATGATCACCGGCGACAATCCGGGAACAGCACGGAACATCGCAGGCCAGATCGGCCTGAGGCCGCTGGATAAAATCGTCGCCGGTTCGGTGCTGACCGAAATGAGCGATGACGATTTGCAAAGGACGGTAAGAGGAGCAAACATCTTTGCACGGATGGTACCCGATCAGAAACTGCGTCTCGTAAGCGCTCTTAAAGCAAATTTTGAGATCGTGGCCATGACCGGTGATGGGGTAAACGACGCCCCGGCTTTGAAATCCGCCCATATCGGCATAGCTATGGGCGAAAGAGGCACCGATGTTGCCCGTGAGGCTGCCGATCTTGTTCTCCTGGATGACGATTTTTCCTCAATCGTTCAGGCCGTGCAACAAGGGAGGAGGATCTTCGATAATCTCATGAAAGCGATGTCCTACATCATCGCTATTCATGTGCCGATCGCCGGTATGTCGCTTCTCCCGGTCCTGTTCGGATGGCCGCTCGTTTTCTTGCCGGTCCATATAGTTTTTTTGGAATTGATTATCGACCCGGCATGCTCAATCGCCTTTGAAATGGAGCGGGAAGAAATGGATATAATGAACCGTCCTCCCCGCAATACCGGCAAACGGCTCTTCGACACACGGATGCTCCTTATCAGCTTCCTGCAGGGTCTAAGTGTGCTGGGCATCGTCCTTGCGGTGTTTGCTGTCGCCATGCACCGTGGGCAGGGTGAAGCGGAAGCCCGTGCCCTGACCTTCACTACCCTCATCGTTGCCAACCTTGGCTTAATCTTCACCAACCGTTCGTGGACCCGGACCATTCTTACGACCTTGCGTTCACCGAACAGCGCCTTGTGGTGCGTGGCCGTTGGCGCCCTGGTTTTCCTTGGCCTGGTGCTGTACACCCCCTTTCTCCGCACCCTTTTTCATTTCAGTTTTCTACATATCAATGATATCATCATCTGCATCATTGCCGGCATTGTCAGCATCCTGTGGTTTGAAGGATTCAAAATGCTCGAAAAGCGCCATTGTGCCTAGCTTGCGCACTAACCGCGCTTAATTGATGGGGAGGAATCCAGAAAAATCAATCTTTTCCATCTTTCCCCGCCCGGTAGGCATCGATGATGGAAACAATCCAGCAAGCAAGAAGGGGGTAAAAAAGCAGTCCCAGGCCGCCAATGATCTTTGCGGAAGAAGAGGCGGCGATGTTGGATATAGCGCTCATGTCCGGCTGTCCTGAGACAGGCAAAGTGCCGACAGCCTCTAGGGCCGCGGCAAGGACTTTTACCACTATAACGATCAGGAGCACCATTGATAACAGCATCATGATCAATCCGCGCGCATATCTTTTCAGATAAACCTGCCCCACTCCTGGAAATACCAAACCTGATAGTAAAGCGGCCTTCATTGGCTTGTTCATGCTCTGCCTCCTTTGGGTGGTTAGACAATAACTAATTTATCACAACTATTTGAATTTGCAAAGTTCACAATTATAAAGCATATTGTAAAAAAGGAAAATATTATGGTCTTCATTGGGAAAGATAAGTTGACATTAAAGCATGGCATGGCTTACATTCAACGACAAGAAATGTTAAGGAGGAAGTAAAGCTATGAAAATAGCCATCAGAATAAAGACTTTTCACAGGTTACTGCCGGCGTTGACAGCACTTGCGATTATGAGTTCATTGCTAACTTCATGCGGCGATCCGGACCTCTTCAGCATTTCTGGACAAATATCTTCTAGCGGCGCCGGCTTGTCGGGCGTCACGATGACGCTCAAGGGGGCAAATTCAACCACGACCACGACTGATGGAAGCGGTAATTACACCTTCAGTGGTCTGGCAAAAGGCAGCTACACCATAACACCTAATAAAACGGGCTTTACCTTCAGTCCTACCAACAGCGCGCAAACAATAGAGAGCGCGGATATTACCGCCATCAATTTCACCGCTACGTCAGTTTCCACCTTCAGCATATTTGGTACCCTGTCATCTGGCGGTACTGGATTGTCCGGCGTCACCATGATGTTGACGGGAGCAGGTTCAGCAACAACCGCTACCGACGTGAACGGTACTTACATTTTCACAGGTCTGGCGAACGGCAACTACTCTATAATGCCTAACAAAACAGGCTTTACCTTCAGTCCGCCCAACACTTCACTAACCATAAACGGCGCGGATATTACTGCGATTAATTACACCGCCACGGCGGTTTCGACCTTCAGCATATTCGGTTCGGTATCATCAGGAGGCGCCGGATTGTCCGGCGTTACCATGACGCGGACCGGGTCGGGCTCAGCCACGCTCAATACCGATGCAAACGGCACTTACATCTTTGCTGGTCTGGCGAACGGCGACTACACCATAACACCGAGTAAAACAGGCTTTACGTTCGCTCCGACCAGTGCGATACAGACCATAAACGGCTCAAACATCCTCGCCGTTAATTTTACAGCCACATCTACGCAAATGCAAATTGTGGCATGTCCATCATCGGGCACAACAACAAATGTAGCGATTCAGGATTTTCTTTTTGCGCCTTCCCCTGCTACGGTAAGTGTGAATGGAATCGTGAAATGGACGAATAACGGTCCATCGCTGCACACGGTTACCAGTGGCACAACCCCTAATATTGACGGTAAGTTCAATTCGGGTAACCTGGCGGTTGGCACAAACCTATGTGTCCAATTCATGGCCTCCGGTTCGTACCCGTATTTTAGCACTACCGATCCTTCCATGACTGGTAACATTACGGTGCAGTGAATTTAACGTCTTCCTGAAATAAAGATCGGCAACCGACTCCTCTGCCGGAAATTTCGCAGCTGCTTCCGGTGGCTTATGGCTTTCTTGATCACCAAGCTCCCACAGCATGCTGTCAAGATAGCTGTCACGTTCTTTCTCCACCCCACTATCAAACTCTTCAATCATTTCACTGAAGAATTCATCCAGCGGTTTCACTCTCTCTTCCTTCGCCATATCTTTCCTCTTTGTAATCTAATGCCATATATTTCCGGGATAACTTCAGTCAGTAAAAGCCGACATCGGCCCGGTATTCATCCAGGATGGACTGTTTAAAAATTCAAAGCCGTAGCAATCGCGCTGATCATCGTCGATGTCAGTATCCTGAGGGAACTCATCTGCGACACGCCGCCATTAATTGCCGATGTAATCCGGGAGGCGGATGACCGCCTCACGCTGGATGTTGCCAGTGGGCGGTGGCATGCGGCACAATAGTACCCATAGAGCGTTGGACCGTCCGTAGGCGATATTACCGGCGGAGGGGTAACGGCCGGACTCAGGGCAGTCGCCATCGCCGTTATCTGGGCTGATGTCAGCGTGCTTAAAGCGCTCATCGCCGATACGCTCGAGATGGCCGCCGTGATCTGCGCCGCCGTTCTTCCCAGCTTGGCGGACGTTGCCAGAACCCCATGGCATCCGGAACAATTGTTTGCATAGAGCGTTGCCCCGTCCGTTGCTGGGGGCGATGTTACCGGCGGCGGGGCAACGGCAGCATTCAACGCTGCGGCAATCGCCGTTGTCTGGATCGAGGTCAGAGTACCGAGCATCCTCATTACAATAAGGTATGAGAATTCTTGACAACAACGTTTTCTTAAGATAGAAGTTATCTGGAAAGGAATGAACGTTCATTCCTTAGGTATGAAGAAAGGAATATGACGAAAACATCAGACAAGCGCGTCGAAATCATGCAAGCGGCGTTGGAGCTCATTGCGGAACAGGGTTTTCATCGTACACCGATGGCCGAGATCGCCGAAAAGGCAAACGTGGCTGCCGGTTCTATCTACCGTTATTTCGAAAGCAAGGATGTTCTAATCACCGAGTTGTACCGGGAACTGGAAGATAAAATTATGGCGGTTCTCCAGAAAGGCTATCCTTCAGAAAGGCCGCTCCGTGAAAGATTTCTCTATCTGATCAGGGAACTACTTCGGTATTTCATGTCTCATCCCTCTCATTTTCGCTACCTGGAGCAGTATTATAACTCACCATACGGTATTTCTCTGCATACGGACAGGCTTTTGGGTAAGACCGACAAACGCAGTATCCTGATGGATATTTTTGATCAAGGAATAGATCAGCAGGTTATTAAAGAGTTCCCGAAGGCGGTGCTGTTTGCCCTGGCCATCGGCCCCCTTATTTTTCTGATGCGTGATTATATCCTCGGTTGCGTAAGCCTTGACGAAGCCCTGATAAAACAGATGGCGGAAGCCTGCTGGAACGCTATTAAAAAATAAACGCTGTGATAGAGGTAAGGTATGCTGATTATTGACAATGCCAAACGAAGGGCCATGACAGAGATTCTCGCCGGGCTTTTAGTTCTGATTGGTTGCGGGCGGGAGACTACAATCGGTGGAGCCATGCAAAAAGTGACTCCCGAAGTTTCCGTCGTGACGGTAAAACCCGAGCGCCTGGTTATCACGACTGAATTGGCCGGCCGGACCTCCGCCTATTTGATTGCTGAAGTTCGCCCCCAGGCGGGCGGCATCATCCAGAAGCGACTATTCGACGAAGGTTCCGATGTCAATGCAGGCCAAGTACTCTTTCGGATCGATGCAGCTCCCTTCCAGGCGGTACTGGACAATGCTAGTGCCGCTCTCAACAGGGCCGAGGCCAATCTTCCTGCAATCCAGTCAAAGGCCAACAGGTTACGGGAATTACTGGCAGATAAAGCGGTCAGTCAGCAGGATTACGACGATGCGGCGGCAGCACTGAAGCAAACGGAAGCGGATATTCAGTTTTGGAAGGCCACAGTAGAGACGGCCCGCATCAATCTGGCATACACGTTCGTCAGGGCTCCCATCTCGGGGCGTATCGGCAGATCCAACGTGACGCAGGGTGCTCTGGTAACGGCAAATCAACCCATAGCCCTGGCCACAATTCAACAATTGGATCCAATGTACGTGGACGTGCCCCAATCCACAACCGAACTGCTGCGATTGCGCCGTCGCATAGAAGAAGGCCATCTCAAACACAGTGGGCAACTCGGTAACAAGGTCCGTCTTGTCTTTGAAGATAACACTAAATATCCCCTAGAAGGAACGCTTCAATTCCGCGACGTCACGGTCGATCAGACAACCGGATCGGTCAACCTACGGATTGTTTTTCCCAATCCGAAAGGTATTCTTCTACCAGGCATGTTCGTCCGAGCGGTGGTGGAAGAAGGTGTCAACGAGCGGGCTATTCTGATTCCTCAACAGGCCGTTTCACGCAACCCGAAGGGGAATCCCGTTTCTCTGATCGTGGATGCCGAAGGCAAAATCCAACAGAGATCGCTTACACTAGATCGAGCCATAGGTGATACATGGTTTGTTTCATCCGGCCTTGCACCAGGAGATCGGGTAATTGTCGAGGGGCTGCAGAAGGTAAAACCCGGTGATTCCGTGCGAATGGTCCCTTTTGAAGGCGATAGTGCAAACATAAAGGGGGAACGCAAGAATGGCGCCCCGCTGTCTACAAAATCGAACTGACGGAGACGCGTGATGTTATCAAGATTTTTTTTAAAACGGCCGGTCTTTGCCTGGGTCGTTGCTATTATTCTGATGGTGGCGGGCGGCCTGGCAATCTATAACCTGCCCATATCACAGTATCCCCCCATCGCACCGCCGTCTATCGCCGTTACCGCCTTCTACCCGGGTGCCTCGGCGGAGACTGTGGAAAATAGCGTGACCCAGATCATCGAGCAGAAGATGACGGGCTTCGACAAGATGCTCTACCTCTCCGCCAGCAGCGATTCGTCCGGCGCTTCTCGAGTCGAGCTGACTTTTGCGCCGGGAACCAATCCCGACATGGCATGGGCGCAGGTGCAGAACAAGCTCCAGCTTGCCATGCCAAGCCTGCCCTCAGTCGTGCAGCGCCAAGGCGTGAAAGTGAGCAAATCCACCCGGAACTACCTGCTGATCGTGGGCCTCGTCTCTGAAGACGGCAGCATGGACGGCTACGATTTGCAAGACTATGCTCAATCCAGCCTAGAGAAAGTGCTTTCACGGGTCCCCGGGGTGGGTGAAGTGGAAATCTTTGGCAGCCAGTATTCCATGCGCATCTGGCTGAACCCGGACAAGCTGACCGACTACCAGTTGACGCTGCAGGATGTCATCACAGGGCTGCAGGCGTACAACGTGGAAGTGTCCGCCGGCCAGTTCGGCGGGGCACCGGCGATGAAGGGCCAGCGCCTGAATGCGAGCATCATTGTTCAGAGCCTGCTCAAGACACCTGAGGAGTTTGCCGCCATCCCGCTCCGCACCAACCCCGATGGATCCATCGTGCGGGTCAGGGACGTGGGGCGGACGGAACTCGGTACCGAAGCTTACGATGCGAAAATATACTTTAAGGACAAGCCCTCTGCGGCGCTGGCCATCCGGCAGGCCGCCGGAGCCAATGCCCTCGATACGGCCAATAACATCCGTGCCAAATTAACAGAAATGAGCCATTTTTTCCCTCCCGGCATGAAGGTCGTATATCCCTACGACACCACACCCTTTGTCCGGGTGGCAATCTTCGAAGTGGTCAAGACCCTCTTCGAAGCGATCCTGCTCGTCTTCCTGGTCATGTACCTTTTCATGGGAAACATACGTGCGACCTTGATCCCGACCATCGCGGTGCCGGTGGTGCTCCTGGGGACATTCGCGGTACTGGGTTTTTTTGGTTTTTCGATCAACATGCTCACCATGTTCGCCATGGTGCTGGCCATCGGGCTCCTGGTGGATGACGCCATCGTGGTCGTGGAGAACGTAGAGCGCATCATGAGCGAAGAAGGCCTTTCCCCTCTGGAAGCTACGCGCAAGTCCATGGACCAGATCACAAGTGCCCTGATCGGGATTGGGCTGGTACTCTCGGCGGTCTTCGGCCCGATGGCATTTTTCAGCGGGTCCACAGGGGTCATTTATCGTCAATTCTCGGTAACTATCATTGCCTCCATGCTGCTCTCGGTGGTCGTAGCCCTGGTTCTGACACCGGTGCTTTGCGCATCTCTCCTTAAACCAGTGCCCAAGGGGCATGAACCGGCAGAGCTGGGGAGCTGGTTCCTGCGCCCGTTTTTCCGCCGGTTTGACCACGGCTTTTTTCAGACCAGGAATTTGTATCTGCGCCTGGTGAGCGGGTCTTTTACCCACAAGTTCCGCTATGTGGTTCTCTTTCTTTTGATTGTGACAGCCATGGGGTTTCTGTTTCGGCGGATGCCCACGTCCTATCTTCCCGAAGAAGATCAGGGAATTCTGTTGGTACAGGCCCTGCTGCCCGCAAATTCAGCCCTGGAGCAGACCGACAAGGTCATGAAAGGTATCAGGGATTATTTTACGGAGCACGAGAAAAAGGCGGTGGATTCCGTCATGACGGTTTCGGGATCGAACTTCTCCGGCCGGGGACAAAACGCGGGTCTGGCCTTCGTCAAACTCAAGGACTGGCAACTCCGTAACAAGCCTGATTTGAAGGTCGGTGCTGTGGTGGGCAGGGCCATGGGCAACTTTTCCAAAATCCGCAGCGCCATGGTGTTTGCCTTTGCACCGCCCGCGGTTGTCGAGCTTGGCATCGCCAGAGGGTTTGACTTCCAGTTGCTCGACCGGGGGGGTATGGGCCATGCCGAGTTGATGGCAACACGCAACCAGCTCCTCGGCATGGCGGCAAAAGACCCTGTATTGACGAAGGTCCGGCCCAACGGCTTCGAAGACGTGCCCCAATACCGGATCGACGTTGATTGGGAGAAGGCCGGCGCCATGGGCGTGCCCATCACATCGATCCACAACACGATATCGGCGGCCTTCGGCAGCGCTTATGTCAACGACTTCATTCAGGGCGGACGGGTGAAGCGGGTGTACGTCCAAGCCGACGCTCCCTACCGCATGCTGCCCCAGGATCTGGAAAGACTCTATGTACGCAATAGCACGGGCAAGATGGTTTCCTTTTCTTCCTTTGCTGCCGGTCACTGGTCGTCCGGTTCTCCTAAGCTGGAGCGCTTCAACGGCTTTCCGTCCATAAATATCCAGGGCGAAGCGGCGCCGGGACGGAGTTCCGGCGAGGCGATGCAGGCGATGGAGAGTTTTGTCAGGAAGTTGCGGCAGGGCATCGGCTATGACTGGAACGGGCTTTCCTACCAGGAGCGGCAGGCCGGTTCGCATGCGACTCCTCTTTATCTCTTTTCCATCCTGGCGATTTTCCTCTGCCTGGCGGCGCTGTACGAGAGTTGGACCATCCCCTTCGTCAACCTGCTGATGCTGCCCCTGGGAGTAGTAGGCGCCATCGTGGCCTGCACACTGCGGGGAATGCCTAACAATGTGTACTTTCAGATCGGGTTTCTCACCACCATGGGGCTCTCGACGAAGAACGCCATCCTGATCATCCAGTTCATCAAGGAACAGATGCGGCAGGGACTTGGGATGATGGATGCCACGCTTGCGGCGGTCCGCATCCGGTTCCGCCCGGTGATCATGACATCACTCGCCTTCTTCTTCGGCACGTTGCCACTCGCCATCGCCTCCGGCGCGGGGGCGGGCGCGATGAATGCCATCGGCACCGCGGTGACCGGCGGGATGCTCTCGGCCACCTTCATCGATCTCATCTTCATCCCGCTGTTCTTTGTCCTGGTCTCGAGCCTGTTAATGAGGAAGCGGCCCCAACCGCCTGCGGAGCATTCGCCTGCGGACGTAAAAACCCCGGAGGTGATCCGATGAAAGGTACGAAAACAGCTCTGTGCCTCTCTCTGGGAATGTTCCTGTGGGTGAGCGGCTGCACCCTGGCCCAGGAATACACGCGACCCGCAGCGCCCGTCCCTGCCGCCTGGCCGAGGGGCGCCGCCTACCAAGGGGCAAGAGGGGCATCAGAAGCGCCGGCAGCCATGGAGTTTAAGTGGCAGGAATTTTTCACCGACGAAAAGCTTCGCCAGGTGATCGCCATGGCCCTGGCCAACAACCGCGATCTCAGGCTCGCCGCCCTGAATGTGGAAAGGGCGCGCGCCCTCTACGGCATTCAGCGCGCCGAACTCCTGCCGGCCGTCAATGCGGTCGGGAGTGGGACGAGACAGCGCATTCCAGGAGATATTTCATCCTCGGGAAACGCCATGACCACCCAACAATACAGCGTCAATCTCGGTATCAGTTCCTGGGAGATTGATTTCTTCGGCCGCATCCGCAGCCTGAAGGATAGCGCGCTGGAAGCATACCTCGCCACAGATCAGGCCCGCGTGAGCGCACAGATCCTGCTCGTGTCCGCCGTGGCCAACACCTACCTCACCCTGGCCGCGGATCAGGAGAACCTTAAACTGGTGGAGTCCACTTTGGACATGCAGAAGGCCGCCTACACCTTGATTCGGAAACGTTATGATATCGGACTTGCTTCCGAGTTAGACCTCAAGCGAGCGCAAAGCCAAGTTGATACGGCAAGGGGAGACATCGCCCGTAACACACAACTGGCAGCGCAAGATGAAAATGCCTTGAATCTTTTAATCGGTTCCCCGATGCCGCCGACACTCTTGCTTACAGATCTTGGCAGCATCAGCCCTCCCAAAGAAATTTCTGCCGGCCTATCCTCAGAAGTACTGTTGCAGCGGCCTGACGTGATGGCGGCAGAACATGGACTCAGGGCGGCAAACGCAAATATTGGCGCCGCCCGTGCGGCTTTCTTTCCCCGCATCTCCCTGACAACCGCCATTGGAACGGCAAGCGCTGATCTGTCGGGACTCTTCAACGCCGGACAGAGTACGTGGAGTTTTGCACCACAGATTACGATGCCGATTTTCGATGCGCGCACCTGGTCGGCCTATGATTTAACCAAAGTAGAAAGGGAAATATCCGTGGCCCAATACGAGAAAGCGATCCAGACGGCTTTTCGGGAAGTGGCCGATGCCCTGGCCGTGCGGGGTACGGTGGACCAGCAGATAGAAGCGCAGCAATCGCTAGTCAATGCTGCCGCGGAAACCTATCGCCTCTCCAATCTGCGTTATGAGAAGGGCATTGACAGCTACCTTAGCGTCCTGGATGCGCAAAGATCGCTCTATGCAGCACAACAGGGGCTGATCGCCTTGCGCCTTTTCCAGCTTACCAACTTTGTTACTTTTTACAAAGCGCTAGGTGGTGGCGCCTGATTAGTCACCAATGGGGGGAAAAGCTCTATGATAATTTTCCGCCCCGATCGCTGTTGATTCGCGGCGGAGCGCTCTGGTGCGAGGCCAGCCATTTCAGCTAACCTCGCCCGTTGCGACGGAACCGACGCTAAACAACTTGGGCAGCGGCGATTGACGCCCCTTTTTTCGTTGGCGAAATGCCCAGAAGTTTCGCTGCTGCACCGCCGAGGATGCTGCGCTTGATTTCGTCAGTGAGCGGCGGAAGGCCAAAACCACGGGCAAACTCGTCGGGCATACCCTCGAGATCCTGCATGGCTTTCACCGCCTGCGGGTACTGTCGGGAGGGCCATTCGCTGCCCCACATGATCTTTTCGCCAACGCCCTCCGCCATCGCTTCGCCGATAAACTGATGCGCTGTCCAGGGGGCTTTGCGCATCACCGCCTCAGGCTTGCCACTGATGTTGCTGTAGAGGTTTTGATACTTCTGCATCAGCTGGAGCATCTCCCTGTACCAGGGCCAGCCCAAGTGATAGGCCACGATCCTGAGGTCTGGGAAGGCGGCGCAAACGTCGTCCAGGAGCAGGGGATGAGCGAACTTCGAGGGCTGAGGGATCGTGGCACTGGCCCCTGTGTGGATGCACACGATGAGACCGTAACCCTGGCACTTCTCATAGAAGGGCCAAAGCCGCTCGTCATTCATATAGGTGTCGTCAGGACAGTAGTACTTGACGATCCGACAACCCCCTTCTTTCACCCAATAATCCAGCTCCCACAGAGAATCTTTCATGCCGCGACGCACGACCTGGCCCAGGTTGGCAGCGAACAACAGGCGATCGGGATGCTTGCTGCACAGCTCGAACATCTGACCGTTGGTCGATAAGGGGTAGCCCATAGCGCTGTCTCGAAGGTCATGCCTGCTGCACCATGCCAGGTTTACCCCGGCCAGATCCATGTCATGGACGCAGGCGTCGCCGACATCATCGCCCCAGCTCAGATCGGGCGTCTGGTTAGCCCGTAATCTGCGGCGCTCGTCCATGGCTTCCTTCGTGTGCCTTAAATGAGGGAAGTAGCCGAGGTCCTTACGGTACTCGCCAAGTGGGTGCGCCTCGGTGTCGATGATCAGCATCTGCTGCCCGGTGTCGTTGTTATCCATGCTGAGATGAAATCCTTACGATTGAACTAGCACGTAAACGCCTCTTTAGGCCTCGGTTCACTTTCCCATCCTGCAACTTCAGCATTGACGGCTCTCGGTGCTGAAGGGCAAATTGATAAGAACTTGCTTTTGCGTGGCTTGAGGATAAGGAAAGCAGTCTTGTCTGTCAAGGAGATTTTGTCAGGAGATTTTGTTCTGGCGGCCCTATGCCGAGCGGGTCATCTAGCTGAAGATCTTTCTCCAAGAGGCGATCCCTGAAAAAGATGCCATGTGCGGCGCCGTCATCGCTATCCAGACCTTCGGCGATTTCCTGGGATTCAATCCCCACTGCCGCATCCTCGTGACGTATGGCTGTTTCTCCGATACCGGCATGTTCCGCGTCGCTCCTCCTTTTGAACTGAAAAAACTGGTGGCTATCTTCAAGCACAAGGTTTTCAGGATGCTTCTGGCCAAAGAAAAGTCAGGTCGGAGACAATCGCCAGGCTCGCAAAATGGGACCAACCACATGACCTTTGGTGCAACGACGATCGCCGCCATATACAAGGACCGCTGGCAGATAGAGATTTTTTCAAGGTCATAAAACACGCTTCGCTTCATACTCCACTCATCACTTGCCAAATACCTCTTGCAGCAACGGCAGCATATCTTTATCTTGCACTAGCAGGGCCTCCTTTCTGTAGGTCTTGATCGCACTGGGTTGCGGCACCCGCCAAGCGGGCAAGTGATCGGTTGGCACATCCAATCGAGCGCTGAGATAGCCCTGGATACTCGCAAAGATCGTTTGGCCTTCTTTCGACAACAGCCAATTGATGAAGACCTTGGCAGCATTGGGATGCGGTGCCCGGTTAAACAACGCGAGGTTCCCATTCGCCGTGGTCACGCCGGTTCCCTCTCTGAGTTGCCTGGGGTCTACGATACCAATCGGTACCCCTAGCCTAGCTCTGGCGATCGCAACAAAGTCCGCGGTGCCGACAAGCAATGGGTACTTACCTTGACCGACAATATCCAGCTCCTGCGAGTAGTCCTGCAATACAGTCAATTGTTGCTTACTCAGCGCGCGAATGAAATCCGGGCCCAGATCCGGATGGAGATAAAAGAGAAGGAAAGTCCCCTGCCCGGGCCCCGCCTTGCGCGGATCATCTACCACAATTTTGCCCTTCCACTTGGGATCGAGCAGGTCCTTATACGATTTAAATTCCTTAGCATTGACGAGCTTGGTATTGTAAAAGATGGTGCCCCTCTGAAAGGGAGTCATTATTATGACCGTTTTGCCGGGATCGAAAAATTCAATCGCCCCGCCGCGCCATGTTTTGGGATTTTTGACATCCGCTAACATCAAGGCCGGCTCCAAGGGCTCGAATGCTACAATGGGCATCACTACTTCCGGGGAACCGTGGATAAAAACATCCCAGAGAAATTGCCCTGCTTTACGCTCAGCAGTGACACGGGTAGCAAACGCGCGGGTCGAGCTGCCATCGTACTCCATCCGGATCCCAGGATACCTCTTCTGAAACGCCTCCATGAGGGCGTCCCGTACATCTGCCCCAGCCGGTCCCGAGACCACAACTGTTCCTTCTTTTTTGGCGGCAGCAAGGGTGCTTTCCCATTCCGCAGCGTTAGGAGCAGCTGCGGCAAGAGCCAGAGAACTAAAATTAAGCACAAATACAATTACGGCTAGGGCAACTTTCATCTCCAAAACTTTGCGTTTATTCTTAGCCGCCTCCAGGACGCAGTTGAACGCCTCTGCAGCCACTTCCTTCTTGCCGACGACTTTTGCAACTTCGGTAACCCCATCCCTTCCGTTCATACCACTTTCCCCCTTAAGTTTTTATTGCTGCCAATGTACAGACGCATTCTAAGATATTATTTATGCGGCGATGATTACCTAAGCTGGATGCTAATTTAGTAGCGATTATAGTACCAGCACTGTTAAAACTGGTTCCCATTCCCCCCCCCGGTAAATGGACCTAACACCTCACAATGCATTATCGATAAACTACGATAAACGAGAGCCTGCTGAATATTCAGAACATCGTCGTTTGTCAATATATTTTTGAACTGTAGGTAATTGCCAACTTATCTTTTCTCACCTTGAATGAAAAAACGTTCACATTATTAAGTGAATAAGTCACACCGTCGGTAATAACCCATCAATATCTGCATGTTATCTCTTATATATCAATATGGCATGCCATATGCTTCGGGAATACACATAAAACATTTGCATCTTACAGGTGCATTGTGGCTGGACAAATTTCGGTGGGACTGAGTGGGGACTCCCCCATCGTGTGCAGCAGGCTTTGAAGTTTGGGGTTAATTCATGGTCGCTGCTATTGATTGTAAAATGCCTCAATATTTCCTCATATTGCACGTGTTCTTTTTAAGAGGATCTTAATAGTCTGCAACAACGACTGTATAGTTGTTACATCATATGAGGAGGATAATTAATATGGAAAAGTCATTCATGAATGACAGCTAGTGTCTTGGTTTATCTCAGGAATGAGGAACTTTGCAGATACAATTACCCTTAAACATTTTTCGAGAATGGAAAGGAGTTTGAAAATGATGCCACGAAAATATTTATTATTATTGATGTTGTTCACGTTAGCCGGATGTGCGACTGCGGATTGGACTAATTTGTCTGCCTGTGGAAGTCCCGGTGTTACTTGTGGATGGATAAGTTCCCAAGGGAAAAAGATTTCGGACGATGGAAACATGCATGAGATCGAAACAGGCAATCTTGATGCGAACATGAATTATTATTACAGCGGCTGCAGTAGCCTACCAGGTGCCATCATTAAGCTGAATAAAGATTATGTACTCGACGATGACCGCTGGATGCGAATTACAGAACCCCTGATGCTTCGGGAATATATGCGATTCATTACAGCGTCGGAGACAAACGATGACAGCCGCAAAATCCGAGGATTTGTCATCAAGGCAAATGATGGGCGCCCCCTCGGGTTATGGTACGCCGCTGAGTATGTCTATTCGATGAGGGTGGTCATGCTTTCGAAGAATCATGTGTATGTAAAGGTCCCGAATAATGTACACACGAATATCCTTACAAAGATCACTGTGAAGAAAGGGAATGAGAATTATGCCCTTTCAGAGGTAACACGCCCCCCCTTATCTGAAATGCTCAGAAGGAAGGACGAACAGAAGTCCACCCCATTTTGCCAGGGCTGCCACGGCAACAAAGCTTAGGACTTATGGGCGATTTGGATGAAGACGGGCAATGCAACAAACGGATGATTCTGCCGCGGGCTAATGAACCGCCTCCGATTTTACGCAAGCGGTGATCAACCGAATGAGAAAGTGAGCAAGATTGGTTGGCAAGGGAATGGAAAGTTAAACTGGGAGATCGTTGGCCTGACCTCCCAGTTAGCATTTGTGCTGTCATCATGATTCTTACCACTGCAGGTTCTCCCAAATAACCGAGTAGCCCTAAGCCTGGCCCACGGTCAAACAGATCAACCCCCACAAATATCGTCCCGCCTTAGTTACACGCGAATTACCCGGTATTTATGACGAGGGTTATTCCACCGGCAATTGAACATGTCAAAATCTGTTTTTGAGATCGCTTCTTCAGGTGAAGGAAACGGAAGATGCCCTGGAATATCTTGTCCATTCGCTCGCTAGAATGTCGGAAATACACGATGATAATTCGGAGGGGCATATTGTTCGACTTGGCCTTTATTGTGAATTGCTGGCCAAAAGATTGAATCTTTCTGCAAACTTTTCCCGGGCAATCCGCGTCCAGGTATCACTCCATTATGTAGGCAAAATTTACCTTCCTACTTCCATGCTTAATAAAACGAGAAAGTTGACAGCTGAGGACTGGACGGTATTAAAAAAACATCCCCTCCGGTGAGCGGACATCATTGGCGACCATCCCCGGTTCAAGCTGGCTCAATCTATAGCTCTTACTCATCATGAACGGTGGGATGGAAGGACCTTGCCGCAGCATTTCGATCCCCAGGCTTTAAAAGCGTTTAAGGCATTATCTTCAGAATTCGAAGGGATATATACACATGTCACGAAAGATAGAACTAAGTAGGGCAATAGTTGTTTCCGTTAGAAGTCAAACATCTCTTTGAGGGGCGGCAGGATTTGGACCTATGTACCACTTAATATTAATTCATTATTTCCAATAGTTATGTTGACGCAAAAGTGGATTTGAAGCTATTTAAAGGCTTTTATCTATCACTTCTTCCTGTAACAAAGCGTCCAGCGATTCTGACAGAGATCAATCCTTTCGAAGAATAATCATTTTTGACTGAGATTTGTAAGCAGAATACCACGGATCATATTTCATATTCTTTACTAAAACTACCACCGACCTTGTCGGTGGCCTAAAAGACGACATCTCCTGACAATGTCATTCGCTGTCGTCCGTCCAGAGCTTTCAGCTGTTCTTCTCGAATTTGTTCCTCTGCCTGCTCTTTCACATGCACATGATCCGAACATATCGCAGCTTCGGTTATTTTTGATCCTCCCACTCGCATAACTCCATCAGAATCTCTTGTAGAGGAAAATGGCGGGGCTTATTGCCTATGATATTATACATTATGTGTAAAAGTTAGGGACTCACCCTACAGTTAATGAGAAAAATGGCAGTCAGTCTTCTCTTCGGTTAAGATGTTTTTGCCCAAAACACTTCACTGAAGGAGGAAGATATGACCGCCGTAAAGAAGATAGCACAAAAGCGTTTGACATTGCTACAAT